>Ga0222426_100138_pt1 | contig 104345 bp, 89 predicted proteins | sample 2B50Ametagenome_FD_180087 | JGI IMG/M metagenome (GOLD analysis project Ga0222426, IMG submission 180087) | Enriched microbial communities from leaf-cutter ant dump, University of Wisconsin, Madison, United States - 2B50A (version 2) | ecosystem: Environmental > Terrestrial > Nest > Insects nest...
GCGCACGGCCGCGGCGCCGGGATGGTTCACCAGGCTGACGAGGATGTAGCGCTTGCCGCTGGCGCCCCGCACGTAGCCGGCCAGCGCCCGGGAATCCTTGAGGGTGCCGGTCTTCAGGTGCGCCTGTCCCCGGGTGTCCTCGGCGCGCAGGCGCTTGCGCACCGTGCCGTCCATGCCCGAGATCGCCAGCGAGGATACGAATTCCGGCATCATGGGCGAGCGCCAGGCGACGTCCAGCATCTGCGCCAGGCCGTGCGCGGTGATCCGGCCCTGGCGCGACAGGCCCGAGCCATTGTCCAGGACCCAGCCTGTGGTATCGACCTGCTGGCTGGCCAGGATCTGGCGCACCGCGCGCGCACCCGTCTCGGGCGTGGCGCCGGGGCCGTTGATCTCGGCGCCCAGCGTCAGCAGGGTCATGCGGGCCATCACGTTGTTGCTGTGCTTGTTGATCTGGCGGATGACGTCGGCCAGCACCGGCGAATCATGCGAAGCCAGGACCTCGCCCTGCGCGGGCGCGCGGCCCTGCGTGAAGCCACGCCCCAGGGTGCCGCCCAGTTCCCGCCACAGCAGGCGGAACAGCGCCTCGAAGTGATCCGCCTGCGACCCGGCCAGGCGGTAGAGGCTGAACTCGCCGCAGGACCCGGTCGCCTGGCCGCCGATGCGGATGGTGGCCACCGGCCCCTGCACGCGGGCGTCGGCGACGAAGTTGGTGGCGGGCCGGCAGCGCCCGTCCTGCCAGTCCAGCTGGCCTTCGACGCGTACGTTGGGCGTGGGCGGATCGATGATGGGGATCCACTGCTTGTGCCGCTCGTCGGGCTGGAACAGGATCCGGGTCGCGCCAAAGCCCACCATCATGGCGTCGGGACTGGCGTTGTAGGGACGGTCGGGCGAATCGTCGAAATCGCCGGGATCGATCCGCACGTCGCCGAACAGGCTGCGGTCCACGACCACGCTGGAGAGGTTCTTGATGCCGTGCAGGCGCAGCTCGCGCAGCACGTTCCAGAGGTCCTCGATGGTGAACCAGGGGTCGCCCGCGGCCTTGACGTACAGCGGCCCCTGCAGCGTGCCCTGCTCGTCCACCCGCGCCCCCGGATCGGACAGGAACTCGGTGCGCCAGACGTAGTCCGGCCCCAGCGTCGACAGGGCCGACCAGGTGGTCACCGTCTTCATGACCGAGGCCGGATTGCGCGGCACGTCGGCCTGCACCCGGCTGATCACCGGCCCGCCGGCTTCGCGGATCTCGATCGACAGGGCGGAATCCGGCAGCCGGGTGGCGTTCCAGGCCTTCTGCAGTTCCGGCGGCAGCGCCTGGGCCGAGGCGCAGGCCAGCGCGCCGGACAACAGGCCCAGCGCCAGCATCGCCCGCGCCAGGCCCCGCCACCCCGCCGCCCGGGCCGGCCGGTCCTGCGGCTGCCGGCGCAGCCGCGCGTTTCCTTGCTGTTTAGCCCGAATCATGATGCCACCCGACAAAAAAGCCTCAGCATAATCCAAACCCCGTTGGGACTAAAATACCGGCCGGCCTTTCTTCTTCGACGCCCGCGCGGGCGCCCGACATCCCCGTGACCACCGACCTGGATCTTTCCGATTTCGACTACGACCTGCCCCCAGAACTCATCGCCCAGCACCCGGCCGCGCGCCGCGATGCCAGCCGGCTGCTGCATCTGGATGCCGGCGGCGGGCTGCACGACCTGCAGTTCACCGGCCTGCCGGGCCTGCTGCGCGCCGGCGACCTGCTGGTCTTCAACGACACCCGGGTCATCAAGGCGCGCCTGCGCGGCCGCAAGGACAGCGGCGGCCAGGTCGAGGTGCTGGTCGAACGCATCCTGGACCCGCGGCGGGCGCTGGCCCACGTCCGGGCCAGCAAGTCGCCCAAGGCCGGCACCCGGCTGCGGCTGGCCGACGACGCCTTCGAGGCGGAAGTGCTCGGCCGCCAGGAAGCCCTCTTCGAGCTGAGCTTCCCCGAGCCGGTGCTGGAGCTGCTGGATCGCCACGGCAGCGTCCCGCTGCCCCCCTACATCACCCATGCGGCCGATAGCGACGACGAATCCCGCTACCAGACCGTCTATGCCGACAAGCCAGGCGCCGTGGCCGCGCCGACCGCCGGCCTGCATTTCGACCAGGCCATGCTGGACCGCCTGGCGGCGCAGGGCGTGGACCGCGCCTTCGTCACCCTGCACGTGGGCGCCGGCACCTTCCAGCCGGTGCGCGTCGCCCACATCCGCGACCACGTCATGCACGCCGAACGCTACGTCGTGCCGGCCGCGACCCTGCAAAAGATCCGCGAGACGCGCGCCCGGGGCGGGCGCGTGATCGCCGTGGGCACCACCAGCGTGCGCTCGCTGGAGGCCGCCGCGCGCGAGGGCGACGGCCTCGGCACGACGGAAGGCGACACCCGCCTCTTCATCACGCCGGGCTACCGCTTCGCCAACGTGGACGCGCTGATCACCAATTTCCACCTGCCGCAGTCGACCCTGATGATGCTGGTGTCGGCGCTGGCGGGCATCGGACCCATCCGGCGCGCCTATGCGCACGCCGTACAATCGCGCTACCGATTCTTCAGCTACGGCGACGCGATGTTCATCGAGGCCGCCCAGACCCCATGACCGGATTGCAATTCGAACTGCTGCACACGGACGGCGCCGCCCGTCGCGGCCGCATCACCCTGAACCACGGCGTCGTCCAGACGCCCATCTTCATGCCCGTGGGCACCTACGGCAGCGTCAAGGCGATGCTGCCGCACGAGCTCGAAGACATCGGCGCCCAGATCGTGCTGGGCAACACCTTCCACCTGTGGCTGCGGCCGGGCACCGGGATCCTGGACCGCCACGGCGGCCTGCACGGCTTCATGCAGTGGAACCGCCCGATCCTGACCGATTCCGGCGGATTCCAGGTCTTCAGCCTGGACGGCATGCGCAAGATCACCGAGGAAGGCGTGCGTTTCGCCTCGCCCATCGACGGCTCCCGGCAATTCCTGTCGCCCGAGGAATCCATGCGCATCCAGCGCAGCCTGAATTCCGACATCGCCATGGTGCTGGACGAGTGCACGCCCTACCGGATCGGCGAGCGACCCGCCACCCACGAAGAGGCCGCCGCGTCCATGCGCATGTCCCTGCGCTGGGCGCGCCGCTCGCGCCAGGCATTCCAGGACCTGGGCAATCCCAACGCGCTCTTCGGCATCATCCAGGGCGGCATGTTCGAGGACCTGCGCGACGAGTCCCTGGCCGGCCTCGCCGACATCGGCTTCGAGGGCTACGCCATCGGCGGCCTGTCGGTCGGCGAGCCCAAAGAGGACATGATGCGCGTGCTGGCGCACGTCACCCCACGCATGCCGGCCGGCGCGCCCCGCTACCTGATGGGCGTGGGCACGCCCGAGGACCTGGTCGAGGGCGTGCGCCGCGGCGTGGACATGTTCGACTGCGTCATGCCCACCCGCAACGCCCGCAACGGCTGGCTGTTCACCCGCTACGGCGACCTGAAGATCCGCAACGCGCGCTACCGCGACGACACGCGCCCGCTGGACCCGGATTGCCGCTGCCATACCTGCCGCCATTTCTCGCGCGCCTACCTGCACCACCTGCAGCGGGCGGGCGAGATCACCGGCGCGCGCCTGAACACCCTGCACAACCTGCATTTCTACCTGGACCTCATGGCGGCGATGCGCGAGGCCATCGAGCAGGACCGCTTCGAATCCTGGCGGGAGGCCTTCCTGCGGGACCGCGCCCGCGGCATCGAATGACGGGCGCGCGGCTGCGCCCGGATCCCGCTACAATCAAGAGTTAATCTCTATACGTCCCCTTTTCAACCTCCACCGATTCTGCAGGAGCCTCCATGTCCTTCGTTGACACCCTGACCCTGATTCCGGCCCAGGCCGCTGCCGGCGGCGAGCCCAATGCCCTGATGAGCATGCTGCCCATCATCCTGATGTTCGTCATCCTGTACTTCCTGATGATCCGTCCTCAGATGAAGCGTCAGAAAGACCACAAGAAAATGGTCGAGGCCCTGTCCAAGGGTGACGAGGTCATCCTGTCCGGCGGCATGCTGGGCAAGATCTGCAAGGTCAGCGACAGCTACCTGACCGTGGAAGTCGCCCAGGCCGGCGACAAGGCCGTCGAGGCCGTCGTGCAGCGCAGCGCCGTCACGGCCGTGCTGCCCAAGGGCACGATCAAGTCCCTCTGATCCCCTTCGGCGCCGCGCCCATGCCCCGCCCGTCCGATCCGCCCCGCCGGCTCGAATGGCCGGGCCGGGCGCGGCGCCCGACCTCTACCGCCTTCCCATCCGACCGACCATGAACCGCTATCCCCTCTGGAAGTATCTCATCGTGCTGGCCGCCGTCCTGATCGGCGTGCTCTACACGCTGCCCAATCTCTATGGCGAGTCGCCGGCCGTCCAGATCGCCGGGGCGAAGACGTCGGTCAAGGTCGACCAGAACACGCTGGACAAGGCGAACCAGGTCCTGGACCAGGCCGGCATCCAGCCGACCGCCAGCTCCTTCGAGATGAACGGGCCGGTCGGCACGGTGCGGCTGCGCTTCGACTCCACCGACACCCAGCTCAAGGCCAAGGACACCCTGGAAAAAGCGCTGAACCCCGACGCGCAGAACCCGGACTACACGGTGGCGCTGAACCTGATGTCGGCCTCGCCGAACTGGCTGACCGCGCTGGGCGCCCACCCGATGTACCTGGGCCTGGACCTGCGCGGCGGCGTCCATTTCCTGCTGCAGGTCGACCTGCAGGGCGCGCTGACCAGCCGCTATGACTCCATGGCCGGCGAGGCCCGCACCACGCTGCGCGACGCCAAGGTCAAGTTCGAGGACGTGGAACGCAACCAGCAGTCCGTGCGGGCGACGTTCGACAGCCAGGAGTCCCGCGACGCCGCGGCCGACGCGCTGCGCCGCGCGATCCCCGAAATGGTCTTCACGTCCAGCCAGTCGGGCCAGAGCTGGCTGCTGGACGGCATGCTCAGCCCGGCCGCCATCACGCAGGTGCAGAACAACGCCCTGAAACAGAACATCCAGACGCTGCACAACCGGATCAACGAACTCGGCGTGGCCGAGCCCGTCATCCAGCAGCAGGGCGGCGACCGCATCGTCGTCCAGCTGCCGGGCGTGCAGGACGTCGCCAAGGCCAAGGAAATCCTGGGCCGCACCGCGACCCTGGAAATCCACATGGTCGACGATTCGCCCTCGGCCACCTCGGCGCTGGCCTCGGGGCGCGTTCCCTTCGGACTGGTGCGCTATACCGATCGCGACGGCCGGCCCCTGCTGCTGCGCCGCCAGGTCATCCTGACCGGCGAGAACCTGCAGGACGCCCAGCCCGGCCGCGACCAGCAGACGCAGGAGCCCACCGTCAACCTGACGCTGGATTCCAAGGGCGCCCGCATCTTCCGCGACGTCACGCGCGACAACATCGGCAAGCGCATGGCCATCGTCCTGTTCGAGAACGGCAAGGGCGAGGTCGTCACCGCCCCGGTGATCCGTTCCGAGATCCCGGGCGGCCAGGTGCAGATTTCCGGCAGCATGACGGCCCAGGAGGCCGCCGACGTGTCGCTGCTGCTGCGCGCCGGCTCGCTGGCCGCGCCGATGCACATCATCGAAGAGCGCACCATCGGCCCCAGCCTCGGCGCGGCCAACATCAAGCAGGGCTTCGACTCGACCTTGTACGGCTTCACCGCCATCGCGATCTTCATCATCGTGTACTACCACCTGTTCGGCCTGTTCTCGACCTTGGGGCTGTCCTTCAACGTGCTGCTGCTGCTGGCGGTGCTGTCCATGCTGCAGGCGACCCTCACCCTGCCGGGGATCGCCGCCATCGCGCTGACGCTGGGGATGGCGATCGACGCCAACGTGCTGATCAACGAGCGGATCCGCGAGGAACTGCGCCTGGGGCTGCCGCCGCAGCAGGCCATCCACCTGGGCTTCGACCGCGCCTGGGCGACGATCTTCGACTCGAACCTGACCAGCCTGATCGTCGGGATCGCGCTGCTGACCTTCGGCACCGGGCCGGTGCGCGGCTTTGCCGTGGTCCACTGCATCGGCATCCTGACCTCGATGTTCTCGTCCGTGGTCGGGGTGCGCGCCCTGGCCAATCTCTGGTATGGCCGCAAGCGCAAGCTGAAGACCATCTCGATCGGCCAGATCTGGAAACCCAAGCAGGATTAATCAGGACTCATCATGGAATTCTTCCGCATCCATCGCACCATCCCGTTCATGCGGCATGCGCTGATCCTGAACATCATCAGCCTGCTGACTTTCCTGGCCGCCGTGTTCTTCATCGCGAGCCGCGGCTTTCACCTGTCGATCGAATTCACCGGCGGCACGGTGATGGAGGTCCACTACACCCAGACCGCGCCAGTGGCCGAGATCCGCACCGCCATCGACGCCCTGGGCTACAAGGACTTCCAGGTCCAGAATTTCGGCACCTCGCAGGACGTGATGATCCGCCTGCCGGTGCGCACGGACCAGGACACCGCCGCGCAGAGCCGCGCGGTGCTGTCGGCCCTGCAGGCCCAGCATGCCGACGTGCAGCTGCGCCGGGTCGAGTTCGTCGGCCCGCAGGTGGGCCAGGAGCTCCTGCACAACGGCCTGATGGCGCTGCTGTTCGTGGTGGTGGGCATCATGGTGTACCTGGCCATCCGCTTCGAATGGAAGCTCGCGGCCTCGTGCGCGCTGGCCAACCTGCACGACGTGGTGATCATCCTGGGCTTCTTCGCCTTCTTCCAGTGGGAATTCTCGCTGTCGGTGCTGGCGGGGGTGCTGGCCGTGCTCGGCTACTCCGTCAACGAGTCCGTGGTGGTGATGGACCGGATCCGGGAAAACTTCCGCAAGCAGCGCAAGGCCTCGGTGCGCGAGATCATCAACGCCTCGATCACGCAGAACATCTCGCGGACCGTCATCACGCACGGTTCCACGCAGATGATGGTGCTGTCGATGTTCTTCTTCGGCGGCCCCACACTGCACAACTTCTCGCTGGCGCTGACGATCGGGATCTGGTTCGGGATCTATTCCTCGGTGTTCGTCGCCGCCGCCCTGGCCATGTGGATGGGCATCAAGCGCGAGGACCTGGTCAAGCACGTCAAGAAGGAAGGCGCGGAAGTCGAGCTGGGCTGATCCCGCGGCGCGGCGGCCGGTGATTTCAGCGCCGGCGCCGGCGCGCCAGCCAGGTCCCCAGCAGGACCGCCAGGCCCCCGCCGCACAGCAGCGGCAGGCCCCAGTCGCCGCCCGAGCGCCACAAGGCGGCCAGGCGGCCGAGCTGGAAACCGGTCAGGGCCAGCCCCGCGCCGAACAGCCCCACGGTCGCCGACAGGAACTGCGGCCCGAACCCCACCCCCGCGATGGCCGCCGCCCACAGCAGCAGGGCCGCCAGCCACAGGGCCGCATCGAGCGGACGCACCGAGGGGGGCAGGATGCGCTCCAGCAGCCCGGGCGGGACGACCTCGTAGGACAGCGCGCCGTCCGCGACATCGCCCCGGATGGCGACCACGCGCCAGTTCAGCGTATAGGCGCCGTAGCGCGGATCGGACGGGACCGGGATATGGATTTCCGCCGCCGCGTCCTGGATCGCATACAGCGGCTGCGCCCGGCCCTGCGGATCGACCAGCTGGATCGACCCGACCCTGACCGGCTCGCTGAACACCAGGGAGATCTCGGCGGGCGCCTGCCGCAGGGGCGCATCCACCGGCAACGAGGTCGCGACCAGCGCGACACCGCCCCAGGCAAGCTGGGACCACAACATCAGGCAGGCGGCAAACGGGAGCTTCACGACAGCAACAGCGACGGCTTGGACGAAACGGCGTGCGTCAGTATAGGCGCTTTCGCGGGCGGCCCAGCGCCGTCCCATGCGACATCCGGTAAAATGGCGGATTCGCCATCTTTGATCGCCCCCGGGATATAAACCCGCCCCGGCGCCATGCCATGCAAGAAACCCCCGTACGCCGACCCGGCGTCATCCCCGCTTCCCGAGAATCGGCCGAACACCTGAAGGACCAGGCCTGGCGCCAGGCGCAGGACGAAACCCTGGCCGGCCTGCTGCAGCCCATGGAGCCGGGCGAGCACAAGAAACTCTACATCCGCACCTTCGGCTGCCAGATGAACGAGTACGACTCGGAAAAAATGGTCGACATCCTGCGCGCGACCAAGGGCGTGGAGCTCACCGACACGCCCGAGGACGCCGACATCATCCTGTTCAATACCTGCTCCGTGCGGGAAAAGGCCCAGGAAAAAGTCTTTTCCGACCTGGGGCGCGTCCAGCATCTCAAGCAGGCCCGCCCGGACCTGGTGATCGGCGTGGGCGGCTGCGTCGCCAGCCAGGAAGGCGAGGCCATCGTGCGCCGGGCGCCCTACGTCGACGTGGTGTTCGGCCCGCAGACCCTGCACCGCCTGCCCGAGCTCATCGACCGGCGCCGCGCCACCGGCCGTTCCCAGGTCGACATCTCGTTTCCGCTGATCGAGAAATTCGACGCCCTGCCCCCCGCCCGCGTGGACGGCCCCGCGGCCTTCGTCTCCGTCATGGAAGGCTGCAGCAAATACTGCAGCTTCTGCGTGGTGCCCTATACCCGCGGGGCGGAGGTCTCCCGGCCGTTCGACGACGTGCTGACCGAGATCGCCGACCTGGCCGACCAGGGCGTGCGCGAGGTCACGCTGCTCGGCCAGAACGTGAATGCCTATCGCGGGCCGGCGGGCGCATCGGGCGAGATCGCCGATTTTGCCATGCTGCTGGACTACGTCCACGACATCCCGGGCATCGAGCGCATCCGCTACACGACCTCGCACCCCAAGGAAATGACCGCGCGCCTGATCGAGGCCCACGGCCGCCTGCCCAAGCTGGTGCCTTTTCTGCACCTGCCGGTGCAGGCCGGCAGCGACCGGGTCCTGGCCGCCATGAAGCGCGGCTACACCGCGCTGGAATACAAGTCCATCATCCGCCGCCTGCGGGCCGCACGGCCCGACATGACACTGTCCTCGGACTTCATCGTGGGCTTTCCCGGCGAGACCGAGGCCGACTTCCAGAAGACCCTGGACCTGGTGCGCCAGGTGGGCTTCGACCAGTCCTTCTCCTTCGTCTATTCCAAGCGCCCGGGCACGCCGGCTGCTGACCTGGAGGACGCCACGCCCGAGGCCGAGAAACTGGACCGACTGCACCGGCTGCAGGCCCTGATCAACGACCAGGCCGCCGCCATCAGCCGCTCCATGGTGGGCGGCGTCCAGCGACTGCTGGTCGAGGGGCCGTCGAAAAAGGATCCGCGCGACATGAAGGGCCGGACGGAAAACAACCGCATCGTGAATTTCGCCGGCCAGCCGCGCCTGATCGGCCGGATGGTGGACGTGCGCATCACCGAAGCCCTGACCAACACCCTGCGGGGCGAGATCCTCACCCGCGACACGGACCCCGCACGCGCATGACGACCGTCTCCAGAAATCCGGGCAACCGCCCCCTGTCCGTCCAGCTGTCGGGCGGCAACACCCAGCTGGCCGACCTGTGCGGCCCCCTGGACGAGAACCTGCGCCAGATCGCGCAGGCCTACGACGTCACCATCGGCCGGCGCGGCAATCGCTTCAGCGTGCGCGGCGCCCGCGCCCGCGAGGCCGTGCAGGCCCTGCGCTGGTTCCACGAGCGCGCCGCGCAGGGGCCGCTGTCGCTGGACACCCTGCAGCTGGGGCTGGTGGAACTGAGCAACCGGGGCCTTCCGTCCGGCGGCGACGCGTCCGGCCCCCGGGACCTGCCCGAGCTTCCCCCCGTCGACGACGAAGGGCCGGCGCTGCGCACCCGCAAGGCCGACCTGCGCCCGCGCACGCCCCGCCAGCGCGATTACCTGAATGCGATCCTCAAGCACGACGTGACCTTCGGCGTGGGGCCGGCGGGCACGGGCAAGACCTGGCTGGCCGTGGCCTGCGCCATCGACGCGCTGGAGCGCGAGTCGGTGTCCCGGCTGGTGCTCACCCGCCCGGCCGTCGAGGCCGGCGAACGCCTGGGCTTCCTGCCCGGCGACTTGGTACAGAAGGTCGACCCCTACCTGCGTCCGCTCTACGACGCCCTGTACGACCTGCTGGGCTTCGAAAAGACCCAGCGCCTGTTCGAGAAGCAGACCATCGAGATCGCGCCCCTGGCCTACATGCGCGGGCGCACGCTGAACCATGCCTTCATCATCCTCGACGAGGCGCAGAACACCACGCCCGAGCAGATGAAGATGTTCCTCACCCGCATCGGCTTTGGCAGCAAGGCCGTGATCAACGGCGACCCGTCCCAGGTGGACCTGCCCCGCGGCCACCAGAGCGGACTGCTGCATGCGCTGGACGTGCTCGACGGCGTGCCGGGCCTCGCCCAGACCCGGTTCACCAGCCGCGACGTGGTGCGCCATCCGCTGGTGGCGCGCATCGTGGATGCCTACGAGCAGGCGGGCGACCATGTATCCTGAGTTTTCCCTCGCCATCCAGTACGCCGTCCCGGCGCCCGCCCTGCCCCGCTGGCGCCTGCGCCGCTGGGTCGGCCGCGCGCTGGCGCGCGCCCTGGCCGCGCCCGACCCGCGCGCCGGCCAGCCGGTCGCGCTGACCCTGCGCATCGTCGACGCCGAGGAAGGCCGCGAATTGAACGCCGCCTGGCGCGAACGCGACTACGCCACCAACGTGCTGACCTTCGAATACGGCGCGGATCCGTCCGGCCTGATCAGCGGCGACATCGTGATCTGCCTGCCGGTGCTGGAACGCGAGGCCGCCGAGCAAGGCAAGCCCCTGGCGGACCACGCCGCGCACCTCATCACCCACGGCGTGCTGCACGCGCTGGGCTACGACCACATCGAGGCCGACGAGGCCGAACGGATGGAAGCGCTGGAAACCGCCATCCTCGCCGCCCAGGGCATTCCCGACCCCTACCGCCAGCAGGGCCGTGCTTGAGCCGATCGTCGAATCGGTTATGCTACAGGATCCTTTACTCGTCCACCGGACAATGCCAGACCCTCACTCTTCAGACTCAGAGCCCCGACCTGCGCAGGCGGCTTCCCGCTCCCTGTTTTCCCGCCTCAAGGCCCTGCTGCGGCCTTCCCCGCCCTCGGACCGCGAGGGCATCCGGGCGGTACTCGAGGCGGCGCACGATCACTCCATTCTCGACGGAGAATCCTACGCCATGATCTCGGGGGCCCTGGAAGTCGCCGACAAGACCGTGGCCGACATCATGGTGTCGCGCTCGCGCATGGACCTGCTCGACGTCTCCCGGCCGCTGGCCGAACTGATGCCCGAGATCACCGAAACGGGCCATTCCCGGTTCCCGGTCTACGAAGGCGACCGCGACAACATCGTCGGCGTGCTGCTGGCCAAGGACCTGCTGCTGAGCCTCTCGGACCACGCCCTGGACATCCGGGCGCTGATCCGTCCCCCCGTGTTCATTCCCGAATCCAAGCGACTGAACGAGCTGCTGCACGAATTCCGCATGAGCCGCAACCACCTGGCGATCGTCATCGACGAACACGGCGGCATCTGCGGCCTGGTCACCATGGAAGACGTGCTGGAGCAGATCGTCGGCGACATCGAGGACGAATTCGACGACGGCGACGAAAAGACGATCTTCCGCACGGGCGACAACAGCTGGCGGGCCATGGGCACGACCGAGATCGACGATTTCAACGAGGCCTTCGACGTCCGACTGCCCGACGAGGATTACGACACGCTCAACGGCTGGCTGGCCGCGGAACTGGGCCACATCCCCCGGCGCGGCGAGCGTGTCGAGGGTCACGGGCTGGCCTTCACCGTCGTCAGCGCCGACGGCAAGCGCGCCCGCTGGCTGCACGTGCAGCGCCTCACCGACGCCCAGCCGGCCCTTGTCGCCCACGATGACTGATTCCCACGCGCGCTTGCGCGCGCCGGTGCGCACCTGGCTCTGGCTGATCGGGGCGGGGGCCGTGCAGGCCCTTTGCTTTGCCCCGGGCCCCCTGCCCGCCTGGAGCCTGCCCTTCGTGCAGATCGCCAGCCTGGCGGTCCTGGCCGCCAGCACCTGGCGGGCGGCGCGGCCCCGTCAGGCCGCCCTGTACGGCTGGGTCTTCGGCCTGGCGCAGTTTTCCATCGGCGTGTACTGGCTGACCATCAGCATGCACCGCTTCGGTGGGCTGGCGCTGCCGCTGGCCATCGCCGCGCTGCTGCTGTTTGCGGCTGCCATGGCCCTGTACGGGGCGGGCGCCTGCGCGCTGACGGCCTGGCTGTGCGCGGCGCACCGGCGCCCGGAACAGCGGGCGGGCCGGCAGATCCTCAATGCCGTCGCCTGGGCCAGCGCCTGGACGCTGTTCGAATGGCTGCGCGGCACCCTGCTGACCGGCTTTCCGTGGCTGAACATCGGCTATGCCCACGCCGAGGGCATGTTCGCCGCCTGGGCGCCCTTCGTCGGCGTCTACGGCCTGGCCTGGCTGGCCGCCTTCGCCGCGGGCGCCATCGCCCTGATGGCCCGGGCCAAGGACACGCCGTACGACCGCAGCGCCGCCGCCACCATCGCCCTCGCCCTCCTGACGGGTCTGCTGGGGATCGCCTGGACGCACATCGACTGGGCCCGCTCGCAAGGCGAGCCGCTGATGGTGCGCCTGGTGCAGCCGGCCACGCCGCAGTCCGACAAGTTCGACCCGGCGCGCTTCCAGGCCGTCCAGGACCAGGCCCGCCGGCTGGCCGGCCTGCCGGCCAAGACGCCGCAGGACCGCCCCGCCCTGGTCGTGCTGCCGGAAACGGTCATGCCGCTCTTCCAGGACCAGGTGCCGGGCGCCGTCTGGCAGCCGTGGCTGGCGCTGGCGGACGAGCTGGATGCCGCGCTGGTGCTGGGCCTGCCCCTGCACGTCCGTACCGCGGCGGGGCAGGACCGCTACACCAACAGCGCCACCGCCCTCCTGCCGGGCACACGGCAGCCGCCGCTGGCCCCTGGGCAATGGCACTACGACAAGCGCCACCTGGTCCCCTTCGGCGAATTCATCCCGACGGGCTTTCACTGGTTCGTGCGCGCCATGCAGATTCCCCTGGGGGATTTCGACCGGGGCCCGCGCGGCCAGGCGCCCCTGATGCTCGACGGCCAGGCGCTGGCCGTGAACATCTGCTATGAAGACGCGTTCGGCGCGGAGATCGCGGCCGCCGTGGCGCCGGGCGCGGACGGCAGGCCGGGCGCCAGCATCCTGGTCAACCTCAGCAATCTGGCCTGGTTCGGCGACACCTGGGCGCTGCGCCAGCATCTGTGGATATCCCGCATGCGGGCGCTGGAGACGGCGCGCCCCGTCATTCGCGCCACCAACACCGGCATGACCGCCGCGATCGACCCCGACGGCCAGGTCCGCGGCGCCCTGGATCCCGCGCGCCCCGGTGTGATGGATGTGGAAGTCCAGGGCGCCCGGGGGCTGACGCCGTACGTGCGCTGGGGCGACGCGCCCATCCTGGCCTGGACCGTGCTGTGGCTGCTGCTGGCATGGCGCCGCCGCGGCAGGCCGGCGCGCGGGGATTTCCCGGGCTGATCGGGCCGCGGCCGCCCGCCGGAGGCGCCCTGCGTGGTCAGAGGGACAGGGGCGACTGCTCCGAGTGGCCCAGCCGCTGCTCGAAGCCGGACTGGTCGAGCGGCTCGCCCAGCAGAAAGCCCTGCCCGGCATCGCAGCCCATGGCGCGCAGCAGTTCGTGCTGCGCGGGCTCGGAGATGCCTTCCGCGATCACGGACATGCCCAGGCGGTGCGCCAGGGCCACGATGGATTCGCAGACGATGCGGGCGGCGGGGCTGTCGGCCACCTGCCGCGTGACGTCGCACTCGAGCTTCAGCGCCTCGAAGGGCAGGTCGCGCGAGGCCAGGAGCGCCGGCATGCCGACCGAGACCGCGCCCACGCTGAAGCGCATGCCCGAGCGGTGCAACTGGTGCAGCCGCTCGCGCACCAGCGGGCTGAGGCTGACGAGCACGCGCTCGTTGAATTCGAGCGACAGGCTGTCGGCCGGCAGGCCCAGGGCATCCAGCAGGCCGAACACGGTGTCCAGGCCCGACTGCGCCAGGCCGAACTGGCCCGGCGACACATTGACGGTGAGCCGCAGCTCGGGCGCCAGGGTGCGGCGCCAGCGGCCAAGCTGCCGGATGGCCTCGCGGAACACCCAGTCGCCCAGGGGCTTGATCAGCTGGCGCTCTTCGGCGAACGGCACGAAGTCCAGGGGCGCGATCACGCCGAATTCGGGATGGCGCCAGCGCAGCAGCGCCTCGGCCATGATGATCTGCCCGGTCTGGAAGGAATAGATGGGCTGGTACAGCAGGAAGAACTGGCCCGCGTCGATGGCCTCGGGCAGCGCGACCAGCAGGTCGTGCTGCATGCGGGCCCGGTCGCGCATGGACTGGTCGAAATACCGGTAGCCGTTGCGCCCCTGGGCCTTGGCCTCGTACATGGCCATGTCGACGTGGCGCATCAGCATTTCGGCGTTGTCGGCATCGGCCGGGTACAGGGCCACGCCCAGGCTGGCGGAAATCCGGGTGAGGTTGCCGGCCAGGCGGTAGGGCTCGGTGATGCAATCCAGGATCCGCTGGCACAGGGCGTCCAGGGCGTCGCGCGCAGGCGCGTCGGCCACCAGGATCACGAACTCGTCGCCGCCCAGCCGGGCGATGAAGTGATGATCGTCGTCCGTGCAGTGGCGCAGCCGCCCGGCGACCTCGACCAGCAGGCGGTCGCCCATCTCGTGGCCCATGGAATCGTTGACCTCCTTGAAGAGGTCCAGGTCCAGGAACAGCAGCGCCATGGGCTTGCCGCCGCGCTGCGACTGGTCCACCAGGGATTTCAGGTGCTCGTTGAAGTACTGGCGGTTGGGCAGGCCCGTGAGCGGATCGTGGTGCGCCTGGTTCCAGATGGCGGCCTCGACCTGCTTTTTCTGGGTGATGTCGCTGAGCATCACGACGCGGCAGTTCACCGAGCCGTCGTGGTTCCAGGCCGTGTCCAGCACCACCCGCTGGGCGTACTCCTCGCCGGACTTGCGCTGCAGCCAGTATTCGCCTTCCCAGCGCCCCTTGGTATTGATGGCATGCCACATCTGGTCGTAGAAGTCCCGGTTGTGGCGTCCGGGCCGCAGCAGGGTGAGCAGCTCGCCGGCGACCTCGTCGGGCCAGTAGCCGGTCATGCGCGAATAGGCGGGGTTCACGTCGATGATGACGCCGGTGGCGTCCGTGATCACGATGGCCTCGCTGCTGTTTTCGTAGGCGATGGCCGCCAGCTGCGCCGACGATTCGGCCTGCTTGCTCTCGGTGATGTCCTGCACCAGGCCGATGATGGCGGCGTCGTCGCCGGCCCCCATCACGGTGATGAAGGTCTCGATGTCGAACAGCGAGCCGTCCTTGCGGCGGCCGTGGCGCTCGAAGCGCAGGGTGGGAGATTTCTGCGTGCGGCCGGCCTTGAGGGCTTCGTCGACCAGGTAGCGTTCGCGCGGTGCGATGATGGACAGCAGCGACAGGTGGCCGATCATTTCTTCGGGTTGGTAGCCGAAGATGTCGGCCATTTTCTGGCTGACGAAGCTGAACCGGTCGTGGGACACCAGGAAGATGCCCACCAGCGCGTTGGAAGCCAGGCCCTGGAAGATGATCTCCGAACGCTGCAGGCCTTCCTGGTTCTCGCGCATCTCGCTGATGAGCTCGTGGATCTGCTGGGCGCCCGCGTTGTAGGCCTGGCCGATGTCGGCGATCTCGCGGACCCCGGCCGGCGCCACGCGATAGGTATAGTCGCCCCGCATCAGGGCGCGGGCCGCCCGGCGCAGGGCCGACAGCGGCAGGACCACGGTGCGGCGCACCAGCAGGAACAGCACCACCAGCAGGCAGACGTCGGCCAGGATCAGCCCCATCAGGGCATTGAGGGTGTGATCCTGGGTGCGGCGCAGCACGGGCATCAGCACGTCCGAGGCCGCGTTGAGCGTGCCCAGCAGCGCCGAGGCGTCGTCGGCGATCCACTGGCGCTGCACGGAGCGCGGCAGATCCCGCGGCTCGGCGGCCGGGTCGCTGCGCGAATACGAATCCAGCATGATGGCCTGCAGGCGGCCCCGCAGGACGACCCAGTCGCGGCGGATCTTGGGCAGGAACAGCCGCACGGCCTCCTGGTCCAGGGCCGCGATCTCGCGGTCGCCCACCACCCCGCCCTGGTCGAGCGCCTGCAGGGCGAGGTCCAGGGCGTCCATGTCCTTGCTGATCTCGCCCGTCTGCAGCAGGCCGCCGTCCGAGAGCCGCATGGCGCGCACGGCCAGCTGCTGGCTGAGCGTGCGCATGCTGTCGAGCGTGCTGGATTGATCCAGGGCCGCGTCGTAGCGCGACATCAGCGAATACACCAGGGCCGCGCTGCCCATCACGGCCAGCAGCACCAATACATAGAGCGCGGCCGACAAGGCGCCCAGCCCGAGGAATGAACGGGTGGCGGACCCTGCCGGTTTTGAGATTCTTGGGCGCATGCGATCCTGGAGTTCAAGAGAGGACAGGAACGATCCCCAGACCGGCATCTGCTGCCCGCAGCAGGACCGGCTGCCATCAGGGCATGTTACCGGATATGCCAGCAAAGACAAGAAGACAAAAGCCTGTTTCCTGACGGGAAATCGGGCTTTTGGGCGCCATTGCCGCCTCCGGAAGGGGTTTGATCCGAAGCTCGATGCGCTTGCCCGCCTGGTGCACGACATCGCGATCCGGCGCGGCCATGCCGACGACACGCTGATACAGGCGTTCTTCGAGGCGGGCAGGACCAAGGCGAAAAACGAAAAAAGCGCCGGCAGCAGCCAGCGCTTTTTTCATTGAATCCTTTGGCGGAGCGGACGGGACTCGAACCCGCGACCCCCGGCGTGACAGGCCGGTATTCTAACCAACTGAACTACCGCTCCGCAGCGGTGCCAGACCAAACTGGCGTCCCCTAGGGGATTCGAACCCCTGTACTCACCGTGAAAGGGTGATGTCCTAGGCCTCTAGACGAAGGGGACAGGACATTCATCAAAGAAGTTTGGTGGAGGTAAGCGGGATCGAACCGCTGACCTCTTGCATGCCATGCAAGCGCTCTCCCAGCTGAGCTATACCCCCAAACAAGGTCTTCGTTAACGAAGAAGCGAGATTATGCACGAATTTTTTTTCGTGTGCAAGCCGATCCGGATGTTTGCAATGTTTTACAACTGGACGGCCCGGCGACGCAGGCGGGGGATGCGTTCACCGCCCCGGATCGAACCGGGCACTTGGCGGCAGATCCGCCGAATCCTGCGGAAAATCGCCGATCTTTTCCCGTCGCCGGGGTTTGTCAGCCGCGCTGGCGCCGCCTACCATCCGGGCAGATTCTCTTCAACTCACCTGGATCCGCCATGGACACCCGTGTTCGCCACGAAACGCTGAACCCCGCCTGGCCGGTGGCCGCCATCCTCGATCTGTTCCGCCTGCCGTTCAATGACCTGCTGCTGCAGGCGCAGACCATCCACCGCCGCCACCACCCCGCCAACGCCGTGCAGCAGTCCAGCCTGCTGTCGATCAAGACGGGCGCCTGCCCCGAGGACTGCGCCTATTGCCCGCAATCCTCCCGCTACGAGACGGCCGTCGAGGCCGCGCCGCTGATGCCGCTGCCCCAGGTGCTGGCGGCCGCGCGACGGGCGCGCGACGCCGGCGCGCAGCGTTTCTGCATGGGCGCGGCCTGGCGCTCGCCCACGGAACGCCAGCTCGATGAGGTCATCGGGCACGTGCGGGCCGTCAAGGAGCTGGGCATGGAGACCTGCGTGACGCTGGGCATGCTCAAGCCCGGCCAGGCCGAACGGCTCAAGGCGGCGGGCCTGGACTACTACAACCACAATCTGGACACCTCGCCGGAATACTACGGCGAGATCATCCGCACGCGCACCTACGACGACCGGCTGCAGACGCTGCGCCGGGTCCGCGAAGCGGGCCTCAAGGTCTGCTGCGGCGGCATCGTGGGCCTGGGCGAATCCCGCGAGGTGCGCGCGGGCCTGATCGCCGCGCTGGCCAGCCTGGACCCCTATCCGGAATCGGTGCCGATCAACCAGCTGGTGAAAGTCCCCGGCACGCCGCTGGCCGACGCCCCGGACCTGGACCCGCTGGAGTTCGTGCGCACCATCGCCGTCACCCGCATCGCCATGCCCAGGACCGTGGTGCGCCTGTCGGCCGGACGCGAATCCATGCACGACAGCACCCAGGCGCTATGCTTCATGGCCGGCGCCAATTCGATCTTTCACGGCGAGCAGCTGCTGACCACGCCCAACCCGCGGGCTGCGGCCGACGCCAGCCTGTTCGAGCGGCTGGGCCTGGTGCCCATGCCCGCGCCCGCCGATTCCGATTCCCACCCTGCCTGAATCCGCCCATGCACACCTTGATCCTCAGCATCACCTTCAGCGTGATGGTGTCCGTCTTCCTGAAACTGGCCCGGCGCTGCGACGTGCGCATCGAGCAGGCCATCGCCATGAACTACGTCACGGCCTGCATCCTGTGCCTGTGGCTGCTGCGCCCGCCGCTGGAGACGCTGGGCCGCCAGACGCCCGCCGGCTGGGCCGTGCTGGTGCTGCTGGGCGTGCTGCTGCCGTCGGTCTTCCTGATCATGGCGGCGGCCGTGCGGCAGGCGGGCATCGTGCTGAGCGACACGGCCCAACGCCTGTCGCTGATCATCCCCATCCTGGCGGCGTTCGCCGTGTTCCACGAATCCCTGTCGAGCCTCAAGGCCCTGGGCATCGCGCTGGCCCTGGGGGCGCTGGCCTGCCTGCTGCGGCGGCCCGGCGCCGCGCCGGCGCAGGCTGACCGCGCGCCGACCGGGCGCGCGGTGTGGCTGCCCCTGCTGGGGGTCTGGGCCGGCTACGGCGCCATCGACATCCTGTTCAAGCAGATGGCCCGCACCGGCGCCGGCTTCACCGGCACCCTGCTGCTGAGCTTCGTGCTGGCGGCGGTGCTGCTGGGGCTGTGGCTGGCGATGCGCCGCACGGCCTGGCACGGCCGCAGCCTGGCGTCCGGCATCCTGCTGGGGGCGCTGAACTTCGGCAACATCTATTTCTACATCCGCGCCCACCAGACTTTTCCGGACAACCCGACGCTGGTGTTCGCCGCCATGAACATCGGGGTGATCTCGATCGGCACGCTGGTGGGCGCGGGCCTATTTCGCGAGCGGCTGAGCGCGGTCAACGCCGCCGGCATCGGCCTGGCCATCGGCGCCATCGTCCTGCTCTTTCCCCGCTGAGGCCGGATCGGCCGGCGGCAGGTCCGCGTCCACCACCGGGTCGTGCGAGATGTCGCGCTCGATGTCGACCCGGGGATCCAGCACGGCCATCACGTGGGCGTTCTGCAGTGTGTCGGCCATGGGCACGAACTGGGTCGGCGCATCCGGGCTGACGTGGGTGCCCTTGACGCGCTGTTCGCGGATGAACAGCACCAGGATCGCGGAACACGCGGACACGAAGACGAAATACACGTCGCTGCCCCAGGCCCGCATCAGCAGCCCGGCCAGCAGCGGCCCCAGGCAGGCGCCGATGCCGTAGACCATGTACAGCAGCGCGCTCAGGCCCACCCGCCGCTCGGGATCGACGTTGTCGTTGGCGAAGGACGTGCCCATCGGGTAGAGCGTGAACTGGACGATCCCCAGGACGACCGAAAACGCCACCAGGGCCGGATAAGGAAAGTGCAGCCATCCCCACAGGGGGATTCCCAGGCAGACCAGCACCAGCGCGCCGATACGGATCAGGCGCACGCGGCTGGTGCGGTCCGCCAGCCAGCCCAGCGGCCACTGGAAGATCAGCCCGGCCGCGAGCGAGGCGGCCAGGAACACGCCCACCTGATGATTGTCCATCCCGTGCTGCAGGCCGTAGACCGGCGCCAGGCCGTAGAAGGCGCCATTGAGCATGCCGGCGACGAACAGCACCGTCAGCGACATGGGCACGCGCGCCACGTAGTAGCGCAAGGCCAGGGGCGCGGGTACTTGCAGCGCCGGATGCAGGCGCCGCGTCAGGGTGACCGGGATCAGGCTGAGCACGCTGCAGATGGCCACGAAGGCCAGGGGCTGGTAGTCCAGGTGCGGAAACAGGCCCAGGGCCAACTGCCCCAGGACCGTGCCCAGACAGGTGGCGACCATGTAGAAGGCAAAGACCGTGCCCCGCGCGGCGTTCTCGGTCTGCTCGTTGAGCCAGCTCTCGATGGCGACGAACAGGCACACCATGGACACGCCCGCCACGAAACGCAGCACCAGCCAGAACCAGAGCTCGCGGATCAGGATCATCACCAGCACGGTGATGGTGGTCAGCGCCGCGCAGGCGGCGTAGGCCCGGATATGGCCCACCCGGATGATCAGGCGGTGGCCGACGCGCGCGCCCAGCACCAGGCCCAGATAGTAGGACGCGATCATGGCGCCCACCCAGACCTCGGACACGGATTGCGCCGTCAGGCTCAGGCCCAGGTAGGTATTGAACAGGCCCGAGCTGAGCAGCAGGATCAGGGTGGCGAGGTACAGGGAAAAAAAGGCGCCGATCGTCTTGGCCATGGAAGAATCCGGTCAGTGCCGCAGCCTTTGCACGAGCGGCAGCCTGGATGAAATATCCGATATGATAGAACGATGGACGAAAACGAAGTGTCTCCGAATCTGACGCATCTGGACGAGAACGGCCAGGTGCGCATGGTCGACGTCGGCGCAAAGGCGGCCACGGCCCGCACGGCGGTCGCCGAAGGCCGCGTGCGCCTCAGCCCGCACGCCTGGAAACTGCTGTCGGCGCAGGCCAACGCCAAGGGCGAGGTCCTGAACACCGCCCGCATCGCCGGCATCCTGGCGGCCAAGCGCTGCGCCGAACTGATCCCCCTGTGCCACAGCCTGCCGCTCAGTTTCGTGGGGGTGGATTTCAGCGCCGATGATGCCGCCCACACCCTGACGATCCGCAGCACCTGCCGCACCAGCCACCAGACCGGGGTCGAAATGGAGGCCATGACCGCCTGCACCGTCGCCGCGCTGACCGTCTACGACATGTGCAAGGCCGCCGACAAGGGCATCGTCCTCGAACAGGTCCGGCTGACCTACAAATCCGGAGGAAAAAGCGGTGAGTGGCGCAACGATTGAGGTGCTGTATTTCGCCCAGGTCGCCGAGCACCTGGGCACCCGCCAGGAAACCCAGGCCCTGGACGCCCCCGTCCAGGCCGGCGCGTGGCTGGATGCCCTGGCCGCCCGCTGTCCCGCGCTGGGGCCGGCCGCCCGCCTGAAACTCGCGATCAACCAGGAACACGCGGGGCGGCAGGACATGATCCGGCCCGGCGACGAGGTCGCGGTCTTCGAGCCCGTCACCGGCGGCTGAACGGCCGTCCCACACACCGGATTTCCGGCAGGACCCCGACATGGTCGTGATACAGACTGAACCCTTCGACGTGGCCGCCCTGATCGCCCGGCTGCAGGACCGCGGCGCGGGCCGGGCGGGCGCGCAGGTGCACTTCCTCGGCACGGTGCGCGACTACAGCCCCGAGGCCGGATCGCGCAGCCTGTTCCTGGATCACTATCCCGGCATGTGCGAACGCGAGATCCAGTCGCTGTGCAACCGCGCGATGCAGCGCTGGGACATCCTCGACACGCTGGTGGTCCACCGCGTCGGCGAACTGCCGCTGGGCGATCCCATCGTATTCGTCGGCGTGGCCAGCGCCCACCGGGGCGAGGCCTTCCGCGCCTGCGAATACATCATCGACACCCTGAAGACCCGCGCCCCCTTCTGGAAGCGCGAGACCCTGGCGGACGGCCAGGCATTCTGGGTCCGGCAACAGCATGCCGACGCGCTGAAAACCGAACAATGGAACACCGATCCGAACCGAGACCATGAAAGCTGATCCGACCTTGCCCCCCGTCAGCCTGCGCTGCGCCGTGCTGACCATCTCCAGCCGGCGCCAGGCCGCCGACGACACCAGCGGGGACTATCTCTGCGGCGCGCTCCAGCAAGCCGGCCACGTCCTGCAGGCCCGCGAACTCTGTTCCGACGACCGCTACCGGATCCGCAAGGTGCTCAGCGACTGGATCGCCGACCCCGCGGTGCAAGTGATCCTGTGCAACGGCGGCACCGGCTTCACGCACCGGAAATCCACCATTGCCGCCGTCTCCCCCCTGCTGGACCAGCTCATCCCCGGTTTCGGCGAGTTGTTCCGCCACCTGTCCTGGCAGGACATCGGCGCCTCGGCGCTGCAGTCCGACGCTCTGGGCGGCCGGGCCAACGACACCCTGGTGTTCTGCCTGCCGGGATCCACCGGCGCGTGCCGCCTGGCCTGGGAGCGGATCCTGCAGCCGCAGTTCGACAGCCGCCAACAGCCCTGCAACTTCGCCAGCGTCTACCGCGCCGGCGACGGTGCGTGACCATGCTGGATTTCGACAGCGCGCAAGCCCGCCTGGCCGGGCGCACCCGCCGGCCCGGCACCCCCGAGACCCTGCCCCTGGCCGACCTGCATGGCCGGGTGCTGGCCCGCGACGTCGTCGCCACGCTGGACCTGCCGCCCGCGGACAACAGCGCCATGGATGGCTACGCGGTCCGCGCGGCGGACCTGGACGTCCTGCCGGCCACCCTGCCGGTGCAGCAGCGCTGCTTCGCGGGACAGACGCCCGAGCCCCTGGCCGCCGGCCAGGCGATCCGCCTGTTCACTGGCAGCGTGATCCCCGCCGGGGCCGACACCGTCGTCATGCAGGAGGATTGCGCCGAGGATGCGGCCGGCGTCACCTTCAAGACGGCCGTGAAGGCCGGCCAGCACATCCGCCGCCAGGGCGAGGACATGCGCCGGGGCTCCTGCATCCTGGCCGAGGGCGAGCTGCTGGGCGCCGGCCAGATCGCCGCCCTGGCCGCCCAGGGCATCGCCCAGGCCCCCGTCCACCCCAGGCTGCGGGTCGGGATCCTGACGACCGGGGACGAGCTGGCGCCGCCCGGCCAGCCCCTGCCGCCCGCGGCGGTCTACAACTCCAATGCGCCCATGCTGGCCAGCCTGTGCCAAGGCCTGGGCGCCGCGCCCGCCCTGCTGCGGCATGCCCGCGACGAGGCGGGCGCCATCGAGTCCGCGCTGGACGAACTCGCGCACCAATGCGATCTCGTGCTGAGCGTCGGCGGGGCCTCCGTCGGCGAGAAAGACCTGGTCAAGCCCGCCATCGAAGCCCTGGGCGGCAGCCTGGATCTCTGGCGGGTACGCATGAAGCCCGGCAAGCCGGTGGCGCTGGCCGAGCTCAAGCATCGTCCGATGGTCTGCCTGCCCGGCAATCCGGTGTCGGCGTTCGTGGTGTTCGCGCTGCTGGTCAGCCCCCTGATCCGCCGCCTGCAGGGCCGCCGCCAGGTGTTCCCGCCGGTGCGTCGCGGCATCCTGCAGACCGGCCGCCCCCTGGGCGGGGACCGTGACGACTTCATCCGTGTGCAGGCCACGCCTCAGGCGGCCGGCCTGCCGCTGCTGATCCCGCACGCCCAGCAGAATTCGGGCGCGCTGAGCAGCCTGGGCTGGGCCAACGCCCTGGCGCGGATTCCCGCGGGCTCGCGCCTGGAATCCGGCGCGGAAATCGACTGGTACGCGCTGAGCGACTGGCTGGCTTAGGCGCGCCTTGCGCCGGCGCCCGGCGCCGTGCCGGCCGCCCCGGGTCCGGCCGCGGGCGCGGATGCCCAGCGCAGCCAGTCCTCGGGCGTGTTCAGGTTCACCAGGCAGTCCGCGCCGGGGAAATCGACCGCGCGCGCCTCGCAGGCGCGCAGCCACGCCTGCACCTGCCGCTGCCCCGAGCGCAGGAAGTCCTCCAGCCCGGGCAGCATCCGCCGATGGACCACCAGGCACAGGGGATGCGGGCCGTCCGCCGTCCGGGCATACGCCGGCCGCGACGGCGTGGCCGCCGCGCACAGGCGCGCCAGCAGGCCTTCGGGCCATCGCACCACATCGACCGGCAGGATGAAGAGCCACGGCGATTGCGTCTGGCGCAGGCCCGCCAGGACGCCGGCCAGGGGACCGCAATCGTGCAGGTCCGGCGGATCGGCCACCACGTTTCCGTGCCGGGCATAGTCGTCGGGGTGCCGGTTGGCGCTGATGTGGATCCGCCCGATGCCCTGTTCCCGGAGATACCGGGCCACCTGCTCGACCAGCGGCCTGCCCTGCCATTCGCGCAGCCCTTTGTCGGCATCGACGGCGTCGGGCGTGCGCATGCGCCGCGACTGGCCGCCCGCCAGGATCAGGCCGTCGACCGGACCGGCCGGCGGCGGGGAGTCGCTAGCCACCGATGTAGCTCATTTCGATCTTGTGGTCGCGGTGGGCCTGCCCGCGCAATTCGGAATAGCGGTCGCTGCGGGCCAGCCAGACGCCGGCCAGGCGATCGCGCAGGGCCCGGTCGTCGGCGCCCGAACGCAGCAGCGCCCGCAGGTCGTGGCCCTGTTCGGCGAACAGGCAGGTGAACAGCCGCCCCTCGGGCGACAGGCGCAGGCGCGTGCAGTCGCCGCAGAAAGGCTGCGAGACGCTGGTGATGAGCCCGATCTCGCCGGCGCCGTCCGCGTAGGACCAGCGGCTGGCGACCTCGCCGCGATACTGCGCCTGGGCCGGGACGAGGGGGTATTCCTGGCCGATCAGCTGGACGATCTCCGCCCCGGTCACGACCTCGTCCATGCGCCAGCCATTGGTGTTGCCGACGTCCATGTACTCGATGAAGCGCAGCACGTGCCCCGAGCCGCGAAAATGACGCGCCATGGGCAGGATCTGCGCGTCGTTCATGCCCCGCCGCACGACCATGTTGATCTTGACCGGCGCCAGGCCGGCGCGGGCCGCCGCCTCGATGCCCGACAGGATGGTGGCCACCGGAACGCCGCTGTCGCTCATGCGCTCGAAGAGGGCGTCGTCCAGCGCATCCAGGCTGACCGTCACCCGCGTCAGGCCGGCCTCGGCCAGCGCGGCGGCCTTGCGGGCCAGCAAGGTGCCATTGGTGGTGAGGGTGAGGTCGGGCCGCTGGCCGTCGGGCGTGCGCAGCCGGGCCAGCATCGCCACCAGGACCTCGATCTGCTTGCGCAGCAGAGGCTCGCCGCCCGTCAGGCGGATCTTGCGCACCCCCTGGGACACCGCCACGGCCGCCACCCGGGTGATCTCCTCGAAGGTGAGCAGCGCGCTGTGCGGCAGGAAGGCATGGTCCGCCCCGAAGACCTCGCGCGGCATGCAGTAGGTGCAGCGGAAGTTGCAGCGGTCGGTCACCGAGATGCGCAGATCGCGCAAGGGGCGGCCGGCCGTGTCGCGCACGGCATCGCCCGGCGCCAGTTCGGGCGCCGGGCGCGGGGAGTCTTCAGGGCGATGGAAGATGACGCGGCTCATGGAATGCGGGTGCCGCGCTCAGTCGCTTTCCTTCACGCGATAGACCAGGGTGGCGACCTTTGCCAGGCCCAGGACCTTGACCGTGACGCTGCCCAGCAGCAGGCGCGACAGGCCGCTGCGGCCATGGCTGCCGATGAAGATCAGGTCGCAGTCTTCTTCCTTGGCGGCATGGACGATGCCATCGGCCACGTTGAAGTTGGACACGGCCCTGCCGGTGGCCTTGACCCCGGCGGTCGCGGCGCGGTCCAGGACCTGCTGCAGGTATTTTTGCGCCTGCTCGGCGGCCGTGCGGTCGTAGTCCTCGTCCGTGATGGCATAGGCTGCCGCCATGCCGTCGAAGCCGACCGTGGCGGCGAAAGGTTGGGTGACGTGCAGCGCCACGATCTCGGCGCCGATGGTGCGCGCGAAGCAAACGCCCTTGTTGGCGGCCTGGGCGGACAGCTTGGAGCCGTCCGTGGGGATCAGGATTCTCTTGAACATGCGCGGATCATCCAAAAAACTGAACAGGAGCCTTCAGCATACCTGCTGCACCGGCGAAAAAACAGTCGGGATCAGCCCTGGGATTGATGTGGCGCAGTTTCCTGGGCGGCCTGGAAGAGTTTGGTGCAACGCCCGCCCGAACGGCAGAACGCCAGCACCGGACCGGGCAGCTCTTTCAGCAGATGGGCGAAGTCGGCCACGTCGGCCGCCGTGATCGATCCGCTGACGACCGGCTGGTAGCGCGCCTGCAGGCCGGCCTCCCGGGCGGCCCGCAGCACGTCGTCGGACAGGGGCTGGTCCGCCCCGCCCTCGCCGTCGGGGCGGTTGATGATGACCGACTTGAAGCCGGCCTCGGCCAGCGCCTGCATGTCGGCGGGGCGCAACTGGCCCGACACGGCGAAATCGGGGGCCAGGGTTTGATAGGACACGCTCATGGGGACTCCTTGCGGGGATCGGCCCCCGCGATCGTCAGGTGGTGGTCCGCCAGCCAGCGCGTCATCCGCGCGCCCGACAGGACCTCGTATTCGGCCTGGCGCTGGGATGACAGCGGATCGCGCGGATCGGCCCCCCGCGCCGGGTGGCACATCAGCACGTCGCCGTCCAGCCCCTGGGCCAGCCAGCACGACATCCAGGCCTCGTACGCCGGGACGCCGCCCTTGAAATCATACACGCCCAGGAACCCGCGGTTCTGCCGGTAGCCGGCCGCCCGCGCCCGGCGCCGCAGGCCGGCGGCCCCCAGGCTGGCGATCACCCGGGCCTTGAAACGCAGCCGCCAGGGCAGGCCCGCCATCCGGGGCCGCCCGGTGTCGCGGATCCAGAGCCCGGATCCGGCCCGCTCGGCCAGCGCGTCCAGCAGCGCATCGCGTACCCCGGGCAACTGGTGCACGTGCTGGTGGCCGTCGACGTAGTCCGGCCAGCGCCCCGTGAGCTCGCGAAAGCGGTCCAGTTGCCGCCGGATGCCGTCGCGCACCGCGTCGGCCGGCAGGCGGCCCAGGCAGGCCGCCTGGATCAGGGCCCGCAGCGGCAGGCACAGGCCCGGCTGCCCGAAGGATTCGGTGAAGTTCAGGTGCAGGCCGATCTGCAGCGGCGCCTCGAGCAGGGCGGACACGTCGCCGGCCGCCATGGGACCGTCGACCAGCAGGCTGGTGGCCGACAGGCGCCCGGCGGCCGCCAGCGCGAGGATGCCGGCGTCGACGGACGCGCTCATTCCGAAATCGTCCGCACACACTACAATGCGGCGGTATCCGGGGGCGCGGTCCGCCGCGCCGGCGGGCGGATCGGATTCATCGAGTCGGCTCATCAGGTTCCCGGTCAGATACGCGAAGGCGAATGCTCAAAAAACTCATTACCCAGATCGGCTGGTTCGTCATTGTAGGCTGCGCCGCCGCCGCCACGCACTGGGCCGTGGCCGTGGCCTGCGTCGCGGGGGCGGGATGGGCGCCCCTGGCGGCCAATGTCGTCGGCTGGCTGGTGGCGTTCGGGGTGTCGTTCGCCGGCCACTACCGCCTGACGTTCCGCCACCACCATGCGCCCCTGCTGCGCGCGGCGGTGCGGTTCTTCATGGTGTCCACGCTGGGTTTCGCCGTCAACGAGGCGACCTACGCCGTCCTGCTGCGCACGACCGCGATCCGCTACGACGTGCTGCTGGCCGGCGTGCTCATCGGCATCGCCGGCATGACGTTCATTCTGGGGCGCTACTGGGCGTTTCGCCACAGCCGCTGACGGCTTCGTCCGCGCCGATCCGCCACAGGCCCATCTTGCGCGTCTGCGCGACGGGGTCGCGGCCAGCCAGGGCCGGCAGGCGTGCGGCCTCGTCCAGCCAGGCCATGAGCCAGGTCGTCGGGCGGCCCGGGACGCACAGGGCTTCGTGCAGGCGCCGCGGCAGCCACAGCACGTCCCGGCCGCCATCGGGCATGAACAGCGCGGCGTCCGCCAGCTCGCGGCGCCAGTCGTCGCCCTTCATCAGGTCCGGATCGTCCCAATTGGTCACCACCACCACGGGCTTGCGCCAGCCGGCATACATCGGCACGTCGTAGGCGAACTGGTTGTACATCACCAGGCGGTCGCCGGGGCCGGCGGACTGCGCGATCACCCGGGCCAGGGGCTTGGAGCTGCGCTGGGGGAAGACCAGCAGCGAAACCACCGCCAGCAGGCAGATGGCGATCGCGATCAGGGCATGGCGCACGAGGCTGCGCGCCACCCCCGGCGCGGTTTCCTCCTGGCGCTGTTCGAAGGTTTCCTGGACGAACCAGGCCAGCGGCGGCAGCACGGCGATCACATAGCCCACGAGCTTGGAGCTGGGAATCGAGAAGAACACCAGCACGACGGCCAGCCAGGACAGCATCAGGCCGCGCAGGACCCGGCGGTCGGCCTGTTCGGGGCGGCCCGCCGGCGGCACGAAATCCGCATGCAGCGGGCCATGCAGGTGCAGCCAGCGCCACAGCTGCACCGACCAGGGCAGGGTCAGCCCCAGCACCACCGGCACGTAGAACCAGAACGGATGCGGATTGTTGAAGCCGGTCTCGAGGAAACGCTGGAAATGCTGGTAGACGATGTAGTAGTCGAAGAATCCCGGATGGCGGGCCTGCATCGCGGCCATCCAGGGCACGATCAGCGCCACGAACAGCAGCATCCCCGGCCACCACAGCAGCCGGCCCATCGCGCGAAAGCGGCGCCGTCCCAGCAACCAGAAAAACAGCACCCCGCCCGGCAGCACGACACCGATCAGCCCCTTGGCCAGGAACCCGGCCGCCGCGAGCGCGTACATGGCGAGCACGGCGCCGCGGTCGGAACGCTGCTGCTCGTGGCGGAACACGGCATCGGCGCCGGCCATGACCGTCAGGCTGATCAGGGCGGCGACCAGCATGTCCAGGTTGGCATAATGCGCCGCCCCGAACAGAAAGGGCTGGACAGCCAGGATCAGAGCCGCGCGGCGCGCCGCCGACACCCGCGCATAGCGGCTCAGGAACAGGTAGAAGGCCGTGACCATCCCGGTGGCCGCCAGAACCGACACCAGGCGCCCCGCCCAGGCGTTGTCGCCGAAGACCGCGAGAGACCCGGCCGTCAGCCAGTAGAACAGGGGCGGCTTGTGGAAGAACGGCATGCCGTCCAGGCGCGGCGTCAGGTAGTCGCCCGAAACCAGCATGTGCCACGCCACGCCGACATAGCGGCCCTCGTCGGGCAGCAGCAGCGGATACGCCCAGGTGGTGGCGGCCAGCCAGAGAAAGACGCACAGCGCCAGCCAGCCGCAGCCGCTGCGGGCCTGCAGGCGGCGCCAGGCGGATTCGCCCGCGTCGACCAGCCTGTGGCCGACGGCCATGAGGGAGGCGCGGGCCATCAGACGGAGCCTCCGGTGGCATCCGGGCGGTCCCGGCCGTCCGCGGGCGCGGCGGCGGGGGCGTCACCGGCAGAGGCAGCCGCGCCACCCACGCGCTCGCGCAGCAGGTAGACGGGCCGCCCCTTGACCTCGGTGAAGATGCGCGCGATGTATTCGCCGACCACGCCCAGGGACATCAGGTTCACCCCCGAGAAGAACAGCACCACGGTGATGAGCGTGGCCCAGCCGCGCACCGCATCGCCATACAGCAAGTGCGTGACGATGATCAGCAGCCCATAGAGAAAGGCCACCAGCGACAGGCAGGCGCCCGCCAGGCTCAGCAGGCGCAGGGGCCAGGTGGTGAAGGCCGTCAGGCCGTCCACGGCGAAGCGCAGCAGTTTCAGCGGACGGAAGCGGCTGACACCGTGCAGGCGCTGCGGCGGCACGTAGGGCATGGCCTCGGCCTCGAAGCCCACCCAGGCGAAAAGCCCCTTCATGAAGCGGTCGCGCTCGGGCAGGCGCAGCAGCGCGTCGACCACCACACGGTCCATCAGCCGGAAATCCCCGGCATTGGGCGGCACCGTGCGGCCGTCGGAAGTGCGCATCAGCGCGTAGAACAGGCGCGAGCCGATGCGCTTGAACGGGCTCTCGTCCTGCCGGGTGGCGCGCACGGCATAGACCATCTGGACGCCCTCGCGCCAGCGGGCCAGCATGGCGGAGACCATCCGCGGCGGGTGCTGCATGTCGGCATCCAGGCAGACGACCACGTTGCCCCGGGCGGCCTCCAGGCCGGCGGTCAGCGCGGCCTCCTTGCCGAAATTGCGCGACAGGCGCAGGTAGACGATCTCGGGGTGCAGGCCGCACCAGTGGCGCAGGAGATCCGGGGTGTCGTCGGTGCTGCCGTCGTCCACGACGATGATCTCCAGCGTGTCCACCTCGGGCTGCAGGGTCGCCAGCAATTCCGGCAGCAGGATGCCCAGATTGGTGTGCTCGTTCAGGCAGGGCACGACGCAGGACAGGAAGACAGGCTCGGACATGGCTAAGGTCAATGACAATGGGCGATCCGGGCGGTTCCCGGCAAGGTGTTGATGATAACTGAAGGGCCGGCGCCGGGCGATCTCCGCAACGCTTTGCGCGTCGCCATGAAGATTCCTATAATAGGAACCTTTAACGCACAGGATCGCGAGACCCGCATGGACGAACCCACGGTCTGCACGGAAGACGAGATCGTCACCCTGGTCCACCATTTCTACCGCCGGGTGCGGCAGGACGGGGTCCTGGGGCCGATCTTCGACACCCACATCGACGACTGGGACGAACACCTGGAACGCATGGTGCGGTTCTGGTCCTCGCTGCTGCGCCGCAGCGGCACCTACAGCGGCACCCCCATGCCGCGCCACGTCGCCCTGCCGGGCCTGCAAGGCCCCATGTTCATCCACTGGCTGGACCTGTTTCGCGAGACGCTGACCGAGTTCGACAATCCCGCCTTCGCGGCCCAGGCCGAGGACTTCGCCCGGCGCATCGCCCGCAGCCTCTGGTACGGCTACCAGATCAGCCATCATCCCGACCAACCCGTGACGGAGTTCGACGCCCATGTCCCGCCTGCTGAACATTGAGGAAACCCCGGCCCAGCCCGCGCCGCACCGCCCTTCCATGGCGGCTTTCCTGGCCCTGGGCTTTCGCCCGCTGTACATCGCCGGGGCGGCCTGGGCGGTGATTTCGATCGCCCTGTGGATCTTTGCGCCGCAACTGCTGGGCGAGCCGCTGTCGATGGTGGCCTGGCACGCGCACGAAATGCTGTGGGGCTTCATCATCACCATCGCGGTCGGCTTCCTGCTGACGGCCAGCGCCACCTGGACCGGCTTCAACCCCCTGCAGGGCCGGCCGTTGGCGGCGCTGTGCCTGCTCTGGTGCGTCGCCCGCGTCGGCTTCCTGCTGGGCGGGCGCACGGGCTTCTGGATCGCCATGGCCGCCGAGCTGCTGTTCTTCCTGGGCGCGGCCGTGGCGCTGGCGCGCGTCATGTTCAAGGGCCGCAGCCGGCGCAACTACGGCCTGCCGGCCCTGATCCTGCTGCTGGGCGTCGCCGACCTGCTGTACCTGCTCGCGGCCCTGCGGGGCGACTACGCCCTGCTGATGGAACGCTTCGACCTGGGCCTCATCGGCATGGCGGTGATCGCCCTGCTGATCGCGCGCCGCGTAATCCCGTTCTTCGCCATGCGCATGGTGCAGGGGCTGCAGATCCCCATGCTGACGCGCTCGGGCCAGGCACAGATGGTCTTCAGCGCCGCGGCGCTGGTGGCCGGCGTCCTGGCCCAGGTCACGGGCACGCCCATGGCGCCGGGCAGCGGCCCGCACGCGCTGCCGCTCGTCATGGCGGCCTTCCTGCTCGTCACCGGACTGATCAGCCTCTGGCAACTGGCCTGCTGGAAACCCGGCGCCGTGCTGCACAAGCCCATGCTGTGGATCCTGTACCTCGGCTACGCCTTCATCGGCCTGGGCCTGCTGCTGGCCGCCTGGCAGTTCAGCAACCTGTTCGACCCGGCGCTGCTGCGCGGCGTGCTGGCCCGCAGCGCGACCCACGTCCACGTGATCGGGCTGGCCGGATTCTGCATCCTGATCATCGGCATGCTCACCCGCACCGCCCTGGGCCACCTGGGCCGCCCGCTGGCGCTGGACCGCAGCATGCTGGCCGGCCACTGGCTGATGGTGGCCGCCGCCCTGCTGCGGCTGGCCGCGCTGTGGCCCTCGGCCGCCAGCCTGCACCTGCTGCACCTGGCCGCGCTGGCCTGGATCCTGTCGCTGGGGCTGTACCTGTGGCGCTTCGTGCCGATGCTGATCCGCCCGCGCCCGGACCGTCCCGCGCCGGTCGCCGCGCCCGCCCGGCCCGTCGCGCAGCCGGCGCCCGGCCGCTGAACGGGGCCGACGACCATGCGCCTGACCAACATGAGCGACTACGCGGTCCGGCTGCTGATGTATCTCAGCAGCCACCGCGACCGCCTCTGCACCATCTCCGAGATCGCCCGGTTCTACGGCATTTCGGAGCCACACCTGATGAAAATCACGCACCGGCTGGGCCAGCGCGGCTGGATCCGCACGGTGCGCGGCAAGAACGGCGGGATGGAACTGGCGCACGAGCCGGGGGACATTTCCCTGGGCGCCCTGATCCGCGACATGGAAAACGACCTGTCCCTGGTCGAGTGCATGGGCGCCGGCAACCAGTGCATCCTGTCGGGCCGTTGCGGCCTCAAGCCCGTCATCGCGGGGGCCCTGCAGGCCTTCATGGACTACCTGGACGCCCGTACGCTGGCGGACGTGCTGCCGCCCCCGCCGACGCAGCGGCCCCCGACCCCGGCGGACGACGCGGCGGCCGCCATCCCCGAAACACGCATCCGGCTGAAGGCCTGAGCCCCCTGCCGGGCCTTTTCCCGGCGCGGCCGCTACTGCACCAGCGGCGAATCCGATCCTTGCATGGGGATGCCCTCGATGCGGGCGCCGCCCACCAGTTGCTGCAGATACTGATGCACCGCCCGGCGGTAGCTGGATTCCTCCAGCCACGCGGCCAGGCGCTCGCGCACCTCGTCAAAGGGCAGGACGCGGCCTTCGACCTTGCGGCCGGTGCGCACGATGTGGAAACCGAAGCGCGTTTCCACCAGCTCGCCCGCCAGCGTGTCGGCGGGCATGGCGAACACGGCCTTCTCGAATTCGGGCACCATCTCGCCGCGCGTGAGCTCGCCCAGCGCGCCACCCTGCGCCCCCGAGGGACAGTTGGACAGCTCCCGCGCGTACTGGGCGAAATGGCCGGTGCCCTTGCGATGCAGCTCGGCCAGGTGCAGGTTGGCGCGCGCGCGCAGTTTCTGCACGTCCAGGGCCGAGGTCGCCTGGAACAGGATGTGCCAGACCTCCACCAGGTCGCCCTCGCGGAACTCGTCGGGGTGCTGCTGGTAGTAGCGCAGGCAGCTGGCCTCGTCGGCGCGCGGCGTGCGCACGTCCTCGGCCAGCACCGCCGCCATCAGGGCCTCGTCGCCGTCGGCATTCAGGCCCAGTTCGGCGCCGCGCTGGCGGATGAGCTCGCGCAGCACCAGCTCCTGGCCGGCGGCCAGGCGCGGGTTGGATTCCTGTCCGTGATTCGGAACCTCGGCCAGGATGTCGGATTCCGTGATGGTGACGTCGTTGACGGTGATCATGGGGACTCCTCAGCGGCGCGGGCGCACCAGTTGCCAGGGCCGCACCAGGTAGGAGACCGAGGCGAAACCCGACCAGACGTGCACCAGCCGGGTGAAGGGAAAGATGACGAACAGCGTCATCCCCAGCACCATGTGCAGGCGGTAGACGGCCGGTACGCCCTCCATCGCCCCGACCGCGCCGGCGCGGAAGGTCACGATGCGCTGGGCCCAGTCGCCCAGCTGCACCATCACGGCGCCATCGGTGTGGTGCACCGAGGTGAACAGCGTGGCCAGGCCCAGGGCCAGCACCAGCAGGATCCACAGCAGCGTCACCCAGTCGGCCACGCCGGAATTGTGCATCAGGCGGATCTCGGACCAGCGGCGGTGGATCAGCAGGACCAGGCCGATCAGGCAGATCACCCCGAGGACGGCCCCCACCACGATGGCCATCCACTGTTTGAAGTGCGTGCTGACGCCAAAGGCGTGATAGACGGCCGGCGGGGTCAGCAGGCCCACCAGGTGGGTGAAGAACAGCGAGATGATGCCGATGTGGAACAGGTTGCTGCCCCAGCGCAGCGAGCCACGGCGCAGCAACTGGCTGGAATCGCTTTTCCAGGTGTACTGCTCGCGCTCGAAGCGCACCAGGCTGCCCAGCAGGAACACGGTCAGGGCAATATAGGGGTACACCCCGAAGAAGAACAGATCGAGCGTGTCTTTCATGATGGTCTCCTCAGTGCCGGGTTCCGTCCGGGCCGCCTGCCCGTGAACGCGGCGGGTGAAAAACGATCGGCTGGGCGCCGCCGGGCCGGCGCATCAGCAGCGGCTCGGTGCCATCGGCCTGCGGGCCGAAGGTGATCATGGTTTCCTCCATCTCGCCTTCGGGCGGATCCGGCAGGACCTCGGGCTGCACGGCCGTCATGGCGCGCAGCTGGGCGAACACGCAGGCATAGGGGCTGCCGGATTCGGCCAGCTTGTCGCCCAGCCGGGACAGCACGTGGATGGCGTCGCCCAGCAGGTCCTGCGCCGCCGCGGGCGGAACCTGGCCGAGGAATTCCAGGAACAGCGGGACGTAGTCCGGCAGCTCCGAGGTGGCGGGCTCCAGTCCGTGCTTGAGGTATTCCTGCTGCAGGTCCACCATGGCCTGGCCGCGGTCGCGGGATTCGCCGTGAACGTGCTCGAACAGATGCAGGGAATGGGCCGCGCGCCGGTCGAAGGTGGCCACGTAGGCCTCCTGCAGGTCGATCAGGTCGTCGAAACCGCGCAGGTGCCGGAAGACCGGGTCGAGGCGCTGGCGGACCGGTCCGGGCAGCGCCCCGGACAGCTCGGGCAGCGCATCGAGCCAGTCCTGCTCGGGATAGCCGAGCAGCACCGAGAGCACGGAAAACACGGGCATGTCGTCGGGGGTGAGCGTCTGTGTCATGGCGCGTCCTCAGGCGGTGCGGGCCGGATCGAGGAAGACCACGCTCGGCTTGCGCTTGTTGCGCGGCTTGCCGAACAGCGACCCCTCGGAACTGCCGCCCGAACAGCCGTTGCCGAAGGTGAAGCCGCAGCCGCCCCGGATCTCGAAGGCATTCTCGGCGTTTTCACGATGCGCGGTGGGGATCACGAAGCGGTCCTCGTAGTTGGCGATGGCCAGGTAGCGGTGCATGTCCTCGACCTGGTGCAGCGACAGGCCCACCTGGTCCAGGATGTCGTGGCGTTCCTGGCGGTCCACGGACCGCGCCCGCATGAAGGCCCGCATGGCCAGCATGCGTTCCAGGGCCGTGGAGACCGGGGCCTCGTTGCCCGCCGTCAGCAGGTTGGCCAGGTAGCGCAGGGGGATGCGCAGGGACTTCACGTCCGGAATCTCGCCGAAAGCGCCGATCTGGCCGCTGTTGGCCGCCGACTGGATGGGCGAGAGCGGCGGCACGTACCAGACCATGGGCAGCGTCCGGTATTCCGGATGCAGCGGGAAGGCGATCTTCCATTCGACCGCCATCTTGTAGACCGGCGAATTGCAGGCGGCGTCCAGCCAGTTTTCGGGGATGCCGTCGGCCAGGGCCTGGCGGCGGATCTCGGGGTCGAAGGGATCCAGGAACAGGTCCAGCTGCGCCTGGTAGAGGTCCTTCTCATCGGGCACGCTCGCGGCGCTCTCGATCCGGTCGGCGTCGTACAGCAGCACGCCCAGGTAGCGGATCCGCCCCACGCAGGTCTCGGAACAGACCGTGGGCATGCCGGCCTCGATGCGCGGATAGCAGAAGATGCACTTCTCGGCCTTGCCGGATTTCCAGTTGTAGTAGATCTTTTTGTAGGGGCAACCCGAGATGCACATGCGCCAGCCGCGGCATTTGTCCTGGTCGATCAGCACGATGCCGTCCTCGGCCCGCTTGTAGATCGAACCCGACGGGCAGCTGGCCACGCAGGTCGGATTGAGGCAGTGCTCGCACAGGCGCGGCAGGTACATCATGAAGGTGTTCTCGAACTGCCCGTAGATGTCCTTCTGCACGGCCTCGAAGTTGTAGTCCTGCGACCGCTTGGCGAATTCGCCCCCCAGGATCTCCTCCCAGTTGGGGCCCCACTCGATTTTCTCCATGCGCTGGCCCGTGATCAGCGAGCGCGGCCGGGCCACCGGCGGCGTGCTGCGCTCGGGCGCCTTTTGCAGGTACTCGTAGTCGTAGGTGAAGGGCTCGTAGTAATCGTCGATCTGCGGCAGGTTCGGATTGGCGAAGATGCGCGACAGCAGGCGCAGCTTGCCGCCCTGGCGCGGCTCGATCCGTCCGCTGGCCTTGCGGTGCCAGCCGCCGTTCCAGCGGTCCTGGTTTTCCCAGTCCTTGGGATAGCCGATGCCCGGCTTGGTCTCGACGTTGTTGAACCAGGCGTATTCCATGCCCTCGCGAGAGGTCCAGACGTTCTTGCAGGTGATTGAACAGGTGTGGCAGCCGATGCATTTGTCCAGGTTCAGGACCATGGCGACTTGTGCGCGGATTTTCATGCTTTCGGCTCCTTCAGGCCTGAGTCTGGGCGGAGACTTCGTGGGTCTCGTCCATCCAGTCGACTTTCTTCAGTTTGCGGACCACCACGAATTCGTCCCGGTTGGAGCCGACTGTCCCGTAATAATTGAAGCCATAGGACAGCTGGGCGTAGCCGCCGATCATGTGGGTGGGCTTGACGACGATGCGGGTCACGGAATTGTGGATGCCGCCGCGCTTGCCGGTGATCTCCGAGCCCGGCACGTTCACGATCTTTTCCTGGGCGTGGTACATCATGGTCATGCCTTCGGGCACCCGCTGGCTGACCACGGCGCGCGCCACCAGTGCGCCGTTGACGTTGAAGACCTCGATCCAGTCGTTGTCCACGATGCCGGCCTTGGCGGCGTCGATCTCCGACATCCAGACGATCGGGCCGCCCCGCGACAGGGTCAGCATGATCAGGTTGTCGGAATAGGTGGAATGGATGCCCCATTTCTGGTGCGGGGTGATGAAGTTCAGCACCACGTGGGGTTCGCCGTTGCTGAACTGCTTGTCCAGCATGGGCTTGATGGTCTTGGTGTCCACCGGCGGGCGGTAGACGCACAGGGCCTCGCCGAAATCCCGCATCCAGGGGTGATCCTGGTAGAGCTCCTGGCGTCCGGTCAGGGTGCGCCAGGGGATCAGCTCGTGGACGTTGGTGTAGCCGGCGCTGTAGCTGACCTTGTCGGACTCGATCCCCGACCAGGTCGGCGAGGTCAGGATCTTGCGCGGCTGCGCCTGGATGTCGCGGAAGCGGATTTTTTCATGCTCGCTGGAGCGCACCAGGTGGGTGTGATCGCGCCCCGTGATCTTCGACAGGGCCTGCCAGGCCTTCAGCGCCACGTGGCCGTTGGTTTCCGGCGCCAGGGTCAGAATCGTCTCGCAGGCGTCGATGTCGCTGAAGATGCGCGGCTGTCCCTGGCCCACGCCGGGCTCGCGCTCGGCGCGGTTGAGCTTGCGCAGGAACTCGACCTCTTCCTGGGTGTTCCAGGCGATGCCCTTGCCGCCGTTGCCGAGCTTCTCGGCCAGGGGCCCCAGGGTCGTGAAGCGCTCGTAGACGTGCTTGTAGTCGCGGTTGACCACCATCATGTTGGGCAGGGTCTTGCCGGGGATCAGCTCGCATTCGCCCTTGCGCCAGTCGCGCACGGCATAGGGGTCGCTCAGTTCGCCCGGCGAATCGTGCTGCATGGGCTGCAGCACCAGGTCCTCGTCGGGCAGGTCGGCGTCGGCCGCGAGCTCGGAGAATTTCTGCGCCAGGTGCTTGTAGATCTCCCAGTCGCTGCGCGATTCCCAGATCGGGTCCACGGCCGCCGACAGCGGGTGGATGAAGGGGTGCATGTCGGACGTGTTCAGGTCGTTCTTTTCGTACCAGGTGGCCGTCGGCAACACGATGTCGGAATACAGGCAGGTCGTGGACATGCGGAAATCCAGCGTCACCAGGAGGTCGAGCTTGCCCTGCGGGGCGTCGTCGTGCCAGGCGACCTCCAGCGGCCGGTTTTCCCCCATCTCGCCCAGGTCCTTGCCCTGCACGCCGTGCTGCGTGCCCAGCAGGTGCTTCAGGAAGTACTCGTGGCCCTTGCCGGACGAACCCAGGATGTTGGACCGCCAGACGAACAGGTTGCGGGGGAAATTGTCGGGATGGTCCGGATCCTCGCAGGCGAACTTCAGCGTGCCGTCCCGCAGGCCGCGGACGGCGTATTCCTTGGGATCCTGCCCGGCCGCCTGCGCGGCGCGAACGATCTCCAGCGGGTTGGTCTGCAGCTGCGGCGCCGTGGGCAGCCAGCCCATGCGCTCGGCGCGCACGTTCATGTCGATCAGGCTGCCGGGGTATTTCGAGGCGTCGGCCAGCGGCGACAGCAGTTCGGAGACCTGCAGCTTTTCGTAGCGCCACTGGTCGGAATGCGCGTAGAAGAAGGACGTGCCGTTCATGTGGCGCGGCGGGCGCAGCCAGTCCAGCGCGAAGGTCAGCATGGTCCAGCCGGTCTGGGGCCGCAGTTTTTCCTGCCCCACGTAGTGGCACCAGCCGCCGCCCGACTGCCCCACGCAGCCGCACATGGACACGAGGTTGATGATGCCCCGGTAGGACATGTCCATGTGATACCAGTGGTTCAGGCCCGCGCCCAGGATGACCATGGACTTGCCCTCGGTCTTGTCGGCGTTGTCGGCGAACTGCCGGGCCACCGTGATGACCTGTTCGCGCGGCACGCCGGTGATGCGTTCCTGCCAGGCGGGGGTGTAGGGCACGTCCTCGTCATAGGACGAGGCCACGTTGCCGCCCCCCAGGCCGCGGTCGATGCCGTAATTGGCCACGAACAGGTCGAACACCGTGGCGACCAGCACCTCGCCCTCGGCGGTCTGGACACGCTTGACCGGCAGGTTGCGCAGCAGGACCTCGTCGTGGTCCGTGCCGCGGAAATAATCGTGATGCACCCCGCCGAAATACGGGAAGGCGACCGGCACGACCTCGTCATGGGCCTCGGCCAGCGTCAGGCGCGGGGCGACCTCGTGGCCGCGGGCGTCCTTGAGTTCGAGGTTCCACTTGCCGGCGTCCTCGCCCTCTTTCTGGCCCCAGCGAAAGCCGATGGAACCCTGGGGGACGATCAGCTCGCCGGTATTTTCGTCACAGGCGACCGTCTTCCATTCGGGATTGTTCTGCTGGCCCAGGCGGTCGGGAAAATCGGCGGCGCGCAGCTTGCGGTCGGGCACGTAATGATCGCCCTGGCGCACCAGGCGCACCAGGAAGGGCATGTCGGTGTATTGGCGGCAGTAGCGGTCGAAATAGGCGCTCTTGCCCGCCAGGTGGAATTCCTTCAGCACCACGTGGCCCATGGCCAGGGCCAGGGCCGCGTCGGTGCCCTGCTTGGGGTGCATCCACAGGTCGCCGAATTTCGCGCCTTCGGCGTAGTCGGGGAACACGGACACGACCTTGGCACCGCGGTAGCGCGCCTCGACCATGAAATGGGCGTCGGGCGTGCGCGTCTGCGGCACGTTCGAGCCCCACAGCATGATGAAGGTCGAGTTGTACCAGTCGGCCGATTCGCTGACGTCGGTCTGCTCGCCCCAGGTCTGCGGGCTGGAGGGCGGCAGGTCGCAATACCAGTCGTAGAAACTGAGCAGCGAGCCGCCCAGCAGGGACAGGTAGCGGCTGCCGGAGGCATAGGACACCATGGACATGGCCGGGATCGGGGAAAAGCCGGCGATGCGGTCGGGTCCGTGGTGCTTGATGGTATGGATGTTGGCCGCCGCGATGATCTCGTTGACCTCGTCCCAGTTCGAGCGCACGAAGCCGCCCAGGCCGCGCACGGACTTGTAGGACTGGGCCCGCTGCGGATCGGTGACGATGGCCTCCCAGGCACGCACGGGATCCAGCGACTGGCGCAAGTCGCGCCACATGCGCGCCAGGCGGCCGCGCAGCATCGGGTATTTGACCCGGTTGGCGCTGTACAGATACCAGGAGAATGTCGCGCCGCGCGGACAGCCGCGTGGCTCGTGGTTGGGCATGTCGGGGCGGGTACGCGGGTAATCCGTCTGCTGGGTCTCCCAGGTGACGATGCCGCCCTTGACGTAGATCTTCCAGGAACAGGAGCCCGTGCAGTTCACGCCGTGGGTGGAACGGACGATCTTGTCGTGCTGCCATCGATTGCGATAGGCGTCTTCCCAGGTGCGGTCCTCGTGCACCACGGTGCCATGACCGTCGGAGAAGGGTTCTTTCGGACGGGAAAAGTACTTCAGGCGATCGATGAAATGGCTCACGATGGATGCTCCGTTGGAAAGAGTTCGGAAAGACCGGCCGGGAGCGGCGCGAGACGCGCCGGGCGGCCGGCGGCGTGTTTCAGCAGGGGATGTCCGCGCGGCGGCGCGCGTAATACCACCAGGTGACCGCGATCGAGACGGCGTAGAAGACCAGGAAGAACACCAGGGCCGCGTGCGGGGTCCCGGTCAGGTCGAAGGACGTGCCGAAGCTCTTGGGAATGAAGAACCCGCCGTAGGCCCCCATCGCGCCGCTGAAGCCGAGCACGGCGGCCGATTCCTTGGCGCCCTCGGATTCCGCCTGCGGGCCGGCCTCATGCCGCCGCTGCGCCAGGGTGTTGAAGATGACCGGGATCATGGCGAAGGTGGAGCCGTTGCCGATGCCGGTCAGGAAGAACAGGAACAGGAAGGCCAGCAGGAAGCCCAGGAAGCTGCCCGGCGACTGCGCGCCCGGCAGCGAAGCCATGACGCCGAGCACCCCCAGCATCATCCAGAAAAAAGTCCAGAACGTGACCCGGGCGCCGCCCAGCCGGTCGGACAGCCAGCCGCCGAAGGGCCGCGCCATGGCGCCCACCAGGGGGCCGAGCCAGGCGTACTGCAGGGGCCGGATGTCGGGGTACAGGTATTTGATCAGCAAGGGGAAGCCGGCGGAAAAACCGATGAAAGAGCCGAAGGTGCCCAGGTACAGGAAGCACATGATCCAGTTGTGCTTGCGCCGGAAGATCACGGCCTGCTCGCGAAAGGACGCGCGGGCGTCGGCAATGTCGTGCATGCCGACCCAGGCCAGCATGGACACGATGATGATGAAGGGCGCCCAGATGAAGGCCGCGTTCTGGGCCCAGACCTCGACGGGCCCGCCGTGGGCGCCGGAGAGCGTGGCCGTTTGCGGCCCGCCCGCCCAGGGCCCGAGGATGCCCATCGTGATCACCAGGGGCGCCAGGAACTGCACCGAGGACACCCCGAGATTGCCCAGGCCCGCGTTCAGCCCCAGCGCCGAACCCTTGCGCTCTTTCGGAAAGAAGAAGCTGATGTTCGACATGGACGAGGAGAAATTGCCGCCGCCCAGGCCGCACAGCAGGGCCAGGAGCAGCATGGTCGAATAGGGCGTGGCCGGGTCCTGCACCGCCAGGCCCACGCCGATGGTCGGCAGCAGCAGGCTGGCCGTGGTCAGCGCCGTCCAGCGCCGCCCGCCGAACACCGGGACCATGAAGGAGTAGAAGATGCGCAGCGTCGCGCCCGAGAGGGCCGGCAGCGCGGCCAGCCAGAAGAGTTCGTTTTCCGTGTACTTGAAGCCCAGGTTGGGCAGGTTCACCGCCACGACGCTCCACATCTGCCAGACGGCGAAGGCCAGGAACAGCGCCGGGATCGAGATCCACAGATTGACGTTGGCGATCGCACGGCCCTCCTGGGCCCAGAACGCCTGGTCCTCGGGGGTCCAGACGGTCAGCAGGCGGCCGCGACGGGGTCTGGGTGCAGCATCAGGCAGAATGCTCATGCGGGGACTCCTTGTGCAGAGACCCTCGACAATAAACCCCACAGCCCATAGGGACGCTGATCTGGATCAAACCCGCCTCGGTTTGCGTGAGGAAGGAATGGCAGCCCGCCAGGCAACGGGAAAGGGTCGCATGATCTGACAGAACGAGGTCAGTATAAGTGCGTCCATCGGCAAAAACTACCCTGCCATCGGTAAGAATGACCGATGAAAAAAGGGCCGTGTCCCCGGACACGGCCCTGGATGCGAAGGACGGCCGACCGTCCTAGACGCGATCGCAGCGGATGGTGATGGGATGGCGGCGCAGCCCCTCGATCACCTGGTCGGTGACCTCGCCGTCGACGTCGGTGATGGCGTAGCCGATCTTGCCGCGCGTCTGCAGTTGCTGGCTGACGATGTTCAGGCCGAATTCGCCCATCAGGTTGCTGAGCGCGCCCATCGCCCCCGGCACGTTCTGGTGGATGTGGATGATGCGCGCCTGGCCGGCCTGCTCGTGGTAGGCGATCTCGGGGAAATTCACGGCGCCCTTGGTCGTGCCGCTGCTGACGAAGCGCTTGAGCTTTTCCGCGACCTCGCGGCCGATGTTTTCCTGGGACTCCTGGGTGCTGCCGCCGATGTGCGGGGTCAGGATCACGTTCTGCATGCCGCGCAGCGGGCTGTCCAGCGCCTCGTCGCGGCTCTTGGGCTCGGTCGGGAACACGTCGATGGCCGCGCCCGACAGATGGCCGGATTTCAGGGCGCGCTGCAGCGCGGGGATGTCGACCACCGTGCCGCGCGAGGCATTGATCAGGATGCTGCCGGGCTTCATGGCCGCGATGGCGTCCGCGTCGATCAGGTTCGCGGTATCGCGGCCGCCGGGCACGTGCAGCGTGACCACGTCGGCCTGGGCCAGGAATTTCTTGAGGGAACTGGTGGCGTGGGCGTTGCCCAGCGGCAGCTTGGCCTCGATGTCGTGATACAGCACCCGCATGCCGAAGGATTCGGCCAGGATGCCGACCTGCGAGCCGATATTGCCGTAGCCCACGATGCCGAGGGTCTTGCCGCGCGCCTCGTAGGCGCCGTCGGCCGTCTTGTCCCAGAAGCCCTCGTGGACCCGCGCGTTCTTTTCCGGGATCCGGCGCAGCAGCAGGATGGCCTCGCCCAGCACCATCTCGGCCACGGAGCGGGTGTTGGAAAACGGCGCATTGAAGACCGGGATGCCCCGCAAGGCGGCGGCCTCGAGGTCGACCTGGTTGGTCCCGATGCAGAAGCAGCCGACGACCCGCAGTTCCGGCAGATCCGACAGCACGTTCTGGTCGAGGTGCGTCCGGGAGCGGATGCCGACGACGTGCGCGCCCTTCAGGGCCTCGCGCAGGGCTTCGCCGGTCAGCGCGCCGGGGTAGGTGACGACCTCGTCAAATCCCGCCGCGATAAAGACCTCCTTGGCGCTGGCATGGATGTTTTCGAACAGAACGATGCGTGCCATCATGATCCTTCAAGCATGGAAAAACGTTCATTGTGCGATATTTCCACGGCGCCGTCAGGGTCATCCCTAATGGAAGCAGGGTCAAAACCCGACACTTTCGTGGGTGTTCTGTCGCTCCAGGCATATGCTTATGCTTTCAGGCATCCACGCCGTCGTCCCCGCCTGAGTCGGTCACGAGGCGGTCGCGACCCGCGTCCTTGGCCCGGTACAGGCATGCGTCCGCCCGGCGAAACAGCGACTGCGGCGTATCCCCGGGCCGCCACGCCGCCGCCCCGGCGCTGAGCGTCAGGGAAAGGTGCCCGCCCACGCCCAGGTCGACGGGGTTGCGCCGGACGTGATCGAGCACCCCCTGCACCAGCACGGCCGCGTCCGGCAGGCAGATCCCGGGCAGCAGGGCGACGAATTCTTCTCCGCCGAAGCGGGCGAGGACGTCGGACTTGCGCCGCAGCAGATTGCGCAGGACCTCGGCGACCCATTTCAGCACCGCATCGCCCGCGTCATGCCCGTGGATGTCGTTGACCCGCTTGAAATGATCCAGGTCGAACATCACCAGCACCATCTCCGGATCGACTCCCAGGGCGGAGTGATCCAGCAACTCGTCCAGGGCCTCGTCCAGGCCGCGCCGGTTCAGCAGGCTGGTCAGGGGATCCTGGCGCGTCAGTTCGCGCAATTGCTGGTTCGCCTGCTGCAGCGCGCCCATGGTGGCCCTCAGGTCGGCCGTGCGGGATTGCACCTCGCGCTGCAGCGCGGAGCGGGCGGACGCCTCGATCCGCAGGGCCCGGTCCAGCAGGTCGCGCAGCCGCACGATCTCGGCATAGGTCAGCAGGAAGATCTGGCCCCCCACGGCCGCCTGCATCCAGCGCTCCTGCGCCATGAATCCGGGCATGTAGCCGAAGGCCGCCAGGCCGTAGAGCAGGAATCCGACATAGAACACCAGCCAGGACGCCACGTACCAGCGCGCCCCGCGGCCGCCGCGGCCCGCCTGGACGATGCCCACGGCCAGCATCGCAAGAACCGCGACCAGGGCATAGACGGTATTGACCTTGACCATGACGGAATACGGCAACCAGACGCTGGCCGCCAGCAGCACGACGCCCATCGCGAAGAAGCCTTGGAGCCATTGCATCTGGCGGCTGTCCCGGACCTCCAGGAAATGCCGCGTGAACGCCAGCAGGCTGAGAATGGCCAGGACCTCGGTCACGGGAATGGCCAGATTGGCCAGCCACGGCGAATCCGGCCAGAGATACTGGAATCCCAGCCCCGACATCGAGGTCAGGAACAGGGCGGCGCAGACGATGTAGGCCGCGTTGTAGAAAGGCTGGGGTTTCTTGAGGCGCAGGAAAAGCGTCAGGTTGAAGACCGCCAGCAGCAGCATCCCGCCCAGGAACAGGCCGTGGGCCAGGCCGTGGTCCTGGGTCTGCGCCAGCGCCGATTGCGCCGTATGCAGGGACAAGGGAATGTTGATCGCGCCACTGCTGTGGACGCGGATCACCACGCCCAGCGACTGCCCGGGCGCAAAGGCCAGCGGCAGCAGGAACAGGCGATGACGCACCGGCCTGGCGGCAAAGGGCCGGCCATCGCCCATGCGCGCGGTCCCGACCAGCGCGGACGCCACGCCTGAGGCGGCGGCGCGATCCAGGTCGTAGATCCAGAAATCCACCTCGTCGAGCAGGGGATAGTCCAGTTGCAGGAACCACATGCGCTCGGCATCGTCGGCATTGCGCAGCGGCACATAGACCCAGTAGGCCGACCGCGTATGGGTGAAGACCAGCTGGTCCGCATCGCGGCGCTGGACCGGCCAGCGGCCGCTGAGGACGTCCTCCGGCCCCAGGGTCCGGTCTTCGTCCTGCACGTAGCAGACATCGCGCAGCGAGGACAGGTCCGGCCGCATCGCGGCCAGCACCTGCACCGGACAGGCGGCCGCCAGCGGCTGCGCCGGCGCCGGACCGGCGCCAGACACGCACAGCAGGAGCAGCAGCGCCTGCAACCATCCCCACCCGCGGCGCGACCGCGCCTTGCGCCCTGCCAACCCCCCCATCTTCCGTCAGGCCCCCCTTGAAACGTATCAGGGTTATGCTGCATCAATGCATTATGCATGGGAACCCCGCGCCACGCGACCTTGCGGGTCGTGGTAGGCTAAAGAGTTCTTTCGCCCGTCCTTTTTCCCGGATCCGATCATGTCCTCGCCCGCCACCACCCTGCCGTCCGCGCCAGCCACCCAATCCTGGACTCCGTTCATGCGGACGCCGGACTTGGCCGAGCCGGACACCGGCCGGCTGCGGGCGTCCATCCGGCAGTACTTCCTGGAAACCTTCGAGCGCTACGAATCGCTGTTCGAATGCCTGTCGGGCGACGAGGCCTATTTCGTCAAGCCGATCCCGTTGCGCCATCCGCTGATCTTCTATTTCGGCCACACCGCCACGTTCTTCGTCAACAAGATGCTGCTGACCCGCCTGATCGGCCAGCGGCTGGACCAGCGCCTGGAATCGATCTTCGCCGTGGGCGTCGACGAGATGAGCTGGGACGACCTGGACGACCGGAACTACCACTGGCCGTCGGTGGCCGAGGTGCGGGCCTACCGCGACCGCGTGCGGGCGCTGGTCTGCGAGGTCATCGACCAGGCCCCGCTGCAATCGCCCATCGACTGGCAGAACCCCTGGTGGGCCATCATCATGGGCATCGAGCACGAGCGCATCCACCTCGAGACCTCGTCCGTCCTGATCCGCCAGCACGCCCTGGCGTACGTCCGGCCATCGCCCGCCTGGGAACCGCAGGCCGACGACGGCGCCGCCGCCCCGGACAACGTGCCCGTGCGGGTGGCGGCCGGGACGGTCCGGGTCGGCAAGGCCTTCTCGGACCCCCAGTACGGATGGGACAACGAATACGGCGAGCACGAGGCGCAGGTCGAATCCTTCCAGGCCAGCCGCTATCTGGTCAGCAACCAGGAATTCCTGGCCTTCGTCGAGGCGGGCGGCTACCGCAACCACCGCGACTGGACCGAGGAAGGCCGCGACTGGCTGCAATTCAGCCAGGCCGAGCACCCGACTTTCTGGATCAAGAAGACCCAGGGCTGGTACCTGCGCCTGATGACCCGGGAAATCCCGATGCCCTGGTCGTGGCCCGTCGAGGTCAACTACCTGGAAGCCAAGGCCTTCTGCAACTGGAAGGCCGCCGAGACCGGCCAGCCGGTGCGCCTGCCCACCGAGGACGAATGGTACCGGCTGTACGACGAGGCCGGGCTGAGCGACCCCGACGACCGGCCCTGCGCGGCCAACCTGCACCTGGACCATGGCGCCTCGTCCTGCCCGGTCGACCGGCACGCGCACGGCGACTGGTTCGACGTGGTGGGCAACGTCTGGCAATGGACGGAAACGCCCACCTACCCCTTCAACGGCTTCGACGTCCATCCCATCTACGACGACTTCACGACGCCGACCTTCGACGGGCGCCACAACCTGATCAAGGGCGGCTCCTGGATCGCCTGCGGCAACGAGGCGGTCCGCGCCTCGCGCTACGCCTTCCGGCGCCATTTCTTCCAGCACGCCGGCTTCCGCTACGTGATCTCCCACGCGCCGGCCGAGGCCCCCGCGGCCTACTACGAGACGGACAAGCTGATGTCCGAGTATGCCGAGTTCCACTACGGCGACTGTCATTTCGACGTGCCCAACTTCCCGCAGGCCCTGGCGCGGCACGCCATTGCCGCGATGGGCGGGCGTCCCCGGCGCCGGGCCCTGGACCTGGGCTGCGCCTCGGGGCGGGCAACCTTCGAGCTGGCCCGGGCGTTCGGGCACGTCACGGGCGTGGACTTCTCCGCCCGCTTCATCAACCAGGGCGTCCAGCTCATCCAGGCCGGCCAGTTGCGCTACACCCTGGCCGACGAAGGCGAGCTGGTGTCCTACAAGACCCGCCGCCTGGCGGACCTGGGACTGCAGGACGCGGTCGACCGGGTGGACTTCTACCAGGGCGACGCCTGCAACCTCAAGCCGCAGTTCGCGGACTACGACCTGGTGCTGGCGGCCAACCTGATCGACCGGCTGTACGATCCGGCGCGCTTCCTGGACTCGATCCACGAGCGCATCGTCAGCGGCGGCCTGCTGGTGATCGCCTCGCCCTATACCTGGCTCGAGGAACACACCCCGCGCCAGGCCTGGATCGGCGGCTTCAAGAAGGACGCGGAAAACCACACCACGCTCGATGGCCTGCACGAGCACCTGGACGCGCATTTCCGGCGGATCGGCGAGCCGGTGAACGTGCCCTTCGTCATCCGCGAGACGCGGCGCAAGTTCCAGCACACCCTGTCGGAGATGACGATCTGGGAACGGCGCTGAGCCCGGCGTTTTCCCGGGACGCGCGATATAACCGGCCACCATATGCTTAAAGACTGAAAAGCTTTGCAGGCCGGAAACCGCGCCATTAGAATGAAAACCTATAAAACTCGCGTTTCATATAACAACGCCACTTGATCACCGAGGCCTGCTTCATGAAAAAATTCTCCGCTCTCGTTCTTGCCGCGCTGCTGCCCCTGATGTCCGCCGCGCCTGCCGCCCAGGCCGCCACCGACGACCTGGCCGCCATCCAGAAGGCCGGCGTGATCCGGATCGGCACCGAAGGCACGTATGCGCCGTTCTCCTTCCATGATCCCAAGGACAACGCGCTGGTGGGATTCGACGTGGACATCGGCCGCGCCATCGCCAAGCAACTGGGCGTCAAGGCGGAATTCGTGGAAGGCAAGTGGGACGGCCTGATCGCCGGCCTGAACGTGAACCGCTACGACGCCGTCATCAACCAGGTGGGCATCACGCCCGAACGCCAAGCCAAGTACGATTTCTCCAAGCCCTACATCTCCTCGGCCGCCGCGCTGATCGTGGGCGCCGACAACACCGAGATCCACACCTTCCAGGACCTCAAGGGCAAGCGTTCGGCCAACACCATCACCAGCAATTTCGGCAAGCTGGCCCAGCGCTACGGCGCCGAGGTGGTGCCGGTGCAGGGCTTCAACGACGCCATCGCGCTGCTGACCTCGGGCCGGGTCGACGCGACCGTCAACGACGAGTTGTCGTTCCTGGACTTCAAGAAACAACAGCCCAAGGCCAAGGTCAAGGTCGTCGCCACGGACGACAGCGCCGAATTCAGCCGCTCGGGCGTGCTGTTGCGCAAGGACCAGCCGGCCCTCAAGGCCGCGGTCGACAAGGCGATCGACGCCATCCGCGCCGACGGCACCTACAAGACCATCTCGGAACGCTACTTCGGCGCCGACCTGTCCTCCAAGGTCCAATGACGGCGGCTTTCGCCGGCCATTCGACGCGATCGACAGGGAGCGCCTGACCGTGCCGGACTGGTTGCAATTGATGTCGGATTCCCTCTGGCCGCTGCTGGTCGGAGGGTTCAAATTCACGGTGCCGCTGGCGATCCTGTCGTTCCTGGCCGGGCTGGCGCTCGCGTTCCTGGCGGCCGTCACCCGGCTGTTCGGGCCCGCGCCCCTGGTGGCCGTGGTGCGTTTCTACATCTGGCTGATCCGGGGCACGCCGCTGCTGGTCCAGTTGTTCGTGATCTTCTACGGTCTGCCCAGCATCGGTTTCGTGCTCGATCCGCTGCCGGCGGCCCTGATCGGATTCTCGCTGAACGTCGGGGCCTACAACGCCGAGGTCATCCGCGGGGCGATCGAGGCCATCCCCCGCGGCCAGTGGGATGCCGCCTATTCGCTCAGCATGACCCGCGCCCAGGCGCTGCGCCGCACCATCCTGCCGCAGGCCGCGCGCGTGGCCGTCCCGCCCCTGGCGAATTCCTTCATCGCGCTGGTCAAGGACACCTCGCTCGCGGCAGTCATCACGGTGCCCGAAATCTTCCAGGCGGCGCAACGCATCGCCTCGGTCACCTACGAGCCCCTGATCCTGTACGTCGAGGCCGCCCTGATCTACCTGCTGCTGTGCACCGCGCTGTCGGCCGCCCAGAACCGCCTGGAACGCCATTTCAGCCAGCACGCGGTCTTTTCCGAGGGCCAGCGATGATCCAGCTGAGTGGAATCCGCAAATCCTTCGGCGGGCATGAGGTCCTCAAGTCCGTCAGCGTCACCATTCCCGAGGGCCAGGTCACTGCGCTGATCGGCCCCTCGGGCAGCGGCAAGAGCACGCTGCTGCGTTGCGTCAACCTGCTGGAGACGCCGGACGCCGGCACCCTGTCCATCGGTTCGGAGACGCTCGACTTCCAGCCGGGGCGCCATCCCGAACGCCAGGCCGTGCAACGCATCCGCCAGCAGACCGGCATGGTGTTCCAGAATTTCCAGCTGTTCCCGCACCAGACCGCCGTCCAGAACGTCATGGAAGGCCTGGTCACGGTCAAGCGCTGGTCCCGCGAGCGCGCCCATGCGCGCGCCTGCGAGCTACTGGTCAAGGTCGGCCTGCGCGAAAAGGCCGACGCCTGGCCTTCCAGCCTGTCGGGCGGCCAGCAGCAGCGCGTCGCGATCGCGCGCGCCCTGGCGCCCGAGCCCCGGGTGCTGCTGTGCGACGAGCCGACTTCCGCCCTGGATCCCGGCCTGGCGGCCGAGGTGGTCGCGGTGCTCGCCAATCTGGCGTCCGAAGGCATGACCATGCTGATGGCGACCCACGATCTGCGCCTGGCGTCCCAGATCGCCCGGCAGACCGTGTTCCTGGAAGACGGCGCCCTCGTCGAGTCCGGCCCCTCGCAATCGCTGTTCCAGAATCCCCGGGACGAGCGGACCCGGCGCTTCGTGGCGACGCTGGGCGCATGATCGCTCGCGACGCACGCCGGCGTGCCGCCCAGGCCATTTTCAGAAACGCCACATGACACAGCACACGCCGGACACGACGCCGCAGAACGCCTTCCACGGCAGCCTGCGCGAACAGATCGAGACTTTGCCGCCCGCATGGCGGTCCGCCCTGCAGGCGCCGCACCTGCGGGACATCCTTGCCCGGCTGGACGGCATGCTGGCCGAACGGCTGACGGCCGGTGCACAGATCTTTCCGCTGCGCCCCTTCCGCGCCCTGATCGAGACGCCCCCCGATGCCGTGCAGGTCGTCATCGTGGGCCAGGATCCCTACCACGGCCCCAACCAGGCCCAGGGCCTGGCTTTCTCGGTGCCTGACTTCTGTCCGACGCCCCCCAGCCTGCGCAATATGTTCAAGGAACTGGCGCTGGAATACGGCGCCCCCGAACAACCGCCGCGCAACAGCCTGGTGCGCTGGGCGCGCCAGGGGGTGCTGCTGCTGAACACTTCCCTGACCGTGGAGGCCCACCAGCCGGGATCCCATGCCCGGAAGGGCTGGGAGCACGTCACCGACGCGCTGATCATGCGGGTGCTGCGCGAGCCCCGGCCCAAGGTCCTGCTGCTGTGGGGTTCCCATGCCCAGGCGCGCCGCCAGCTGCTGGAGCTGCAGGCGCCGGCCGGGCCGGTGCAGGTGCTGATCGCCAACCACCCCTCGCCGCTGTCGGCCCAGCGTCCGCCGCGCCCCTTCATCGGCTGCGGCCATTTCCGCCAGGCAAACGACTGGCTGCAGAGCCAGGGTGAATCAGGAATCGACTGGATGCTCGCCCGCACGCCGGCTGCCGCTGCGGGATATGGGGGCTGAATTCGCGGCCTCGCCCGAGGGCACGGCCACCGGCCACACCCGGATGCAATCGCGGCCCGCGGTCTTGGCCGCGTACAGCGCCTGGTCGGCCCGGGCCAGCAGCCGGTCGAGGTCGTAGCCGGCCTGGCGCGAACACGCGATCCCGACACTGGCCGTCAGGCGCTCGGGCACGCCGTGGGTCTGCGACGACAGGCCGCCGCGGATGCGGCCGGCCAGGTTCTCGGCCCCCAACGGCCCCAGGCCGATGGCGATCACGACGAATTCCTCGCCGCCCAGCCGCGCGCACAGCCTGCCCTCGCCGGAGGCACGGCGCAACGCCCCCGCAAAATGCACCAGGACCCGGTCGCCGGCTTCGTGGCCGAAGCGGTCGTTGACCTGCTTGAACCAGTCCAGGTCGCACATCAGCAAGGCCACGTCCATCCCCGACACGCGCGCCTGGGCCAGCATGCCCGCGCTGCGCTCGAACAGGGCGCGGCGGTTGGGCAGGCCCGTCAGGGCATCATGCATGGCGGCATGGCGGTAGTTCTGCTCGGCGCGCGCGCGCACCATCATCAGGATGCCAAAGGACAGGCAGATGGCGAAGAACAAGCCCTCGAACATGACGATGCCGAAATCCGGCCGGTCCGGCCACGCGGCGCCGGGCAGGGAGCTGCCGGGGATCCGGTACGCGTAGAACAGGGCGTGGATCATGAGGAACACGAGCAGCGGCGAGGCGGCGGCCGGATTGCGCCGGCATTCGTGCCACACCGACGCCAGCCCCGCCACGATGTAGCACAGCGCCAGGACCGAGTAGATGCCCACGCGCAGGTCGACGTCCGCGCGGAAGACCGGCCACTGGTACAGCAGCAGCCACGCCGCCGCCCCGGCCAGCAGCCAGTGCCAGGCGACGGACCGGCCGCGAAAGACGTTCAGGCTGGTCCACAGGCAGGCGTGCGCCGTGATCAGGAACATGTTGGACAGGCCGATGGCGACGAACTGCAGCTGCGGCTGCCCGCGGGGGACGCCCAGCAGAAAGCCCGCGCAGGCCAGCCACATCCCGCAGCCCGCCCACAGCAGGGTGCGGTCGCGCCGCCCCTGGAAGGCGGCCAGGAACGTCAGGCTGCCGACCAGGAACAGCACGAAGGCTTCGACGACGAGCATGGTGCCGGGATCGAGTTTCATCATCCGTTAAAATATGTGACATGTATGCGGTATCGCACCTTACCGCATCGGAACGCGGAAGTGCGCAAAAGGACAGCGGCCCCTGCGGCTATGATATAGGGTTCAAGCATCCTCTGCGCCCGCCCTCCAAACCGCCGCATCGTCCCAGGAACATGCCACCCGCAGTCTCCCCGCCGCTTTCCATCGCCAGCCTGACCACCCCCGTGGCCATGGGCTACATCCCGCTGGGCGCCGTCTTCGGCTTTCTCTTCGTCCAGGCCGGCGGTGCCGCCTGGCTGGCCGTGGCGTCCAGCCTGCTGGTCTATGCCGGGGCGGCGCAGTTCATGATGGTCCCGATGCTGGCCGCGGGCCTGCCGGTCGGCACCATCGCCCTGGCGACCCTGGTGCTGAACCTGCGCCACGTGTTCTACGGGCTGTCGCTGCTGAACGACATGCCCGCCGGCCGCTGGCAGCGCTGGTACAGCATCTTCGCGCTGACGGACGAGACCTATTCCGTCCTCACCGCCCTGCCGGGGCCGGTGCGCCCGCACCGCATGGCGCTGGTGTGCGCGCTGAACCAGGGCTGGTGGGTGCTGGGCACGGTGCTGGGCGTCATCCTGGGCGCCCAGGTCCGGCTGGGGCTGACGGGCCTGGATTTCGCACTGGCCGCGCTCTTTGCCGTGCTGGCCGTGGAGCAATGGCGCGCGCGGCGCGACCTGGTGCCGGTCTGGACCGCGCTGGCTGCCTACGCCCTGGCGCTGGCCATCCTGCCCGGCCAGGCCCTGGCGGTGGCCATCGCCGCCAGCCTCGCCGCCGCCGCGTGGCGGCCGGCCGCCACCGCGCCCGCCGCGACCAGCCCGAAGACCCGCCATGACTGAGACCGGCTACATCCTGGCGGCCATCGCGGCCATGGCCGCCATCACCCTGGGGCTGCGCGCCCTGCCCTTCATCGGCGGACACTGGCTGCGCCGCCATCCGCTCGTCCACAAGCTGGGCGCCACGCTGCCGCTGTCCATCATGGTCCTGCTGCTGGCGGACACGGTCGCCGGGCAGGCCCGCGGCAATCCCGCCGGGCCCTGGCCGTGGCAGGAACTGGCCGCCGTGCTGCTGACCGTGCTGCTGCAATGGCGCGGCCGGCAGGCCCTGCTGAGCATCGCGGCCGGCACGGCGGCCTACATGGTGCTGCGCTCGCTGTAGGCGCCGCGCGACCTTTTACAATCGAGGGATCGTTTCTTTCCCAGGATGCCACCATGCCCAGCTTTGACGTCGTCTCGGAAGTCGACAAACACGAACTCACCAACGCCGTCGACCAGGCCAACCGCGAACTGGCGACCCGCTTCGATTTCAAGGGCACCGATGCCCGCTTCGAGCTGGAAGGCTACGTCGTCACCCAGTCCGCGCCCAGCGCGTTCCAGCTCAAGCAGATGCTCGACATTCTGCGCGGGCGCCTGTCGGCGCGCGGCATCGACGTGCGCTGCCTGGACGCGGACGATCCCCTGGAAAACCTCGGCGGCGCCCGCCAGAAGATCACGGTCCGCCAGGGCATCGAGCAGGCCACCGCCAAAAAGCTGATCGCCGCCATCAAGCAGGCCAAGCTGAAGGTCGAATCCCAGATCAATGGCGACAAGCTGCGCGTCTCGGGCAAGAAGCGCGACGACCTGCAGCAGGCCATCGCGCTGCTGCGCAAGGCCGAGGTCGACCTGCCGCTGCAGTACCAGAATTTCCGGGACTGAGGGACGGCGCGCCCTAGGAGCGCGCCGTCATCGCCGCCAGGCGGGATGCCAGCGCGTCCGAACGCAGCGAGGCCTCGTAGTGCGCCCGCAGCGCCGCCGCGTCGTACTGGCAGGCGGCGACCTGCATCAGATCGGCCTTCATGGTCTTCAGCACGGCCGGCTCGCAGCCGCGGATGCTTTCCAGGTAGCGGTCGACGGCGGCCGGCAGTTCGGCCGGCTCCACGAGCTCGTGCAGAAAGCCGATGCGCAGCATTTCCAGGTCATGGATCGCCTGGGCCGTCAGGAACAGTTTCTTGGACGCGGCCAGGCCCAGCACCGTCACGTAGCGGCGGATCCCGGCGGGATAGTAATGCAGGCCGATGCGCGAGGCCGGCATGAGGAACCGGCTGCCGGCCACGCCGATGCGGAAATCGCAGCACAGGGCCAGGTCCGTCGCGCCGCCATAGACGCTGCCGTTCAGGGCGCAGATCGTGGGCAGGGGAAACTGTTCGAGCTCGTCGAGCATGTCCTCGAAGCGGCGGTCCAGCTGGCCACGGATCGCGCCCAGGGTATAGCCGGAACTGAAGGTCTTCTCGCCCGAGCCCGTCACGACCAGTGCGCGCAGGCCGTCCCGTGACGCCGCGCGGCGCAGGTGCTCGCGGATCACGTCGCAATCCTCCGGCGCGATGCGGTTGTGCTGCGACACCCGGCGCAGCGTCAGCGTGGCGACGTCATCCCTGAACTCCAGTGCGGGCGCTTGATCCTGCATGGTACGGCTCCTTGATTCGTTTCCCGGGGCTTTCCGTTCAGGTGCCGGCGCCCATCAGATGATCGGGCAGCCAGGTCGCCAGGCCCGGGAAGACGGCCAGCACCACGATGAACGCCAGCATGATGGCGACGAAGGGCAGCACGCCCAGCATGATGTCGCGCAGGGCCACCTGCGGGGCCACCCCCTGGATGACGAACAGGTTCAGCCCCAGCGGGGGATGGATCAGGCCGATCTCCAGGTTGATGGTCATGACGATGGAGAACCAGACTAGATCGATGTGGCTTTGCGTCAGCACCGGCAGGATGACCGGCATGCTCATCAGGATGACCGACACCGGCGGCAGGAAGAATCCGGCCACCAGCAGGAAGACGTTCAGCAGCAGGATCAATTGCCAGTCGCTCAGCCCCCAGCCGAAGACCCATTCGGCCAGGCTCTGCGTGATGTACAGATAGGACATCATGTAGGCGTACACCGCGGCGCCCGCCACGATCATGAGGATCATGCACGACTCGCGCACGGTGTCGCGCATCATGGGCCAGACATCGCGCATGCGGTAGGTGCGGTACAGGAAGACCACCAGCGCCAGCGCCAGGAAGGCCGCCACCGCCGCGACTTCCGAGGGCGTGGCAAAGCCGGTGTACATGAACACGGTGACGGCGACGATGATGGCCAGGAACGGCAGGGAACGGACCGATCCGCGCAGCTTCTGTCCCAGGGTGTAGTGTTCCGCGGCCGCCCTGCCCGCGCCGCGGACCCGGTCGAAGCGCACGCTCGAGAGCCAGGCGTACAGCGCGAACAGGACGACCAGCAGGATGCCGGGCACCACGCCCGCCAGGAACAGGCGCGCGATCGAGGTGTGGGTCACGATGCCGTACACGATCAGGGTCAGCGAGGGCGGGATCAGGATGCCCAGGGTGCCGCCCGCCGCGATGGAGCCTGTCGCCAGGCGCGGCGGCACCTGCCGATCGATCATTTCGGGGATCCCGATCTTGCCGATCGCCGCGGCCGTCGCGGGGCTGGACCCGCACATGGCGGCAAACAGCCCGCACCCCAGGATGTTGGCGATCACGAGGCCGCCGGGCACGCGCACCAGCCAGCGGTGCAGCGCCTCGTACAGGTCCTTGCCGGCCCGGGACGCGCCGATCGTGCAGCCCAGCAGCACGAACAGCGGGATGGTCAGGAGGGCGAAGCTGGACAGCTCGCCGATGAAGATGCTCGACACCGAGGACAGCGCGCCCGCATCGCCGAAGACCAGCAGGAACACGATGGAGATCAGGACCAGCCCGAACCCGATCGGGATGCCCGAGAACAGCACCAGGAAGGTGACGATGAAAAGCACGAAGCCGATCTGCAGTTCAGACATTTTGCGCTCCCCGGCGTGCCTGGAAGGCCCGCGCGATGTCCAGGGCGTACTGGAATGCCGTCAGCAGCATGCCGATGGCCACCGTCGAATACTTGGGCCACACGAGGGGCTGCCAGACCCCCAGCGCGCGCTCCTGGGTCACGTAGGCGTGGACCGTCATCTCCACGCCCGCGCAGCCCAGGTACAGGCACACCGCGCAGGCCAGCACCTTGGGCACCACCGCCATCCAGCGCGACGCCTGGCCCGACAGGACGTTTTCCAGCAGGTCCATCTTGACGTGCCCGCCCGTCACCAGGGTGTAGGGCGAGGCCAGGAACGTCGCGCTGATCATGAGCTCGATCGCGGTCTCCAGCTCCCAGGAGCTTTGCAGGCCGATCCCGCGCTTGAAGACCATCCACGTGATGATGAGGGTCGCGGCGACCAGCAGGAGGGCAGCCACGACGGCCAGGACGAGATTGATCCGGGCCATGCATTTTTCCAGGGCGGGCACGAGATCCTCCGGTATCCATCGACAGGGTTCCCGTCACTTGGACAGGGCTTGCACCGAATCCAGCAGCCCCTTGGCGGCCGGACTGATGGCGGCGTACTCCGGCCATGCGGTCTTGTGCGCCAGGTCCAGCCAGCTCTTGTAGTCTTCCTGGCTCATGGCATGGACCTGCACCCCCGAGGCCTTGAATTTCTTGACGGTCTCGTACTTGATCCTGTCCTGTTCCTTGTTGAAGGACGGCAGGGTGGCATCGGCCGCCTTTTCAAAGATTTTCTTCTGTTCGTCGCTGAGGCTGTCCCAGGCCTTGGTCGAGATCACCAGGGGCTGGAAGACCACGAAAATGGTGTAGTCCCCGCCCAGGGTGGCGTACTTGGTCTGCTCGTACAGGCGCATGCTCATGAACGTCTCGTAGGACGTCATGAGGCCGTCGAGCACGCCGGTCTGCATGGCGTTGTAGAGTTCGGTCGACGGCATGGAGAAGACGGACGCGCCCGCGGCCTTGAGCATGGTGTCGATCGTGCGGTCGGCGCCCCGGAACTTCATCCCCTTGACGCTGTCGGGCGTGGTGATCGGGCGCACCTTGTTGGCGATGCCGCCTTCGGTCCACCACCAGGTCAGGATGTGAAAGCCCTGCTGCCGCGCGACTTCCTGCAGGCGCTTTTCGTAGTCGGTGCCCTTGAACCGCATGGCGTCCTGCACGCTGCTGATGGCGCCCGGCAGGATGGTGATGGAGAATTCCGGCGCCTTGCCCACGGCGTAGATCAGCGGAAAGATCGACAGGTCGACCGACCCGTCGGCCAGGGCGTCGATCTGCTTGAGCGGATTGCTGATCAGCGAAGCGCCCGGATAGATGCGGAACTTCAAAGAGGGATCCTGCTTCTGCACCTCCTGCACGAACTGCCGGGCGCCCGCGTCCCGGCCGTCGCCCTGGGGCCACTGGTGCGACAGCTTGAATGTCTTGGCGTGGACGGCCGAGGCGGCCAGCACACATGCCGAAGCCAGCAATAGCGTTCTGAGTTTCATGGTTGTCTCCTGTGAAGAAGGGCACTGTCATCTGTGTGACTTCGCATGCCGGGTCCTGCTGTTGAAAACCGCTCTATCCCTGGGGTTGCGCTCCCTGGAAGATGACCGCGCCGGCCAGCAGGCGGTCGATCTCGGCGCCATCCACGCCATAGTCGCGCAGCACCTGGACCGTATGTTCGCCCAGGCCCGGCGGCGCGGAATGGACGGTGGCGCCCGCCGAACTGCCCGTCCCGTCCTGCATGAGGAACGGCAGCCCGACCTGGCGCAGTTCGCCCAGGTCCGGATGCGCGACCGTTTCCACCAATTGCAGCTCGCGCACCTGTTCGTCGGAAAAGACGTCCGCCAGCGTGTTGATCGGACCGGCGGGGATGCCCGCCTCGATGAACAGGGCGGTCCACTCCATGCGGCCGCGCGCCTGCAGACGCGCATCGATCAGGGTCTTGAGCTCCATGCGGTTCTGCATGCGGTCGGCATTGACCCGGAAGCGGGGATCCTCCGTCAGCTCGGGGCAACCCAGCAGCTCGCACAGGCGCACCCACATGTCCTGCGTGGCCGGCGCGAGGTTCAGCGGGCCGTCGGCCGTCTGGAAAGTGCCGTACGGCGCGATCACCGGATGGACGTTGCCGCACGGCTGGGGCACCTCGCCCAGGCTCAGGTAGCGCTGTCCCTGGACGCTCAGCAGGCCCATCAGGCTGCTCAGAAGGGACCCATGCACGTATCGCCCCCGCCCGGTCCGCTGGCGCGCGACGCAGGCCCCCAGCACACCGATGGCCGCCCACATGCCGGCGCTCAGGTCGCCCACCGCGGTCCCGACCCGCATCGGGCCGGTTTCGGGGGTGCCGGACAGGCTCATGAAACCAGAATAGCCCTGGGCAATCTGGTCGAAGCCCGCCCAGTCCCGGGCCGGCCCCCGGTTGCCGAAGCCTGAGATCGAGGCGTAGACCAGGCCGGGGTGCTCGCGCGCCAGGTCCTCGTAGCCCAGCCCCATCTTGTCGGCGGTGCCGACGCGGAAGTTCTCGACCACGATGTCGGATTGCAGGGCCAGGCGCCGCAGCAGGGGCAGGCCGTCCGGATGGCGGAAATCGACGCCGATGCCTTTCTTGTTGCGGTTGGCGCTCAAATAATAAACACTTATGCCATGATCGAAGGGACCCCACTGGCGGATCATGTCGCCCCCCGGTGTCGGTTCGACCTTGATCACCTCGGCACCCATGTCGGCCAGGATCATGGTGCAGAACGGTCCCGAGAGGGCGCGGGTCAAATCCAGGACTTTCAAGCCCTTAAGCGGCATATCCACCGTGTCGTCTCCTTGATTCGTTTTCAATGATTCTAGGAAAGACGTCCGGCGATTTGAAATAGTATTTACTGAGCCAGCAATCGGATTTACTTATCTCTGGTCCAGCCCAGGCAGGAGGCATACCGTGAATCTCAGGCAGCTGAATTACTTCACCCGGATCGTGGACGCCCAGAACATGACACGCGCGGCCGAGATGCTGCACATCGCGCAGCCCGCGCTCAGCCAGCAGATCATGCTGCTGGAGGAAGAACTCGGCGTCAAGCTGCTGAACCGGACCGCCCGCGGGATGCTCGCCACCGAGGAAGGCGAACTGCTGTACCAGCATGCCCGCGCCATCCTGCGCCAGGTGGACAACACCCGGGCGCTGATTTCCCGCCAGCAAAGCGCGATCTCGGGCACGGTGTCGATCGGCATGGCCTCCAGCACCGCCAAGATGCTGGCCTTGCACCTGATCCAGCGGGTACGCGAGCGCTACCCCGCGATCGTGCTGGAGATCGTCGACGTGCCCAGCGCCGACCTGACCTCGATGGTGATGCAGGGCCGCGTCGACTTCGCCCTGGCGCCCGATCCTAAAAAGCCCAAGGGCATGTCCTGCCAGCCCATCCTGTTCGAGGACCTGTATCTGTTTTCCCACCCCGCGCTGCGTCAGGACGACGGGCCGGTCTCGCTGGAGGAAATGTCGCGGTATCCGCTGGTCCTGCCCAGCCTGCCCAATACGCTGCGGGCGCGCATCGAGCACGCGTTCCTGCAGCAGCACCTGTCCTACCACCTGCTGGCGGAAGCCAGCACTTCCGCCATCCTGATCCCCGCCGTCAAGGCGGGCATCGCGACGACCGTCCTGCCCTATTCGGCCGGCCACGAAGAGGTCCAGCAAGGCGGGATCCGCATGCATCCCCTGGCCATCGAACTCTCGCGGGAAATCTGCCTGTGCGTCAGCGAGACCCTGCCCATGTCGGTGGCCACGCGCGAAGTCCTGTCGCTGTGCGGCGACCTGGCCGTCAGCCTGGTCCAGCAGCACATCTGGCAGGGCTGCCGCGTGGCCGGCTAGCCGCGGCACCGCCGCGCATGTCCCTGCCGCCCTCGCCAGAAAGCCGCCCGCCCGCGGCCCGCCGGCCTATACTGTTCCCGCTGTCCCCGGGACATTCCGCCCCCGCACCGGAGCCATGCCCGCCAGCGTGTTCCGACAACGCCCACCAGAGCCAGGACCGACGATGACACAGCCCGCAGCGATGGACTTCTACTTCGATTTTTCATCCCCCTACGGATATTTCGCCAGCACCCGCATCGAGGCGCTGGCCTCGGAAATCGGCCGCGACGTGCGCTGGCACCCCATGCTGCTGGGGCCGATGTTCAAGGCCACGGGCACCGCGCCGCTGGTCGAGATCCCCCTGAAAGGCGACTACTCGCGCCACGACATGCTGCGCACCGCGCGGCTGCATGACATTCCCTTCCGGATGCCCGATCCGTTCCCGATCGCCACGGTCGCCCCGGCGCGCATCATGCTGCACCTGGGGCAGACCGATCCCGGCCTGGCCAAGGACTACGCCCGGCGCGTCTTTCACGCCTACTACGTGGACAATACGCCCGTCGGGCAGGTGGAACAGGCGCTGCGGCTGGCCGGGGAGATGGGCCTGGACACCGCGGCGCTGGCCGCCGCCATCGCAACCGACGCCGTCAAGATGCTGCTGCGCGAATCCAACGACGCCGCCCTGGCGCGCGGCGTCTTCGGTTCGCCCTTCATCCTGATCGACGACGAGCCCTTCTGGGGCTTCGACCGCTTTGACACCATCCGGCTGTGGGCCCGCTCACAGACCCGCACTTGAACCCTGACACACCATGAGAATCGGTCTTCTGCAATGCGACGACGTCGCCGAGCCCCTGCGCGCACGGCACGGCAATTATCCCGACATGATCCAGCGCCTGCTGCTGGCGGCCGACCCCCGGCTGACGTTCGAGGTCTTCGCCTGCCACGAAGGCGGGATCCCGACGGCCTCGGCCCGGGTGGACGGCTGGATCACCACCGGGTCCAAATGCGGGGTCAACGACGACGCGGACTGGATCGAGCGCCTGTCCGGCTTCATCCGCGCCCTGGCGCAATCCCGCCAGCCGCTGGTCGGCATCTGCTTCGGGCACCAGTTGATCGCCCGGGCGCTGGGCGGGCGGGTCGAACGCAGCCCGCGCAGCTGGGGGCTGGGCGCCTACCCCACCACGCTGGCGGGGCGCGAACCCTGGATGACGCCCTGGCGCGCCAGCGACCTGCAGCTGCTGGCCAGCCACCAGGACCAGGTCGTGGCCCTGCCCCCCCAGGGACGCGTGCTGGCGGGCAGCGGCTTTTGCCCCATCTACATGATGCAGGTCGGCGACAGCTGCCTGGGCATCCAGGGGCATCCGGAATTCACCCGGTCCTACCTGGCCGACCTGCTGGAATCACGCCGCGACCTCATCCCCACGGAGCGCCTGCTGGCGGCCCGGCACAGCCTGCGCCAGCCGGTCGACGACCGGGTGGTGGCGCACTGGATCCTGAATTTCATCCGCCACGGGCAGCGGCAGGTCCGTCAGCCGGCCCGTCCAGCGTCTGCTCCATGATCCGCGCCTGATCCGCATCCAGCCGCCCGGCCTGCCGGGCCAGGGCCAGTCCGCGCCGGCACAGGCGGTCGTAGAGTTCGCGCATGTCGGGATCCACGGCCTGCAGGGCCTGCCGGTGCAGCCGGACGGTCCCCGCATCGCCGCGGGACACCGGCCCCGGCATGCCGCCGGCGACGCCGCTGCGCGACAGGGACTCGACCGTCCCGCGCAGCAGGGGCAGCAACGCGGCCAGGGCCTGCGCCTCCGTGGCGCCCCAGGACTGCCACAGGCGCACCGCCTCGGCCAGCAGCGCATGCACGTGCTGCGACGCGTAGCCGCCGGAGGCGTGATAGCGCGCCCGCGCCTGCGGCGGCAAGGCCAGGCCCGCGCATCCCAGGCGCCGCGCCAGATCCTGCAGCAAGGCCTCCAGCGGAGGCGCCGCCGCCTCGATCGCCACCGTGCATCCCGGCAGGCTGCGCACCGCGGCCTGCGGATCGCCGCCGAAGGCCTGCATGGGGTGGAAGCCGCCGACCAAGGCCCCGGCCTCGGCGGCCGGGCGCAGCACCTCGACCGGCGTGGCGCCGCTGCAATGCACGACGTACTGGCCCGCGCGCCAGCGGATCGCGCGCGCCGTCTCGCCGATCACGGCGTCCGGTGTGGTGATGAAGACCAGATCGCACGCATCCGCGGCCGCCTGGGGCTCGACGGCCTGGCAGCCCGTCAGGTCCCGCGCCACCCTGCGGGCGCTGTCCGGACTGCGGCTGGCCACCCGGGCCACCGGCGCCCCCGCCCGCTGCAAGGCCAGCGCAAGCGCGTGCGCCAGGCGTCCGGCGCCCACGAATCCGATCGAAGGCGGCGCCGGACGCGGCGCGCCGGCGGTGTCGGGTGAAACAGAAGTCATGCGGTTCTTTTCCTGGCTGCGGCGCGTCCCCGCCACCAGTACAGGCGCAGCCCCAGCAGGACCACCAGCACTCCGGCATAGACGCGCGGTTCGAAAAAATCATTCTTGCCCGCCCGCATCCAGTCGAAATGCAGCACGGACAGGATCGCGGCGGGGTAGACCAGCCAATGCAGGCGCTTCCACCAGCGCCCGAGGCGGCGGATCCAGCCGCGGGTGGAGGTCAGGGCCAACGGCACCAGGAGCAGCACGGCCAGCGCTCCGACGCCGATGAAATCCCGCTGCCAGAGGTCCGCCCACATCGACGCGGGCACGCCGCCACGGTCCCAGAGCGCCCAGGCCACGACATGCAGGATCGTGTAGAAAAACGCATACAGGCCCAGCGCGCGCCGGTGTTTCACCAGCCGGTCCCAGCCCGCCAGCCGGCGCAGCGGCGTCACGCACAGCACGATCCACAACAGCGCCAGCGCCCAGATGCCCGAGGAACGCGTCAGGAACTCTTGCGGATTGGCGCCAAACCCCTGCGCGAACCCGAGCACGACCCAGCGCGCCAGGGGAAACAGTCCCAGGGCGTGAATGCCCGCCGTCAGGAACGCGCCGCCGCGCATCAGGATTCCTGCCAAGGCCGGCGCCGCACCGGCAAGACGGATTGCGGCGCGAACGTGGACGGGGAAATGGGCGGGCCTGGCTGGACGCGCATCGCGGGATACCTCCGGCTTGCAGGATACTGCTTTCGCGGACCGCCGCGCCATCCGCCCACCCCGGACCTCAGCCGGCCAGCAAGGCGCGCAGGCCGGCCTCGTCGATGACGGGCACGCCCAGGCTTTCGGCCTTGGCCAGCTTGCTGCCGGCATCCTCGCCGGCCACGACCCAGGCGGTCTTGCGCGACACCGAGCCGCTGACCTTGCCGCCGGCCGCGAGGATCAGCCGGGTGGCCTCGTCGCGGCTCAGTCCGGGCAGGGTGCCGGTCAGCACCAGCGTCTTGCCGGCCAGGGGCTTGCCGCCCGCCGGCGCGGCCTCTTCCCGCGGCTCGACGCCGGCGGCCCGCAGGGCGGCCACGACCTCGCGGTTGTGGGCCTCGGCAAAGAAACGCCGGATGGACGCCGCCACCACCGGGCCGACGTCGGGCACCTGCAGCAGATCGTCTTCGGAGGCATCCAGGATGGCGTCCAGCGTGCCGAAATGGCGGGCCACGTCCCGCGCGGTGGTCTCTCCCACGTGGCGGATGCCCAGGGCATACAGCAGCCGCGACAGCGGCGGATGCCGGCTGCGGTCGATGGCCTGCACCAGGTTCTGCGCGGACTTCAGCCCCATCCGGGGATAGGTGGAGAGCTCGAGTTCGCCCAGCCCGTACAGGTCGGCCAGCGTGCGCACGCGCCCGCCGTCGACCAGTTGCTCGATCAGCTTGTCGCCCAGCCCGTCGATGTCCAGCGCCTTGCGGCTGGCGGCATGCCAGAGGGTCTGCTTGCGCTGGGCGGGGCAGAACAGGCCGCCGGTGCAGCGCGTGACCGCCTCGCCTTCCGGACGTTCGACGGCCGAACCACAGACCGGGCACACCGGGCATACCGCCAGCAGATCGAACGGCCTGGCGTCGGCCGGGCGCAGGTCCAGCACCGGACCCACGACCTCGGGAATGACGTCGCCGGCCCGCCGCACGATGACGGTGTCGCCGATGCGGATGTCCTTGCGGCGGATCTCGTCCTCGTTGTGCAGGGTCGCGTTGGTGACCGTGACGCCGCCCACGAACACGGGCTGCAGCCGGGCGACCGGCGTGAGCGCGCCGGTGCGCCCGACCTGCACGTCGATGCCGACCAGGCGCGTGGATTCTTCCTGCGCGGGAAACTTGTGGGCGATGGCAAAGCGCGGGGCGCGCGCCACGAAGCCCAGGACCTCCTGCGCCCGCAGGCTGTCGACCTTGTAGACGACCCCGTCGATGTCGTAGGGCAGGCCGGCGCGCGCCGCACCCACCGTTTCGTAGAAGCGCAGCAGTTGCTCCGCGCCCCGGCACAGGGTGCGGCCGGGGCTGACGGCAAAGCCGAAGGCCGCCAGCCAGTCGAGCATCGCGGCATGGCTGGCGCGCGGCTGCAGGTCCGCGCCGGCGCCGTCGCGGATCTGGCCCCAGCCGTAGGCATAGAAGCGCAAGGGGCGCTTGGCCGTCACCCGGGGATCCAGCTGGCGCAGGCTGCCGGCCGCGGCATTGCGCGGATTGACGAAGGGCTTGTCGCCCCGCGCCAGTTGCTGCTCGTTCAGGCGGGCGAAGTCGGCGCGCGTCATCAGGACCTCGCCGCGCACCTCCAGCACGGCCGGCGCCTCGTCGCCACGCAGACGCAAGGGGACGGAATTGAGGGTGCGGATGTTGGCGGTGATGTCCTCGCCCTCGGACCCGTCGCCGCGCGTGGCGGCCTGCACCAGCTGCCCGCCCTCGTAGCGCAGGCTGACGGCCAGCCCGTCGAACTTGTATTCCGCGACATATTCGACGCCGGCCTCGCCCAGCAGGCCGGATCCGGCCAGGGTCCCAGCGATCCGCTCGTCGAAGGCGCGGATGTCGCCGGCCTCGAAGGCGTTGCCCAGCGACAGCATGCGCACGGCGTGGCGCACGGGCGCGAAGTGCCCCGCCGGCGCGGCCCCGACCCGCTGGGTCGGGGAGTCCGGCGTGATCCAGTCCGGGTGATCGGCCTCGATCGACTGCAATTCGGCCATCATCCGGTCGTACTGGACGTCGGGGATGGACGGATCGTCCAGCACGTAATAGCGGTGGTTCGCGGCGTCGATATCGGCCCGCAGGGCCAGCAGCCGACGGCGCAGGGAATCGTCCGTCACGAAAACACCCGGGCCGTGCGGTCGGTGCCCGCCAGGAAGCCCGCCTGGTCCAGCTGATCGTACAGGGCGCTGATCTGCTGGTCGATGGACGGCGCCGAGGCATCCTGGAAGGTGCGGCCCTGGTCGTCCAGCACGTGGGCATCGAGCCGCTGGGCCAGGTCACGTCCCACCGCCACCATGCGGCTGAAGGCCTGGTCGTCCGGAATGCTGTTGGGCACGTCCAGGATCAGGTCGGCGCGATGGGCGGGATCGCCGGACTGCCGGTCGATCTGCAGCACGAAGCGCGGCAGGCCGTTTTCCGCCATCCAGGCCCACTGGCCGCGCGACTGCACGAAACCGGCCTCGGCGGCAGCCTCGGCGATGGCGGCCGCCGGGCGCGGGCTGGACAGCTGCAGGATCAGGCCGACCTGGGCGTCCATGGCCGCGCAGCGCGCATCGAGCTCGGCCGCCTGCCGCAGGACGACCTCCTGTTCCGGTGCCTCGATCTGGCCATCGAAGCGTTCCGCGAGGTTCTGCGCCAGCGTCCAGAGGTTGGACCATTCGATGGCGGTCAGCGGCCCGGCGCGGTTGGCCATCACCACGGCCAGCTGCAGGGCGACGTAGTTTTCCTCGGCGCGCAGGCGCGTGCGGTGGCCGCCGCCCTCGCGTTCGGCAAAGACGCGCACCGGCTTTTTGCCGACCCGCGAGATGGATTGCACGGCCTGGGCCAGGTCGTCGCCGGGGACGGGATGGGCCAGGGCGATGTCGATGACGGCCTCGCAAGCGGGGTCGATCTCGGGGGCGTCATCGATCGGCGCGGGGCGCTCGGTCTCCCAGAGGCCCGGCTCGCGGCGCGACGGCGGCATGTCCTGCAGCAGCGCGTCCTGGCCGGATTCCGGCAGGGTCGTGCGCATGCTGCGGCGCGCCCGCCATTCCTGCCAGCCGTTGTACAGCAGGACGACGACGATCAGGGCCGCCCCGATCGAAATCAGCAAAATCTGCAAGTCGCTCATAAAGACCTCGTTCCCGTGCTCAAGCCGCTTCGGCGACCCATTGCAAGGCAGAATCCATGTCCACCGCCACAATCCGCGATACGCCCTGCTCCTGCATGGTCACCCCGACCAGTTGGCGGGCCATCTGCATGGCGATTTTATTATGTGAAATGAAGAGAAACTGCGTCTGGTCGCTCATGCCGCGCACCAGGTTGGCATACCGTTCGGTGTTGGCGTCGTCCAGCGGCGCGTCAACCTCGTCGAGCAGGCAGAACGGCGCGGGATTCAATTTGAACAGCGCAAAGACCAGGGCGGTCGCGGTCAGGGCCTTCTCGCCCCCCGACAGCAGGTGGATCGTGCTGTTGCGCTTGCCCGGCGGCTGCGCCATGACCTGCACCCCGGCGTCGAGGATCTCGTCCCCGGTCATGGTTAGGCGGGCTTCGCCGCCGCCGAACAGCTGTGGAAACAGTTGGCCGAAATGCTGGTTGACGGTGTCGAAGGTCTGCGACAGCAGCTCGCGCGTCTCGCGGTCGATCTTGCGGATGGCGTTTTCCAGCGTCTCGATGGCCGATTGCAGGTCCTCGCGCTGACTGTCCAGGAAGCCCTTGCGTTCCTGGGCCGCCTTCAGCTCGCCGAGGGCCGCCAGGTTCACGGCCCCCAGCGATTCGATCCGGCGCGAAACACGCTGGACCTCGGACTGCAGCCATTCCAGGCGCTGCCACTGGGGCGGCTGTTCCGCCAGGTGGCGGCGCAGCGCGGCGCGGTCGACCTGCCGGGCATCGAGCTGTTCGGCGTACTGCTCGACCGACAGGCGGGACGCCTGCTCCTTGAGCTGCAGCTCGGTGATCCGCGCCCGCAGGGGATCCAGGGCGCGCTCGAGCGCGAGGCGCTTCTCGTCGGATTCGCGCAGTTCGGCGGCCAGCTGGTCCTGGCGCATACGGGCCAGCCGCAGGGCCTCTTCGCATTCGGCGCGGGCCTCCAGGGCGTCCTGCAGCCCGGCCTGCGCGACGGATTCGTCCAGCTCGAACAGCTCGCCCTGCAGGGATTCGAGCTCGACACCGGAGCGCCGGCCCTGTTCGGCCGCCAGCTGCAAGGTGCGGCGCAGTTCGTCGAGGCGGTTGCGCAGGGACCGGACGGCATAGTCGGCCTCCTGGGCGGCGCGCTCCTGGTCGCGGCCCTGCTGGCGGGCGCGCTCGGCCTGCGCGGCCAGGTCCTCGATCTGCAGGTCCAGCGCCGCCAGGGCCTCTTGCTGTTCGGCCAGCACGCCGTCCAGGGATTCGAAGCGGGCCTCGGCCTCGTCGCGGCGCACCGCGAGCCCGGCCTGCTGACCCCGGATTTCGTCCAGGTCGCGTTCCAGGCGGCGGGCCTGGTCGCCCGATTGCGCCAGCTGCTGGTCCAGCTGGTGATGCCGCATCCGCGCATCGTGATGGGCCTGCATGCGCTCCGAGATCTGCAGCCGCGCGGGCTGCAGGGCCTGATCCAGCGCGCGTCGCTCGGCCTCGGCGCGCGCATGGGCGTCCAGCGCCTGGTCGGCGATCAACTGCGCCGCCTTGATCTCGCGGGCCAGGTTGTCGATCTGCTGCTGGCGGGCCAGCAGCCCGGCCTGTTCGGAGTCTTCGGCATAAAAACGCACGCTGCACGCATCGACGCGGTGCCCGGCGCGCAGGACCCAGACCGCGCCCGGCGGCAGCTCGCCCCGGCGCGCCAGCGCCTGGGCCAGGTCATCGCAGACGAAGACGCCGCGCAGCCAGTTGTCCAGCAGCGGCTGCAGGGCCGGATCCTGCGCGCGGACGCGGTCCAGCAGGCGTGCGGCGCCGGCCGGCGGCGGGACGTCCGGCGCGGACGGCGGAATCTGGTAGAACGCCAGCCGCGCCGGCGGCGCGTCCTGGGCGAATGCCCGGACATGGTCCAGGGTCCGCAGGCCCAGCGCGTTCATGCGCTCGTGCAGGACCGATTCCAGCGCGGTCTCCCAGCCGGCGTCCACCTGCAGCCGCTGCCACAGCCGCGTCAGGCCATCGAGTTCCTGGCGCCGCAGCCAGGGTTCCAGCGCATCTTCGGACTGGATTTTTTCCTGCAGCGCGATCAGCGCCTGGCGCCGCGCGTCCAGCCGCTCCAGATCCAGGCGGGCGGCCTGGCTGGCCTGCCGGGCCTGCGCCAGCGCCGATTCGAGCCCCGGCTGGCGGGATTCGAGTTCCGCCAGCCGGGCCTGGGCCTCTTCGAGGCGGTCTTCGGCCATCCGGCATTCGCCGGCCAGGCGGTCGAGCTCGGCGGGGTCCGGCGCCCCCAGCGACTCGCGCTCGGACAGCAGGCGCTCGCGGCGTTCATCGAGTGCGCGCCACTGGTGGTCGGCATCGCGCTGGGACTGCGCGGCCAGTGCCAGGTCCTGCTCCGTGCGCGCCAGGGCGCGGCGCGCCTCGTCGCGCTGCAGGTTCAGCGTGCGCAGCTTCGCGTCCAGTTCCGGCAAGCCGTCCTGGGCGGACTGCGCCTGTTCGGCCAGGATCTCGGCACGCGCCAGCGATTCGTCGATCTGTTCCTGGATCTCCTCGATCGCGGACTGGCTGTGGGTCTGCTGGTCGCCCCATTCCTGCAGCTGCGACTGCAGCTGCGCGCGTCGCGCCTGCAGACGGTTGCGGGAATCGACCACGTGACGGATCTCGGCTTCCAGGCGGCTGACTTGCGCCCCGGCCTCGAACAGCCGTCCCTGTGCCTGGTGGACGGACTCGCTGGCCGAGAAATGCCCCTCGCGGCGGGATTCCAGGTCGGACTCCAGGGCGCGCAGGCGCGCGACGGCGGCCTCGAGTTCGGCCTGCGCCTGCTCGGTGTCCACCGCCAGCGACTGCCGGCTTTCCCGGGCGGCCTCTTCGCGCAACAGCCAGAGCGCGTGCTGCTTGAGCTCGCCCTCGGCCTGCAGGGCGCGGTAGTCGGCGGCCACCCGCGCCTGGGACTCGAGCTTGTCCAGCTGGGACGCGAGCTCGCGCAGGATGTCGTCCAGCCGGGTGAGGTTCTCCCGGGTGTCCTGCAGGCGGTTCTCGGTTTCGCGGCGGCGTTCCTTGTAGCGCGACACGCCCGCGGCTTCCTCGAGATAGACCCGGAGTTCCTCGGGCTTGGCCTCGATCAGGCGGTTGATCATGCCCTGGCCGATGATGGCGTAGCCGCGCGTCCCCAGGCCGGTGCCCAGGAAGATGTCGTGGATGTCGCGCCGGCGCACCGGCTGGTTGTTGACGAAATAGCTGCTGGCGCCGTCGCGCGTCAGCACGCGGCGCACCGCGATCTCGGCGAAGGTGGACCACTGGCCGGCGGCGCGCCCCTGGCTGTTGTCGAACACCAGCTCGACGGAGGCGCGGGCGGCGGGCTTGCGCTGGCCGGAGCCGTTGAAGATCACGTCCTGCATCGAGGCGCCGCGCAGCTCGGAGGCCTTGGTCTCGCCCAGCACCCAGCGCACGGCGTCGATGATGTTGGATTTCCCGCAGCCGTTGGGACCCACCACGCCGACCAGCTCGCTGGGCGTGGGAATCACGGTCGGATCCACGAAGGACTTGAATCCGGCAAGTTTGATCTGCGTGAGGCGCACGGGTATCTGGCGGCAAATTTCGGGCGAGTCGCAACAGCGTATGATAACGCACCAGAATACGCAGCCACCCAGGCCGGGCGGATGGTGCGGGGCCGCGAACCCGCTATACTGCAACTCGATTTTACAGTCGCGCGCCACGGGTCCTCCCGATCGAGCCGCCCGAGTCGGCGCCCGCCGCCGGGGCGGACTCAGACCACGGGATCCCCGGGGTGCCGACCCGTCACCAACCATCTTCGGGATCCGCGATTGAACAAGGGCTTCTACATGGTCATGGCCGCGCAGGCGCTGTCGTCTGTCGCGGACAATGCCTTGCTCATCGCCGCCATCGGCCTGATTGCCGACCTCAGCGGTCCCGACTGGATGGCGCCCATGATGAAATGGTGGTTCGCGCTGGCCTACGTCGTGCTGGCCGCCTTCGTGGGCGCCTTCGCCGACGCCTTTCCCAAGGGCCGGGTCATGTTCGCCACCAATGCGCTCAAGACCTGCGGCTGCCTGCTGATGTTCAGCTACGGCGCCTTCGGCGTCAGCCACGGCCACCAGCTGGTGCTGATCTTCGTCGCCTACACCATCGTCGGCATCGGGGCCGCCGCCTATTCGCCGGCGAAATACGGCATCGTCACCGAGATGCTGCCGCCCGACCTCCTGGTCAAGGGCAACAGCTGGATCGAGGGGCTGACGGTGCTGTCGGTCATCATCGGGACGGTGCTGGGCGGCGTGCTGATCAGCCCCTCGGTGTCCGCCTGGCTGATGTCCTTCGACTGGATCGACGCGCTGGCCGACAACACCGCGCAATGCGCCATCCTGATGATCGGGCTGGTCTACGTGACGGCCGCCGTCTGCAACCTGCTGATCCCCGACACCCACGCCTATTATCCGCGCCAGCAGACCCGTCCGGCCGCGCTGATCCGCAATTTCGTCACCTACGTCCGCATCCTCTGGTCCGACAAGCTGGGACAGATCTCGCTGGCCGTCACCACACTGTTCTGGGGCGCGGGCGCGACCCTGCAGTTCATCGTCATCGAATGGGGGGCCCAGCACCTGGGCTACCGCCTGGACCAGGCGTCCGTCCTCATGGGGGTGGCGGCCTTCGGCACCGTCATCGGCGCCATCCTGGCCGGCCGCGTGCCGCTGCGCCGGGCCTTGTCGGTGCTGCCCGTGGGGGTCGCGATGGGGCTGGTGGTGCTGCTGATGCCGCTGGTCTACACGCCCGTCATGGTCTATTGCCTGCTGCTGCTCATCGGGGCGCTGTCGGGATTCTTCGTGGTGCCCATGAACGCGCTGCTGCAGCATCGCGGCCACGTGCTGCTGTCGGCGGGCCATTCCATCGCCGTGCAGAACTTCAACGAACAGCTCAACATCCTGCTGATGCTGGCGTTCTACAGCCTGATGCTGTGGCTGGGGCTGGCCATCAACGTCATCATCGCCGTCTTCGGGATCCTGGTCGCCTGCCTGATGCTGGTCTTCATCCGCTGGAACCAGCTGAACCATCGCGCCAACCCGGAACTCGAACACCTGATCGGCCAGACGGAACACGGCACCGCGCTGCGCTGAGACGGCCGGCGACCGCCCCCCGGGGCGGGCATGGATCCGGCTGGATTCCGGGCGTCGCGGTTCAAGCGGCGGCTGATTCCCGCACGGCCTGCGCCAGGCCGGCCAGGTCCCGCCAGGCCTCGGCCTTCAGGGCAGACCGCACCATCAGGGAGGCCGGCTGGTGCGTCACCCAGACCGGAATCTCGTCTCCGGACTCCGGGCGGTATCGCAGCGCGGTCCCGCGCACGGCATCCAGATCCACCGCGCCGCCCAGCACGGCCTGGGCCGCCACGCGCCCCAGCGCCAGGATCCAGCGCGGCTGCAGCAGCGCGATCTCGCGGTGCAGGTGCGGCACGCAGGCGGCGATCTCGGCCGCGTCGGGCTCGTGCCCGCCCGGCGCCCGGCATTTGACCACGTAGGTGCCGAACCGGGATTCGGCATGCGGCAGGCGGACGGCGGCCAGCATGGCCTGCAGCAGGCGCCCCGAATCCCCCTGGAACGGCTGGCCGGCGACCTCGTCGTCGATGCCCGGCTGTTCGGCCACGATCAGGTAGAAGGGACGATCGGCCTGGCCCGCTCCGGGCACGGCCCGCAGACGCTGCTGGTGCCGGCCGCACTGCTGGCAGGCCCGCACCGCGTCCGCCAGCGCATCCAGGTCGGGACATTGGGCGGGCGGCCGCGCGGCTGGCGGCGCCGGCGCAGTCACCGGCGCGCGCACGTCCAGCCAATGCAGATCGACGCCGATCTCCGCCAGCCAGGCGGCCTGGGCCAGGCGCAGCAGCGGCTTCATGTCGGGGACTCCTGCAGCGCCAGCGTCATGATCCAGGCGTCTTCGCGCGCGCCATGCGCGGCCGGGTAATAGCCGCGGCGCAGGCCCAGCTGGCGGAATCCATGGCGCTGGTAGAACTGGACGGCCTGGTCATTGCTGGGCCGCACCTCCAGGGTCAGCGCCGGCAGGCCGGCCTGCCGGCAATGGGCCACGCACTGGCGCAGCAGCTCGGCCCCCACGCCCTGGCGCTGGCTGTCCGGCCGCACGCCGATGACCAGCAGATGCGCCATGTCGGGGGTGTCCATCACCAGGGCGAAGCCCAGCATCGCGCCCAGGCGGCGCACCACCCAGCCCCGGTAGCCCGCCGCCACGCCGTCGGCGAAGTTCTGGCGGGTCCACGGGAACGACTGGACCTGCCGTTCGATCGCGGCCACCTCGTCCACGTCGGACATGCCCATGTCATGGACCGACCAGCGCGCCGCATCGGCCTGCGGGTTGCCACCCAGGCCCCGGGCGCGCTCGACGGTGGTGTAGGCGACCTTGTCGCGCACGTACGCGGGCGCGGCCAGCGCGGCATCCAGGCCCCGCCCCTGCCGCCAGTCGCGGGCCGCCAGGCGCGCCACCGTGGCGGCGTGCGCGCGCACCGGCTCGTCGCCGGCGCCGGGCGGACAGTCCGCCCCCAGCGCCTTGAGCTCTTCGGCCAGGCCCGGAAACGCCGCCAACGCGTCGCCATGCACCGACCAGCCGCCGCCCGCCCGCATGGCCCAGGCCGCGGATTGCTCCGCCGCCCAGGCGGCGACATCGTCACGGCCCAGCAGGGCCGGCGCCTGCAGCGTGGTCCAGTCCTCGCCCGCGCACAGGTAGGCGGCCACGTACAGTTCCTGCATGCGCGCGTCCTGCACCACGACGTGCACGCCGGCCGGGTCCTGGCCGGCCTGCTCGACGGCGATCGCGCACAGCGAATCCACCGGCAGGACGGGAATCTCCAGCGCGACCGCCAAGCCCTGGGCGACGCCGCAGGCGACCCGCAGGCCCGTGAACCCGCCCGGCCCCTGGCCGAAGGCGATCGCCGCGAGGTCCGCCCGCGCCACGCCGGCCTGGTCCAGCAGGCGCTGGGCCAGCGGCAGGATCTGCTCGGCGTGCTCCTGGCGGCCCTCGTGCTGCGCGGCGCCCAGCGTCACGCGGCCGCCCGCCTGCGACAGCAGCGCGACACTGCACAAGGTGCTTGAGGTTTCAAACGCAAGAATGTGAAAATCGTCCATGGCGCCACCATTTTAATGGAGGAGTTCCCCCAGCCGGGTCCCCGGATACGCGCCTTTTCCCGATCGGTCCCTGCAAGCCGGCGCCCCATGCGGCGAGCGGCCATCCGGCGTCGGCGCGCGCGCCGGCCCGGAGACGACGTTCGACAACCAAACGCTTATTGTGTAATTTGTTGTGATAAACCGCTGGTGCTGCTTTCCCGACCCTGTTACATTTTCCCCATGAACACACATAACCAGACCCTCATCCGCAAGATCCTGATCGTCGACGACGATCCGCGCTTGCGCGACCTGTTGCGGCGTTATCTGTCCGAACAGGGCTTCAACGTCTACGTCGCGGAAGACGCGAAGGAAATGGCCAAGCTCTGGCAACGCGAGCATTTCGACCTGCTGGTGCTCGACCTGATGCTGCCGGGCGAAGACGGGCTGTCGATCTGCCGCCGGCTGCGGGGCAACCACGACAATACTCCCATCATCATGCTCACCGCCAAGGCCGAAGAGATCGACCGGATCGTGGGCCTGGAAATGGGTGCTGACGATTATCTGACAAAACCCTTCAATCCCCGCGAGCTGCTGGCGCGCGTCAACGCCATCCTGCGCCGCCGCGGTACCGAAGAGCATCCCGGCGCCCCCAGCCAGGAAAACGAATCGATCGAATTCGGCCCGTACGTGCTCAACCTATCCACGCGCACCCTGATGAAGAGCGGCGAGTCCGTGCCCATCACCACGGGCGAATTCTCCGTGCTCAAGGTCTTCGCCCGCCATCCCAAAGTCCCGCTGTCGCGCGACAAGCTCATGGAACTCGCCCGGGGACGCGAATACGAAGCCTTCGACCGCAGCCTCGACGTGCAGATCTCGCGCCTGCGCAAGCTCATCGAGCCCAACCCGTCCAAACCGGTGTTCATCCAGACGGTCTGGGGGCTGGGCTATGTCTTCGTGCCCGACGGCGGCCAATAATCCTTGCGCCCGCGGACGCCGCCGCCGCGGGCATTCTTCCTCATGACGCTCGTCAAGCGACTGCGGCGCACCACCCTGCCCCGGCTGCGCCTGGGCCTGTTCACCCGGTCCTTCCTGCTGATCGCCTTCCTGATGCTGATCAGCCTGGGGGCCTGGCTGCAGATCGTCTTCAACATGGAAGAAGGCCCGCGCGCCGTGCAGCTGGCCCAGCGGATCGCCACCACGGTCAGCATCACCCGCTCGGCCCTGGTCTACGCGCCGGCGAAGGTCCGCCCGGCGCTGCTGCTGGACCTCGCCACCCAGGAAAGCCTGCGGGTGCAGCCGCGCGAATCCACGGACGTGCTCGAGCCGCTGCCGCACAACGCCTACTGGAACAACGTCTCGACGGAGATCCGCAACCGCCTGGGATCCCAGACGGCCATGATGTGGGCCGTCAACCAGGTGCCGGGGATCTGGATCAGCTTCCACATCGACGACAAGATGTACTGGCTGGTGTTCGACCGCGACCAGTTGCGGCTGACCTCTGGCCGGGAATGGCTGGGCTGGGTCGCCGCCTCCCTGATGCTGGCGCTGCTGGGCGCGGCGATCAGCGTGCGCTTCATCAACCACCCGCTGGCGCAGCTGGCCAAGGTCGCCCAGCAGCTCGCCCGCGGGCAGACGCCGACCCCCTTGCCCGAAAAGGGCCCGGTCGAGATCCGCGACATGAACATCGCCTTCAACCGGATGGCGCGCGACCTGCGGCAGAACGAGGCGGACCGCGAGATCATGCTGGCCGGGATCTCGCACGACCTGCGCACGCCGCTGGCCCGCATCCGCCTGGAAATCGAGATGAGCCACATGAGCGACGAGGCCCGCCAGGCGATCGACGACGATCTGGCCCAGATCAACCACAGCATCGGCCAACTGATGGAATACGCCCGGCCGGCCGGACAGGTCCCGGAGGCCGGCATCGACGTCTCGCGCGTGCTGGAGGACCTGGCCGAACGCGAGCGCACGCATACCGAGTCCCTGGGCGGCGATCTGCAGTCGGGCATCGAGCCGGGCCTGCAGGCGCGCATCAGCGCCAACGACCTCAAGCGCATCGTCAGCAACCTGATCGAGAACGCCCGGCGCTACGGCCGCAGCGCCAGCGACGACCGCGCGCACATCACGCTGCGGGCCTACCAGAGCGGCAACCTGCTGCGCATCGAGGTCCAGGACCGCGGCGCCGGCATCCCGCACGCCGACGTGCAGCGGCTGCTGCGGCCTTTCGCGCGCGGCGAGAGCGCCCGCACCGGTGTCAGCGGCGCGGGGCTCGGGCTGTCGATCGTCGAGCGCCTGCTCGGACAGGTCGGCGGCAAGTTCGAGCTCGTGTCCCAACCCACCCAGGGACTGCTTGCGCGCATCGAGATCCCCAAGTCCAAGGCCAGGCCGACCGACAAGGCCATGGCGTAGAATGAAGGGGCGGCCCTCCCGGCCGCCCATCACTCAGGAGCCCCGATGAAAACCATAGGCGACAAGCTCGAGGCCTTCCGCGTCACCGGCGTCAAGCCCGGTTTCAATCAGCACGAGGAAAACGGCGTTTCCGCATTCGAGGACATCACCGAATCCTCCTTTCCCGGCAAATGGAAGGTCATCTATTTCTACCCCAAGGATTTCACCCTGGTCTGCCCCACCGAGATCATCGGTTTCAATGCGCTGGCCGATGCCTTCGAGGAACGCGAGGCCGTCCTGATGGGCGGGTCCACCGACAATGAATACGTGAAGCTCGCCTGGCGACGGGAAAACCCCGAACTCAGCAAGCTGAACCACTACCAGTTCAGCGACACGACGGGGGCGCTCATCGACCAGCTGGGCATCCGCGAGAAATCCGAGGGCGTGGCCCTGCGCGCGACCTTCATCGCCGATCCGGACAACATCATCCAGCACGTCTCGGTCAACAATTTCAACGTGGGCCGCAGCCCCGAGGAAACCCTGCGCATCCTGGATGCGCTGCAGACCGAGGGACTGTGCGCCTGCAACCGCGCCATCGGAGGCGCAACGCTGTAGTCCCCGGCATCCGGCGCCCGCGCCGGGCGCGGCCCTCAGCGCCGCGCCAGCAGCGCGACGGCGCTGGCGGCGATGCCTTCGCCCCGCCCCAGATATCCCAGGCCTTCGTTGGTCTTGGCCTTGACGTTCACGTCCGCCGGGTCGATGCCCAGTGCCTGCGCAATGCAGGCGGCCATGGCGGCCGCATGGGGCCCGATCCTGGGCGCCTGGGCATGGACGGTGGCATCCACGTTCACGACCTCCCAGCCGGCCTCGCCGGCCAGGCGGCCCGCCTCCCGCAGGAACAGGCGGCTGTCGGCACCCGCCCAGCGCGGGTCGCGGTCCGAAAAATGCCGGCCGATGTCGCCCAGGCCCGCGCCGCCCAGTACGGCGTCGGTCACCGCGTGCAGCAGCACGTCGGCGTCCGAGTGGCCGGCCAGGCCGCGCTCGTACGGGATCTCGACCCCGCCGATGATGAGGGGCCGGCCGGCCACCAGCACGTGCAGGTCGTGGCCCTGGCCGACGCGGAAGGGAAAGCGGTTGCTCATGAGTGAGGCTCCTGTCCATCATCCTGGCTGCGCAGCCAGGACTCGAACCACTCGAAGTCCTCGGGCCAGGTCAGTTTCTCGTTGCGGCGGCTGCCGGGCACGAGCAGCGGGGGGCGCCCCCCGGACAACTCCACGGCCGAGGCCTCGTCCGTCACCCGCTCGTCCCGGGCCGATGCCTCCAGGGCGGCGCGCAGTTCGCCCGCGCGGAACATCTGCGGCGTCTGCGCCAGCCACAGCCGGTCCCGGGGCAAGGTGCGCCCGACCCGGCGGCCGGCGTCGGCCTGCTTGACCGTATCCGCGACAGGCAGGGCCAGCAGGCCGCCCAGGTCCTCTTGCAGGCAGGCGTCGATCAACCGCGCCAGGGCATCGGCCGGCAGGCCGGGACGCGCGGCATCGTGGACCAGCACCCAGGCGTCGGGCGCCAGGGCCGCGTCCCGCAGGGCCGCCCGCACGGTGGCCGCGCGGGTGGGGCCGCCGCAGGGCCGCCAGACGGTGCGCGGCAGGCCGTCGAGCGCCCGCGCCACCCAGGGATCGCCCGCCGACACCGCGACGCGGACCTGGGCGATGCGCGGCTCGGCCAGCAGGGCGCGGACCGCGCGGCGCAACATCGGCTCGCCGCGCAGGGCGCGATACTGCTTGGGCACGCCGTCCGGCGCGCCGGCGCGCGAGCCGGTGCCGGCGGCCGGCACCAGGGCAATCAGGGGAGTCTCCATGAAGGCGGATTTTAGCCGAGCGCGGCCTCCACCCGCGCGCCGCGCCGGTCCGGCGCCCCGGTCGCGCATTCAAACCCGAGTCTTTATACTGTCGCCCAGGCCCGGAAAACCGCCGGCGGCATGATGCAGCGCCGTCCGCGCCGCCGGCCGAACCGGATCCACGCCCCTCATGCAAGACAGCCCTGCCCGCACCTCGCTCCCGACACTGCCTTCCCTCGATGCCACCCTGGACGCCCTGAAGCCCGGCCAGCGCCACGCGCAGCCCCGGCCGCCCGGGTCCGGCGACGCGCTGTGGCTGGCGGCCCTCAGCCGGCGCGCCGGACGGCCGCTGGCGGCGTTCTGCGCCGATCCCCTGGCCGCGCAGCGCCTGGCCGAGGAGATCGGCCTGTTCGATCCCGAGCTGAGGGTGCGCTTCCTGCCCGACTGGGAAACCCTGCCCTACGACAGTTTCTCGCCCCACCAGGACCTGATCTCCGAGCGCCTGCGCACGCTGCACGCGCTGGGCCAGGGCGCCGTCGACATCCTGGTGGTGCCGGTCACCACGGCGCTGACACGGCTGGCGCCGCCCGAATTCCTCGCCGCCTATACCTTCCGTTTCCGCCAGGGAGACACCCTGGACGAAGAGCGGCTGCGCGCCCAATTGACGCTGGCCAACTACAGCCACGTCACCCAGGTCGGCGCCCCCGGCGAATTCTGCATCCGCGGCGGCCTGATCGACCTGTTCCCCATGGGCTCGGCCCTGCCCTACCGCATCGACCTGTTCGACCGCGAGATCGAATCCATCCGCAGCTTCGACATCGACACCCAGCGCAGCCTGTATCCCGTGCGCGAGATCGAACTGCTGCCCGGGCGCGAATTCCCCATGGACGAGGCCGCGCGCAACCGGTTCCGGGCGCGCTTCCGGGAACTGTTCGAGGGCGACCCGTCCCGGGCGCTGCCCTACAAGGACATCGGCAACGGCATCGCCTTTGCCGGCATCGAATACTACCTGCCGCTGTTCTTCGAGCAGACCGCCACCCTGTTCGACTACCTGCCCGACGAGACGCTGGCCGTGACCCTGGGCGATGCGCCCGCCGCCATCGGCCGGTTCACCCAGGACGCGCACAACCGCTGGCAGTTCCTGAAGTCCGACCCGGAACGCCCGGTGCTGCCGCTGGACATGCTGTTCCTGGACGACGAGGGCTTTCACGCCGGGCTGCGCCGGATGGCGCGCCTGGCCCTGGTCAACGACCGCCCCCACCCGGATTTCGCGCCCTGCCCCGACGTGGCCGTCAACCGCCGGGCCGACGATCCCCTGGCCGGCCTGCGCCGCCACCTGGACACCAGCGGCCTGCGCACCGCGATCTGCGTGGATTCCGCCGGCCGGCGCGAGACGATCGCCGAATTGCTGGGCGACTATCGTCTCAAGCCCGACGCGGCCTTCGACACCTGGCAGGACTACCTGGACAGCGAGGTCCGCTTCGCGCTGATCGTCGCGCCCCTGACCGGCGGCTTCCTGATGCCGCCGGCGGGCCTGGCGATCCTGACCGAAAACGACCTGTATCCCGCCCAGGCGGCCCGCCCCGTCCGCAGCCGCCGCCACCGCTTCGAGCAGCGCAGCAACGTCGACGCCATGGTGCGCGACCTGGCCGAACTGCACGTCGGCGACCCGGTGGTGCACGTCCAGCACGGCATCGGCCGCTACCGCGGCCTGGTCAGCATGGACCTGGGCGACGGTCCCATCGAGCTGCTGCACCTGGAATACGCCCAGGACGCCACGCTGTACGTGCCGGTCTCGCAATTGCACCTGATCGCCCGCTACAGCGGCGCGGATCCCGACCAGGCCCCGCTGCACCCGCTGGGATCGGGCCAGTGGGAAAAGACGCGCCGCAAGGCCGCGCGCCAGGCCCGCGACACGGCCGCCGAGCTGCTGGCCCTGTACGCCAGCCGCGCCGCCCGCGAGGGCCTGCGCTTCCAGTTCCCGGCCCGCGACTACCAGGCCTTCGCGGAAGGCTTCGGCTTCGAGGAGACCCCCGACCAGGCGGCCGCCATCACGGCCGTCATCCAGGACATGACCTCGGGGCGCCCCATGGACCGGCTGGTCTGCGGCGACGTGGGCTTCGGCAAGACCGAGGTCGCGCTGCGGGCCGCCTTCCTGGCGGTCATGAACGGACGCCAGGTCGCCCTGCTGTGCCCCACGACGCTGCTGGCCGAGCAGCATGCGCAGAACTTCGCCACCCGGTTCGCCGACTGGCCCGTGCGCATCGCCGAGCTGTCGCGCTTTCGCACCGGCAAGGAAACCGCCCGCGCCATCGAAGGCCTGGCCGACGGGTCGGTGGACATCGTCATCGGCACGCACAAGCTGCTGTCCAAGGACGTGCGCTACAAGCAGTTGGGCCTGGTCATCATCGACGAGGAACACCGCTTCGGCGTGCGCCAGAAAGAGGCGCTGAAGGCCCTGCGGGCCGAGGTCGACGTGCTGACCCTGACCGCCACCCCGATCCCGCGCACCCTGGGCATGTCGCTGGAAGGCATCCGCGATTTTTCCGTCATCGCCACCGCCCCGCAAAAGCGCCTGGCGATCAAGACCTTCGTGCGCCGCGAGGACGGCAGCACCATCCGCGAAGCCATCCTGCGCGAACTCAAGCGCGGCGGCCAGGTGTATTTCCTGCACAACGAGGTGGAGACCATCCACAACCGCCGCGCCCGCCTGGAAGAGCTGGTGCCCGAGGCCCGCATCGCCGTGGCTCACGGCCAGATGGGCGAGCGCGAGCTGGAGGAGGTCATGAAGAGCTTCTACCAGCAGCGCAGCAACGTGCTGCTATGCACCACCATCATCGAGACCGGCATCGACATCCCCTCGGCCAACACCATCATCATCCACCGCGCCGACAAGCTCGGCCTGGCGCAGCTGCACCAGTTGCGCGGCCGGGTCGGCCGGTCCCACCACCAGGCCTACGCCTACCTGCTCACGCCGGGCGAGGACGCCATCACCGCCAATGCCAAGAAACGCCTGGAGGCCATCCAGTCCATGGAGGAACTGGGCGCCGGATTCTTCCTGGCCATGCACGACCTGGAGATCCGCGGCAGCGGCGAGGTGCTGGGCGAATCCCAGTCCGGCAACATCCAGGAGATCGGCTACAGCCTGTACAACGACATGCTGGCCGCCGCCGTGCGGGCGCTGAAATCCGGCGAAGAGCCCGACCTGGATGCGCCCTTCGGCACGCAGTGCGAGGTCAATCTGCACGCCCCCGCCCTGCTGCCCTCGGACTACTGCGCCGACGTGCAGGCCCGGCTCGGCCTGTACAAGCGGCTGGCGCACGCCGCCGACGCCGACACGCTGACGGCCATCCAGGAAGAACTGATCGACCGCTACGGCAAGCTGCCCGAGGCCGGCCAGACCCTGCTGTCCCTGCACCGCCTGCGCCTGCTGGCCGAATCCCTGGGCATCGTCAAGATCGACGCCGGCGAGTCGCAGGCGTCCATCCAGTTCTCCGCCCAGCCCAAGGTCGAGCCCCTGCGGGTGATCGAACTGGTGCAGCAGGACCGCCAGGTGCGCCTGAACGGCCCCGACCGCCTGAAAGTCGCCTTCGGCGGCGCGGTGGACGTGCCCGGCCGGGTGCAGAAACTGCGCGGCCTGCTGAAAAGGCTGGGCGGGGCTTCCGCGTAAGCACTCACAGACAAGACTGTCCCGATACTCCCATGCGCCTGACAAGGGCGGGCATGCTGACGCATGTCCGCCCGAATTGCGGCCGTTAATTTCCCAATCGCTTGGGTTTAGGAGTACCATGAGCACAATCCTCAGGTTCCAGGGTTATAGGGTCGTCATTTATGCCAACGATCATCGACCTCCCCACATCCATGTCATCGGTGACGATTCCGAGGCCATCTTCCGGCTCAACTGTCCCCATGGGCCACTGGAACCAACCAGGATCGTCCGGTTGGCGCATCACCGCTTATTGCAGATCCAACGGCGACTGGCAACGCACATTCACTTGCTATGCTGGCACTGGAGACTGATCCATGACGACGCCTGACTCCTACCTTGCCCATGGCGAGGATCCGGTTCCGGACACGGGTTACGCAGAGTCCGCGCATTACGACCCTGCCTCGCAGCGGGTGGCGATCACGCTGCGTCATGGGCTCGAATTGATGATTCCGGTTCACCTGCTGCAAGGCTTGGCAGACGCGCCGCCCACATCCCTGTCCCGTATCGAGATCAGCCCTGCCGGCACCGGCCTGTACTGGCCCGATCTGGACGTCGACCTTTACATCCCTTCATTGATCCAGGGACTATTCGGCACACGCCGCTGGATGGCCAGCCTGATGGGCCAAGCCGGCGGCCGCTCACAGTCCGCCGCCAAGGCCCGGGCCGCACGCGCCAATGGCCGCAAGGGCGGACGGCCGCGCAAGCGGCCGGACGGCATCTGACTGCGGCCTCACCGCCGGATCCTGCGCCGGCCGCCCATGTCGACCCGCCACGCGTAGCGCCAGAAGCGGCGCGGGTTTTCGATCGTGCGATTCTCTTGAAGTCAATTGTATTGTGAACGATTCGTGTTTAGAATTCGCCAAGGAATTGAGAATGATTTTTATATCGACAATATAAGACCCATGCGCAAACCCACCGACTCCCCCATCGCCTGCGCGATACTCGCCCTGACCGGGCTCATGACGCCAGCTGCGGCGCCCTTGCACGCACAAACCACCGGCAATACCGCGACGCAGCCCGCCCTTACGCCGTCCAGCGCGCAGACGAATGGCCAGGCCGTCAGCGAACTGGACGCGGTGAAGGTCGTCGGCTCGGTCGACGACCTGCAAAGCCTGGATTTCTACGCTCCCAACTCCAGCGCGGTGATCAGCGCCAAGGACATCGAGGCGCAAGGCTCCCGCAAGCTTGACGAGGCCCTGCAGTACCAGGCGGGCATTCTCAGCGAACCTTTTGGCGCGGACAACAAGGTCGAATGGTTCAAGATCCGGGGATTTGATGCGTCCGTCTCACTGGACGGCACGCCCACGACGCCCAACGGCTACTTCGTATGGAAACCGGAAATCTTCGGAGTCGAATCGGCCGAGGTGTTGAAAGGGCCGAACTCCATGGTATTCGGCGCATCCGACACGGGAGGTGTGGTCAATCTGGTGACCAAACGGCCTCACAAGCAGGAATCGCTGCTGATGAACCTGGAAGCAGGTCATCGCAAGCGCCTCGGCCTGGGGATCGACTACAACGGGATCGCCAACGACGAGGGAAACGTCTATTACCGCATCGTCGCCCAGGCCCGTCGCGCGGATGGCATGCAGCGCGAAACGTACATGAACAGCTACTACCTGGCGCCGAGCCTGACCATCGACTTCAACGACCGCACTTCCCTGACGCTACTGACCAGCATCCAGCGCGAGGACGGCCGCCCCACCAACGGTTTCCTGCCTGCCTACGGCTCCCTCATCAGCACGCCCTACGGTCGTGTCGACCGGCGCCTGAACGCAGGCGAACCTGGCTTTGATTACCTCAAGCGCACACAAGCCAGCGCCGGATGGCTGCTCAGCCACAAACTGACGCCGGACTGGACCTTCACGCAGAACTATAAATTTTCGTACCTCGACCTCGACCAGCGTAACGTGTATGCCTTCGGCTCAGACGGCGATCACGAACTGACGCGCGGCTACACGCTCACGGACGGCATCACCCGCAACCACTACATCGATCACCGGCTCAAGGGCCGTATGCGGCTGGGCGACACAGTGGAAATTCTGCCCACGCTGGGGGTCGACTACCTGAAGTCCAACACATCCGGTCGCAACAACGGCAACGGCTGGCCTGTTCCCAACCTGGACATGTTCAACCCGGTCTACGGCCAGCCCTTCGCAGTGACGGCCCCCGCCTACGACCTCGACAGCCGGCAACTGGGCCTGTACGCCTCTGCCCAGGCTCGCGTCGGATCGCACTGGAATTTCAACGCCGGCATTCGCCATGATCACGCCAAGAGCGACGGCATGATCGCGGGAGCCAGTTCCGGCTACGACATCAGCCACAACAGCGTAAACGTCGGCGCCATGTACATCAGCGACTACGGTGTCTCGCCCTACGTCAGCTATTCCGAGTCGTTCAAGCCCATCGCCGGCGTCGATGGCCACGGCAATACCTACCAGCCTTACGTAGGGAAACAGAAGGAGATCGGGATCAAGCTGGAACCCGACTGGCTGGACGGCACGCTGACCCTGGCCTACTTCGACATCGAGGAAAAGAACGCCCTGGTTTCGGATTCCTCCGGCATCCAATCTCAGAGCGGCAAGCGCACCAACAAGGGCGTGGAACTGGAAGGCAGTTTCAAGATCACACCGCGCACCGGGGTGAAGATCGCCTATACCTATAACCATTCCCGCCAGGACATCGACGGCGGAATCACCATCCGCACGCCGATGATTCCAAGGCACCAGGCCAGCCTGTGGGTCGATCACCGCTTTGACCTGCCCAAAGGCGGCGCACTCACGGTCGGAGCGGGTGCCCGCTACAACGGCCCGACCGAGGACCAGCAATACAATCGCGGAGCGATCGTCCCCAGTTACACGCTGTTCGACTTGATGGCGCGCTACCAGATCGACCGCAACTGGTCCCTGCAGCTCAACGCGCGCAACCTGACGGACAAGACCTACGTCAGCACCTGCTCATGGCTCTGCTACTACGGCGGCGAACGGACCATCGACATGCAACTGCAGTATCAATGGCGCTGAGCCCGGATCCGTCCCGGCAGCCTCTCAGCCCCGCGGAGCCCGTCTCGTGGACTCCGCGGGGTCTTTTCACGGTCATATTCCTGGGCATTACCGCCGGCCTGCAGATGGCGGACATGGGCCTGCAGGCCGTGTCGTTGTCCGCCATCCAACGCAGCTTCGGCGTCGGCGACGCCGCCCTGGGCGCCCTGCAGGGCCTGGCCGGCGTCCTGATCGGCAGCGCGCTGGCGATCCCCCTGGCGCGCTTCGCCGACCGGTTCTCGCGCAAACGCGTACTCTTGTGCCTGATCGCCGCCTCGTCCGCCCTGATGGGCCTGAGCGCCGTCGCGCACCAGTTTCCGCTGTTCTTCGTCGGCCGCTCGGCGGCTGGCATCACCGAATTCGCCATGGTGCCGCTGGTCTACTCCATGATCCCGGACCTGGCGCCGGAACGGCACCGGGTCGCGGCCAATCTCGGTTTCGCGGCCCTGGTGGCCGCCGGGGCGAGCGCCGGCTTCTACTTCAGCGGCGCCATCCTGGCCGCGGCGGACGCCGGGTTCGCCTGGCACGCGGAACCCTGGCGCAAGGCTTTCCTCCTGCTCGGCCTGGCGGGCCTGCCCTTGCTGATGCTGGGGACGCTGACGGCCGATCCGGCCCGGCATCTGGGCGCCGAAGACCGTGCGGCCCATGGGTCGCTGCTGGCCTTCCTGCGGCGGCGCTGGCGCACCGTGGGCCTGTTCGTCGGCACGGCCGGCTGCCTGATCACCGCCGTGCAGGCGCTCAACCAACTGGTCGCCCTGGCGCTGGAGCGCCGCTTCCAGGCGGCGCCCGCCGACATCGGCCATGCCATGGGGCTCATCATCCTCGTCACCAGCGTCGGCTGCCTGCCAGTGGCCGGCGTGCTGGACCGCGCCCTGGCGCGGCGCGTCGGCCAGGCGGCGCGCCCGCTGGTCATGGGCCTGTCGGTAATCATCGCCATCCCGGCGCTGCTCCTGCTGACGTCCCTGCGCACGCTTGACCAGGCCTTCGTCGCCGTCGGCCTCTTCCTCTTCATGACCTGCACGGCCAATGCGCTGGTGCCCACCATGCTGCAGGACCTGGCGCCCGCCTCCCTGCGGGCGCGCTGTTTCGCCATCTGGAGCTTCGTCGTCTCGCTGTTCGGGGCCAGCGGCCCGCTGATGGCGGGCACGCTGTCGGACTGGTTCTTCGACCAGCACATGCTCGATGCCATCGCCGCCGTCGCCGTCCCGGCCCTGGCGGTGTCGATGACGTGCGCCCTGCGGTCCGTGCTGCGGACCCGCCGGGACCGCGCGCCGGCTGAAAGCACGCCCGCCTAACCGTCCGTCGGCACGCGCACCCCCGCGCAATGGCAGGCAAACGCCCAGCACAAGGCCGCCTGATCGAACACGCTGTCCCGGTCGTCGCTTTGCTGATGGCCGCTGTCCGGATCCAGCACCAGCACCGCCGGCCGCTTGCCCGTGCTCCGGTGGCGGATGTTCGCCACCAGCTTGGCCGGCTCCCAGTAAGGCACGCGATCGTCCTTCAGCCCGGCCGTGCACAAGACCGGCGGATAGTCCGCCTCGCCCACGTTCTCATACGGCGAAATGGCCGCGATGTGGTCGTACGCGAAAGGATCGGCCAGCGGATCGCCCCAGTCCGGGCGCAGCAGCGGCACCAGCGGGTGGTCGGCGTCGCTCATGGTGTTCAGCATGTCGACAAAGGGCACCTGCGCGATCACGCCCGCCCAGAGCCCCGGCTCCATGTTCATGACACCGCACACCAGCAGCCCCCCGGCCGAGATCCCCTGGGCGACGATCTTGCCCGGGGCGGCATAGCCGATGTCCCGCAGATGGCGGGCGCAGGCGATGAAATCCGTCATCGAGTTGCGCTTCTTTTCGCGGCAGCCGTCCTGATACCAGCGCCAGCCTTTCTCCGATCCGCCGCGCACGTGCGCAATGGCGTAGCGGAAACCGGCATCGACCAGCACGGTCGCCGGCCAGGAAAAATCGGCCTCGCGGGAAATGCCGTAGGCTCCATAGCCGGTCAGCAGCACAGGGCCGGCTTCGTCCGCATCCCGGCGCGACAGCACCGTGATGGGGATCGTCTCGCCGTCGGCCGCCAGCGCATGCAGGCGCTCCACACGGTATGCGTCCGGATCGAAGCCGTGCGGCACGGCCTGTCCCGCAACCCGGCGCTGTCCGCTGGCCAGATCCACGTCGATCCAGCGCGGCGGGCTGGCCGGCGCCTGATGCGTGACGCGCAATCGCCGGGCCTCATAGGGCTGGGACGCGGCCAACTCGAGGCAATAGGCCGGATCGTCGAACCCGACCGCCGTTTCCCGTCCGTCCGGATACGTCAGCACCAAACGCGGCAGGCCCTGGTCCCGTTCCAGCCGCACCAGCGCCCGCGCAAAAGGCCGGACGGCGAGGATGGGCACACCCGGCCGGTGAGGCACCAGCTCATCGCGCACGGCCAGCGTGACCGGATCGAGCCGCAGCAACTTGCGGTCGAACGCCCCGCGCGCATCGGTCAGCATCACCAGCGCATCCTGCCATTCGTCGATTTCGTAGCGGACGCCCCGCTCGCGCGGGCGGACCAGCCGGGGCGCCTGCGTCTCGGCCTCGGCGGGGATCAGGCGCACCTCGCCGATGTCCGGCCCCCCCAGCGTCAAGGCCACGAAACGGTCCGCGGCCGTGCGTCCCACCCGCATGAAGATCGCGGGATCCTGTTCCTCGTGCACCAGCACCGCCTCGCCGCCTTCGAGCGGCGAGCGATACAAGCGGGTCGGGCGGCTGTGCGCGTCACGCCAGATCCAGAACAGAAAACGGGACGAGGGCGAGACCGTGAAGCCGCCATAGCCGAACGCGTCCATGGGCACCACGACGCGGATGGCGCCGCTGGCCACGTCCAGTACGCAGATCCGGTGGCGGTCGTCGCCCACCACGTCTTCGGCCCAGACGAAATAGCGGTCGTCCGGGCTGGGCTGGTGATCCGTCGCCCGGTAGTAGGCCTGGCCCGCGGCGCGCACAGTCTCGTCCAGCAGGACCTGCGTCCGTCCGTCCGGACCGGTCCGTGAAAAAACGCGATGCGCCCGCCCCTCGGGCAGCGCAACGTGATAGCGCCAGCCGGCGGATGCATCGGGGGCGGGCTCGCGCACGTCGGGTGCCCCGGCCGCCAGCCGCTCCCGAAACCAGCGGATGTCGGGCGCCAGGGGCCGCAGGACCTCTTGCGCATACGCCAGCTCGGCCGTCAGATGCGCGCGCAAGCGCGGCGGCAGCGTGTCCAGCGTGCGGGTGCCGGACGCGGGAATGAACTTCATCCAGGCGTAGGCATCGACTCGGCGGCGCCCGAGTTGCTGGATTTCATGATCTTGACGCGACGCCACCGGTGCGGAGACGTCAGGCCAAATAGCGGGAGAGCTGGAAGGAGTTCTGAAAGCCATGGTGGGCAACATTCTTTCATATTTCCTCCACAATTTGAACTATGAACGATTCTTGTTTAGAATCCAAATCCTAATTGAGAATGATTTTCATGACATTTATCATTTGAGGGAGATCCGCGTGGAAGACACTCTAGAGGCCCGGACGGGCAAACTGGCCGGCGGCCTGGCCACGGCGCTGGCCACCCCGGGCTTGTTCCTGCTGCCGCAGGCGGCCCAGGCCCAGAACACCGACCCAGCCCAACTCAGCCCCATCAAGGTCCTGGGCGAGAATCCCGCACCCTTCCTGGTCAAGGAATCGGCCTCCGACAAATTCACCGCGCCCCTGCTGGACACGGCCAAGTCCGTGCAGGTCATCCCCAAAGAACTGATCCAGAGCCAGGCCGCCACCACCCTGACCGACGTGCTGCGCAACTCCCCGGGCATCAGCTTCGGCGCCGGCGAAGGCGGCAATCCGCTGGGCGACCGCCCCTTCATCCGTGGCTATGACGCCCAGTCCAGCACCTTCGTGGACGGCATGCGTGACATCGGCGCGACGTCCCGCGAGGTCTTCAACCTGGAACAGGTCGAAGTCATCAAGGGCGCGGACGGTGCCTATGCGGGCCGCGGCGGCGCGGGCGGCAGCATCGACCTGATCAGCAAGACCGCAAAGCTGCACGACTTCACCGACGTGTCGGCCGGGTTCGGCACGGCCAAGTATTTCCGCCAGACCATCGACAGCAACTGGAAGCTGGGTGAGTCCACCGCATTCCGCCTGAATGCCATGAACCACAGCCAGGACGTCGACGGTCGCGATGCCATCGACTACAAGCGCTGGGGCGTGGCACCGACGATCTCCTTCGGCCTGGGCACGCCGACGCGCGTGACGCTGAGCTATTTCCACATGGAATCGGACGACACGCCGGATAGCGGGATTCCATATGCGTACCCCTCAACCTGGATCGGCAGTAAAGACCCTAAAACCATCAGTAAGCCCGGCTTCGACCCAAATGTCACCCACACGAGCCCTGCTGACGTTGACCGCGACAACTTCTATGGTTTGACCAGTGACTACCGCCGTACCCGCAACGACATGGGCACGCTACGAATCGAACACGATTTCAGCGATACCCTGACTCTGCGCAATCAGACCCGCTATACGCGAAGCACGCAGCGTTACGTCTGGACGCAGCCGGACGACAGCCAAGGTAATGTCTTGTTCGACAAAGTATGGCGCCGCAACAATAACCGCAACAGCCGCGTCAGCACCTGGGCCAACCAGACGGAACTACAGGGCGAACTCCAAACCGGCCGGTTGAATCACCGTTTCCTGACCGGGATCGAACTGTCGGTGGAGGACGGACGTTCGGACGGCTTGAACGTGGATCGCGGCAACTGCAACAAAGGTATCGGCGCAGCCGGCAACTACGCCTGCACGAGCCTTTACAATCCCGATCCTGGCGATCCCTGGGTCAACCCCCTGGACGGAGGCCCGAAGGGTCAACCCACGTATACTCGCACTCTGACGAAATCGATCTACGGCTTCGACACGATCAAATTCAATGAACAGTGGCAGACGACGCTGGGGCTGCGCGTGGACGATTACGCCACACGAAGAGATCCGTTCAGTGGCGATCGCGTCGACCGTCACGATACCCTGTTCAACTATCAGTTGGGTTTGGTTTACAAACCGGCTCCCAACGGCAGCATCTATGTGTCCTACGGCACATCCTCGACCCCCGCCGGCGCCACCCTGGGTGAAGGTAGCGAAACGCAAGGTCTTACACCGGGCCGTGGCAACGTGGGCCCCAATGCCGCCGACATGGCTCCTGAAAAGAACCGCACCATGGAAGTGGGCACCAAGTGGGACTTCCTAGAGGGCCGTCTGGGGCTGACCGCCGCAGTGTTCCGCGTCGAAACCACCAACGCGCGCATCACCCTGCCCGACGACACTTACGCCATGTCCGGCGACAGACACGTGGACGGCTTTGAGCTTGGCATTTCAGGCAACATCACACCGCAATGGCAGGTCTATGGCGGCTACACCTACCTGAAGAGCCGCATCGGCGACAGCGGCAAGAACAGCGCATACGAAGGAAACGTCTTCCCCAATACGCCGGAAAGCAGCTTCAGCCTGTGGAACACCTACGCCTTCACGCCGCAATTGACGGCTGGTGTCGGGGCCTACTTCGTGGACAAGCAGTACGGCAATGAGGCTAATACTGTCAGCATCCCGTCCTACTGGCGCTTCGACGCCATGGCTGGCTACAAGTTCAACAAGACCGTCGATCTGCAGATCAACGTGAACAATCTGTTCAACAAAACGTACTACGACAAGGCTTATCCGGCGCACTACGCTGCCATCGCCCCAGGACGCTCGGCGGTTGCGACGCTGAACCTGCACTTCTGATGAACGCAGCCCGCGCGCTCGACAGCCATGCCATCAACCAGGCGGATCCGTCCGTCCTGGCGGCCGAGCTGCGGCGCATCCTGGCCGGACCGCCGGCGCAAGCGGCCGCCACGCTGCGGGCGGCGGCGGAGGGCGGCGTGGTCCAGGCGCAGCTGGTCTACGGCCAGTGGCTGCTGGACGGCCGGGGCGTCGCCTGCGATCCCGCGCAGGCGGTGCAGTGGTTCGAGCATGCCAGCCGCCACGGCGATCCCATGGCCCTGAACATGCTGGGACAATGCCACGCCCACGGTTGGGGCGTGGCCCGCAATCCCTTCATGGCCGCCTACTGGTTCCGGCTGGCCGCCATCGGCGGTCTGGACTGGGGCATGTACAACTACGCCACCGCGCTGGCGCTGGGCCAGGGCATTCCGACCGACCGGACTGCGGCGCTCGGATGGTTCCACAGGGCGGCCGAACTAGGCCACGCCAAATCGCTCAACATGATCGGCAGCTTCCACGAAGACGGCTGGGTAGTCGACCAGGACGAGAACCAGGCGCTGGGTTGGTACCGGCGCGCGGCCGAGGGTGGCGATTTCCGCGGGCAGTTCAACACGGCGCGCCTGCTGTTGGCGCGCGGACGAATCGAAGAGGCCGCGCCCTGGCTGGAACGGGTGCCCGACTCGGCCACCCCCGCCTTTCTGCGCCAGGCGGCCGACTGGCTGCAATCCTGGCTGGCATCCCGCCCGCCTCCCGCAAGCCTGCCCCCTGGTATGGAGGTCGCAGCCCGGCTGATACCACTCATCCGACATTTCCGGCAACATCCCGGGTCGCCCGCCCCCGGCGCCGCGCTGGAGGAATCCATGGTTCAACCGCGCGGCGACCGTCCGCCGCGCCATCCGACCGCCCAGGCGTCCCCCGCGACGCCTTCCACCACCTTACCGCCATGCTGATCACGATCCCCGACCTGCTGAGCGCGGACGAGGTGCGGCAATGCCGCCAGGCGCTGGAATCCGCGTCCTGGACGGACGGGCGCGCCACGGCGGGGCACGTCGCCGCCCACCTGAAGGCCAATCGCCAGCTGGCGCTGGACGATCCCATTGGACGGCAGATCGGCAGCCTGATCGTCCAGGCGCTGGGCCACCACCCCGTCTTCCAGTCCGCCGCCCTGCCCGCCCACATCCTGCCCCCGCGCTTCAATCGCTACGAGGGCGGCGAGCATTACGGCTTTCACATCGACAATGCGCTCTTTCGCGTGCCAGCCGGCGGCCCGATCCAACCGCCACCGGACGCGCAAACGCCCGGCATACCCGCCACGGCGCCGGCCTACGGCCTGCTGCGCACCGACGTCTCCACCACCGTGTTCTTCAGCGACCCCGACGAATACGAAGGCGGGGAACTGATCATCCAGGACACCTACGGCGAACAGCGTGTCAAGCTGCCCGCCGGCCACGCGGTGGTCTACCCGGGCACCAGCCTGCACCGTGTCACCCCCGTCACGCGGGGCGTGCGCTATGGGTCGTTTTTCTGGACCCAAAGCCTGGTGCGCGACGACGCCCGGCGCAGCATCCTGCTGCAGCAGGATGTCGCCATCCAGCGCCTGATCCAGTCCGGCGCCGATGCCGACACCGTCAGCCAGTTGACCGGCGTGTACCACAATCTGCTGCGTCTCTGGGCGGAGCCCTGACGGCTCAGTTCAGGCATGAAACCGGCACTGCGCCGGGCCTTCAGTGCTGCCTGCGAAACCAGTTCAGCACCGCGTCCAGGGGGCTGACGTCCAGGGCGAAACGCGCCTGGGCGCGCACGATGGGCTTGGCGCGATAGGCCACCGAATAATGGGCCAGCGCCATCATCGGCAGGTCGTTGGACCCGTCGCCCAGCACGATGATCTGCTCGGGCGACGCGTCCAGCGACTGCGCCAGGGCCCGCACGTGCCGGGCCTTGGCGGCGCCGTCCACGATGTCGCCCAGCACCCGTCCCGTCAGCACGCCGTCGGCGACCTCCAGCACGTTGGCGTGGGCTTCGTCCAGGGCCAGTCCGCGGCGCAGCCGCTCGGTGAAAAAGGTGAAGCCGCCCGAGACCAGGATGGTCTTCAGGCCATGCGAGCGCGCCGTCTCGATCAGATTCTCCGCGCCGGGGTTCAGGCGCAGGCGCTGGGTGAAGACCTGTTCCAGCGCGGATTCCGGCACGCCTTCCAGCAGCGCCGCGCGGCGGCGCAGGCTCTCGGCGAAATCCTTGATCTCGCCGCGCATGCTGGCCTCGGTGATCGCCGCGACCTCGGCCTTGCGGCCGATGGCGCCGGCGATCTCGTCGATGCATTCGATGTTCACCAGGGTGGAGTCCATGTCCATGGCCAGCACCTTGCAGTCGGCCAGGCGGTGGACGGTATCCAGCCAGGCGGCATCGATACGCGCGGCTTGCGCCATGGGCAGCACCTCGTCGCGCGTCGAGGCATCCACGTTCAGCAGCCGGATCGCCGTGGGGCTCAGTTCCTGCACGCCCTCGGCGCAGGCCACCGCCGCCAGCCGTTCGACGTCCGCTCCCAGCAGGCGGGGCGCCTGCAAGATAATATGTGCCATGAATCCCGGTCTCCGCAATGATGCGCGGCCATTTTACCCGCCCCCACCAACGAACAATGGACGACATGGCCTCTCCCGATCCGCTCGATGCCCATGACTACGCCGGGCTCGCCCGCGCCCGCCTGCCCGCGGCCACCTGGGCCTGGCTGGAATCGGGCGGGGCGGACGGGATCACGGCGCGCGCCAACCAGGACGCCTACGCCGCCGTGCGCCTGCGCAGCCGCGTCCTGCGGCCGCTGGCGGGCGCGCACACGCGCCTGGAACTGGCCGGCCGCCCGCTGGCGCACCCCCTCCTGATCGCGCCCATGGCATGGCACGGCCTGCTCCACCCCGAGGCCGAACGGGCCACCGCGCTGGCGGCGGCCGCCACCGGCACGCCCTTCATCGTCAGCGCCCAGTCGGGTACCGCCATCGAGGACCTGGCCGCCCTGCCGGGCCCGCCGGATCTCTGGTTCCAGCTCTACGCCCAGACGCGCCGGGAAGACACCCTGGCGCTGGCCCGCCGCGCGCTGGACGCCGGCGCGCGGGCGCTGGTGCTGACGGTGGACGCCCCGGTCAACGGCGTGCGCAACGCCGAGCGGCGCAGCGGCTTCCGGCCGCCCGACACGATCCGCTCCGTGCACCTGGAGGGCCTGTCGCCCGCCGCGGCGCGCCCCGCACCGCCGGGCGGCAGCCCCTTGTTCGACAGCGGCCTGCTGGACGGCGCGCCCACCTGGGACGACCTCGCCTGGCTGCGGGCGCAGCTGGCCGGCACGCCGCTGTGGCTGAAAGGCATCCTGGATCCCGACGATGCCGCCACGGCCATCGGCCACGGCGTGGACGGCCTGATCGTCTCCAACCATGGCGGTCGTTGCCTGGATACCCTGCCCGCCACGCTGGACGCGCTGCCCGGCGTGGTGCGGGCAGCGGACGGCCGCGTCCCCCTCCTGATGGACGGCGGCATCCGCCGGGGCACGGACATCCTCAAGGCCCTGGCGCTGGGCGCCCGGGGGGTGCTGATCGGACGGCCCGTGCTGCACGCCCTGGCCGTGGGCGGCGCGCCCGCGGCCGCCCACCTGATCCAGGTGCTGCGGGGAGAACTGGAAGTGGCGATGGCCCTGACGGGCTGCCGGACGCTGGCCGACATCGGGCCGGACGTCCTGTGGAGCTGAGGCCGCGCACGCGGCGCGGCGGATCGGTGGGCCGGTGGGCCGGTGGCGCCCTAGCGCCGGCGGCGCTGCAGCAGATAGCGCCAGACAAAGCCCGGATAAGCCAGCACCAGGAACAGCGCCAGGGTCACGGCGTAGAATTCCCAGCCCTGGGGAAACGCATTGCCCAGGTCCAGCTCCATCGTGAATCCCAGGGTGCCGATCAGCACGTAGCCGACCAGGACCTCCAGCAGGCGATCGATGAAGGGCTTGGCGGATTGCGCCGGCACCCGGACGCCGCGCGGCGGCAGGGCCGCCGGGGACGAACCGCCCGCATCCCGCGCGGCAGCCGCGGCGGAATCCCCGGGCAGCCCCGCCATCCAGCCCGCGGCCGACAGCAGCAGTGCCGCCAGCGCGATGCTGATCAGGAGCTTTGCCACGAACAAGGCGTTGCCGACGCCGCCGAACGCGCCGCCCGCCAGCCGGACGGTGCCCCAGGACCACAGGGCCAGCAACGCCAGGAAACCCAGGCCGGCGGCCCAGCGGACCGGAGCGCCCAGCGGCCGCAAGGCCCGCGCCCAGGGCCAGGGGGCCAGGGGCCGGTCCAGCACGAAGGGCAGATTGGCCAGGAAGACCGCGCCCAGGATCACCAGCCAGACGGCAAACGTCAGGGACATGCGATGCCCTCGACCGCGGTCAGAAGCGCAGCGACTGCTGGATCACGTCCACGCACAGCGTCATCAGGCCGCCGGGCAGGATCCCCAGGCCGATCACCAGCAGGCCGTTCAGGGACATCACGCCGCGCGTGGCCACCGAGCCGGCGCCCAGCGTGACGCCGTCCTCGGGCTCGTCGAAATAGGCCGCCTTGACCACCCGCAGGTAGTAGAAGGCGCCGATCACCGACATCAGCACCGCGAACACGGCCAGCGTGACGTGGCCCGCGCCCACCAGGGCCTGCAGCACGACGAGCTTGGCGTAGAAGCCCGACAGCGGCGGGATGCCCGCCAGCGAGAACATGGACAGCATCAGGATCCCGGCCAGCAGCGGATTGCGGCGGTTCAGGCCCTTGAGGTCGGCGATGTTCTCGCACTCGAAGCCCTGGCGCGACATCAGCATGATCAGGCCGAAGGTGGACAGGGTGGTCAGCACGTAGATGACGATGTAGAACAGCGACGAGCCATAGGCCGCGGCGGCGCTGGCCGCGGACTGGCCCTCGTACACGCCCGACAGCAGGCCCAGGAACACGAAGCCCATCTGCGAGATCGTGGAATAGGCCAGCATGCGCTTGAAGTTGGTCTGCGCGATGGCGACGATGTTGCCGATGGCCAGCGACAGCGCCGCCATGATCAGCAGCATGGGCTGCCAGTCGATCGCGATGCCGTGCAGCGCCTCGATCAGCAGGCGCAGGGTGATGGCGAACGCGGCGAACTTGGGCGCGGAGCCCACCAGCAGCGTGACCGTCGTCGGCGCGCCCTGGTAGACGTCGGGCGTCCACATGTGGAAAGGCGCGGCGGTGAGCTTGAAGGCCAGGCCCGAGACGATGAACACCACGCCGAACACCAGCGGCAGGCGCTGGGCGCCGCCTTCGCGGATCACCTGGGCGATCTCCGCCAGGCCAAGCTGGCCGGTGGCGCCGTAGATCATCGACATGCCGTAGAGCAGGATGCCCGAGGCCAGGCAGCCCAGCACGTAGTATTTCATCGCGGCCTCGGTGGAGGCCAGGTGGTCGCGGCGCAGGGCCACCAGCGCGTACAGGGCAAAGGACATGAGCTCCACGCCCAGGTACACCGTCAGCATGCTGCCCGCCGAGATCATGACGAACTCGCCCAGCAGCATCAGCAGCGACAGGGAATAGACCTCTCCGCCGCGCGCCATCATGTCGCGCTTTTCAGCGTAGTCGCGGCCGTAGATCAGGGTGACGGCCACCGCGATGGCCGACAGGATCTTCAGGAAATGCCCCAGGGAATCGGCCACGTACAGGCTGCTGAAGGTACGGCCCTGGACGCCCTCGCCCCACTGTCCCCAGGACACCAGGACGACGACCAGCAGCGTCGCCAGGGTCAGGATGAAGGTCATGCGCCGCTGGGGTTCGTTGCCGAAGGCATCGATCAGCAGCACGGCACCGGTCAACACCAGCAGAACGATCTCGGGGGTCGCCAGCGCGAAGTCGAAAAGATTTTGCATCGTGATTCCGGTCTACAGTTTCGATTGAGCGACGTGATCCAGCAGCGCCTGAACCGACGGGTGCATCAGATCGGTGAAGAAGCTGGGGTAGATCCCCATGAACAGCGTCAGGATCGCCAGCAGGCCCAGGATCAGGAATTCACGGCTGCAGATGTCCTGCATGCCGTCGACCTGCTCGTTGGCCACCGGCCCGAAGGCCACGCGCTTGACCATCCACAGCGAGTAGCCCGCGCCCCAGATCAGCGCGGACGCCGCCAGCAGGCCGATCCAGAAATTATGCTGCACGGCGCCCAGGATCACGGTGAACTCGCCGACGAACCCGCTGGTGCCCGGCAGGCCGGCATTGGCCATGGAAAACAGCACGAAGAAGGTCACGAAACGCGGCATGCGGTTGATGATGCCGCCGTAGGCGTCGATGCGGCGCGTGTGCAGGCGGTCGTACATGACGCCGATGCACATGAACATGGCGCCCGACACGAAGCCGTGCGAGATCATCTGGATGATCGCGCCTTCCAGGCCGGTGATGTTGAAGACGAAGAAGCCCAGGGTGACGAAGCCCATGTGCGCCACGGACGAGTACGCCACGAGTTTCTTCATGTCGTCCTGCACGATGGCGACCAGGCCGATGTAGATCACCGCCACCAGCGACAGGGCGATCATCATGCCCGCCAGGCTGTGCGAGGCGTCCGGGGCGATCGGCAGCGAGAACCGCAGGAAGGCGTAGGCGCCGAGCTTGAGCATGATGGCCGCCAGCACGATGGAGCCGCCCGTGGGCGCCTCGACGTGGGCGTCGGGCAGCCAGGTGTGGATCGGCCACATCGGGATCTTGACGGCGAAGGCCGCAAAGAGCGCCAGGAAGATGAACATCTGCTCGGTATAGCTGAGCCGCGTCTGGTGCCAGGTGGCGATGTCGAAGGACCCGCCCGACGCGTGCCAGAGGTAGATGAAGGCGATCAGGGTCAGCAGGGAACCCAGCAGCGTGTACAGGAAGAACTTGAACGCGGCATAGACGCGGTTGGGGCCGCCCCAGGCGCCGATGATGATGTACATCGGGATCAGGGTCGCCTCGAAGAACACGTAGAACAGCATGCCGTCGAGCGCGGCGAAGACGCCGATCATCAGGCCCGACAGGATCAGGAAGGCCGCCATGTACTGCGCCACGCGGGACTTGATGACCTCCCAGCCCGCCAGCACCACGATGATGGTGATGAAGGCCGTCAGCAGCACGAACCAGATCGAGATCCCGTCGATGCCCAGGTGGTAGTTCAGGTTGAAGGCCTCGATCCACGGGGTGTTCTCGACGAACTGCATGTCCGCCGTCTTCGGATTGAAGCCCGTGTACAGGGGCAGCGTCACCAGCAGGCCCGCGATGGAGCCCACCAGCGACAGCACCCGGGCGAGCCCCGGATTGTCGTCCCGGCCGACCAGCAGCACCAGCAGCCCGAACACGATCGGGACGAAGATCGACAGAGTCAGCCAGGGGAGTGTAGAAGACGCCATTTCGCTAGCCATCAATGAACCATCAGGACGAAGAATGTGAGAAACACCATGATGCCGATGATCATGGCAAAGGCGTAGTGATAGATGTAGCCGGACTGCAGCAAGCGCGTCGTCGCGGCGGTCGCCCCCACCAGGCGGGCGCTGCCGTTGACGATCAGGCCGTCGATGATGCCGCGGTCGCCGCCCTGCCACAGGCCGCGGCCCAGGTTGCGGGCAAAGCGCGCCAGCACCTGTTCGTTGAACCAGTCGAAATAGTATTTGTTGTCCAGCAGGCGGTAGACGGGCGCGAACGTACGCGCGATCGCCGCCGGCACCGCCGGGTTGATCAGCCAGCAGTACCAGGCCACCACGAAACCGGCCAGCAGCAGCAGGAACGGCACGGAGGTCAGGCCGTGCAGGCCGAAGCCCACCCAGCCATGCCATTCCTCGGCCAGGGCCGCCATCGCGGGGTGCTGGGCCAGCACGGTGATCGACTTGCCGAAATAGCCGTTGAACAGCAGCGGATCGACGAACCAGACGCCGGCGCCGACCGACATGACCGCCAGGATGGACAACGGCAGCGTCACCACCCAGGGCGATTCCTTGGGCTTGGCGCCGTGCAGCGAGTGGACGGACGGACCGTCGCCGTGGCTGACCCAGTGGCCCTCGCCATGCCCGTGGGCATGATCGTGGTCATGGCCGTGGTCATCGTGTTCCGCATAGCGTTCCTTGCCGTGGAAGACCAGGAAGACCAGGCGGAAGGAATACAGCGAGGTCACGAACACGCCGGTGAGCGTCAGGGCGTAGGCAAAGCCGGCGCCCGGGATGTTGGCCGCCTCGGCCGCGGCGATGATGCTTTCCTTGGAGTAGAACCCCGAGAAGAACGGCGTGCCGACCAGGGCCAGCGTGCCGATCAGCATGGTGATCCAGGTGATCGGCATGCGTTTCCAGAGCCCGCCCATGTGGCGCATGTCCTGGTCGTGCATCATGCCCATGATGACCGAGCCCGAGCCCAGGAACAGCAGGGCCTTGAAGAAGGCGTGCGTCATCAGGTGGAAGATCGCCACCGAATAGGCCGAGGCGCCCAGGGCCACCACCATGTAGCCCAGCTGCGACAGCGTGGAATAGGCCACGACGCGCTTGATGTCGTTCTGCACCACGCCCAGGATGCCCAGGAACAGGGCCCCGAAGGCGCCAATCACCATGATGACCGACAGCGCGGTCTCGCTGAGCTCGTAGACGGGCGAGAAGCGGGCCACCATGAAGATCCCGGCCGTCACCATGGTGGCGGCGTGGATCAGCGCGGAGATCGGGGTCGGGCCTTCCATGGAATCGGGCAGCCAGACGTGCAGCGGCGCCTGGGCGGACTTGCCCATCGCGCCCACGAACAGGCACAGGCAGGCCACCGTCAGCATCTGCCAGTCGGTGCCCGGAAAGACGATCCCGCCCAGCTTGTCGGCCTGCGAGAAGACCTCGGCGTAGTTCAGGCTGCCGGCATAGGCGTACAGCAGGCCGATGCCCAGCACGAAGCCGAAGTCGCCCACCCGGTTGACCATGAAGGCCTTGAGGTTGGCGAACACGGCCGAGGGCTTGGAGTAATAGAAGCCGATCAGCAGGTAGGACACCAGGCCGACGGCCTCCCAGCCGAAGAACAGCTGCAGCATGTTGTTCGACATCACCAGCATCAGCATGGAGAAGGTGAACAGCGAGATGTACGAGAAGAACCGGTTGTAGCCGGGATCGTCGGCCATGTAGCCGATGGTGTAGATGTGCACCATCAGCGACACGCCGGTGACCACCACCATCATCAGGGCGGACAGCGAATCGATCAGGAAGCCGATCTCGAACTTGAACGGCCCGATCATGGACCAGGTGTAGATCATGCCGTCGAAGGTCTGGCCGGCCAGCACCTGCTGCAGCACGATCAGCGAACCCACGAAGGAGACCGCCACGCCCAGGATGGTCAGCCCGTGCGCGCCGCGCCGGCCGATCCACGAGCCCATGAAGCCCGTGGCGAACAGGCCCACCAGCACGGCGGAGGCCAGCGGCGCCAGGGCGATCAACAGATAGAGACTTTGCGCAGTCATGACGCCCTTACCCCTTCAGCTGGTCGAGCTTGTCGACATTGAGAGTGCTGAGATTGCGGAACAGCAGCACCAGAATGGCCAGGCCGATGGCCGCCTCGGCGGCCGCCACCGTCAGCACGAAGAACACGAAGACCTGTCCGGCCGGGTTGCCCGACCAGATCGAGAAGGCGACGAAGTTCATGTTGGCCGACAGCAGGATCAGCTCGATCGACATCAGCAGCACGATGAGGTTGCGGCGGTTCAGGAAGAAACCGAACACGCCGATGGCGAACAGGATCGCCCCGACGATGAGGTAGTGGCTCAGTCCGATCTGCATCATTTTTCGGCTCCTTCGGATTGCTCGGCGGGGGTGTCCACCACGGACGGCATCTGCACGATGCGGATGCGGTCGGACGCGGTGACCCGCACCTGCTTGCCGGGGTTGGTGCGCTTGTAGTCGCTGCGCTTGCGCATGGTCAGCGCGATGGCGGCGATCATGCCCACCAGCAGGATCAGGCCGCCAATCTGCACCGCATAGGCGAAATGCGTGTACATGGCCGTGCCCAGCGCCAGCGTATTGTCGAAATCGTCGGCCGGCGCCGGCAGGGCCGAGGCGTCGCCCCAGGACCGCAGCACCACGAACGCCATCTCCAGCACCATGACGCCGCCGATGGTCAGGCCCAGCGGCAGGTAGACCTTCAGGCCGGACTTCAGGCCTTCCATGCGCATGTCCAGCATCATGACGACGAACAGGAACAGCACCATGACGGCGCCGACGTAGACGATCATCAGGGCCAGGGCCAGGAACTCGGCCTGGATCAGCATCCACAGCATGGACGCGGTGAAGAAGGTCAGGATCAGGTGCAGCACCCCGGTGACGGGGCTGGTGGCCGTGATGACGCGGAACGCCGCCACGACCAGCACGATGGCCAGCAGATAGAACAGGATGGAATCAAAACTCATGGTCGGTCTTCCGGCATCAACGATAGGGCGCGTCGGCGGCGCGGCGGGCGGCGATCTCCGACTCGTAGCGGTCGCCCACGGCCAGCAGCATGTCCTTGGTGAAATACAGGTCGCCGCGCTTTTCACCGTGGTATTCGTGCAGATGGGTTTCCACGATGGCGTCGGTCGGACAGGCTTCCTCGCAGAAGCCGCAGAAAATGCACTTGGTCAGATCGATGTCGTAGCGGGTCGTGCGGCGGGTGCCGTCGTCGCGCTGTTCGGATTCGATGGTGATGGCCAGCGCCGGGCAGACGGCCTCGCACAGCTTGCAGGCGATGCAGCGCTCTTCGCCGCTTTCGTAGCGGCGCTGGGCGTGCAGCCCGCGAAAGCGCGGCGAGGTCGGGGTCTTTTCCGCCGGATAACGCAGCGTGATCTTGCGCTTGAAGAAATACTTGCCCGTCAGGCGCATGCCTTCGAGCATTTCCTTCAGCATCAGACTGCCGAAGAAGTCCTTGATTGCTTCCATGTCGTACCCCTTACTGCCAGATATTCCAGGGCGTCTGCATCCAGATCGCCACGACCACCAGCCAGACCCCCGTCAGGGGGATGAAGACCTTCCAGCCCAGACGCATGATCTGGTCGTAGCGGTAGCGCGGGAAGGTGGCGCGGAACCAGATGAACAGGGACACCACGAAGAAGGTCTTGAGACCCAGCCAGATCCAGCCCGGCACCCAGGTGAAGGGCGCGAAGTCCAGCGGCGGCAGCCAGCCTCCCAGGAACATGATCACGGCCATCGCCGACAGCAGGATCATGTTGGCGTATTCACCCAGGAAGAACAGGGCGAAGCCCATCCCGGAATATTCCACCATGTGCCCGGCGACGATCTCCGATTCGCACTCTGCCATGTCGAAGGGATGGCGGTTGGTCTCTGCGACCGAGGCGATGACGTAGATGACGAACAGCGGCAAGAGCGGCAGCCAGTTCCAGGACAGGATGCTGATGCCGTGGTCGGCGAACCAGCCCGTGCCCTGGCCGACGACGATGCCGGACAGGTTCAGCGTGCCCGACACCAGCAGCACCGTGACCAGCACGAAACCCACCGCCAGTTCGTAGGAGACCATCTGCGCCGAGGCGCGCAGCGCCGACAGCAGCGCGTATTTGGAGTTCGAGGCCCAGCCGGCCACGATCACCCCGTAGACGCCCACCGACGTGATCGCCATGATGAACAGCAGCCCGGCGTTGATGTCGGCCAGCACGACGTCCGGCTGGAACGGGATCACCGCCCACGCGGCCAGCGCGGGCATCAGCGTGACCACCGGGGCCACGACGTAGAGCACCGGATTGGCCTTGTTCGGGACAATCAGCTCTTTGGTCAGCAGCTTGAACACGTCGGCGAACGGCTGCAGCAGGCCGCGGTAGCCCACGCGGTTGGGCCCCAGGCGGATGTGCATGAAGCCGATCATCTTGCGTTCCCAGTACGTCAGGTACGCGACGCACAGGATGATGGGCACGGCGATGATGATGATCTTCACCAGGGTCCAGACGACCAGCCAGGGCGTGGCGCCGATCAGGTCGGTGCCGTAGGCGTTCAGGGTATTCAACCAGTCCATTAGCGTCGCTCCAGCTGGATGGCGCCCGAGCCCATGCCCAGGGCGGCGGTCTGTTCAAAGGCGCCGGCGATGCGCAGCGCGCCATCGGCCACGGTCTCGTCCAGGGCCGCGGTCAGGTCCGCCGAGCCATGGGCGGTCGAGACCCGCACGGCATCGCCGTCGGCCACGCCCAGCGACTGCAGGGTCGCCGCGTTGGCGGCGGCCCGCGGCGGCGCCGAGCTGACGTGCTCCTGCAGCGGCTGCGAGCGGCGCACCAGCGCGTCGGTGCGGTAGATCGGCAGTTCGGCCACGCGCTCGAGGCCGGCGGCCGGCGCGGCGGTGCCCGGCTCGCGGCGGATCTCGTTGGACAGGCGGCCGTCGACGCCGCCGACCATGACCGTGTCGCGCACGGACTCGGAGGTCTCGTCGTCGAAGCCCTGCAGGCCCAGCAGATTGCCCAGGACGCGCAGCACCTTCCAGGCCGGGCGGGTGTCGCCGTACGGGGCGGCCACGCCCTTGAAGCTTTGCACGCGGCCCTCGGCGTTGACGAAGGAGCCCGAGGTCTCGGTGAACGGCGCGATGGGCAGCATGACGTCGGCCCAGTCCTCGGCGGCCGAGCGGAAGGCGGTGAAGGCCACCGCCATGGCGGAGCCCTGCAGCGCGCGCACGGCGCGCTCGCCCAGCTCGCTGTCGAGCCGGGGCTCGGCGTGCAGCACCAGGTAGGCCTTCAGGGGATCGCCGCCCAGCATGCGGCGGGCATCCAGGCCGCCCTCGGCGGGCACGGCGCCGGCCAGGTAGCCGCCCACCGTGTTGCCGCCCGGGGTCAGGAAGCCGAAGCGCCCGCCCGCCAGGCGGGCGATCGCCTGCGCATTGGCCGCCAGCAGGGCCGCCTGGTCGTCCGTGACGGCCTGGTTGCCCATGAAGACGGCGACCCGCTCGCCGGAGGCGAGGCTGTCGGCGATCGCGCGGGCGGCCTCGCCCGGCTGCACGCCGGCCAGGCCCTCGGGCACGGGCTGGGATTTCAGGCCGGCCAGGGCCACGGCGATCTCGCCCAGGGCCTGGGCCATGCCGGAGGGCTTGACCGTGATGCGGCCGGTGACCCGCGCCAGCGGATCGGCGGCGACGCTGTCGACCAGCGAGAGCTGCATGCCGCGCTTGGCGGCCTGGCGCAGGCGCTGGGCCATCAGGGGATGATCCTTGCGCAGGAACGATCCCACCACCAGGACGCGGTCCAGCGTGTTGAGTTCGGCGATCGGCATGCCCAGCCAGGGCGCGCCGCTGCGCACCGCATCCAGGGCCGCGCCGTCGCCGCGCAGGCGGAAATCGATGTTATCGGAGCCCAGCGCGCGGGTCAGGCGCGCCAGCAGGGCGAGCTCTTCCAGCGTCGCGGTCTCGGCGCCCAGGGCGCCGATCTGCGCCCCGCCGCCATCCTCGCGCACCTGGTTCAGGCCGGTGACCACGGACTGCAGCGCATCGGACCAGGAAGCCTCGTGCCACTGGCCGTCGCAGCCGCGCACCATGGGATGCTGCAGGCGGTCCTCGACGTACAGGCCGGCATAGGAGAAGCGGTCGCGGTCGCTGATCCAGCATTCGTTGACGGGCTCGTTCTCGAACGGCACCACCCGCAGCACGCGGTCCATCTTGGTCTGCACGACCAGGTTGGCGCCCACGCTGTCGTGCGGGCTGACGGAGCGGCGGCGGGCCAGTTCCCAGGTCCGCGCGCTCATCATGAAGGGCTTGGACAGCAGCGCCCCGACCGGGCAGACGTCGATCATGTTGCCCGAGAGCTCGGATTCGACGGCCTCGCCCACGAAGGTGGTGATCTCGGAGAACTCGCCGCGGTTGAGCATGCCGATCTCCATGATGCCGCCGATCTCCTGGCCGACGCGCACGCAGCGCGTGCAGTGGATGCAGCGCTGCATGTGCTCGGCGGAAATCAGGGGACCCATGGGCTTGTGGAAGACCACGCGCTTGGTTTCCTTGTAGCGCGAGGCGGATTCACCGTAGCCCATCGCCAGGTCCTGCAGCTGGCATTCGCCGCCCTGGTCGCACACGGGGCAGTCCAGGGGGTGGTTGATCAGCAGGAATTCCATGACCGCGCGCTGGGCGGCCACGGCCTTTTCGGAATGCGTGTACACCACCATGCCGTTGGTGACCGGCGTGGCACAGGCGGGCAGCTGCTTGGGGGCCTTTTCGACCTCGACCAGGCACATGCGGCAGTTGGCGGCGATGCTGAGTTTCTTGTGATAGCAGAAATGCGGGATGTACAGGCCCGCCGCGTGGGCAGCCTGGATGACCATGCTGCCTTCTTCGGCTTGAACCTTCAGCCCGTCGATGGTGAGTTCTACCATGGCGTGTCCTGACCCTACAGATACTTGGCGACCACACAATCCTTGTGGTCGACGTGGTGGACGAATTCGTCGCGGAAATGCTTGATGAAGCTGCGTACCGGCATGGCGGCGGCGTCGGCCAGGGCGCAGATCGTGCGGCCCATCATGTTGTGCGCCACCGAATCCAGGGTCTCGATGTCCTCCATCGTGCCCTGGCCGTGTTCCATGCGCTGCATCATGCGGTACAGCCAGCCGGTGCCCTCGCGGCAGGGCGTGCACTGCCCGCAGGACTCTTCCATGTAGAAGTACGACAGGCGCATCAGCGATTTCACCATGCAGCGGGTCTCGTCCATGACGATGACCGCGCCCGAGCCCAGCATGGACCCGGCCTTGGCGATCGAGTCGTAGTCCATGTTGGTGTTCATCATGATGTCGGCCGGCAGCACCGGGGCGGACGAGCCGCCCGGGATCACGGCCTTGAGCTTGCGTCCGCCCTTGACCCCGCCGGCCAGTTCCAGCAAGGTTGCGAAGGGCGTGCCCAGCGGGATCTCGTAGTTGCCGGGACGCTCGACGTCGCCGGTGATCGAGAACAGCTTGGTGCCGCCGTTGTTCGGCTTGCCGACTTCCAGGTAGGCCTGGCCGCTGTTGCGGATGATCCACGGCACCGCCGCGAACGTTTCGGTGTTGTTGA
>Ga0222426_100140_pt1 | contig 103700 bp, 102 predicted proteins | sample 2B50Ametagenome_FD_180087 | JGI IMG/M metagenome (GOLD analysis project Ga0222426, IMG submission 180087) | Enriched microbial communities from leaf-cutter ant dump, University of Wisconsin, Madison, United States - 2B50A (version 2) | ecosystem: Environmental > Terrestrial > Nest > Insects...
CGATGCTGGAGATCCGCAACCGCAAGGCCGGCTATGCGGTCAGCATCGTCAAGGCGGGCGCGCGCATCGTCGGCCATCCCGCCGGTCCCGTGCGTGCCCCGCTGACCGACCTGCAGCCCCAGGAAGAGGCCGAACTGCGCGCCCTGATCGAGGCGCTGCCGGAATAAGCGGCCGCGGTAAAAGACGGCCCCCCCGTCCCATGGACGAGGGGGCCGTCTGCATTCAGGCTTGCGCCCGGGCCCTCGGCCTTCGGCCCCTCAGGCACCGTTGGCGATGACCTCGGGGCTCAAGTCGTTGCCGTGGTATTTCTTGTAGACCTCGTTCAGGCGGCCATTCTTGAGGTTGGTCCGGATCCAGTCGTCCACCCAGGCCTTGAGCTTGGGTGTTTGCTTGGGCATGGCGATGCCCAGCATGAACTCGTGCTGCACGAACTTGGTCTCGTAGGGGCTGTTCTTCAGCTTTTTGTTGACCTCGGCGACGTTGGGCCATTGCGACGAGATCGCCTCGACCTGGCGGGACGCGGCCGCGGTCACCAGCGTGGCGTCGTCCTCGAAGCGGCGGATGTTGGCGTCCGGCGCGTTCTTCGTGATGTCGGTGTCGTTGACGGTGGCGCGCGTGACGCCGATCTTGACGCCCTTGAGATCCTTGTAGCCGGTGATCTTGAGCGCCTTGGGCGCGGCCACGATGATCTGCAGGGACGCATAGGGAACGGAAAAGTCGATGACCTTGGCGCGTTCTTCGGTGATGGACAGGTTGGCGACCGCGAGGTCGGCCTTGCCGGTCTGGATGGTGGGCACGCGGGCGGCGTTGGTGATGGGCACCAGCTCCAGCTTGACGCCCAGGTCCTTGGCCAGCAGTTCCGCCGTCGACACGTCGGATCCTTCCGGCTGCATCTGCGCGTTGGCGTAGCTGAACATCGGCACGCCCATGGCGATGGCCACGCGGATCACGCCGTCCTTCTTGATCTGGTCCAGGTCGCCCGCGTGCGCTGCCATGCCGAATGCGCACAGGCTGGCGGCGGCGATCCATGCTGTCTTTTTCAATGTCATTCGAGTCTCCTTCGGAAGGTCGTCACGAGGCGGGGCGCCTCTGCGTTTATAGGCCATTGCCTATGAAATCCTGCAATTCCCGCGTCTGCGGGCCGACGAGTATCTCCGGGCCGCCGGTCTCCCAGACCTGGCCCTGGTGCATGAACACGATCTGATGGGCCACCCGGCGGGCGAAAGCCATCTCATGCGTGACCAGGACCATCGTCATGCCGCCTTCGGCGAGCTTTTCGATGACCTTGAGCACCTCGCCGGTCAGCTTGGGATCCAGCGCGGACGTGACCTCGTCGAACAGCATGACCTGCGGCTCCATCGCCAGCGAGCGGGCGATGGCCACGCGCTGCTGCTGTCCGCCTGACAGCTGCTCGGGGTAGCTGTCGTATTTTTCCAGCAGCCCGACCGTGTCGAGCACCGCGCGGGCGCGTTCTTCGGACGCCTTGCGCGAGAGCTTGCGCACGTGCCGCAGCGCCAGGGTGATGTTGTGGGCCACGGTCAGGTGGGGAAAGAGATTGTAGCTCTGGAACACGATGCCGACGTCCTTGCGCAGCTGTTCCAGGTCGACGCGGGCGCCGCCCAGGTCGTGTCCGCACACCTGGATGCTGCCCTCGTCGATGGCCTCCAGGCGGTTGATGCAGCGCAGCGCCGTGCTCTTGCCCGATCCGCTCTGGCCGATGATGGCCACCACCTGGCCGCGGGGGATGTCGAAGGACACCCCCTTGAGCACCTGATTCGATCCAAAGCGCTTATGGACGTTGCGCAGGCTAACGACGGCCGACATTCAGCTTCCTTTCCATGGCCTGGCTCCATTTTGACAAAGGGAAGCACAGGAGAAAATAGAACCCGCCCACCAGGGCGAACACCAGGAACGGCTGGAAGAGCGAGTTGTTGATGATCTGGCCGGCCCGGGTCAGTTCGACGAAGCCGACGACCGAGGCCAGCGAGGTGGACTTGATGACCTGGACCAGGAAGCCGACCGTCGCGGGCAGGGACAGCCGGATCGCCTGGGGGATGATGACCAGCAGCAGCGACTGCCAGCGCGACAATCCCAGGCATTCGGCGGCTTCCCATTGCGTCTTCTCGATCGACTCGACACTGCCGCGCCAGATCTCCCCGAGAAAGGCGCTGACGTAGACCATCAGGGCGATGCCGGCCGCCGCCAGGGGCGGGACGTCGATGCCGAAGATGCCGACACCGAAATAGACGACGAACAGCAGCACCAGCAGCGGGATGCCCTGGATGCCCTGGATGAAGACTGCGGCCAGCACCCGGACGGGGCCGATGCGCGACAGCCGCGCCAGCATCACGCCGAAGCCGGCGACCGATCCCAGCACGAACGACAGCGCCGACAGCACCAGCGTCCAGCCCAGGCCCTTGAGCAGATAGAGGAATTGCGCGGAACTGAAATGGTCCATGATCGATCCTCAGGCGGCCTGGCGCGGCGCCGCCGTCCGGCGCAGGGTGGCGGTCCGGGTTGCGCGCGCGGTCTCCCGGGCGGCGCGGCCGACCACGCGGCGCCGGCGAAACAGCACGAGCCCCCCCAGGCTGAACAGGGCCTTGAGCAGCACGGCCAGGACGAGGTAGAGGCCCGCGACCACGATGTAGGTTTCCAGGGACAGGAAGGTGATCGACTGGATGTTGTTGGCGGCGCCCGTCAGTTCCTCGGCCGAGATCTGCGAGGTCACCGAGGACATCAGCATCATCAGCACGAACTGGCTCGTGATGGATGGATAGACTTTCTCGAAGGCCGGCAGCATCACGACGTGCCAGTAGATGCGCGGGCGCGACAGTCCCAGGCATTCCGCGGCCTCGATCTGGCCGGGGGGCACGGCGTCCATGCCGGCCCGGATGATCTCCGCCGAATAGGCGCCGACGTTGATCACCATGGTGATGACGGCCGCGACGGCGGCCGGCATCGTGTAGCCGAGGCTGGACAGGCCGAAATAGAAGATGAAGATCTGGACCAGGAAGGGCGTGTTGCGCACGGTCTCTATATAGATGCCGCACAGGGTCCGGAGCCAGGGCAGGCGGCTGCGCTTGCCGATGGCGCACAGCACGCCCAGGATCAGCCCGAATATCGTGGACGCCAGGGTGAGCTCCAGCGTCATGAGCGCGCCGTCGAGGAACATTTCCCAATACGGCGCCAGGCCCGAAAAATTGAAGGTGTAGCGCACTCGATCCCTCTGGTGTGCCCCGGCTCAAGATAAGATGTCATACTTTTGAGTCGGGTGGCCGGCCGGGTCTTGCCCAGGGCCGGCGCCGTGCAAGCCGATGTCGTCCATTGTGATATGTCATCGTATAACGAAAAATCAGGACTTACCCTAGCGTCGGCGGCGCTTGCCCGCGCAGGGGCTTCCCTGGGGGGCGGGGACCGTCTGGCGGGCAGGGCGGAGGGTTTCAAGACGGCTTGATTGAAGTATGATGACAGTTCTCTAACCTGGATCTTCCACCGTCATGGCTACTGCTACCGCGCGACGTTCCCGCAGTCTGACTCAGAATGTAGTGACGGCACTGTCCGAACGCATTCGCAACGGCGAATTCCACGTGGGAGAAAAGCTGCCGACGGAATCCGAGCTGATGGAATCCTTCGGCGTCAGCCGCACCGTGATCCGCGAGGCCATCTCGCGCCTGCAGGCGGCGGGGCTGGTGGAGACCCGCCACGGGATCGGCACCTTCCTGCTGGAACCGCAGAACGAACAGCAGCTGCGCATCCGCACGGAAAACATCCTGACCATGCTCGACGTGATGGCGATCCTCGAACTGCGCATCAGCCTCGAGACCGAGGCGGCCGGACTGGCGGCCCTGCGGCGCACGGACGTCCAGGTGCAGCAGCTGCGCGGCATCCTGGATGAATTCTCGGCGCACATCCGGAAAAAGACCGGCAACGCGGTGGTCTCGGACGTGGCCTTCCATCTGCTGGTCGCCACCGCCACCGGCAACCGGTATTTCCACGACATCCTCAAGCAGCTGGGCCGGGCCATCATCCCGCGCACGCGGGTGGATTCCGCCGCGCTGGCCGAGGACGACCGCACCCGCTATCTCGAGCGCGTGCACGTCGAGCACGAGGACATCTACAACGCGATCGTCCGCAAGGACCCGGATGCCGCGCGCGCCGCGATGCGCACGCACCTGGCCAACAGCCGGGAACGCCTGCGCAAGGCGCAGGAATCGGTGTCCGAGCAGGCCTGAACCGGCCTGCCGGCGGCGGACCAGGGTGCCGCGCGGCCCCTTTGCCGGGCCGCCCAATCCTTTTCTTACAAGACATCATATCTGTACGACGGTCAGTCGTCCCTGCGGGCCCTGTGCGGCGCAAGATGGCATAGGGATAATTACTTAGCTTTCTGCCCAGTCTTGGGGATTGATCCTGGATTTTCCTCCTTGTATGATAACGTATAACTAATGAAAACCGCCCATCCGGGACGGCTTTCGCGTTGGAGGAGGTATCCATGATCTCGTGCGCGGAACTGAAGGAGATTCTGCGGGACGGGCTGTTGTCCTTTCCCGTCACGGATTTCGACGCCGATGGCGATTTCGATGCCCGGGGCTACCAGGCGCGTCTGGAATGGCTGATGCCCTACGGCGCGCGGGCGCTGTTTGCGGCCGGCGGCACGGGTGAATACTTTTCGCTGACGCTGGACGATTTTTCGCAGGTCGTGCGCACGGCGGTCCAGACCTGTCAGGGCCACACGCCCATCCTGGCGGGGGCGGGCGGCCCGACGCGCAACGCCATCGCTTTTGCGCAGGAAGCGCAGCGCCAGGGCGCGGCCGGCCTGCTGCTGATGCCGCACTACCTGACCGAGGCGCCGCAAGACGGCATCGCCGCGCACGTCCGGCAGGTGTGCCGCTCGGTGGACATAGGCGTGGTGCTCTACAACCGGGGGCAGTGCCGGCTGTCGGCCTCGATGCTGGAGCAGCTGGCCGAGGACTGCCCCAACCTGATCGGTTTCAAGGACGGGGTGGGCGACATCGAGAACATGGTGCGGGTGCGCCGCCGGCTGGGCGATCGTTTTGCCTACCTGGGCGGGCTGCCCACGGCGGAGGTCTTTGCCAGCGCCTACCGGGCGCTGGGCGTGCCGGTGTATTCGTCGGCGGTGTTCAATTTCATTCCGGCCACGGCGATGCGTTTCTATGCGGCGGTCAAGGCCGGGGACCAGGAGACCATCGGTCACCTGCTTGACACGTTCTTTCTGCCGATGCTGGAGATCCGCAACCGCAAGGCCGGCTATGCGGTCAGCATCGTCAAGGCGGGCGCGCGCATCGTCGGCCATCCCGCCGGTCCCGTGCGTGCCCCGCTGACCGACCTGCAGCCCCAGGAAGAATCGGCCCTGAGGGCCCTGATCGAATCTTTGTAAACGGAGCCGTCGATGACTGACGCTGAAAACACCCGAACCTTCGACCGGATCCTGCTGACCGGCGCGGCGGGGGGCCTGGGCAAGGTCCTGCGCGAGACCCTGCGGCCCTTCGCTCGGGTCCTGCGCCTGTCGGACATTGCCGCCATGGCGCCCGCCGCCGGCGCGCACGAGGAGGTCGTGCCCTGCGACCTGGCCGACAAGGACGCGGTCGACGCCCTGATGGAGGGCGTGGACGCGGTCGTGCACCTGGGCGGCATCTCGGTCGAGCGGCCCTTCGAGGAAATCGTCGAGGCCAACATCCGCGGCATCTATCACCTGTACGAGGCCGCGCGCCGGCACGGCGTGGGGCGGATCGTGTTCGCCAGCTCCAACCACGTGATCGGTTTTCACAAGCAGGGCGTGCGCCTGGACAACCGCTCGCCGCGTCGGCCGGACGGCTACTACGGCCTGTCCAAGTCGTTCGGCGAGGACGTGGCGAGCTTCTATCACGACCGCTACGGCATCGAGACGGTCAGCGTGCGGATCGGCTCGTCCTTCCCCAAGCCGCGCAACCGCCGCATGATGAGCACCTGGCTCAGCTACCGCGACCTGACGGAACTCGTGCGCCGCGGCCTGTTCACGCCGGACGTGGGCCACACCGTGGTCTACGGGGTGTCGGCGAACCGCGACGTCTGGTGGGACAACGGCGGCGCGGCGGTGCTCGGCTACGTCCCCCAGGACAGTTCTGAAGCCTATCGCGCCGAGGTCGAGCGCCAGCCCGCGCCGGCGCCCGACGATCCGGATGCGGTCTACCAGGGCGGCGCCTTCACCGCGGCGGGGCCGTTCGAGCAGACGCCGCCGGTGCGCCGCGCCACCGCGTCGGCGGGCCAGGCGGAACTGGTCGTGCACCTGCGCAACCAGACCGGCGAAAGCCCCGTCTGGCACGCGGGCGAACAGGCCCTGTACTGGGTCGACATCCCGGCCGGCGCGCTGCACCGCTGGCGCCTGCGCGACGAGCAGCATGCCAGCTGGCGCGCCAGCCAGCAGCTCGCCTGCGTCGCGCCGCTGCCCTCGGGCGGATGGATCGGCGGCATGGAGGACGGCGTGTACCGCCTGACGCCCGGCCAGGACCAGGTCCTGGCTGCAGAGCGCCTGGCCGAAGTCCGCCACCCGCGCGCCGGCATGCGCTTCAACGACGGGCGCTGCGACCGGCAGGGGCGTTTCTGGGCGGGCACGATGCTGTGCGATGCCTCGCAGAATGCCGCCGTCGGCAGCCTGTACCGGCTGGGCGGGCAGGATGGCGGGCTGGCGCTGGCGCCAGTGTTCGACGAACTGATGGTGCCCAACGGCCTGGCGTTCAGCCCCGACGGCAGGACGATGTACCTGTCGGATTCGCATCCGTTGCGGCAATGTGTCTGGGCTTGCGACTACGACGTGGACGAGGGCGTGCCCCGCAATCGCCGCCTGTTCATCGAGGCGCTGGCGGGCGGCCGGCCCGACGGCGCGGCCATCGACGAGGACGGCTGCTACTGGATCTGCGGCAACGATGCCGGGCTGATCCACCGCTACACCCCGGACGGCCGCCTCGACCGCAGCCTGCGCGTGCCCGTGGCCAAGCCCACCATGTGCACGTTCGGCGGCAAGGACCTGGACACCCTGTTCGTCACCTCCATCCGCCAGCCGGGCGCCGCGCCGCACGCCCTGGACGGGGCCGTGTTCGCCCTGCGTCCCGGCATCCGCGGCGTGGCGGAACCGGCTTGCCTCATTCCCTGATTTCCGGTGGCTCGCGTTCGCGGGCCATGGTTTTTGCAGTTCGCAGTTCCGCAGTACTCGTGGTTCCCGATTCAAACCAGACAATTCTCAAATAATAGTGAGGGAGACATCATGAAGTTCAATCTGAAACTGGCTTCGTTGGCCGCCGTGGCGGGCATGCTGCTGTCGGCCGGTCCGGGCGCGGCCCAGGCGCTGGAGTTGCGTTCGGCGGACATCCATCCCGAGGGATATCCCACCGTCATGGCGGTCCAGAAGATGGGCGACCTGATCAAGGAACGCAGCCAGGGCCGCATCACGGTCAAGGTCTTCTCCGGCAGCGCGCTGGGCAGCGAAGGCGATTCCATCGAGCAGGTCAAGCTGGGCGCCCTGTCGATGGCGCGGGTCAGCAGCGCCGCCATGCACAATATCTGCGAGGTCACCCGCGTCCCGTCCCTGCCGTTCCTGTTCACCTCCACGGAACATCTGCACAAGGTGCTCGACAGCGACATTGGCGAGCAGATCCTCAAATCCTGCGAAAAGGCCGGCTTCGTCGGCCTGGCCTGGTACGACAGCGGCGCGCGCTCCATGTATTCCCGCGACAAGCCCATCCGCACCGTCGCGGACGCCAAGGGCGCGAAGATCCGCGTGCAGCAGTCCGACCTGTCGGTGGCGATGATCGAGGCCATCGGGGCCAATGCGACCCCCATGCCCCTGGGCGAGGTCTATACCTCACTGAAGACCGGCCTGATCGACGCGGCCGAGAACAACTATCCCAGCTACGAAAGCGCGCATCACTACGAGGTCGCCAAGTATTTCTCCAAGACCGAGCACACGATGACGCCCGAGATCCTGCTGTTCTCCAAGCGCCAGTGGGACAAGCTGCCCGAGGCCGACCGCAAGATCATCCGCGATGCGGCCCGGGAATCGGTGCCCTACATGCGCAAGCTGTGGGCCGAGCGCGAGGCCAAGTCCCTGGAGATCGTGAAGCAGGGCGGCGCCCAGGTCGTCGAGGCGGACAAGGCTTCGTTCCAGGCCGTCATGAAGCCGGTCTACGACCGCTTCGTGACCACCGACGAGATGCGTGACCTCGTCCAGCGCATCCAGGCGGTGAAGTAACGTGTGCCGCCTGCTCAACACCGGCCTGGGCGGTGTGGCGGCCGGCGGCGCCCCCGCGCCGGCCGGCCGGCTGGGCCGCGTGCTGGACGGCTATACGGCGGTCTGCGCGCGGCTGGCCTGGCTGTGCCGGATGCTCAGCGTGGCGGGCATGGTGGCCCTGCTGGCCGCCGTCGCCTTCCAGGTCTTCGGGCGCCACGTCCTCAATGACACGCCGACCTGGGCCGAGAGCCTGTCGCTGCTGCTGGTCCTGTACGTGACCATGATGGGCGCGGCCGTGGGCGTGCGGGACGGCACGCACATCGGCTTCGAGTCCATCCTGCTGCTGGTGCCCGAGCGCCGCCGCCGGCCGCTGCTGCTGCTGATCCACGCGCTGGTGCTGACCTTCGGCGTGCTGATGGCCTGGAATTGCGCCGTCCTGGCGGAATCGGTCTACGCCTACCGGATCCCCAACCTGGGGCTGTCCGAAGGCTGGAAATACACGCCCGCCCTGATCGCCGGCGTGCTGATCGCGGTCTTCTCCATCGAACACATGATTGCCGTCCTGCGCAACAAGAAGGTGGAATCCTCATGGCTCTGACCATTCTTTCCCTGGCATTCATGGGCTTCCTGGTGCTGGGCGTGCCCGTGGCCTTTTCCATCGGCCTGGCGTCCATCACGGCAATCGCCTACGAGGACCTGCCCATCGCCGTCGCCTTCCAGCAGATGACCTCGGGCATGAACGCCTTTTCGTTCCTGGCGATCCCGTTCTTCATCTTCACCGGCGAACTGATGCTGCATGGCGGCGTGGCGGACCGCATCGTGGCCTTCGCCAAGGCGCTGGTGGGCCACGTGCGCGGCGGCCTGGGCATGTCCAACGTGCTGGCCTGCACGCTGTTTGGCGGCGTGTCGGGCTCGCCGGTGGCCGACGTGTCGGCCATGGGCTCGGTCATGATCCCCCTGATGAAGCGCGAGGGCTACCATGCGGACTACGCCGTCAACGTGACCACGCACGCCGCGCTGGTCGGCGCGCTCATGCCGACCAGCCACAACATCATCATCTACACCCTGGCCGCGGGCGGGCAGGTGTCCATCGCCGCGCTGATCGTCGCCGGCATCGTGCCGGCGCTGCTGCTGACGGTCTGCAACCTGGCGGCCGCCTACCTCGTCGCCCGGCGCCGGGGCTATCCGGCGGGCCAGTTCCCCGGCTGGGCCATCGTGCTGCGCACGCTGGCCGCCGCCTTGCCCGGCATGCTGGTGATCGTGCTGATCATCGCCGGCATCCTGAGCGGGGTCTTCACCGCGACCGAGTCGGCGGCGGTGGCGGCCCTGTACGCCCTGGGCCTGACGGTGCTGGTCTATCGCACCCTCAAGTGGCGCCAGTTCCTGGCCGCGGCCGCCAAGGCGGTCCAGACGACCGGCGTGGTGCTGCTGCTGATCGGCATCTCGGCGACCTTCGGCTACCTGATCGGCTTCTATGGCGTCGCCGAGAAGACCGGGGCGCTGATGGCGGCGGTGTCGGACAGCCCCTGGGCGATCTTCCTGATGGTGAACGTGGCGCTGTTCGTGCTGGGGACCTTCCTGGACATGGCCGCGACCATCCTCATCTGCACGCCGATCTTCCTGCCGATCTGCATGCAGTACGGCATGGGTCCCGTCCAGTTCGGCATCGTGATGCTGCTGAACTGCGCCCTGGGCCTGAACACGCCGCCGGTGGGGACGACGCAGTTCGTCGGCTGCGCCATCGGACAGGTATCGGTGGGGACGGTCATGCGCACCATCTGGCCCTTCTACGGCGCCTTGCTGGTCGCCCTGGCGCTGGTCACGTACGTGCCGGCCTTTTCCCTCTGGCTGCCCGGGCAGCTCCTGTCCTGATGGCGCGATGAGGTTTCCCGCATGACGTCCGTTTCCTTCTCCAACCGCGGCGCGGTGGCGATCCTGCTGGCCGTGGGTTCGCTGTTCGCCGCCAATCACGTGGCGGCCCGCCTGGCCTTCGACAACCAGGCGGGGCTGCTGCTGGCGATCGTGTGCCGCTCGGGGCTGACCCTGCTGGCCCTGATGGCCTTCGTGCTGTGGCAGCAGCCGCGCCTGCGCCTGGCGCCGGGGCTGCTCAAGTGGCAGATCGTCCTGGGCCTGCTGATCGCGCTGCAGAGCCTGTGCCTGTATTCGGCCGTGGCCCGCATCCCGGTCGCCCTGGCGCTGCTGATCGGCAACACCTTCCCCATCCTGCTGGCGCTGCTGACGTGGCTGCTGGGCGGCTCGCCCCCGACCCGCCGCGCCTGCTTCCTGATGGGGCTGATCCTGTGCGGGCTGGTGCTGGTGCTGGACCTGCCCGCCTGGTTCTCGGCCTCGGCGCAGGTGACTCCGGCGTGGCGTTCGGGGGTGGGTTTCGCTTTCGCGGCGGCCTGCGTGTTTTCCTGCGGCCTGTGGATCACGGAACATCGCCTGGGCACGCTGCCGGGCGCCGTGCGCAGCCTCTATACGATCATGATCGTGTTCTGCGGGATGCTGGTCGCAGGCGCGGCCGGCGTCGTGCCCGGCGGGATGAGCCCGCCGGCGGACGGCTCGGGCTGGCTGGCGCTGGCCGCCTTGTCCGTCCTGTACGCCACGGCCTTCACGGTGCTGTTCGTCTGCGTCCCGCGGCTGAACATGGCGCGCAACGCGCCGGTGATGAACATCGAGCCCGTGGCCAGCCTGCTGCTGGGCTGGCTGGTGCTGGACCAGGTGTTCTCGGGCGTGCAGCTGCTGGGCGGCGCCATCGTGCTGGGCAGCATCGTGATGCTGGCGTATTCCCGCCGGCATTGAAGGCGCCCCGCGGGCCGGCGGCGCCCGCCCGGCGCGCTCAGCCCGAGTTGCGCAGGCCCGCGGCGATGCCGTTGATCGTCATGTGGATGGCGCGCTGGTCCCGGGATTCCTGCTCGTTGGCGCGGTGGGCCGGCGACTGGCCCGAACGCATGCGGCGCAGCAGCTCCACCTGCAGGTGGTTCAAGGGATCGATGTAGGCGAACCGCTCGGCCAGGGCCGCCCGCAGCGGCGCGTCGTGCGCCAGCAGCTCGTGCCCCGTGATGTCGCGGAACACCCGGACCGTGGCCTGGTATTCGGCCTCGATGCGGGAAAAGATGCGCTTGCGCAGCGCCTTGTCGGCCACCAGCTCGGCATAGGCGCGGCCGATGACCAGGTCGGTCTTGGCCAGCACTTGTTCCATGTTCGACAGCAGGGTGCGGAAAAACGGCCAGTCGCGCGCCATGGACTGCAGGCGCCGCAGGCGGACGTCGCGGCCCAGCGCCTGGTCCGGACCACCCTCGTCCAGGTACCGGGACAGGGCCGTGCCGACCCCGTACCAGCCCGGCAGCGGCAGGCGGCATTGCGCCCAGGAGAACGACCAGGGAATGGCGCGCAGGTCCTCGATGCGCTGCAGGGCCTTGCGCGACGAGGGGCGCGAGCCGATGTTCAGGCCGGCGATCTCGCGGATCGGCGTCGAGGCGAAGAAATAGTCCGTGAATCCTTCCGTGCCGTAGACGAGGTCGCGATAGGCCTGGCGGGCGGTCTGCGACATCCAGGCCATGGCCTCGCCGTATTCGGTGGCGTGCTGGTCCTCGTGGCGCGCGGCGGGCGCGCCCGCCAGGCTGGCCTCCAGGGTGGCGGCCACGAAGAGTTCCAGGTGCCAGCGGCCGACCTCGGCGTCCTTGTAGCGGCCCTGGATGATCTCGCCTTGCTCGGTCAGGCGGATCTGGTTGTTCACGGTGCCCGGCGGCTGCGCGACGATGGAATCGTAGCTGGGGCCGCCGCCGCGGCCCACGGACCCGCCGCGGCCGTGGAACAGGCGCAGGCGCGTGCGGTGCCGGCGGAAGACCTCGACCAGACGCCGTTCCGCCTGGTACAGGGACCAGTTCGACGTGAGGTAGCCGCCGTCCTTGTTGCTGTCCGAATACCCCAGCATGACTTCCTGGATGCCGTCCTGCGCCTGCCGGACGCGCGCCGCGACCTCGGGCAGCGACAGCCAGGCGTCCATGATGTCCGGGCCGCGCTCCAGGTCGGGGATGGTCTCGAACAGCGGCACCACCATCAGGCCCTCGCGCGGCGCGGCACCGCCGACCGTGGGCGCGATCAGCCCGGTTTCCTGCTGCAGCACCAGGACTTCCAGCAGGTCGCTGAGCGTCTCGGTGTGCGAGACGATGGACTGGCGGATCGCGGCCGTGCCGAAGCGGCGCCGGCAGTCCGCCGCCATGCGCAGGATGGCGAGCTCTTTGGTGGTCTCGGCGGAATAGTCGATCCAGGGTGAGACCAGCGGACGGGGCTCGCGCAATTCCTGGCGCAGCACCCGGACGCGGTCGGCCTCCGCCAGGCGCGCGTAGTGGACGGCCTTGCCGTCCAGCGTGACGCCCGCCTGCCGCATCAGTTCGTCCAGCACGCGCTCGTGGACGTCCGAGCTCTGCCGCAGGTCGACCGTGGCAAGGTGAAAGCCGAAGATCTCCACGGCCTGGCACAGGTGCGTCAGGCGCAGGCGGCCGACCAGGGCGCCGTGATGGGCGTCCAGCGAGCCGGCGACCGTGCGCAGGTCGGCGGCGAAGTCGGCGGCGGATCCGTAGGCGGGTGCCTCGTAGGTGCTGCGTCGCGCCAGGCGGCGGCCGGTCAGGGCCTGGGCCGTGGCCGCCAGGCGCGCGTAGACGTGGATGCAGGCGCGGCGGTAGGGCTCGTCCTGGCGGTGGCTGGACGGGTCCTGGCTGGCGGCGGCCAGCTCCGCCAGGGCGGGCGTGACCCGCATCAGGGACTGGGACACGGACAGCTCCGCCCCCAGTTCGTGGACCTCGGTCAGGTAGTAGCGCAGCACGTGGACGCACTGGCGCAGCAGGGCCTGCTCCAGCGTGGCGGCATCGACGTTGGGATTGCCGTCGCGGTCGCCGCCGATCCAGCTGCCCATGTGCGCGAACGGCGGCAGCGGTTCGTTGTCCACGTCGAAAGGCGATTTCGGCGGCTTGCGCAGCAAAGCGCCCATGTCCAGGTGCAGCTGGGGCAGGGTGCTGAAGAAGGTGCTGGTGTAGTAGGACAGCGCGTTGTCGATCTCGTCCAGCACCGTGAGCTTGCTCTGGCGCAGCATGCGGGTCTGCCACAGCGCCGCGATCAGCCCCGTCAGCCGTTCCTGCAGGCGGGCGGCGTCCAGGGGGGCGTGCGGCGTGTCCAGCTGGCGCAGGTGCCGGGCGATCGACTGGTGCAGGTCCAGCGTGCTCTTGCGCTGGACTTCGGTGGGGTGGGCCGTCAGCACCGGCACGATGCAGGCCTGGGCCAGGTGATGGCGGATGCGGCTGCCCGACAGGCCGCCGGCCTTCAGGCGTTCCACGGCGTGCTGCAGGCTGCCCGGCGTGGCCGGGCCCTCGGCCTGCCATTGCAGGCGCTGGCGCCGGGTCTGGTCGCGGTCCTCGGCGATGTTCGACAGGTGCAGGAAATAGCTGAAGGCGCGGGCCACGGAGTTTGCCTCGCCGTCGGCCAGGCGGCGGATCTGGCGTTCCAGCATGCGGCCGTCGCTGTCCAGCCCCTCGCGGCGGAACTTCACGGCCGCCCGGCGCAGCTTTTCGATCACGTCGTAGATCAGGCGGCCCTCGCATTCCCGGATGACTTCGCCCAGCGTCCGGCCCAGCAGCCGGATGTCCTGTCGCAGGGGGGAAACAGCATCGGTCGGAATGGCGGGCTTCACGGGGTCTCCAGGTTCGGGGTGGTCGGGCGCCGCCCGCGCGGACGTGCCGGCCCCGGGCGACCGCTTATGATAAGCGCATTATGGCCGGATCCGTATGGAGATCATGCGTCTGGCTTATATTGCGCCTCGCGATCAGAACCGGTAGCTCGCGCCCGCCGTGATGCTGCGCCCATTGCCGGGCAGGAAAGTCGGCATGGCCGTCGTGCCGGTGTCGCGGATGACGAAAGCGCTGGCATAGGTCTCGTCCGTCAGGTTGTCCGCCTGCACGTAGGCCCGCCAGTGCTTGCCGATCCGGTAATCGACCTTGAAGCCCAGCAGCGCGTAGCTGTCCTGCGCGGTATCGGGCGTGTTGGCGTGGTTGGTCTCGGTCGCGGTCGGCATCCAGCGCACGTTCGGGCCCAGGCGCAGGCCGCCGATGCGGTACAGGACCTCGGCGCTGAGCAGGTGGCGCGGCACGCCGGCGATGCGGTTGCCCGCATATTCGCCGCCCTTGAAGCGGAAGTCGCTGAAGGTGTAGGCCATCCGGTAGTCGAAGGCCGCGCCCGCGCCGGGGGCGGGCAGGCTGCCGTTCAGGCCCAGTTCGATCCCCTGGTGGCGCGTGCCGCCCTGGTAGTTGTAGGTGCCTTTGGCGGTGCCGTTGGCGGTGCTGACCGATATCAGTTCGTCGCGCACGTCGCTGTGGTAGAGGGCCAGGGACCAGCGCGGCGCGTAGTCGCCCGGGCCCAGCACGCCGTCGCCGCCGATCTCGATGGTGTCGGCGCGCTGCAGTTTCAGCGCGCTCAGGCCCGTGGTGCCGGCCGCGTCGTTGATGGGGTTGGGCAGGGAGACGGGTCCCGTGCCGCCGTTGATGATTTCCCAGTAGGTCGGGGCCTCGTTGCTGCGGCTGAGGTTCACGAAGAAACGCTGCGACTGCGACGGCTGCCAGATCAGGCCCAGTTTCGGGCTGACGTAGTTCCAGTCCTGGTCGAGCGTGTTGCCGCCCATGCGGTTGCGCGCATCGCGGATCGCCTGGGTGAACTTGGCGTCTCCCACGACCGACCATTGCGGTGTCACGTGCCAGGCAAAGCCCAGCAGGGCGCTGCGGTTCTCCGCCTGCAGGTCGTAGTTGCCGTAGTGGGTCTTGCGCCGGCCGGTGTTCTTGTCGACGGTGTACAGGTCCCTGTCCATGTCGCTGCGCGCCCAGTCCAGGGCGACGCGGTAGTCGACGGACCGGTATTTGCCCGCGAGCTGCCATTGGGCGCCGTAGGTCATGCCTTCGGTCACGGTGGCGCTCAGCGGATCCTGGAAGGTATCGTCGATGGTCTGGGCGTAGACGCCCAGGGTGGTGTTCAGGGCTTCCGTCCCCCAGTGGGTGCGGTTGGCGGCGCGGAACTGGCGCGACGTGCGGTGCGGGTCGCGCTTGTCGACGTCGATCTGGTTGAAGGGCGCGTTCACCGCCACCCCCTCGCCGTTGGTCTGCCGCGGGTCGTATTCCATCTGGGCGCGCGTCACGACGAAGGGGATGTCCACGTCCAGGTCCACGTAGGACAGATACGTGCGGTTCTCGAAGCCCTCGCCCAGGACGCCGAAATTGCCCTGCACGCTGGTGCGCTCGGACCCCGAATGGTGCCGGTAGCCGTCGTATCTGTCGTGCGTGATGCTCAGGCGGCCGTCCAGGGCGCCGCTCTGGAAGCCTTTGGCGGCGCGGGCGCCGAAACGCCCGAAGCTGCCGCCTTCCACGCCCAGCACGTCGCCCGAGGTGCCGGTCAGCGACTGGAAGTCCATCTCGCCGCCCAGCGTGGTCGCGGCCGGCGACAGCGCGTTGGCGCTCCGGCGCACGCTGATCAGGCGCGCGTTGCGCGGCTCCAGGAAGCCGATGATGAACGAGCCGTCGGCCTCGTTCAGGGGCAGGCCGTCCTGCATCAGCAGCACCCCGCGGTTGACCGGATTGCTCTGGATGCCGGATCCGCGGATGTTCAGGCGCGGCTGGTCCAGGCCGCCGAAGAATTCCTGCACGACCAGGCCGGGCTGGTAGTCCAGCGCGTCCTTCAGCGTGGACAGGCGGGCCTCTTTCTGCGGCTCGATCAGGTTGGTGCCGCCCGCCACGCCGTCCAGGCGGGCGCGTTCCGCGGCGGCGCCCGGGTTCAGGGGCGTGGCCTGCGCATCGCCGCTGACGGTGATGGGGGTCAGGCTCTTGACGTCCTGGGCCTGGGCGGGCGCCAGGCCGGCGGCCGCGAGGGCCAGGACCAGCGCCAGGGGTTGGGGGGCGTGTCGCGCGTTCATGAAGGTTCCTCGGTCGAAGGAGGGAGGTTGGAGGGATTCGGTTCGGGGACGGGCTGTTCGCGGACGGCGCCGTCGCAGACCCGCAGGATCCGGTCCACCAGGCCGTTCAGTTCCCAGGGCTGGTGGCTGATGCAGACCATGGCGGCCCCGGTGTCGCGGCATTGCCGGGCGCACAGCGCGCCCAGGTCGGCCCGCAGGGCCGGATCCAGGGCGCTGAACGGCTCGTCCAGCAGGAGCAGGTCGGGTTCCAGCGCCAGCGCCCGGGCCAGGGCGGCGCGCTGCGCCATGCCGCCCGACAGTTCGGCGGGCCAGGCGCGTCCGCAGTCGCCCAGGCCCACGCGCGCCAGCCACCGGTCGCGGCGTGTGGCGGCCAGGGCCGGCGGGTATCCCGCCGCCCGCAGGGCCAGGTCCAGGTTGGCGGCGACGCTGCGCCAGGGCAGCAGGCGGGGATCCTGGAACACCATCCGGGTGCGCAGGAAGGTGTTGCGGCAGGCGCCGGATGCGGGCCGCAGCAGGCCGGCCGCCAGGCGCAGCAGCGTACTCTTGCCCGCGCCACTGGGCCCGATCAGGCCGGCCCGCTCGCCGGGGCGGATCCGCAGGTCGATGCCGTCGAGGACGACGCGCTCGCCAAAACGCATGCCGAGGCGGGTCATTTCAAGCATGGCTCGGCTCCTGCCAGCGGGTCAGCCGGCGCTGGATGGGCTGCAGCAAGAGGAACTCCAGCAGGGCGACCAGGCCCAGGATCAGCAGGACCCAGGCATACAGCCGCCCGCTGTCGAAGGTGCTGCGGGCGTTGGCCAGGGCGTAGCCCACCCCGCTTTCGGCGCCCAGCACCTCGGCCATCACGACCAGCCGGACGCCACCGCAGGTGGCGATCAGCAGGGCCGCCGTCAGCGGCGCGGCCAGGGCCGGCAGGTAGATGTGGCGCAGGCGCATCCAGGCGCTGAACCGGTAGACGTGGCCCATCTCCAGCAGGCCCTGGTCGATCATGCGCATGCCCTTGACCGTGTTCACGTACATGCCCGGCGCCATCATCAGGATGGTGATGAAGATCACCATGCCCGATCCCAGGCCGAACCACAGCATGGCCAGCACGACCACCACCACGGGCGGGATGGCCATCAGCAGCCAGCGCAGCGGCTCCAGCAGCCCCCGCAGGCGGGCGTCGTGCCCGGCCAGCACGCCCAGGAAGAAGCCGATGAGGCAGCCGGTCCCGACGCCGGCGGCGATGCGCAGCAGGCTGGCGCGGCTGTGCTCCCAGAAGCCGGGGTCGCGGCTCAGATCGGCCACGGCCCCCAGCGCCTGCAGGGGGGACGCCATCAGCATCGGGCCCATGGCGCGGGCGGCGATCTCCCAGCCCAGCAGGATCAGGACCACGCCCAGCGCCGACCAGCGCCAGGACGTGGGCGATGCGGGCCGCAGGGCCGGCGCCTTGGGCTCGGCCGGTGTCATGTCGGCGTGTCTCATGGTCCGTAGAACGCCGGGGACGGCAGCCGCCCGCCCACGGCTTCCGGATTGTGCTCCAGGATCAGCCGGTACAGGGCTTCCAGCGCGGGGCGCACGGCGCGGGCATCGCGGCTTTCCAGGCGGGTGACGCGGATCGAGGTCTCGATGGCGTCCAGCGGCAGGAAGTCCAGGTGCTTGTGGACCTCGCGGGCGCAGTCCGCCGGCTCGGCCTTGCACCAGCGCGCGGACGCCTCGTAGGCGCGCGCGACCGCCTGGCCCAGCCCGGCATCCCCGGCCCGGTGCGCATTCGCCATGAGGCCCGCCTGCGGCAGGTCGGGCTGCAGGGGAAAGGCCTGGCGCCAGGCGTCCTCCAGGCTTTGCACCCGGTGCAGGGGCCGTCCGCCCTGGCGCGCATTCTGGGCCAGCAGCAGGGACACGGAGGGCTCGGGCAGCAGGACGTTGGATGCCTGGCCGGTCAGGACCAGGGCACTCGCGTCCTGCGCGTCGCGGGCATAACGGATCGTCGGCGCCCGCTCGCCGGTCAGGCCCTGGGCCGCCAGCAGGCGTTGCAGCAGCAGGGCGGGGAGGTCGCGCTGGAAGGTGCTCAGCAGCGGCTGGCCGGCCAGGTCCGCCACGGTCCTGACCGCGGGGTCGCTGCTGACGAACCACAGCAGCCCCCAGACCGACACGTTCAGCAGCCGCACGTCCTGGCCGCGGTTGGCCATGATGGCGGGCAGGTTCACCGGCGTGGCGCTGAAGTCGACCTCCTGTTTGGCCAGCAGCACGCGCAGCTGGTCGGGGTTCTTCCAGTGGCGGAACCGGACCTCATCGGCCCAGCCGGCCAGCGCGCCGGATTCCACCATGTGGATCAGCGGAAAGCTGACGGCGGCCGTGGGGCCGGCCAGCACCAGGGACGGATAGGGCGCCGCGCCGGCCGCCGGGCTGGCGCACAGCGCCGCCGCGAGCAGCCATCCGCCCACGACGCGGTATGATGATTTCAGAGCTTCCCACATATATGAATGCGAATTGTTATCAGTTGCACATACTCTCATTCCGATCTCGTGAGTGGCAATGACAAAGATCAATAAACCCGAGGATTTTCCTGTCCGCGTGTTCGGACACCCGCTGTTCCATGGCCTGCCGGAGGATCTGCGGCAGACGCTGCTGCGCGATGCGGCGGTGCTGCATGCGCAGGCCGGCAAGACGCTCTTCCAGGAAGGCGCGGAGGCGGTCGAATACCTGTACGTGCTCAGCGGCAGCGTGGAGGTCCTGCGCCACACCCAGGACGGGCAGGAGCGCGTCTTCTCGATCTTCCGGCCGGGCCAGATGCTGGCCGAGACCGCGATGTTCATGAGCCACGGGCGCTATCCCATGCAGGCCCGCTCCCGCGAGGACTCCGTCGTGCTGTGCCTGAAGCGCGCCGGCCTGCAGGAGGTCACCCGGCGGTGGCCCGAGCTGGCCCTGCGCCTGCTGGCCCGCCTGAGCGACCGCGTCTACCAGCGGGTCAACGAGGTCGAGTGGTACAGCGACAGCACGGCGGCCCAGCGCCTGGCCGACTACCTGCTGCGCCTGCCCTGCGACCATGCCGGGACGGTCCGGCTGCCCCTGACGCAGCGCCAGTTGGCGGCCCACCTGGGGGTGCGGCCGGAAACGCTCAGCCGGCTGCTGGCCGACTGGGTCGCCCAGGGCCGCATCTCGGGCGCCCGCCGGGACTGGGCCCTGCGGGATCCGGCCTTCCTGGAATCGCTGGTGCGCGCCGCGCGCCGGGATTTCTGAACGGCCCGCGGATTCCGCCCGCGCCGGCCTGCGCGTTCGGCGAACAAGCCTTAAACTGCAAGATTCATTGCTGAAATCACCCGTAAGGATCCGATCATGTCCAAACCTTTGCGTTCATCCAACATCACCCAGGGGGTGGCTCGCGCGCCGAACCGTTCCATGTATTACGCGCTGGGCTACAAGGAGGACGACTTCAGCAAGCCCATGATCGGCATCGCCAACGGACAAAGCACCATCACGCCGTGCAACAGCGGCCTGCAGCCGCTGGCCGACGCGGCGGCGGCGGCGGTCAAGGAGGCCGGCGGCAATCCCCAGATGTTCGGCACGCCGACGATCTCCGACGGCATGGCGATGGGCACGGAAGGCATGAAATATTCCCTGGTGTCGCGCGAGGTCATCGCGGATTGCGTGGAAACCTGCGTGCAGGGCCAGTGGATGGACGGCGTGCTGGTCATCGGCGGCTGCGACAAGAACATGCCCGGCGGCATGATGGGCATGCTGCGCGCCAACGTGCCCTCGATCTACGTCTACGGCGGCACCATCCTGCCGGGCAGCTACTGCGGCCAGGACCTGAACATCGTCAGCGTCTTCGAGGCGGTGGGCGAGCACGCGGCGGGCCGCATGTCCGAGGTCGATCTGCACAATGTCGAGACCCACGCCATCCCCTGCAGCGGATCCTGTGGCGGGATGTACACGGCCAACACCATGAGCTCGTCCTTCGAGGCCATGGGCATGAGCTTGCCGTATTCCTCGACCATGGCCAACGTCCACCAGGAAAAGACCGACTCGGCCGCCGAGTCCGCCCGCGTCCTGCTGAAGGCCGTGGAACTCGACCTGAAGCCGCGCGACATCGTCACGCGCAAATCCATCGAGAACGCGGTGGCCGTGGTGATGGCCACCGGCGGCTCGACCAATGCCGTGCTGCACATCCTGGCGATCGCGCATGCCGCCGGCGTGGAATGGACGATCGACGATTTCGAACGCGTCCGCCGCCGCGTGCCGGTCATCTGCGACCTCAAGCCCAGCGGCAAGTACCTGGTGGTCGATTTCCACAAGGCGGGCGGCGTGCCCCAGGTCATGAAGCTGCTGCTGAACGCCGGCCTGCTGCATGGCGACTGCATGACCATCACCGGCAAGACCATTGCCGAGACCCTGGCCGACGTGCCCGACGTGCCGGCCGCCGACCAGGACGTCATCCGGCCACTGGACCGGGCACTGTATCCCGAAGGCCACCTGGCCATCCTCAAGGGCAACCTGGCCGAGCTGGGCGCCGTCGCCAAGATCACCGGCCTGAAGAACCCGGCCATCACCGGCCCGGCGCGCGTCTTCAACGACGAGCAGTCCGCCATGGACGCGATCCTGGCGGGCAAGATCCATGCGGGCGACGTGATGATCCTGCGCTACCTCGGTCCCAAGGGCGGCCCGGGCATGCCCGAGATGCTGGCCCCGACCAGCGCCCTGGTGGGCGAGGGCCTGGGCGATTCCGTCGGCCTGATCACCGACGGCCGCTTTTCGGGTGGCACCTGGGGCATGGTCGTGGGCCACGTGGCGCCCGAGGCCGCCGTCGGCGGCACGATCGCGCTGGTCGAGGAGGGCGATTCCGTCACCATCGACGCGCACAAGCAGCTCCTGCAGCTGAACGTGTCCGCCGAGGTCCTGGCCGCCCGCCGCGCCGCCTGGACGCCCCCCGCGCCCCGCTACACGCGCGGCGTCCAGGCCAAGTTCGCGTTCAACTGCTCGGATGCCAGCACGGGCGCCGTGCTGGACCGTTTCGAAGACTGACCGGAGGCCGCGCCTTGCTGAATGCCGAACAACGCGCCTTGCAGTTGCAGATCCGCCTGGGGCTGGGCGTACGCGATGATTTCGATGCCGTGGCCGAGGTCGAGCGCCGGGTCGAATTCCTGGCCGAGCTGCTGCGCGGCACCGGAGCGCGCGCCCTGGTGCTCGGCATCAGCGGCGGCGTGGATTCCCTGACCGCCGGATGCCTGGCGCAGCGCGCGGCGCGGCGCGTCCGCGATCAGGGCGGCGAGGCCCGCTTCGTGGCCATGCGCCTGCCGTATGGCACCCAGCTGGACGAGGACGACGCCCAGGCCGGGCTGCGCCTCATCCAGCCAGACGACGTGCTGACCGTGGACGTGCGTCCGGCGTCCGACGCCATGCTGGCCGCGCTGCAGGCCTCGGGCCAGTCCTTCCGGGACGCGGCCCAGCAGGATTTCCTGCATGGCAACATCAAGGCCCGGCAGCGCATGATCGCCCAGTACGCGGTGGCCGGCGCGCGGGGCGGCCTGGTGGTCGGCACCGACCATGCGGCCGAGGCGCTGATGGGATTCTTCACCAAGTTCGGCGACGGCGCGGCCGACGTCACGCCGTTGGCGGGCCTGAACAAGCGCCGGGTGCGGGCGCTGGCCGCCGTCCTGGGCGCGCCCGACTCGCTGGTCCTCAAGGTCCCGACGGCCGACCTTGAACTGCTGTCGCCGCTCAAGCCCGACGAGGATGCTTTCGGCGTGCGCTACGACCAGATCGACGATTTCCTGGAGGGCAAGGACGTGCCCCCCGAGGTCTTCGACATCATCGTCGCCACCTGGCGGCGCAGCGCCCACAAGCGGGCGCTGCCGATCGCCCCCTAGGGGCCTTTCCGGCCCTTCAGGGCGCCGCCGGGGCGTCGGGCCGCAACTGGTCCGCGCCCAGCTGCGCCAGGATCTCGTAGGACCGCAGGCGCGCGGCGTGATCGTGCATATTGCAGGTGACCATCAGCTCGTCGGCCCCGGTGCGGGCGATGAAGGCGCGCGTCTGTTGCGCCACGGCCTGCGGCCCGCCGACCGCGGCGCACGACAGGACGTGGTCCAGCAGTTCGCGGGCGGCGGGCGGCAGCCTGTCGACGTAGCCCTCGACGGGCGGCGGCAGCCGCCCGGGGCGGCCGGTGCGCAGATTGACGAAGGACTGCTGCCATGAGCTGGCCAGGTAGCGGGCTTGCTCGTCGGTGTTCGCGGCAAAGACGTTGAATCCCAGCATGACGTAGGGCTTGTCCAGCGCCTCGGAGGGCTGGAAATGCCGCCGGTAGACCTGGATGGCGTCCATCATCTGGGCCGGCGCGAAGTGCGAGGCGAAGGCATAGGGCAGGCCCAGCGCGGCGGCCAGCTGGGCGCCGAACAGGCTGGATCCGAGGATCCAGACGGGGACCGCGCAGCCTTCGCCCGGGATGGCGCGGACGGGGTTGCCGCCCTGGAAATAGCCCATCAGCTCGACCACGTCGCGCGGGAAGGCGTCGGGATCCGTGGCGAGCGTGCGCCGCAGCGCGCGCGCCGTGGCCTGGTCCGAACCGGGCGCGCGGCCCAGGCCCAGGTCGATGCGGCCCGGATACAGCGTCGCGAGGGTGCCGAACTGCTCCGCGATCACCAGCGGCGAGTGGTTCGGCAGCATGATGCCGCCGGCTCCCACCCGGATGCGCGAGGTGGCGCCCGCGACGTGGCCGATCAGCACGGCGGTGGCCGCGCTGGCAATGCCGGTCATGCCATGGTGCTCGGCCATCCAGTAGCGCCGGTAGCCCCAGGATTCGGCGTGCCGGGCCAGGTCCACGGTATGGGCGAAGGATTCCGCGGCGCTGCCGCCTTCGGTGATCGGCGCCAGGTCCAGCACCGACAGCGGGATGGCGGGGCTCATGGCTGGCGCTCCGGCACGTTCATGATGGTCTGCTGCATCAGCGCGACGGGCGTCTTCTGGCCGGCGTTCAGGGCGAACACGTCCACCTGCACGATGGTGAGGGTGCGGCCCTTGCGCACCACCCGGCCGACCGCCTCGAGGGATTCGCCCTGGGCCGGGGCCAGCATGTTGATCTTGAATTCGACGGACAGCACCGTGTGGCCCTCCGGGGCCTGGGTCATGGCCGCAAAGCCGCCCGCGGCATCGGCGATGCTGGTGGTCGCGCCGGCGTGGAAGAAGCCCAGGTGCTGGGTCAGGGAAGGCGAATACGGCAGATGCACGTGCGCGCGGCCGGGGGCCACGTCGCCCAGACGGGCATCCAGATGATGCATCAGTCCGGACCGGTCGAAGAGCTGCTGGATGCGGCTGCGCAGGGCGTCGGCGCCCGGCGGGGCCGGGGACGGGGAGGCTGTCATGGAGGAGGAGTCCTGTATAGTCATGTGTCCAAAAACACGAGCCTGCGGCGGAACGCGTCCGCCGCGCTGATTTCCAGTGTCCCACGATAAGCCATTTTCGTCCGCCGGCCAAAGCGGGCCTTCGGGGCCGCGCCGCGCCCGCCGCCCGCCGCGGGCCGCCCCGCCGCGGGCCGCCCCGCCGCAGTCCGGCCCCGCGCCGGGGGGGCGGATGCTGGCCGTCCTGATGGCCGTCGCGTCCATGGCCAGCGTTCAGCTCGGCGTGTCGCTGGCCGTGCCGGTCCTGCTGGACTACGGGCCGCTCAGCACGTCCAGCCTGCGCCTGTGCTGGGCCGCCCTGGCCCTGCTGCTGTGGGTGCGCCCGTCGCTGCACCGCCTCAGCGCCGCCCAGTGGCGCGCTGCCCTGTTGCTGGGCGCCGGGATGACAGTCATGACGCTGGCGTTCTTCATGGCGATCGAGCGCCTGCCGCAGCACCTGACCGTTGCCCTGGAGTTCTGCGGCCCGCTGGCCGTGGCGGCCTTCGGCGTCAAGGGATGGCGGGCGCTGGCCTGGCCGCTGCTGGCGGCCTGCGGCATCCTGCTGCTGGCCTGGGGGGATGCCCGTGCCGATGGCGGCGCCGACCCGGCGGGCCTCGGCTTCGCCCTGCTGGCGGCGGCCGGCTGGGCGACCTACATCGTCATGATGAAGCGGGTCGGCCACGGCTTTCCCGGCCTGCAGGGCCTGTCTGTATCTTTGCTGGTGGCCGCGGTCCTGTCCCTGCCGTTCGCCGCCGCCGAGGCCGGCGGCCTGCACTTTCCCGGCCGCCAGCTGCTGCTGACCGCCGGGCTGGCGGTCCTGGTGCCGCTGGTGCCCTACATCCTGGAGATCCAGTCGTTGCGCCGCCTGCCGGCCGCGGCCTTCGGGGTGCTGATGAGCCTGGAACCCGCCATCGGCGCCCTGTCGGGCTGGTTGGTCCTGGGGCAGGGCATGGACGGCGGACAGATGCTGGGCGTGTCCCTGGTGGTGGCCGCCAGCATCGGCGTCGTGCGGGCGGCGCGCTAGGGATTTCCGGCCGGCTGGCGGCTCTCGTAGACCTCGTCGGCCGCCAGCAGGATGTCCACCGGCGGGTCGAAGCCGATGATGCGCGCCGTGTCCAGGTTCAGGGCGATCTTGGCCGGGTCCACCCAGATCTGGCTGAGCTGGCGGGGCTTGGCGCCGTTGAAGATGCGGGCGATGACCTCGGCGTGGAACAGGCCCACGTAGGAATAGTCGGCCTGGGCCAGGCTCATCAGCAGCCCGGCCCGGACCTGGGCCGAGCCCAGCATGGCGAAGCTGGGCACCTTGGCCTCGCGCAGGATGGAGGCCACCTCGCCGACGGTGTCCGGCGTGATGCCGCGGTGCACCGTGACGTACATCGCGTCGACCTGGCTGCCGAGCTTGCGGTAGCAGGCGAACAGATTGCGGGTGGCCTCGGCCGTGTCGATGCCGCTGGCGCCCGTGGTGCAGGACCTGACCTGGAAGCCGTCTTCCGCGGCGACCTGGTCCACGGCGGGCACGGCCGCGTAGGTGCGGCCCTCGGGGCTGTCCTCGAACACCACGCCCAGGGTCTTGAACTTCACGATGTCGTGGAACAGCCGGACCTGGCGCTGGTAGCGCTCGGGCTGGACGCGGGCGTGCAGATTGTCCAGGCCGCTGTCCTGGGCGCTGGCGACGATGTGGGACCCCACGGCGTCGCTGGTCGAGGCCACGACGGTGGGCACGGGCGCGCCCAGCGCCGCCATGTCCTGGCCGGCCCAGGTGCCCATGGCGATGATCAGGTCCACGTCGTGCCTGTCCTTCAGGCGCCGGGTGATGGATTCGCGCACGGCGGGCCGCAGCGCGGGGTCGAAGTTTCCGGGTTCCCAGTAGGCGTCGGACACGAATTCCAGGGTGTCGCTGCGGACGTGAGAGGCCAGGAACTGCCACATCTGCCGGCCGCCGAGATCGGCCGGGATGTCCGGCGTCGTCAGCCAGCCCAGCTGCTGCAGGCCTTGCACGATGGCGCGCAGCGTGCGCGGGTACTCGACGTAGTCGCCGCTTTCGAAATAGCCCAGGCGCCACTTGCCGCCGTCCGGGCGGGTGTGCGGCGTGGTGGGAAAGATCGCCTGGCCTGTGGCGGCCGGCGCCGGCGGCGCCGCGCGGACGGCGGCCGGCAGCAGCGGCAGTGCCAGGACGATGGACAACACGAGGGAGCCGGCTTTGGAAATCATGTGCGTCGCACCGCGATCAGGGTAATGTCGTCGAAGGGATCGGCGCCGTCCGTGAAGCCATGCACGTCGTCCAGCAGCCGCCGGGCCAGCCCGGCGGTATCGCCGGCGGCAAGCGCGAGGCGGGCCAGCATGCGCGCCTCGCCGTACTGGTCGCCGTCCCGGTTGGTCGCGTCGGTGACGCCGTCCGTGTAGCCGAACAGGGTGTCGCCCGGCATCAGGCGGACGTCCAGCCGTTCGTAGTGTAAGTCCTCCTGCACGCCGCAGGCCGGGCCGCTGCGGCCCGGCAGCAGCCGCACCGCGCCGTCGGCGCCGATCACGGCCGGCGGCGGATGCCCGGCGTTGGCCCAGGCCAGGTCGCCCGTCGCCAGGTCCAGGACCCCCAGCAGCAGGGTCACGAACATCATGTTGGGATTGTTCTCCGACAGGCGGTTGTTGATCCGCTGCAGGATCAGGGCCGGATCGGTCTCGTCCTCCGCGGTGGCGCGGATCAGCGTGCGGGTGACGGCCATGAAAAGCGCCGCCGGCACGCCCTTGCCCGACACGTCGCCGATGGCAAAGCACAGGCGGCCGTCGGCCAGGGTGAAATAGTCGTACAGGTCGCCGCCGACCTCCTTGGCCGGCTGGATCTCGGCATGCAGGTCGACCTGCCGCAGCACGGCCACCGGCAGGGGCACGGGCAGCAGTCCCATCTGGATGGCGCGGGCGATGTTCAGCTCGCTCTCGAAGCGCTCGCGCGCCGAGGTCTCCTGCATCAGGCGCGCGACGTTTTCGCCCAGCTTGCGCTGCATGAACAGGAAGGACGCAGCCAGGCGGCCGACCTCGTCGGGGTGGCGCTCCGGCAGCCGGGCGACGTGCTCGGGCGGCTCGGCGGGCGCGGTGAGGTCCTGTTCGGGCAGGCTGCGGGCATAGCGGGTCAGCGTGTCCAGCGGACGGCTGATGCGGGTCGCCAGATACCAGGCCAGCGCCAGCGCGACCAGCAGGGTGCCGGCGAAGATCAGCGCCTGGCGGTGGATCAGGTGCCGCGCCGGCGCGGTCAGGTCGTCGCGCGGCACGGCCGCCGCCAGCGTCCAGCCCAGCGGCCGGTAGTGGACCGCCTGGATCAGCCAGGGCGAGCCCCCGCCCTCCGGCGTGACGGCGTGCAGTCCGGACGGGCGCTGGCGCAGCGTGTCGCCCAGGGGCTTGCCGGTTTCCGGGTCGGTGGCCTGGAGCAGGCCGGCCTGCCGCGCGGGCGGCGGGACGATCAGGTGGCCGTCGTCGGCCAGGACGAAGAGAAAGCCCGACTGGGCCAGGGTCAGGCTGGACAGCGAGGCCCGGATCGCCGCCTCCATCCGCGCCCGCTGCTCGCGAACCTGCTCCAGGATCCCTTGCGCGTTGCCGGAGATCGCCAGGGTCCAGTCCCAGGGCCGGAAATCGCTGAAATAGGCGTAGCGGGTCTCCAGGCGGCGACCGGCCGCGTCGGCCGCCGGCGCCGTCCAGCGGTACAGCGCGAATCCGTGCCCGGCATACAGGCTTTCCTCGCGCAGCGCCTGGGCCAGGGGCCGGCCCTTGATGTCGCTGACCCCGGTCAGGTCCATGCCGATCATGGGCTCCAGGCCGCTGGCCAGCACCTTGCCGTGGGCATCGTAGACGAAGGCGTAGCGCTGTTCGCCCAGCTGCAGCCGGTTGATCCAGGCCGCCGCCAGCCGCCTGGCCGCGTCGGCCGACAGGACGCCGCGCTCGGACATGGCCGCGTAGCCCGCCAGCACCGACTGGAGGGTGGCGCCCAGTTCCATGAGCTGGGCGCGGCCCGTGCGCACGCTGCGGATCTTGTCGTCGAGCAGGGCGCCCCAGCGCGCCTCGGTGTCGCGCAGCGCCAGCTGCAGCGCATTGTCCACCGCGTGGCGTTCGCTGGCCTCGACCGTGCGCGTGACGTCGCGCTGGGTCACGGGCATGACGGCGCCGGCCACTACGAGCAGAAGCCCGAGGGCAGCCAGGAAGATCTTGCCGCGCAGGGACCGGGTGGGGATACGCATCGGGAAGAACGGGAAGGGGGCTGGGCACTGCAAATTACTTCAATTGTAAAATCTCGTCTACCCTGTGCCGGATGGACCTTGCGCCGCCCCTATGAGCCTATCCTTTTTTCGCCGGATCCCCGGCGCCCTGCGCCGCCGGCCGGTCCTGGAGGTCACGCTGGCCTGCCTGGCGGTCCTGTTGTTCGCGCAGGCGCTGATCGGGGCGCTCAGCCTCTCGGCGCTGTACCGGCTGAACGCCGACATGACGGCCGACCGGGTCGAGGTCGAGGTGCGGCAGATGGCCGCCGGCATCGAGAACGGCCTGCGGCTGGGCAAGCCCCTGGGGCAGTTCTTCGGCCTGGGCCGCCTGCTGGAACACCGCCTCGCGGGGCTGGATGACGCTCAGGGCGCGGCGGTGCTGCTGGCCGATGGGCGGCCTGTCCTCGGGCGCGGCGCGGACGTGGCGCAGGCCGGGGCGCTGGCCCGGGCTGTGGCCGACGCGGCGGCGCCCCTGCCGTACGGTTTTTCGCGGCGCGCGCACGGCGCGGTCGCACAGGTGGACAAGCACACGGTCGCGGTCGCCGTGCCGCTGGCCGACGCGGCCGGCCTGCAGGGCGTCGCGGTGCTGGCCGTGCGGCCGGATGCTGCGGCCAGCCGTTCCTTCATCCTGCGCAACCTGGCGGTGCTGCTGGCCGTGACCGCGGCGGCCGGCCTGGGGCTGGCGGCGGTCTACCGCTTTCTCGTCCCGCCGCAGCGGCTGATCTCGGGCGGGCGGGCACATTTCCTCCTGCCGCTGGCCGCCCTGATGCTGGCCCAGGGGCTGTATGCCGCGCATACGATCCATACCTTCCGGGCGGTCTCGCTGCAGGTCACCCGCAGCAACGCGGAGGTCCTGGCGCAAGGGCTGCGCAACGACCTCGACCGTGTCCTGGGCTACGGCATTGCCATCGACCGCCTGCGCGGCGTCGAGGCGCCCTTCACCCGGCTGGCGGCGACCTTCCCGGTGATCCGTTCCATCGACCTGCTGGACCGGGACGGCCGGGTGCTGAACCGCGCCGGCGCCGACGGCCCGCTGCCGCCCGGACCGGCCCTGGGCGAGTCGGGGCCGATGGCGCTGTCGCTGCCGCTGTCCGGCGGCCGGGGCGGGCCCTCTCCCGGACGCCTGGTCCTGCATCTGGATGACGGCGTGATCGCCGCCGGCGTGCGCGCCCGCGTCATCGATGCGCTGACGGTGATCGCGGTCGCGCTGGTGGCGGCCGTGGAGATGCTGATGCTGCTGTCCCTGCTGCTGCGCCGCTCCGGCGGCGACCGGGCCGGCGTGATCGGCCGCATCGGACGCCCGGTGATGTTCGGCTTCCTGTTCGCCTGGGCCTTGCCCCTGGGTTTCCTGCCGCTCTATGCCCGCAGCCTGCCCGACGGCGGCCTGCCGCTGCCGCCCAACCTGCTGATGGCCCTGCCGATTTCGGTGGAAATGGGCTGCGGGCTGCTGACGGCGCTGCTGGCGGGCGGCCTGACGGACCGGCGTGGCTGGCAGGCGCCGGTGCTCTGGGGGCTGGCGGTCTGCGGCCTGGGCTTTGCGGCATGCGCGGTCGCGCCGGATCTGCCCTGGTTCACGGCGGCGCGCGGCCTGGTCGGCCTGGGCTACGGCCTGGCCTGGATGGGCCTGCAGGGCTTCGTCGTGACACGCAGCGCCGCGCAATACCGCGGGCGCAACATGAGCAGTCTCGTGGCCGGCCTGTTCGCCGGCCACCTGACCGGTGCCGCCGTGGGCGCCATGCTGATGGAGCAGCTGGGCTTTCGCGCCGTGTTCCTGGTGGGGCTGGGCATGCTGGCGCTGCCGCTGCTGGGGGTGCTGGTGCTGATGCGCCCCTATCGCGGGCGGGCCGCGGACGCCGCGCCGCCGGGGACGGCCCCCGCGGCGCCCCCCCCGCGTCGCGCCGGGCTGGCCCGTACCCTGCGGCTGCTCTTCACCCGGGATTTCGGCCTGCTGCTGCTGGGCAGCGTCATTCCGTTTTCCGTGGCGCAGGTCGGCCTGCTGTCCTACGCCCTGCCGCTGTACCTGGACGCGCAGGGCGCGGCCGCCTCCAGCGTGGGCCGCATCCTGATGATCTACGGCCTGTGCGTGATCTACCTGGGACCCCTGATGGGCCGCCTCGCGGACCGTTCGGCCGCCAAGAAACACTGGATCGCCGCGGGCGGCCTCGTCGGCAGCCTGGGCCTGCTGGGCCTGTATTTCGATTCCGGCCTGGCCGCCGCCGCGCTGGCCGTATTCCTGCTGGCATTCGCCAGTTGCCTGGCGGGGGCCGCGCAGTCGCCCTACATGCTGGCCCTGCCGGACGTCCAGCGCTACGGCGCGGCCGGGGCGACCAGCGTGCTGCGGGCCGCCGACAAGCTGGGACAGATGGCGGGCCCCCTGGTCGTGGGGATGCTGTTCGGAACGGCCGGCATGGGGGCGGGCCTGGCGCTGACCGGCCTGATCTACCTGGCGGCCACCGTGCTGTTCCTGGCCTTCGCTCCGCTCAGGTCGCCGGCGTGAACGGCACCCGGGCCGTGAGGCAGGTCAGCAGTTCCGCCGCGATGGTCGAGGCGCCGGCCGCCACTCGTTCGACGGGCAGGCCCTCGCCCCACAGCATGACCGCGGCGCCCGGGCGCACGTCGTCCATCCCGGCCAGGTCGATGGCCAGGGTGTCCATGCTGGGCCGGCCCAGCAGGCGGGTCATCCGGCCGTCCGCCAGCCGCACCGGGGTGCCCGTGCCGGCGTGGCGCGGGTAGCCGTCGGCGTAGCCGCAGGCGACCAGGCCGACGCGCGTGTCCTGCGTCGCGGTATACGCGCCGCCGTAGCCCAGGCTGGTCCCCGCCGCCAGCGGCACGATGGCGGTCAGGCGGGCGGCCAGCGTCATGGCGGGGACCAGCCCCAGATCGGGACCGGTGACCCCCGGCAGCGGACTGACGCCGTACAGCGTGATGCCGGGGCGCACCCAGTGGGTCGCGGCGGCGTGGGCAGGATGCAGCAGCAGGGCGGCGGAATTGCAGCTCGAGACCGGGCCGGGCAGGCCGTGCGTGACCCGCCGGAACCGGGACTCGGCCTCGGTGATGCCGTCTTCTTCCTCGGCGCGGGCATAGTGGTTGAGGTGGCCGATGGCGCCGACGTGCCCCCGCGCGGCCAGCGTCGCCGCATGGGCGTGGGCACGGGGATAGTCGGCATCGTCGAAACCGCCCTGATGCGTGTCCCCGGCATAGCGCAGCCACAGCGCCGGCGGCGCGGCCGGCCGCGTCCGCGCCAGCCAGAGCAACTGCTCGGCGTGGCTGATGACGAGGTGGATCCCGGGCAGCGTCAGCGCCTGGACGTCGCCCGCGCCCAGCAGGCCCGCATGCACCAGGATGGGGCCGCGCCAGCCGCGCCGGCGGCAGGCGCCGGCATCGGCCAGCGTCTGGACGCTGATGCCGTCGGCCCCGGACAGGGCCGGCAGCACGCGCGACAGGCCGTGGCCGTAGGCGTCGGCCTTGGCCGTCGCCCAGATGCGCGTGGGGGCGCCCGCCAGCCGTTGGCGCAGCTGCGACAGATTGTGCGCGACGGCGCGCGCGTCGATGTGCGCGCGGATGCGGTCGGATTCGTCGAGCAGGCTGGCGGAAGGCGTCATGCGGATCACGGATCTGGCTGGGGGCATCGGTTCAGTACCCGAATGCGCCCCGGCGGTTCCGTCCGGGCCGCGGCTTTCACGCCGGCCGCAGGGTCATGGTCAGGCAGTTCCAGCCGTCCTCGCGCCGGTAGTCCAGCGAATCCAGGTAGTGCAGCATCAGCCGCACGCCGTGTCCGCCGATCCGCGCCTCGTCGAGGCAGGCGACCAGGGGCGGCGGGTCGCCCGCGGTGGGGTCGTAGGGCTGGCCGTTGTCGCGCAGCTCGAGCCGGATGTCCGCGCCCTCGGTGCGGCAGGACACGGTGATGGCGGGCTCGGCGGCCGCCGGCTGGCTGAAGGCATAGGACACCACGTTGGTCAGGGCCTCGTCCAGGGACAGCGTCAGCCCGAAGGTGGTGCGTGCCCCCCAGCCCCGGCGCTGGGCCAGGGACTCGATCCATTCCAGCGCCAGGGGCACCGCGCGGGCGTCGGCGGGCAGGTCGAGCGTGTCTTGGCTGTCCGGCATGGATCCCTCGCGCTGGGTCATGGGGTCATGGGATCATCGGGACGCGTCGCCCCGGATCCGGGCTGCCAGGTCGGCCGCCACGGCGGCCGAGGGCACCTCGAAGGCGAGGATGCCGTGGTCCAGCGGCCCGGCGATGCGGGGCGCCGCCACCAGTTCGCGGCCGATCACCAGGGCCAGCAGGCTGCCGACGTTCTCGCGGCTGACCGCGGCCAGCCGCTCGGCGCCGGCGGGCGTCAGGCGCAGGCCGACGAAATGCCCGCCCTGGCGGTCTGACAGGGCGGCGGCGTCCGTCAGGTCCTCGCGCCCGAGGATGGGCCGGGAATGGAGGTAGATCGCCCCGGCCGGGACCTGCACCGCCACCAGGCCGCCGTCGGGCGCGGACTGGGCGAGATAGATCGCGACCGGCTGCACGACGCGGGTATCGCCGGTGGCGGTTTCGCTGTCGGTGCCGGCCGCCGGTGGCGATGACTGGCGGGAGGCCGAGGGCAGGTTCTGGCATCCCGACAGGATCAGCAGGGCGGCCATCAAGGCGGGAAGGAAGGCGCGGGTGGTCAGGTGCATGGCGTGGTGGCTTGGGTACGGCTCTGGCAGGATGGAAACCGGCCGCCGCGCGACGGTCGCCGCCCGGCGGGAACCATTGCCGCGGACGCGTCACTCAGCAGTCAATCGGCGAACGATGGCGCCGCCGTCACCGGAGACTATACACATGGACCGTAGCCAAGCCAATGCCCACATTGCCCAATTGGGGCAGGTGCTGGGCCTTCCCGATCTGGCGCTCGACGACGAAGGGGTCTGCATGCTGGCCCTGGGCGAGGACGAGTTTTTCGTGACCCTGGGCCTGGATGCCATGGGCGGACTGCGCCTCATGATCTGCCTGGATGACGTTGTCCCCGAGGGCGGCCAGCTGGCCGAGCTCATGGCCGAGAATTTTTCCCCCGCCCGCACCGAGGGCGGCGTCTTCGCGCTGCTGCCCGAGACCGGCGCGCTGGTCCTGCACCGGCGCTGCGGCGAGGACGAATTCAAGGCGGGCGGCCTGGCCGACGTCGTGGCCGGCCTGGCCCGGGTGGCGCGGCACTGGCGCGCCCGCCTGCAGGCACCGCAGGCTCCGCAAGAGACGCATTCCTTCCTGGGAGATCGGGCATGAACGGCATCACGCTGCGGCATTTCGAGAACATGGCGCGCCAGAACGGATCGGGCGTCATCACGCTGGACAAGGGCGACCCGCGCCGCCTGATCAACAACAAGGGCACCCTGGGCCGCGCCATCGTCTGCGCCTTCAAGGACCTGGGCCAGGCCCTGGGGCTGGGCGACTCGACGCGCACCCATCGCCAGGCCGAGGCCTTCAAGGCCTTCCGTGGCCTGCTCACGAGCCGGTATGGCGCGGAGGCGACCAGCCAGGCCCTGAAGCAGGCCGGCCTGGAGAACGCGCACCGGCTGCGGTCCGGCGACGTCGAACGGCTGATCGGCCTGGCCATGCGGGCGCGCCTGCAGAACCTGGTGGACCAGGGCATGCGCCTGGAGAAATTCAAGCCGCCGATCGCCGGCAGCGAACCCTCCAGTCATTTCCTGGCCGTCCTGACGTCCTTCGATCCTCCAGTGGACCTGTCGACCCTCAGCGACCTGGTGCGCCAGGAATACTCCCGGCGGCTGTCCGAAGCCTGCAAGGCGATCAGCAACCTGGGCGTCAAGCCGCTGAAGGACGAAGACATCGCGAGCCTGGCGCGCAGCACGCTCAAGCACGTGCTCGCCATGCAGGCCCGGGGCCAGCTGGACGATGCCCGGGCGGTGCGCGACAGCCTGTGCCTGCACTGGAAGGGACTGCTGCTGGCGATCGGCCGCGGCGCGCAGCCGCAAGACGTCATGGACCGCCTGGATCTCATCCGCCAGCATACCGTTCTCCTGCTCCAGCACGAGACGGGGCCGGACGAGGACATCGGCTCGGATTTCTTCGAAGAATGCGCGGGCACGGCGCTGATCGGCGCCCTCAGGCAGCTGCGCATCGAAGACCCCGCCTTGCTGCGCGGCCTGCTGGACCGCGCGCTGGACGACGGGGGCGCGCTGAAATCCATCTATCTGGCGGTCTCCGACGTCCTGCACTCGGGTGACGAGCACGGATCCCTCACCAATCTGCAGTTCGCGGGCCGCCTGCAGCGCGACATCTGCTCGCTGATCGGCATCCTGACCAGCGTGATGGGCACGCGCAAGGGCAGCGGCGACGACAACATGGACCGCCTGGGCAGCGGCACGCAGCCGCAAGCCCTGCGCGAGGCGGGCGTGCGGGCCTTCGAGCAGGCGCGCCAGCGGCAGTTCGACGCGCCGCGCGACCTGATCCAGGCTTATGTATCCCACTACGGCGACGGCCATGACGACCTGGACCTGCCGCTGTGGTACAGCACCGAGGCCCTGTCGCGGTTCGAGCGCGACGTGTTCTCGCTGTCTGCGCGGCTCGAGCGGGATCCGCTGGAGGTGCTGCGCGACCTGCGGGTGGCGCTGGATATCGTCGGCACGCTGCCGGCCGGGCTCAAGGAGCGCATCGGCGCGGCCATCGCCGCCATCGAGGCGGGCCTGCAGATGCGCCAGCAACTGGAAGGCGATCCGGTCTTCGGCGGCCTGGCGCCGGAAGACCAGTGGCGGCTGTTCGCCCCGGGCAATCTCCAGGACGATTCCGGCAAGTGGGTGCTGGAGCAAAACGGCCAGGGCTCGCTCGCGGCCATGCAGCGCGCCTTCCTGGACATGCTGCAGGACGTGCGCGACGGCCAGCCGCTGGATGATCGATGGCTGGAACGCATCCAGCGGACCGGTTCGCAGAATACCTTCCGCGACGAGGACCTGCGGCTCACCTACACGACCGCGTTCAAGGCCATGGACATTGACGGCACGCAGGGCGTCGATCTGCGCGAATCCTCGCGCGTGCCTTCCGGTTATCGCGACGGCGGCACCGACCTCACTTTGAGGCAGAACGGCCAGGTGACCTCCGCCGGACGCGAGGAACTGCGGGCGCTGGCGCAGGGCGACCCCTGGTTCCAGGGCATCCGCGAAAGCCAGGAGGGATTCGCGATCACCTTCGCGCCGAAGACGGCCCAGGAGTGCCGCGAGCGCGCGCGAGGCATCCTGGCCCGCCATGAGCAGGACATGGCGCAGGCGGGGACGGACGAGGAAAAGCTCGCCATCATCGCGCGCACGACCCAGGATCTGTACCGCTCGCACGTCTTCATGGATGGCAACACCCGGACCAATGTCTTCATCGCCATGAACGGACTGCTGCTCAAGGCCGGGCTGAGCCCCTGCATCCTGGCCGAGCCCAAGGCGGCGGCGGGGTTCTCGCGGGACGAGTTCGTGCAGGAAATCCGCAAGGGCCAGGTGGCCTTCCAGCAGCTGAACCAGGAAGAAGACACGGTTTGATCCGGATCGGGAACCCGGCGGGCGTCCGGGTTACTCAGTATGGGATCTTGACGGTTACACGGAGAACAGCATGGCAATCGGCCTCGAACAGTTCAGACAGGTGGGCGGCGGGCTCTTCGAGCGGGAAATCCGCCAGGGTCCCCAGGGTCAGGGAGGGGGCGTGCGCCAAAGCGGCCAGTCCCGCCTGTTCGGCCGGATCCAGGGCTGGTTCCGCACGCCCGAGCAACAGCGCACGCGGGTCCAGGAACGCATGCAGGTCAAGCGCGACTTCCTCAACCTGCTCGAAAAGACCGAAGGCCGGGCCGGGGCGCTGCGCGCCCTGCGGGCCTGCGGCCTGCCCCGCGACTGGGTGAACAACGACCGTCCGCTGACCAATCACCAGATCGGCAAGATCCTGAACAAGGCGCAGGAATACCGGATGCAGGTGGTGGGGCACAACAAGGCCCTGCTGGACGAGACGCTGCGCGGTCTCGAAGGCCCCGGTCTGCGCGACCTGCGGGCCGCCATCACGCGCGCCGTCCAGAACGATCCGCGCTACGGCAGCGAGAAACTGGACCGTACCGACATCCAGACGCTGCGCAGCCGCGCGGAATCCGAGCTGCGTGAACTGCAGGGCCGGCAGTGCGAGAACCGCTTCCCGGGCATGACGGACCTGGTCCGCAACGCGCCCCAGGGCAGCCCGCTGTCCCGCGTCGAGCTGAACCCGGGCCGCCTGACCGACGGCATGCGCCAGATCTACGGCAGCGGCCCGCGGGCGGAAACGCGCTTCACCGACGCCCTGGACCACCTGGACCGGACCACCGAACTGCTCGGCCGCCAGGCCTGGAACCAGGACGACCTGCGCGGCCTGTCCCAGGAACTGACCCTGCAGCGCCAGGATCTCCAGGATTTCCAGTGGGACATGTTCATGGAAAGCCGGGATGTGTTCCACGACCGGATGGCACTGTCGGACAGCCTGCGGGAGGTCGATCAGGCGCTGGCCGGCGCGGTGCCGGGCTCGGACGCGGAAAAGAACCTCAACGCCCGCAAGGAAGAGCTGGAAGGGCGGATCCGGGTGCTGAACGAGAAACTCAGCGTCTACAAGGCGCTGGATAACGATATCGACCGCCAGGTCGAGCTGCTGGACGCCAAGCTGGCCTACGTGGACGAGATGCGCCTGACCGATCCCCTGACCGACAAGTCCGTCAAGCACAGCAACCTGGTGTGGGCCGAGGCCGGCCGGCACCTGCTGGACGAGCTGAACCGCAATGCCCATCAAGGCAATCCGCCGCTGACGCCGGACCAGCTGGGCGCGCTGGCGCAGTTGCGCGGCGACTGGGCCCTGCTGTGCGACGACCGCAGCCGGGCCTACCTCGACAGCAGCAACAATCCCGACGGCCTGCAGCGCATCGAGGCGCCCGACGACTCGAACAAGGAAACGCACCCCATCGTCCGCGGCAAGCGCGACACCCTGCAGGACCTGCGAACGCAGCTGGAACGCATCGGCGTCCCCCGCGACACGCTGGACGCGATGTTCTCGAAATCCCGCATCGCGCAAAGCGAACGCGAGGCCCTGTCGGGGCTGGAGAGCTGGCAGCCTGTCTCGCGCGACATGCCCGTCATGCGCGACGGCGTGATGCGCACCTACAAAAGCGAGATCGTTCCCGCCCAGTTCATCAGCCACCAGCTGGGGGTGGACCTGGGCCACGGCCGGGTCGGCGGCGTGTCCGCCGGGGTGCGGGACAGCGAAGACCATGCCCGCAACCTCAAGGTCAGCCGCCTGTACGATCCCGACGGCCAGCTCATGACCACCGTGGTCGGGCACGGCGTGCTCGACATGTGGGGCGTCGACGATCCGCAGGACCGGCAGGACTCCAACGAGACCGGCGCGCGCGAGGTCCTGGAGGTCGCGCTGAGCAGCAACGGCCGCCTGCGTGGCGTGCTGACCGACCCGGGACGGCCGCAGAACGCGCCGCCGCCCCGGCTGGTACACGTCAGCGTCAACCTGATCTCGCCCGACTCCCTGCGCGACGTCCTGGGCATCCGGGACTACCAGGAGCGCACCTATACCGACAACCAGTTCCGGGCTTTCGAGGCCAATACGGGGCCGGGCCAGGACCTGCGGGTCTTCGATCCCCAGGACCCCGGCCGCCACGTCCAGGCGCGGGTGGACGTCGACACCATCACGTTCTCCTTCGGCATCAACGCGATTTCCACGGGCGGCCGGGAACGCGTGATGCGGGTCTGGAGCAACGTCCACGAGCACAATACCCGCAACATGATCAAGCTGGTCGGCGACCTGGGCGAGGGCAGGTTCGGCGCCCGGGGCACCCCGCCGGGCGGATTCGTGGGCGAGGTCTACGACCGCCTGCAGGCCGTGGTCGACGATCCCGCGACGCCGCCGGCGCAGCTGCAGAAGGCCGAGCGGCTCATGGCCCAGCTGCGCGGCCAGACCGATCTGGTGCGCGGCATGTTCACCGAGGAGACCTTCCGCTCCGGCAACGGCGACACCGCCAAGATGGGCCGCGAGATCCTGGTGCTGCAGGGCCTGGCCGAACAGGGCCTGGAGCTGGTGGGCGCCACCGACCTGGCCGGGACCATGTCCAAGGGCTGCAAGAGCGACAAGGACCGCGGCGGCGTCACCGACGTCGAGCTCAAGGCCAAGCTCATCCTGCGCGACCTCGGGGGCGAAATGAACCCCGACGAGCGCCTGCAGGGCGACGACCAGGGCGTTTACTATACCGTCAGTTCCAGTTCGGGCCAGCTGGAGAACCAGCGCTGGAACACGGGCCTGTCCGGCAGCAAGGAGGCCGGCCACCTGAAGGAACGGCTGCCCGATCCCGAAGTCCGTCAGTTTCTTTCCGGGCTGGGCGCGTTCGCCAAAGCCTGATCCCGCCGCAAGACGACACCCCCGCATCACAGGAGCACCGCATGTCTCTTACTTCATACCAGGCCCTGATCGCCGAGCTGGGCCAGACGCTGGGCCAGGCCGACATGGCGGCGGGCGACGACGGCTACGTCGGGCTGGTGATCGACGATCACGAGATCCACATCCAGCATGACGCGGAAGACGACGTCGTCGTCCTCTTTGCCCGCCTGCCCGAGGCCGATCCGGCCCGCCGCGACGCCATCAACGCCATGCTGCTGGCCGCCAACGTCCTGTGGCAGGGCACGCGCGGCGCGACTTTCAGCGCCGACCTGGACACCGGGCGCATCTTCCTGGCCGACCGGCGCGGCCTGGCGGAGCTGGACGTCGAATCGCTGTCGGTCTGGATCGAGCGGTTCGCCAACGTGGCGGCCCATTGGCGCGAACGCATCGAATCGGCCAATGACGGCGGCCCCCTGCGCACCGGGGACGGTGCCGCGCAGGACGCCCCGGGCAGCGTGCCGGGCATGCCGTTCGGCGGCCCGCTGGCCTGATCCGCGGCTGCGGCGTCATGCCAGGGGGCGCTTCGCGCTCCCTGGTTTGTTCTATCTGTTCAATTGCGCCGGTCCGGCGTATTTTTATCAGTCCCGCGATCCGATACCGCTCTCCGGACACTCCGTTCATGTCTGCCGATTCCCCTTTCGCCCGCCTGCTCGCCGACCTGGGTCGTTCCCTGGGCATCGACGGCCTGGCGCCCACGCAAGACGGCATCTGCCAACTGGTGTTCGACGGCCGGCACGTGGTGCAGCTGGTGCACCTGGCGGCGCGGGACCGGGTGCTGATCTCGTGCCGGCTGGCCGATCACGGGATCGACGGCCGGCAGGCGGACCGCATGGCGCGCGCGAATTTCCTGCAGGCCGGGCATGGGGCGGTGCTGTGCGCCGCCCCGGATGGCCTGCCGCACATGCAGGCCGCACTGGAACTGGACGGCTGTACCGCCGCCATCCTGGGGCCGGTGCTGGAATCCCTGCTGGACCAGGCCGAGTCCTGGAACCAGGCCCAGGCGGCCGGCGCGCCGGATACGCGCGATCCGGCCGTCTTCCTGCAATCCGTCTGAGCCCGCGCAATCCGTCTGAGCCGGCCGCCCCGGCGCAAGGGGCGCGGCCGGCCGTGCGCGATCAGGACGATTTCTGGATGATGCCCTTGAGCGAATCGGAGATCTGCTTGGTGATCGTGCTCTGAAGCTCGATCATCATCGACCACTGCTGGGTCTGCTGCTGCAGCTTCAGCAGGTCCGTCTGCGAGACGTTGCCGTCGGCATCCGTGCTGATGCTGGAGATGGTGTCGCGCAGCTTGCTTTCCTGCGTGCGGATGCTGTTGTAGATCGTGTCGTTGACGGCGTTGAAGTTCAGTCCGGCAGAACCGGTAAGGCCATTGAGTGACATGGTGGGCTCCTGCGGTGTCGAAGTGGTTCAGAGGGGATGGGCCGGATCCCGCGCGTCGGCGGAAGCGGCGTCGTTGGCTGGCCAGGCGGCCAGGATTTCGCGGGCGGCGCCGGCGGCGTCGGCCATGGCCTGCCAGTGCGGGAAATCCGCGCGCGGCAGGCCGCCCGCCATGCGGGCGCGCAATCTGTGTTCCAGCCCGGCGGCGCGCGCGGCCAGCGCGTCGCGCAGCCCGGCGCCGCCGGGGGCGGCCAGGCGGGTTTCGAGGTCGGTCAGGGCAGGGTTCATGGCGGGGTCCGGTTTCAGCGCAGCACGATGGCGGGGCGGGGGCCGTCGAAGGTCAGCCGCTGGTCTTCGATGGCGGTGAGGCGGTAATGCCGGTAGGTGCCGCCTACGAGCAATTTACTCCCATCCTCCAGCACGATAAAGGGCGTCTCGCCGCCGACCACGCTGCGGATGCCGAAGGGTACGGAATCGGCGTAGGGCCGGTCCGGACCGGGCAGCGCGGCGATGTCGAAGAAGCGCCGGTTGAAGGCCGTCAGGACGGTCTCGAAGCGTTCCATCTGCGCGGTGTCGAGCGCCGAGGGGTCGGTCTGCAGCCGGTGGGGCTGCCAGCTCAGCGTCACACCGTTCAGGCCATTGGCGGCCAGTTCGCGGGCGAGGGCGTCGGCGACGGCCGGCGCCAGCTGGATGGTGTTGCCCATGACGGCCATGCCCGGCAGCTGCGCACGCACGGCCTCGATCGCGGCCGCGCGGCTGGCCTCGTCGGCCGCCACGCCCAGGATGCTGAGGCGTCCGTCGCCATCGTAGCGGGGCTGGTACTTGACCTGGAAGCCGTCCAGCGCCTTCTGCGCGGTCCGCAGGGCGCCGGTTTCCGTGCTGACCTGCATGGCGGGCATGGGCCAGATCTGCGCCAGCGCCGCGGCCAGCGCGTCGCGTTCGGTCTCGTCGCGCACCCAGCCGGACACCTGGACCGTGCCCTGGGCCGTCATGGCCGCGTGCAGGCGGCCTGCCAGCCCCAGGCGTTCCAGGACCGTCCGGATCTGCGGCAGCGACTGCTGGGCGGCCGTGGCCCGGTCCACGCGCGCGGGGCGCTGCGCGGCCGAGGGCAGCAGCCAGGCCAGGGCCAGCGCGACGATGATGGCCAGGGCCGCCGCCGACAGCCCCAGCGTCATGATCCAGGAGCGGCGGCGGGGAACGAGGGTGGCGCGGGGCGCGGGGCGCGGATCCGCCTGCATTGGGGAAAGCGGCCCGTCCGCCGCGGATCCGCACGCCGCCGCCGTGCCGTCGGCGGCGTGCGGATCCGCGACCGGATCGTCGGCCTGCCCGCCGGCGGCTGCCTGCGCCGCGCCGGGGGCATCCGCCGGCTCGGCCCAGGGATCCTCCGGATGGGCCACGGTGATCCAGACCGGGCCGAGCGGCAGGGGCTGGCCGAATGGCGCGCGGGGGCCGCCGGCGCCGTTCTGCGCATCGTCCGGCGCCAGGCTCCAGGCGCCGGCGTCCAGGTCCAGGCGCGCGGCGCGCGGCGGCACGCCATCGTCGGCGAGCACGACGTCGCAGTCCGGATCGGAGCCCAGGAGATCGCCGGGGCGGGCCGGGCAGCGCGCCTCGCGGTGCATGCCCGAGAGCACGCGCAGTTCCAGCGCCGCGCTCATTGCGTCCTCCGTCCGTCAGGGCGGCGCGTCATAGCTCCACCCGCGCCAGCGGCTGCACGTTGATCTCCTGGGTCAGTTCCTGGTAGGACAGCACGGGCAGCTCGTAGAGGTCCTGCTCGATCATCTTGCGCAGGTAGCGGCGGATGTCCATGGACGTGAGCAGCACGGGCTTGCGGGCGTTGACCGCGATGTCGCCCACGGCCTGGCGGATGTTCTCCACCAGCTTCTTGGTCGTGTTGGGGTCCAGGGCCAGGTAGCTGCCGGCCGAGGTCTGGCGGATGGCGCCGCGGATGGTTTCCTCGACGTTGGGCGCCAGCAGGTAGGCGGGCAGGATGTTCTGGCCGCTGGAATACTTGTAGCTGATGTGCCGCTTGAGCGACACGCGCACGTATTCGGTCAGCAGGACCGAGTCCTTTTCCTTCTGGCCCCATTCGATCAGGGCCTCCAGCACCGCCCGCAGGTTGCGCACGGAAATGTCCTCGGACACCAGCCGCTGCATGATCTCGGCGATCTTCTGCACCGGCATCACGCGCAGGGCTTCCTTGACCAGGTCGGGGAAGCGGTCCTCCATGGCGGTCAGCAGGAAGCGCGTTTCCTGGATGCCGATGAAATCGGAGGAGTATTTCTTCAGCACGAAAGCCAGGTGCCAGGTCAGGATCTGGTGGGCGTCCAGGCAGGGGATGCCGGCGGCCGTCAGCGTGGCCAGGTGGGCCGATCCGGTCCACAGGGCGGGCACGCCCGGCAGGAAGGGCTTGTCGGTGGCGTAGGGAATCTGCAGCGCCTGCAGGTTCTGTTCCGTGTCGCGCACCAGCACGTGTCCCGGCCGCAGCTGGCCCTGGGACACCGGCACCTCGGACAGCAGGATGAGGTAGGTGTTCTCGGGCAGGGCGTCGTTGAACCTGAGCTGGATGCCGGGGAAGGGCACGCCCAGGTCGAAATACAGCGCCCGGCGGATCTTGATGAGCTCGTCGTTGAGCTCGTCGGCGTTGAAATGCTGCTGCAGGCCGGCGGCCACGTCCATCATCAGCGGCAGGGTCGGGGCGAACTCGGCGCCGCCCTCGGCGCGGGGCTTGGGCGCCGGCTGGCCGTCGGCCTGCAGCGCGGGGATCTCGGTGATCTCGCCGGTCTTCTCGTCGACCACCTTGCGGGTGTTGCGCAGCAGCACGAAGCCGATCGTGCCCACGACGGCCGCCAGGGCCACGAAGGTGAGCGTGGGCATGCCGGGGATGAGCCCCATGCCCAGGGCCACCGTTGCCGCGATCAGCAGGGCGCGGGGCTGGGCCAGCACCTGGGCGCCGATGTCCTTGCCGACGTTGGACGGGCCGCCTTCGCCGGTCTGCACCCGGGTCACGATGATGCCGGCGCAGATGGCGATGAACAGCGCCGGGATCTGGGCGATCAGGCCGTCGCCGATGGTCAGGATGGAATACACCTGCACCGCCTCGCCGGCGGACAGGCCGCGCTGCATCGTGCCGATCAGCATGCCGCCCAGCAGGTTGACCGCGACGATGATCAGGCCCGCGATGGCGTCGCCCTTGACGAATTTCATGGCACCGTCCATGGCGCCGTAGAGCTGGCTTTCCTTCTCGACCACGCTGCGCCGCTTGCGCGCCTCGTCCATGTCGATGGTGCCGGCCCGCAGGTCGGCGTCGATGGACATCTGCTTGCCCGGCATGGCGTCCAGGGAGAAACGCGCCGCGACCTCGGCCACGCGCTCGGCGCCCTTGGTGATCACCACGAACTGCACGATCGTCAGGATCAGGAAGACCACCAGGCCGACGATCAGGTTGCCGCCGACCACGAAGTTGCCGAAGGTCTCGATGATGTGGCCCGCGTCGCCCTGCAGCAGGATCAGGCGCGTCGTGGCGATGGAGATCCCCAGGCGGAACAGCGTCGTCACCAGCAGCACCGAGGGGAAGGACGAGAACGACAGCGGCGAGGGCAGGTACATGGCCACCATCAGCAAGATGGCCGACAGGGTCATGTTGGTGCCGATCAGCACGTCGACCAGGGACGTGGGCAGCGGCAGGATCATCATGAAGATGATCGAGACGATCAGGACCGCCAGGACGATGTCGTTGCGGCTGGTGATGAGATTGACGGCGCGGGTCAGGGCTTGTTGCATGAGGGCCTCAGCGGGGATCGGCGGGCGGGGCCTGGCGGGCGCGCAGGTCCACGTAGGCCCGCATGGCGGCCTCGGCCTCGGCCTCGCGGCCCAGGGCGACCAGGGTCTGGGCGCGGACCAGGTGGAACGCGCTGCTCATCCCGCCCTGCAGCGCCACGCGGTCCAGGGTGCCGATCGCGGTCTCGGGCTTGCCGGCGCGCAGCTGCGCCAGCGCCAGCGAGACCCGCTGGCGGGCGTCGGCCAGGCCGAGCTCGTCCAACGCGGCCAGCAGGACGGCGGCCTTTTCCGGACGGTCGTTCTCCAGGTAGATGTAGGACAGCAGGTCCAGCAGCATGGGGCCTTGCTCGCCCAGCGGCGAGGCCGCGCCGGGCGCGTCGTGCGGATCGGGAGCGGAGCTCATGCGGTCATCCCTGGTACAAGGCGCTGCGGTACATCGCGACCAGGTCGCGCAGATTGGTTTCTTCCTTGAGCAGCCGCACCGCGCGGTTGAGCACGCGGCTGTCGCCGGCGCCGCTCTCGGCCAGCCGGGCCAGCCCCTTCAGCGCCTCGCGCAGCGCCTCGGCGAATTGCGAAGGCATCAGCAGGTCGCGGTTGCCGATCTCGGGGCGCAAGGCGTCCTCGAGAAAGCGGCCGGTATTGGGCTTTTCGAGCAACTGCGTGAGCTGGGCGCGCACCGGGTCGTCCGAGGGCATCAGGTTGCGCCGGTCCGGCAGGTTGCGCGCGGCCTGTTCGTCCTTGCGGGCATAGACGATGGTGTCGATGCCGTGATCGAAGCTCATGAGCCGGTTGGGGGAGATGTCGGGCATGGCGGGCTCCGGTTCAGGGTTCCGCGCTCAGCTCGTCGAGCCAGCGGGACAGGTATTCGAGTGCCTGCTGCAGGCGGGCGTGGGTGAGTTCGTGCTCGCCCACGCGGACCAGGGCCAGCAGGTGCGGGACGTCGTCGTATTCGCGCAGCGCCGCCTGCACCGGCCAGTCGTCCAGGCGGCTGTGGTGGGCGCGTTTGCAGGCGCGGCGCAGCCAGTCGCCGCTGTCGTAGCGCACCGGCAGGGCCGCGTAGACCAGGATCTCGCCCTCGGCCTGTTCCAGCCCCAGCAGGCGGCCCGGTTCGGTGCGGAACACCGCCTGCCCCCGGCCATCGAAGCGCAGGTCGGGGATGCCGGCGGCCTCGCCGAATTGTTGCAGGATCGCAGCGGAACCGCTCATCAGAGATCTTCCTCGTCGATGGCCATGTCCAGGGCATCCTGGATGGCGTTCAGGTTGGCCTGCCGGGCCTCGGGATCGGGGAACACCTGGACCGGCAGCTCGCGCATCATCGCCTTGACGCCCGACAGGAACGCCACCCGCCCTTCGGGCGTGGTGATGCCGTGCTGCTGCGCCAGGCTGGTGAGGCGCGACTCATTGATCCATTTTTCCCCGGTGAGATTGACCAGGTCCCGCATCAGGCGTCCGCTGTCGAGCGTGCCCAGGCCCTTGGCCTGCAGGCTGCCGGAAAGCTCCGTGCAGCTGTCCAGCACGGTCACCGCGACCTGCAGGTGGTAGAGGTCGCTGGTGAGCGCCTGCAGCCGGCTGGGCGCGACCGAGGGGCGTGTGGAGGACAGGTCCTGGCCCAGGGCCAGGACCAGCTGCGCCAGGCCGCGGCCCACGTCCCGGTCGCCGAAGCGTTCGAGGGCGAGCGCCAGGGTCTTGCCCAGGGTGTTCTCGCCCAGGACGATGTCCCGGTACGTGTCCTGGAACGACTGCACGCCCCGCGCATCGGTGCCGAATTCGCCCGCGCTGCCCAGCGTGTTGAGCCCGGCGCGGATCTGCGGCCCCGATTCGATTTCGAGGTCGGCCAGCGCATCGCGCAGGGATTCCAGCAGTTCCGGGCTGGCGCCTTCCTGTTCGCCCTTGCGCAGGGCGTACTGCAGCGCCAGGTACTGCTGGGACACGTCGCCGAAGGCCTGGGCCGCCTGCTGCCGGGGCGAGCCGCCGCCCGCCAGCAGCTTGCTGGCCAGTTCCTCGAGCTTGGCCTGGGCGTCCGGGTCCTGCGTCTGCTGCAGCAGCTCGATGATTTCCTCGGGCCGCATGAGCTCCAGGGGCCGCTCGGGCTTGATCTTGCGTTCGGCGTGGTGCTTGCTTTCGGTCTTCTCCGCCATGTGCAGGCTGATTTCCTCGGCCGCATCCCCCAGCGAGGAGACCTCGCCCTGCAGCAGCACGGCATGGTCGCCCAGCAGGGTGCCTGTCTGGGCGTGCCCGGCATCGAACCCGGCCTGCTGGCCAAGCGAACTGAATCCGGGGGCGGGTCCTCCGGTGTCGATGCGGTTCATGATGGGGCGGGGCTCCGAGTGGCTGCTGTGCTCGGGTAGTAACCGCGGGGGGCGGAAAGTTCCCTGCGGAGTATGGAGCGGGCCGGGGCGGATGCCATCCTGGGGTTTTCCCGGGATTGTGGCGGGGCGCATGGAACCGCCGGCGGCCGGGCGACACTCATGGGAAAGCTGGCCGCCCGGCCGGACGGGATTCCGCCGCGAGGAACTCCCCGGCCGGATCGGTTACTCAGCCAGCAGCGACATCCGGCGCCCGCGCCGGTCCAACGATAGGACGACCACCATGAGCTCTCCCGTAACCAACTCCGGCGGTATCAATTTCCAGGCTGCGTTGGCGAGCGGCGACATCCAGACCATCATCCAGATGGTGCAGAGCGAGCGCGTCCGTCTCCTGGATACGCAGCTGGTGGATCAGGTCAAGGCCGTGCAGGCGCGCAACGACCAGATCGCCAAGCTCAACAACGTGCTGTCCGAACTCACCAAGATGCAGCAGTTCTATGGCACCGAGGCCAACGAGTCCTTCCTGAAGGACGACTCCGACGCCTACGGCGACAAGGCCGGACGCACCTACGACCAGTTCGTGCAGCAGTACGAGGCGCCGCTGAACAAGGCGATCGAGGATGCCGGCGTCTCCGACCTGGGCTTTCCCAACAACGGCAGCACGACCCGCGGGCCCTCGGACGGCACGGGCAATTTCGGCCAGACCTTCGACGAAAACGGCAACATCGTCAAGGTCACCGGCTCCAACGTCTGGGGCGGCAACGTCACCAAGGGCCAGATGGACGCGGCCATCACCAAGATCAAGGGCCTGATCGACGCCGAAAGCAACAACCAGCAGATGGACATGCTGCGGCTGCAGAGCCTGAACAACAAAAAGAACGAATCCATCGAGATCCTGACCAACACGCAGAAGAAACACACCGACGCCAATTCCAACATCATCCGCAACTTCTGAGGGCGCCGCGGCTCGCGCAGTCCGGGCCGGCACTCTCGTTCACCCGACCGTCCCGACGGTCCGACACAAGGAGCAGACCATGAATACTCCCGGCGTAGGCAGCTCGCTGCCCATCGACATCAGCCAGGCGATTGCCTCGGGCGACATCCAGACCCTGATCCAGATGGTGCAGGGCGAGCGCGTCAAGCTGCTGGACCAGCAACTGGTGGACCAGGTCAAGGCCGTGCAGGCCCGCAACGACCAGATCGCCAAGCTCAACGACGTGCTGTCGCGGCTCAACTCCTATGCCTCGCAGATCGACGGCACCGACGCCGGCAGCAAGCCCAAGGGCAAGGACTGGAGCAACGACAAGATCCGCCAGTACGAGATTCCCCTGAACGACGCCATCCAGGAGGCGGGAATCACGGACCTGGGCTTCGAGAGCCGCACGGGCCAGCGCACGCCGTTGAAGGGCGAGTCCCAGGACGGCAGTGCCGGCAAGCTCTTGACCGGCACCAACGTGATCACCGGCAGCGTCACCAAGGGCGAGATCGACGCGGCCATCACCAAGGTCAAGGGCCTGATCGACGCCGAAAGCAACAACCAGCAGATGGACATGCTGCGGCTGCAGAGCCTGAACAACAAGAAGAACGAATCCATCGAGATCCTGACCAACACGCAGAAGAAACACACCGACGCCAATTCCAACATCATCCGCAATATCTGACCGAGACGTCCATGGCCAAGAAGACTCCCGAAGACATCATGCGCGAAGCCGAGGCGCTGATCGCGCAGACCCGCAGGAACCTGGAGGCGACTTCGGCCGCCTACCAGGACCACGGACTGGACCGCCAGAAGCTGGAAGCGGGTCTGGACGACAAGCATCGGGCCGAGGCCGAGGCGCTGTTTCGCAAGGACATGGAAGACATCGAGCGCGAGGTGGCCGAAGAGGCCGCGCGCCTGAGCTTTGCCAATGCGGCGCCGCGCGCGGGCGGCCCGCGCAAGATGCGCAACATGATCTGAAGCCCCGGCCCGGCGGGACGGGGGGAACCACACCATCACCATCACAGGACGCGCCATGAGCATGCAGGCAAACGCGGAATGGACCCAGGCGGAGGCGGACGCCGCCGCCGAGAACTTGATCGGCCTCTGGAAATCCGGGGGGACGCTGGCCCAGGCCATGGGCCTGAGCAGCGAGGAATGCGAGGCCATGTACGCCCATGGGCATTCCCTGTACGCCCAGGGCAAGTACGAGGACGCCTTCAAGATCTTCGCCCAGCTGGTGGCCTACGATCACATGGAATCGCGCTACCAGATGGCGCTGGCATCCGCGCTGCAGATGACGCGGCGGTATGAAAAGGCGCTGGAGCACTACATGATCGTGACGGTCATGCGGATCGACGATCCGACGCCGGTCTATCACTGCGCCGAATGCCTGATCGCGCTGGGCCGCACCGACGAGGCGCGCGAGTCGCTGGAGCTCGTCATCGGGTCGCTGTGCAGGCCGGGCGAGCACGACGTCATCAAGACACGCGCCGGGGCCCTGCTCAAGGCCCTGCAGGTCAAAGCCCCCGGCCGCTAGCCGGCCGTCCATGGAACGATTTTCCCGGAGCCCAACATGACGATTTCCCTGCAAACCAACCTGCCGCCCGGATACCTGCCGCCGGGGGTCGATCCCCAATCGCTGGATCCCGCCACCCGGAAGATGGTGGAGACCACCGGCATCACCATGGAAGCGGCGCTCAAGCTCATCGGCGTCGAGGTCAACGAATCCAATGCCGGCCGCCTGGAGGCCCTGCTGCAGTCCCTGCTGCCCAAGCCGTCCGGCGACAAGAGCACGGGCGATCCGTTTGGCAAGCTGGACTCCGGGACCGTGGCCATCGACATCTATTCGGTGATGGCGCTGTTCCAGAAGTGCGCGCAGGAAATGCGCAACCAGGCCCGCGAGGTCCGCAACTCCGAGCTGCAGAACCAGGTCACGACCCTCAAGAACGCCGCCCAGGAGATCCGCAATGCCGCCGAGGACCGCCTGCAGCAGGCCGTGATCCAGGGCTCGTTCCAGATCGCCGGCGGCGCCATGTCCGTGGGTATGGGCATCGCCGGCGGCGTCTACGGCGCCAAGGGCATCAAGGCCGGCACCGACACCGTCAAGGGCATGCAGTTCTCCAATACCGCCGGGATGCTCTCCAATTCGGCCCAGGGCGCGGGCAACATCATGTCCGGCATCGGCACGATGGCCGCCGCCGGCAAGGAACAGGAAGCGGCCGGACACGACGCGCACAAGGCCGAGCTCGAGGCCGACGCCCGGGTGCATGAACAAGGCGTGCAGCAGGCCAACGACCTGATGCAGCAGATGATGGACATCATCCGCGACGTGCGCGAAAAGCTCGGCGCCATCGATCAGGCGCGCAACGAAACCAATCGCGGCATCGCCCGCAACGTCTAGGCGCGGCTCACACACAGGGGCATCCATGAATACGACCGTTACCTCGAATTCGCCCGGACCGGGCTACAACTCCTCGCTGACGGGCCCGGACGGCGGCGGCCAGGCGGGCGGCACCGTGGGCAGCCAGCAGGTCGGCGGCCTCGACCTGGACAAGTTCTACGACGAGGTCCTGAAATTCGCCCAGCAGTACGAGAGCTCGGGCCAGCCCGGCGAGGACGATCCGCTGGTCGACCAGCGCGGCGCGCCGCGGCTCGATGCGCCCACCCAGAGCTTCAGCGCCAACGACATGGTCGATCTGCTGCGCAGCCTGCGCGGCAAGACGCAGGACGAGCAGCTCAAGGCGGCCAAGGAGGGCCTGGAGTCCGCCCGCCTCAAGTCCGAGAAGAACACCGAAAAGCAGCTGGAAAAGATCAAGGAATGGGTCGACAAGTGCAAGGAGGCCCAGTCCAAGGGCCTGCTGGGCAAGATCTTCGGCTGGATCGGCAAGATCTTCGCCTTCGTCGCCGCCATCGTGGCCGTGGTGGCGGCCGCCGCCGCGACGGTGGCCACGGGTGGCGCGGCGGCGCCGCTGCTGGCCCTGGCCATCGTGGGCGCCATCAGCGCCACCATGACGCTGGCCAGCGCCGTCTCGCAGGAATGCGGCGGCCCCGAGATCAGCATCAACAGCCTGATCCAGCACACGGTCGGCAAGTTCCTGACCGACGTGTGCGGCGTGGATCCCAAGCAGGCCGAGAACATCTGCAAGATCATCGGCGGCGCGCTGGCGATCGCCTGCCCGGTGATGCTGGCCATCGAGCCCTCGCTGCTGGGCAACATGGCCCAGAGCATCGCCCTGATGGCGGGCGCGGATGAAAAGACCGCCGGATACATCGGCATGGCCCTGACGATCGCCGCGGCCATCGGCGTGGGTATCGCCATGGCCGTGATGACGGGCGGATCCTCCGTGGCCACGACGGCCACCCAGGTCAGCAACAAGGTGATCCTGGGCGCCCTCAAGACCTTCAACACCGTCGTCACCGGAACCTCGGCTGCGGTGTCGGGCGGCACCCAGATCGCGCAGGGCGGGCTGAACATCTCCAAGGCGAAGTCCGAGGAAGAGGCTCAGCAGGCGATTGCCGGCAAGAAAGAGTTGGAGGCCATGATGATCAAGCTGCAAAAGCAGATGGAAGAGGGCCGCGAGGAAATGAAGAAAATCATCCAGCAGATCGAGGAGAGCACGCAGCTGGTCAGCAAGATGCTTGCGGGCACGACGGACAACATGACCCAGATCGCCATGAACATGGGCAGCAAGTCGACGGTCTGACGGACCGCGCAGGAGAAACGCATGTCGCACGACACCAACCCCGCCCGCAGCCCCTTCGGCCAGCAGCTCTACGACGGCCTGCAGGCGCTGCCGTCCAGCAGCCGCCTGAGCGCCGAGCAGCTCGAGGTGATCTACGCCCTGGCCTATGCCCACGTCACCCAGGGGCAGTACGCCCAGGCCCTGCCAGTGTTCGCGATCCTGGCGACCTATGGCCCGACGCGGCGGCACTACATCGCCGGACTGGCCCTGTGCCTGGAGATGTGCGAGCGCTACGAGGAAGCCATCAACATGTATTCGCTGCTGACCGTGCTGTTTCCCGGCAGCCCCGAGCCCGCCCTGCAGGTGGCCGAGTGCCAGCTGATGCTCGGGCGCACGGCCGAGGCGGCGGAGGAGCTCGACCGCGTGCTGCGCAGCATCGCCGAATCCGGCGGCCGGTACGACGCCCTGCGTCCGCGCGCCCAGGTGCTGCGGGATCTCGCGGGCAAGCGGGCCGATTCATGAGGGGTCCCCGAGACTCCGCCCCCGGGCCGAACGGGCCGGGATCCCAAGCCGTCTCCCGCGAGACGGCTTTTGTGCTTGAGGCCGACGATGCCCGCTTCCTCACCGAGGTCGGCATGCTGGCGGCCGGTCGCGGGGATTTGCGACATGCGGATACAATTTTCAACGCCTTGCGGCTGCTGAGGCCGGATCGCGCCTATCCCCTGGTGGGGCTGGCCGTCGCCCGCCTGAACGCCGGCCGCGCCGCCGAGGCGGCGCGCCTGCTGGAGGACGCCGACCTGTCCGATCCCGAAGAACGCGCCGTGGCGCGGGCGTGGTGCGGCCTGGCCCTGCAGCTGTCCGGGCGGGGCGCCGAAAGCCGCCAGGCCCTGGCCGATGCCGCGGCCCTGCCGGGCGAGGGCGGCCTGCTTGCCCGGCGGATGCTGGGGCTGGCGGAGGTATCCGATGGTCATTGAACGAGGAGTCTGATGGTGGAAATCGCCGCTCTTACCGCTGCGCTCACGGCGCAGACGCTGACCGCCGCGCCGGCCGCGCGCGCCGAACCGGCCCAACTGGCCACCGAGCAGTTCAACGCCATCATGAACGCGCCGACGGATCCCGCGCTGGGCGCCGTGCCCGCGGCGCTGCAGTCGGTCTTCGCGCCCGCCGCGGGGGCCGAGCCCACGCTGGGCGGCCAGATCCTGTCGGGCCTGCGGGGCGTGGCCACGGATTTTTCCGACACCTGGAAGGACATCGCCCACAACCTGGACGGCATGGGCGCGCAGCCGGCCGTCAGCGACATGCTGCGCCTGCAGACCGAACTGCTGCAGGTGTCCGTGCAGTACGAACTGGTGGGCAAGGCCGTGGCCCGCTCCACCCAGAATATCGACACGCTGGTCCGGATGTCCTGATGATGCTCTCACGCTTGTTCTCCCTGCGCACTGCGCGCCTCGCGCTGGCCGCCTTGGCACTGTCGGCCCTGGCGGCCTGTGGCTCCAGCGTCACGCTGTACTCGTCGGCCAGCGAGGGCGAGGCCAACGAACTGCTCTCGGTGCTGCTCGACGCCGGCATCCATGCCGAGAAGGTCATCGGCAAGGCCGGGGTGGCCGTCTCCGTCGATGGCGCCGAGGTGGCCCGCGCGCTCGACATCCTGAGGTCGCAAGGCCTGCCGCGCGAGCGTTTCGACGGCATGGGGCAGATCTTCCGCAAGGAAGGCCTGGTGTCCTCGCCCCTGGAAGAGCGCGCCCGCTACATCTACGCGCTGTCCCAGGAACTCACCAACACGCTGTCGCAGATGGACGGCGTGCTGGCGGCGCGGGTGCACGTGGTGCTGCCCGAGCGCGGCGAGATCGGCGAGGCCGCGACGCCCTCGACGGCGGCCGTCTTCATCAAGCACCGGGTCGGTTATTCCTTCGATGCGCTCAAGCCGCAGATCCGCCAGCTGGTGACGCATGCCATTCCCGGCCTGACCGAGGACCGGGTCTCCATCACGCTGGTGTCGGCGCAGCCGGGCACCGCCTCGGCGCACGAGGCGCCCGTCCTCAGTTCCGTGCTGGGGTTCCAGGTGGCGCAGGGCTCCGCCGGCGGCCTGGGCCTGTTGCTGGGCGTGCTGGTGCTGCTGGTCCTGGCGCTGGCCGCCGGCCTGGGCTACCTGCTGTGGCGCGGCGGCCTGCTGCCCCTGGGCGCGGGCGCCCGCGAACGCCATGAGCCCGCCCTGGGGGCGACGGCGCGGGAGGGCTCTGAATGAGCGCGGCGCCGCTGTTCGGATCGCGGCTGCTGGCATTCAATCTCCTGCCCAGCCTGACCCTCCATCCCAGCCGCCATGCCGCTTTCGGCGCGCCCGCGCGGCCCGTGCCGGCTGCCTGCGCCCCGGCCTGGCACCGGCACTGGTCCGCCGACATCCTGCGCCGCCTGGACCTGCATGAAAGGCCGGTGACCGACACCAGTCGCCCGGAGCTTGCGCTGGCCCTGCTGCCGCCGGACCGGCTGGCGCGGGTCGCGCGCCACATGGGCGCCGTGCTGTGCGCGCCGCGCCTGCGCCGCGCCATCGACGGCGGCGAGGTGCGCCAGCTGCTGTCGGCGCTGGGCGCCGACGTCCTGGATTTCGCCCGCCGCGCGGCCTCCGCGTCCCCGGCGCGCGTCGGCGCCGTGGAGACCGCCGGTGCGCCGCTGGCCGAGGGGGTGGACCGCCTGGGCCGCGCCGCCTTGCGCGCGGCCTTCCAGGGCGCGGGCCCCGAGCTCGCCCTGCGCGCCGGGCTCAAGCTGCAGGACGAACCGGCCGGCGCGCCGGATGACTTCCCGGACGCCCTGGGCCTGGCCCTGGACGTTCTCGAACGGATCGAACCGACATGGCATTCCTCATTCCGCGCGACGCACTGAAGCCGCGCACGCTGGCGGCGGAACTGGACCCGGCGGCCCGCGTCCTGCGGGCGGCCGACCATGCCGCGCTGGTGCAGGCGCAGGCCGTCCTGGACGACGCGCATGCGCAGGCCGAGGCCATCCTGGCCGGCGCCCGCGAGGCCTTCGAGGCCGAGCGCCGACGCGGCTACGAGGACGGCAAACAAGAGGCCCTGCTCGACCAGGCCGAGAAGATGATCGAGACCGTCAGCCGCACGGTGGACTATTTCGCCGGCGTGGAAAACGAAATGGTCGACCTGGTCATGGCGGCCGTGCGCAAGGTCGTGGACGGCTTCGACGACCGGGAAAAGGTCATGGTCGTCGTGCGCAACGCGCTGGCCGTGGTGCGCAACCAGAAGCAGATGACCCTGCGCCTGCATCCCGACGACATCGAGGTGGTGCGCGCGGGCATCAACGACATCCTGGCCACCTATCCCGGCGTGGGCTACCTGGACCTGCTGGCCGATGCCCGCCTGACGCGGGGCGCCTGCATCCTCGAAAGCGAGATCGGCATGGTCGAGGCCAGCCTGGAGGGTCAGATCGAGGCCGTGCGCAGCGCCTTCCGGCGCACGCTGGGCAGCCGGGTGTAGGGCCATGCGACAGTTCGACTACATCACGGAAATGATGGGGATGGCGCTGCACGACACGCCGACCCTCAGCATCAAGGGGCGGGTCACGCAGGTCATCGGCACCATCATCAAGGCCGTCGTGCCGACCGTGAAGGTCGGCGAGGTCTGCATCCTGCGCAATCCGGGCGAGGATTTCGAGATGAAGGGGGAGGTCGTGGGCTTTGCCCGGGACGCCGCCCTGCTGACGCCGCTGGGCGACATGTACGGCATTTCCTCGGCCACCGAGGTCATCCCCACCGGACGGGCGCACATGGTCCCGGTCGGGCCGGGGCTGCTGGGGCGCGTCCTGGACGGCCTGGGCCGCCCGCTCGACGAGGCCGAGCGCGGGCCGCTGGAGGCGAGCAAATTCTACCCGGTGTTCGCCGAGGCGCCCGATCCGCTGACGCGCCGCATCATCGACAAGCCACTGGAACTGGGCGTGCGCGCGCTGGACGGCCTGCTGACCTGCGGCGAGGGCCAGCGCATGGGCATCTTCGCGGCGGCGGGCGGCGGCAAATCGACGCTGATGGGCATGCTGGTCAAGGGCGCGGACGTGGACGTGACCGTGGTGGCGCTGATCGGCGAACGCGGCCGCGAGGTCCGCGAGTTCCTCGAACACGAGCTGGGTCCCGAGGGGCGCCGCAAGAGCGTCATCGTCTGCGCGACCAGCGACAAGTCCTCGATGGAACGCGCCAAGGCGTCCTATGTGGCCACCGCCATCGCCGAGTATTTCCGCGACCAGGGCAAGCGCGTGCTGTTCCTGATGGATTCCGTGACGCGCTTTGCGCGCGCGCAGCGCGAGATCGGCCTGGCGGCCGGCGAGCCGCCGACGCGCCGCGGCTATCCGCCGTCCGTGTTCGCGACGCTGCCCAAGCTCATGGAGCGGGCCGGCATGAACGCCCACGGCTCGATCACCGCGCTCTACACCGTGCTGGTCGAGGGCGACGACATGACCGAGCCCATCGCCGACGAGACGCGCTCGATCCTGGACGGGCACATCGTGCTGTCGCGCAAGCTCGGCGCGGCCAACCACTATCCGGCCATCGACGTGCTGGCCTCGGCCAGCCGGGTCATGAACGCGGTCGTCACGCCGGAGCACCGGCGGCTGGCGGGCCGGGTGCGCGAGCTGATGGCCAAATACCAGGAGGTCGAGCTGCTGGTGAAGATCGGCGAGTACAAGCGCGGCGGCGATGCCGTGACCGACGAGGCCATCGACAAGATCGACGCCATCAACCGCTTCCTGCGGCAGAAGACCGACGAGCGCGCCTCGCTGGACGAGGCGCTGGACGGCATGGCCTCCATCGCCGGCGGAGCGGACGCATGAACGTCTTTCACGAGCTCCTGGCCATCAAGCGCTTTCGCGAGGGGCAGGCGGAGATCGCCGTCGCGCGGCAGCGCGGGGCGCTGGCTGAGGCCGAGCAGCACCGCGTCCAGGCCGCCGAACAGCTGGACGGCTACCGGCAGTGGTCCCTGCAGCGCGAGCGCGACATGTACCGCGACCTCTGCAGCCGGCTGGTGCGCGTGCGCGACATCGAGGACGTCATGCAGGGCGTGTCCGACCTGCGCCAAGGCGAGCGCGACCGCGAGGCCCGCGTCGAGGCCGCGGCCGAGCAGGAGCGCGCCGAGGCGCAGCGCCTGGCCGAGCGCCGCGAGGCCCATCGCGAGGCTTCTCGCATGGTGTCGAAATTCATCGAACTGGCCAGCCTGCACGCGGCCGACCAGCTGCGCGAACTGGAGCGCAAGGAGGACCTGGAAATGGAAGAAGCGGCGTCCGTGGCGCGCGACCACGACGAATGGCAACAGCATGACGACTATGAGCCGTCCTGACCATGACTGAGCGGCGTATCGACCTGGACATCGGCATGGCGCGCAGCATGCCCGACCTCGGGCAGTCCGGCGCGGGCGCTTCGCGCCGCGACGCCTCCGAGGCGGACCGCGACGCCTTCGAGCAGGCCCTGGCGCGCGACGGCGGGACCCGGGCGCCGGCGCCGTCCCCGGACGGCGCGCCGCCGCCCTTCGCGCTGTTTCCGGGCGCCGTTCCGGCCGCCCCGGTGGGCGTCGAGGCGCCGGCGGGCCTGTCCCAGTTGCTGGCCGGAGCGGCCGACCGCGTGCTGGTGGGCGATGGCGGCAGCGGCCGGCGCGAGGTCCGCCTCGATCTCAAGGCCGAGGTCCTGCCGGGCGTCACGCTTTCCGTCTACGAGGACGAAGGCCGCCTGGTGGCCGCCTTCGCCTGCGCCAGCGAGACCTCGCGCGAGACGCTGTGCCGCTGCGCCCAGTCGCTGGCCGACGAACTTGCCCGGTCCCTGTCGCGTCCGGTCCTGGTGCGGGTGAGCACCGACGATCCCGAAGACCCCTGCCTGTACGAGGCGGCCTCGGCCGCGTGATGAAGACTGCCAGATGGATGCCATGAACTCCGCGATTCTCCAGCCCGCCGCCTTGCCCCGCCTGAGCGCCAGCCAGGCGCAGGCGCTGACGCTGGTGGCGACCCACGGCGCGGACCTGTCCGTGACGCTGCCCGCGCTCGAGGGGGTGGATGCCGCGCCCTGCGCCTGGCGCCTGGGGCTGACCGCCGGCGTGCCGGATGCGTTGCGGCAGGCCGCCAGCCTGCGCGCCGATCTGGAATGGGCGGGCGCCGCCCTGCGCCTGAGCCTGCCCCCGGCCGCGCTGGGCGCCTGGGCCGCGGCCCGCCTGCCCGAACTGGATCCAGGCGGGCTGCCGCAGGCCTTGCGATCGGCCGCGCTGGAGACGCTGCTGGCGGAGGCCGTGGCGGCCCTGACGCCGCTTTCGCCAGGCGGCCCGGTGCGCGTCGCCGCGGCTCCGGCCACGGCGGATGCGCCGCTCTCCCACGGCTGGACCCTGGCCGCGCGCGCCCAGGAACGGGGCGAGACCGTCCTGGCGGTGCTGGAGGCCGACGACCTGGGGCTGATGTTGCTGGCCGGCCTGCTGGGTCAGGTGCCGCCGGCGGGCGCCGCGGCCCTCGCGGACGCAGAGATCCCCGTGGTCCTGCGCGCCCTGGTCGGACAGGCCAGCCTGCCGGCCGCGGACTGGCTGTCGCTGGGCAGCGGCGACGTGATCCTGCTGGACGAATACCGGGTCGGCCCCGAGGGCGACCTGTGGCTGTGCATTGCGCAGGGGCAGGGCCTGCGGGTGCGGGCCGAGCAATCTTCCTATCTCGTGACACAAGGGTGGACTTCCCTCATGACCCAGACTTCTTCCCCCGAGGCCGACGTGCCGGCCGCCGAACCGCTGGAGGTGGACGCCATCCCGGTGCGGCTGAGCTTCGATCTGGGCGACCGCACCCTCACCCTGGCCGAACTGCGCCAGCTGCAGCCCGGCGCGGTGTTCGACCTGCAGCGGCCCCTGGCCGACGGGCCGGTGATGATCCGCGCCAACGGCGCGCTGGTGGGCACCGGCTCGCTGGTCGAGGTGGACGGCCGCATCGGGGTGCGCGTCGGCACGCTGGGCAAGGGCGGGGCATGAGCGGCAATTTCGATCCGGTCAGCCTGGCCATCGCGCTGGCGCTGCTGGCTCTGCTGCCGCTGGCCGCCGTCATGATGACGTCCTTCCTCAAGCTGGCCGTTGTGTTCGCGCTGGTGCGCAACGCCCTGGGCGTGCAGCAGGTGCCGCCCAACATGGCCCTCTACGGGCTGTCGCTCATCCTGACGGCCTACGTCATGGCGCCCGTCGTGATGCAGGTCGGGCACGAACTGCGCGCCGTGCGCGAGCCGCCGGCCCAGTCCCAGGCGGCCGGCAAGACCGGCGGCGATCCCGTCGGGGCGATGCTGGACGCCGTGGCGCGCGGCGCCGAGCCGCTGCGCGCCTTCATGCTGAAGAACAGCCAGGCGCAGCAGCGCGATTTCTTCGTGCGCACCGCCCGCCACCTGTGGGGTGAGGACCAGGCGCGGGACCTGCGCCAGGACGACATGATCGTGCTGGTGCCCGCCTTTCTGGTGTCCGAGCTCACCGCCGCCTTCCAGATCGGCTTCCTGCTCTACCTGCCCTTCGTCATCATCGATCTCATCGTGTCCAACATCCTGCTGGCCATGGGCATGATGATGGTCTCCCCGGTCACCATCTCCATGCCCCTCAAGCTCTTCCTGTTCGTCATGATCGACGGCTGGACGAGGCTGATCCAGGGCCTGGTGCTGTCCTATTCCTGAGGCGCGCATGGGTACCGTCGACATCGTCTCCTACATGACCCAGGCCCTGTACCTGACCCTGTGGCTGTCGCTGCCGCCGATCGCGGTGGCGGCCATCGTGGGGACCTTGTTCTCGCTGTTCCAGGCGCTGACGCAGATCCAGGAGCAGACCCTGTCATTCGCGATCAAGCTCATCGCCGTGTTCATCACGCTGCTGCTGACGGCCCGCTGGCTCAGCGGCGAGCTCTACAACTACGCGATTTCCGTGTTCGATCTTTTCTACAAGATCCGATAGGGGGAACGGGAAAATGACCGGCGGCGCGTCCTTTGCGGAAATCCACGTGTTCCTGGGGTCCTGGGCGCTGACGCAGCCCCGGCTCCTGGCCATGTGCGCCATGCTGCCGCTGTTCAACCGCCAGGTGCTGCCGGGGCTGCTGCGCTACGGCATCTGCGCGGCGCTCGGCCTGGTGCTGGTGCCGATGCTGGCGCCGCGCTACGCCCAGCTCGACCTGGGCACCGTGGACCTGATGCTGCTGGTCGCCAAGGAAGTCTTCATCGGCCTGGTGCTGGGATTTCTGGTGGCGATTCCCTTCTGGACCTTCGAGGCCGTCGGCTTCGTCGTCGACAACCAGCGCGGCGCCAGCCTGGGCGCGGTCATCAACCCGGCCACGGGCAACGACTCCTCGCCGCTGGGCATCCTCTTCAACCAGGCGTTCCTGGTGTTCTTCCTGGTGAGCGGCGGCTTTTCGCTGATGCTGACGCTGCTGTACGACAGCTTCCGGCTGTGGGACCTGTGGTCGTGGACGCCCACCCTGCGGGCGGAAAGCATGCCGCTGTTTCTCGACCAGCTCAGCCGCTTCATGCGCCTGGTGCTGCTGTTCGCCGCGCCGGCCATCGTGGCGATGTTCCTGGCCGAGCTGGGCCTGGCCCTGGTCAGCCGCTTCGCGCCCCAGTTGCAGGTGTTCTTCCTGGCCATGCCCATCAAGAGCGCCCTGGCGCTGCTGGTGCTGGTGCTGTACATGAGCACGCTGTTCCAGTATGCCGGCGACACCGTGCGCGAGATTCCCGGGATCCTGCCGTTCCTGGACGGCCAGTGGAGGCTGCCATGAGCGGCGAAAAGACCGAACAGCCGACCCACAAGCGGCTGCGCGAGGCCCGCGAGAAGGGCGACGTCGCCCACAGCAAGGATTTCACCCAGACCCTGCTGATCCTGGCGCTGTTCGGCTACATGCTGGCCAATGCGTCCGGCCTGATCTCGTCGCTGGGCAAGATCCTGCTCATCCCGGCGGGCCTCACCGGCATGCCCTTCGAGCTGGCGCTCAAGACCGCGCTGGAGGCCACGCTGCGCGAGGCCCTGTCGCTGATGCTGCCCTTCGTCCTGATCGTGCTGGGCGTGGGACTGTTCGGCGAATTCCTGCAGGTCGGCATCGTGCTGGCCTTCAAAAAGCTCATCCCCTCGGGCCAGAAGCTCAATCCAGCCGCCAATCTCAAGAACATCTTTTCCAAGAAGAACCTGGTCGAGTTCCTCAAGTCCGCCATCAAGATCGCCTTCCTGTCGATCCTCGTCACCCTGGTGGTGCGCGACGCGCTGCCGCAGCTGATGTCGGTGCCCCACAGCGGCCTGGCCGGCCTGCAGATGGGCGTGGGCGGGATGCTGCGCACCCTGCTGCTGAACGTGGCCCTGGCCTACACCATCATTTCCCTCGCCGATTTCGTCTGGCAGCGCCTGCAGCACCGCAAGCAGCTGATGATGAGCAAGGAAGAGGTCAAGCAGGAATACAAGGAAATGGAAGGCGACCCCCACATCAAGGGCAAGCGCAAGCACCTGCACCAGGAAATGGTGATGCAGGGCGCCGTCCAGAGCGCGCGCAAGGCGACGGTGCTGGTGACCAATCCCACGCACCTGGCGATCGCCCTGTACTACGACCAGGACGAGACGCCGCTGCCCGTCGTGCTGGCCAAGGGCGAGGGCGCCCTGGCCGCCGAGATGATGCGCGCGGCGCGCGAGGCCGGCGTGCCCGTCATGCAGAACATCCCGCTGGCGCGAGCCCTGATGGCCGACGGCCAGCTGGACCAGTACATCCCCAGCGAACTGATCGAACCCGTCGCCGAAGTCCTGCGCCTGGTGCGCAAGCTGGCGGGGGAACAACCGGAGTAGACCCATGGCCCTTGCATCCCACCCCCTGATCGCCGGCTACGCGGCCCGGCACGGCATCCACGACGGCGTGCGCTCCGACGGCCGGCTCACCCTGGTGATCGACGACAAATACCGCGTCCACCTGCTGGGCGCGCGCAACGGCTGGCTGGTCATCAGCGCGCGCCTGCGGGCCCTGCCGCCGGCCGGACTGGCGCGCGAGCAGTTCTTTGCCGACATCGGCCGCCACGCCGCCGGCATGCTCAGCCGCCAGCCCTCGGCCTGCGTGGTGGACCCCGACGAGGACTCGCTGTGGCTGCAGCAGATGGTGCGGCCCGACACGGACGCCGTGCGGCTGGACGAGGCGGTGGGGCAGTTCGCCAATGCGCTGTCGTTCTGGGTGGGCGTGGTGCGGCGGGCGGCATGAACGGGAAACGGAAGATGATGATGACACGACTTGCGGCAAGCATGGGAGGCGCTTTGTTGAAATCCTGGATTCCAGCCTGCATGCTGGCCCTGTGCCTGGTCGGCACGAGCGCGCGCGCCGCGCCCAACTGGCCCGCCGCCGCCTACAGCTACTACGCCCAGAACGAGAGCCTGCAGGACGTGCTGCGGAAATTCGCCGGCGGCTTCAGCCTCGCCCTGGAAATGGCGCCGGGCGTCTCCGGCACGGTCAACGGCAAGTTCAACACCGCCACCCCGACGGAATTCATGGACCGCCTTGGGGGGGTGTACGGTTTCAACTGGTTCGTCTATTCGGGCACCCTGTTCGTCAGCCCCGCCAGCGCCATGGTGACGCGCTCGGTCAGCGCCATGGGCAGCTCCATTTCCGCGCTGCGCGACGCCCTGCTGGAGCTCGGCGTGCTCGATCCCCGATTTGGCTGGGGCGAGCTCGAGGACCAGGGCATCGCCCTGGTGTCCGGCCCGCCCGCCTATGTGAAGCTGGTGCAGAAGATGGTGGCGGCGCTGCCGCTGGGCGCCGGCGGCCAGCAGGTCGCGGTGTTCCGCCTCAAGCATGCCTCGGTCAACGACCGCGTCGTGAGCTATCGGGACCAGAGCGTCGTGACCCCGGGGCTGGCGACGGTCCTGCGCAACCTGATCCTGGGATCGGGGTCGGGCGCGAACAACGAGACCCTGTCCGCGGTGGCGGCGCCGCTGCGCGACAACCCGCCGGTGTTCGCAGGCTCCACCGGCGACGCCGGGGCCGAACCGGCCGCGGGCGGCGCGGCGGAAACCCCGGGATCGGCCGCCCCGGCGACCCGCGAGCCGCGCCGGCGCACGGGCCTGCGCTTTCGCGAGCCGACCGTCCAGGCCGATCCCCGCCTGAACGCCATCATCGTGCAGGACATCCCGGACCGCATCCCCATCTACCGCCAGCTGATCGAGCAACTGGACGTGCCCAGCACGCTGATCGAGATCGAGGCCATGATCGTCGACGTGAATTCGGACAACATCAGCGAACTGGGGGTGACCTGGGGCGCCCAGGCCGGCAAGACCACGTTCGGCTACAGCGACTTCGGCCTGAGCCCCAGCAACGGCCTGCCGCTGGACAGCGCCGCCACGCTGTCGCCCGGCACGATCGGCCTGTCGGTCAGCAATGTGCTGGCGGCCCGCCTGCACGCTCTGGAGACCCAGGGCGCGGCCAACATCCTGTCGCAGCCCTCCATCCTGACGGCGGACAATATGGGCGCGCTGATCGACCTGTCGGACACGTTCTACATCCAGACGACGGGCGAGCGCGTGGCCACCGTGACGCCCGTGACGGTCGGCACCTCGCTGCGCGTGACGCCGCGCTACATCGAGGGCAGCGGCGACCGGCGCCGCGTCGAGCTGACGGTCGACATCGAGGACGGCCGCATCCAGGACGAGCGCAAGATCGGCACCCTGCCGACGGTGCGCAAGAGCAGCATCAGCACGCTGGCCATCGTCGGCGACGGCCAGACCCTGCTGGTCGGCGGCTACAACAGCAGCCAGGACAGCCAGCAGGTCGACAAGGTGCCGGTGCTGGGCGACATCCCGCTGCTGGGCGCGCTGTTCTCCAACAAGAGCAAGACGCGCCAGCGCCGCGAGCGGCTGTTCCTGCTGCGCCCGCGCGTCGTGTCGATCGAGGGCCATCCGGTGGCGCCGCCGCGCCTGCAGTCCGCGGGGACGGGGCCGGCGCTGAACGCCACCTGGCCCGAGAACGGTCAGCCCATGAGCGCCGGCGAATACCTGGACCTGATCCAGGGGCAGCAGACCCGGGTGCGATTCGATTCCGTGCGCGAGGCCTCGGTCACCGGCCCGGTGCGGGTCGGGCCGTCCTACGTCGAGTCGCAGGCCCTGGGCGAGGCCAGCGTGCCCAGCGACGGCGCGTCGGCCGTGTCGCGCCAGTCCTCGGTCCACGTGCAGGTCCAGCCGGTCAGGCCCTGACGCGGGCACCGGAAGAGGGAACGCCTGGCGCGCAGGTGTTACCTATCAGTCGGGAGGCGGCGATCCCGCCGCCTCCCGACCTAGCGAGGACACGATGGACGCATCCAGCCTGATTTCCTTGTTCGGCCAGGAGGCCGGCATCGCCCTGACCCTGAACGACGCCGGGACGGCCGCGCTGGCCATCGAAGGCGGCCCCACGCTGCACCTGGAGCACGACCCGCAGGCGGACGTGCTGCATTGCTACGTGGTGATCGGCCCGATCCCGGCCGACCCGGCCCGCCGCCAGGACGTCTTCCGGCAGATGCTGGCCGCCAATGTCTTCGGCCGCGATACCGCGGGCGCCACCCTGGGGCTGGACGAGGTCGCCGGCGAGCTGGTGCTGTCGCGCCGGCTGGAACTGCCGCGGGCCGATACGGCCTGGCTGCGCGCGACGGTCGAATCCATGGCCGCCGTGGCGCAGGACTGGCGGCAACGGCTGGCGGGCTCATCCCCCGATGCCGGCAGCCAGCCGGCGGGGACGGCATCCGGCGTCCTGCCGCCCGATTTCGGCCTGCGCGTCTGATCTCCACAGGAGCCCAAACCATGCCCGGCATCCAGAATCTCGGCCAATCCGGCGTCCAGGACCTCCAGCGCCAGCAACTCGAACCCGGCCCCCTGGGGCAGGTCGGCAATCTGCGCTTCAAGGCCGCGCCGGGCGCTACGCCCCGCACCTCGGGGCCCAACGTCTTCCAGCGTTTCGGCCAGTTCCTGTCCAAGGTCGCCTTCTACGTCGGCGCCAGCCCCGCGCAGCGGGCGCAGCAGTTCGTGCTGGACCAGGCGCGCGACAACAGCCGGCGCATCGGCAACCTGCTGGGCAACCTGACGGCCTCCCCCAATGACCCCAAGGCGCAGGCCAGGATCGCCCAGGGCCTGGCCCGCCTGGGCGATCTGTCGGGCGGCGACCTCTCCAGCCTGCCCGGCGGCCAGCAGTCCCTGAACACCTACCTGAGCGAACTCGGCCTGCCGGACCTGAACGCGCTGCGCAGCGGCGTGCTGGGTGATCCGCAAGCCCGCCAGGCCACGCTCGACCGGGTGGACCCGCCCCGCCTGCGCGCCCAGGCCGCCCAGGTGCTGGACCAGATCGTCCGCGCCATGGACCAGCACCTGGCCGGCCAGGTGGTGCGCGAGCCCCTGTCGCAGATCCAGGGCCTGCTGTCCGCCCGGCCCGTGGACGGCGTGGCGCTCGAGGCCCAGTTGGGCAAGCTGTCCGAGGGCCTGGCCATGATGGGCGGCGACAAGCTCGGCGTCCATCTGCAGGCCTTGCCCCGCAATGAACTGAGGGCGCTGCAGGATCTCCTGCATGCCGGCAAGCTGGATGGCGCCAAGCTGGCCCTGGCGCAGATCCGTGATCCGGATGCGCAGCCGCTGCGGATCGAGGACGCCCCCGACCGTGTCCACGAGACGCTGGATCCGGGCCTGATCCAGTCCGGCCGCATCCAGCATGGCGAAGCCATGCTGGACCGCCTGAGCCAGGCGCTGGACAAGGAAATCCAGGCGCGCATCGACGAGTCGCACCCCGGCCTGACCGACGGCCTGCAGGTCGCGATCGAGAGCGGCGACCGCGGCGCCATCGCGCGCGCCCTGTTCGACCTGAACGGCACGGTCGGCGCCCTGCAGGACGCCTACGGCACCCTGCCGGAGGACACGCTGCGCGCGGTGCGCGCCCAGGTGTCCGGCGCCATGGCCGCGCTGCGCGACCCGGACACCAATCCCGAGGGCCCGCTGACGCGGGATTCGCTCAAGCGCCTGGACGACAATGCGCTGGGCCAGTTGCGCCGCAGCGGCAACCTGCGCGCGCTGGGCCTGTCGCTGGACCGCGACGGCGCCCGCGCGGAAGGGCTGTCGCGCGTGCAGGCCCTGAGCCAGCAGGTCGTCCAGGGCATGACCGGCCTGATGCGCTCGCTGGGCGCGGACCCGGTGGACATGCCGGCGCTCGTGCGGCAGCTGCGCGACCTGTCCGAGCTGGAACTGCAGCGCAGCCAGCAGCTGGGCCAGCTGGGCCACTACGGCGACATGGCCAGCGTGGACGACCGCAAGGCCATGGTCGAGCAGGCGTTCCGGCAGGCGCTTGCCGGGCTGGTCGAGGCCGGGGAAACGGACGTTGCCCGGCGGGCGACGTCCCAGCTGGGTCTGCTGGAAGGCCTGGAAGACGGATTCCGCAGCATCGCGTTCGGCCTGGGTGACGTCGTGGGCGATCGCGACTACGAGCAGGGCGGCACCGAGACGCTCAAGCGCGTCAGCACGACGCAACATCTGCTGACCGGCATCACCGGCGCGTTGCGCGATGCCGTGCCCGGACTGATCGACGGCGAGCCCCCCGAAATCGAGGCCGTGGAACTGCCCGGCGAGTTCTACACCTCCGTGGTGGAACAGTACGGCGTCAGCTACGATCCCGCGACCTTCGAGTCCACCCTGGTGCTGAGCGACGGGATGCGGGCGAAACTCGCCCCGCACCTGGAAGAGCCCATCGACGTCTCGTCCCATCCCACGCATACGGTCACACTGCCGGTGCGCGGTACGGACACCGAATTCCCGGTCAGCATCTCGTTCTTCAAGGACGGGATCGAGCGGCCCAGCATTTCGCTGTCGGTCCGGGGGCGCGGCCTGGACGGCGGCGTGGTGCGTTCCTCCTGGCCCGACGGCGTGCCGCGGGACCGGCGCGACGAGGCCATGGGCGAGGCCCTGGACGCACTGACGCAGATCGCCGGACCCGCCACCGAGCCGCTGACGCGCCTGATGAACCAGCAGCTGGGCGCTGGCATCCTCAAGGGCCTGCAGGACATGGGGCAGGACTCGCCCTTCAAGCTCGAAGACGGCTCCGTGGTCATGCCCATCGGGTCCGGACGCTTCCATTTCGACGTCGAACGCACCGAGGACGGGAGTTTCCGGATCGGCGCGGTGATGACCATCCCGGTCAAGGACGCGGTCGGCCTGGACCGGAACGGCATCGGGGTGCCGGTCGCCATGGATCCTTCGGTGAGCTGGGCGCAGGTCCGCGTGGTCTTGAGCGTATCGTCGGACGGGCAGCAGGTCACCCTGTCCGAGCCGCCGCAGTTCCGCCACCATTTCGTGCTGCGGCCGCAGGACGACGACCTCTGAAGGCGGGTCTAGAAATCGAGCGTCAGCCCCTTGCCCTGCAGCCGTTCGCGCAGCGCGGCGCGGGCCCGCGACAGGCGGCTGCGCACGGTGCCGATGGGCACCGAGAGCAGGGCGGCGGCTTCCTCGTAGGACAGATTGTCCAGCCCGACCAGCAGCAGGATGTTGCGCATGCTCTCGGGCAGTTCCTCCAGCGAATCCTGCAGCAGCCGCAGCGTCTGGGCATGGGCGGCGGCCTCTTCGGGCGAGGTCGACTCGGCGGCCAGGTCCTCGAGGCTGCTTTCGCCCACGAAATCGTAGCGGCGCTCGGGCGCGCGCGACAGGTGGTTGCGGATCAGGTTCAGCGCGATTCCGTACAGCCAGGTCGACAGTTGCGATTCGCCGCGAAAGGTCTGGTACGAACGGGCCGCCTCCATGAAGGCCTGCTGCGCCAGGTCCTCGGCCTCGCTGGTATTGCCGATGTGCTTGATGATGAATCGCTGCAGGCGCGCGCTGTGCTCCTGGACGAGGTCGCGGAACAGGCGTTCATCGGGAATGCGGGACGGCGCGGTGTCGTCTGCCTGGCACGAAGGATCTGGTGCGGTGCCGTCGGAGTCGGGAGAGGAAGTCATGGGCCGGAACAGGAAGCGATGGGCACTGCTGATCCGGCAGATTCTAGATCAATGAGACGAGACCTTACAAGAAATTACGTGAAGCCTATAGTATCGGAGAGCCGCATGGGGCGGCGCGGACGGGCGGTTTTGGCGTGTTCAGCCCGCCAGCAGTTCCTTCAGCCAGGCCTGCGCCGTCGCGGGCGGGACGGGGCTCTGGCCCTGGCGCGCGGCCTGTTCGAACCGCGCCTGCATGGCCTGGTCGATCTGCGCGGCGCGCTGCGGCCCGATGGTGGATGGCTCGATGCCCAGCGATCGGCAGACCGCCTGGAAGCCGGCGCCGCGCGAGCCGGCCGAACAGTCCAGGCGGGTGGCGAAGTCCACCCCGGACATGGCCTGGCTGGAGGTCTGAGCCATGTCCAGGGCCTGCGTCACGGTGCGCGAGGACAGGGGCTTGCCGGGGCTGGGTTCCAGCCCCAGTTCGCGGGCCACGGTGCGCGCGATGCCGATGCCGTAGGTCTGGCCGAGGGCCTCGGTGAACATGCGGGTCGTGTCCACGTCGGGCGCGACCCAGGCGACGCTGCGCCCGCTGGGCGTGGCGCCGACGCCCAGGACCTGCATGGACTGGCCGGACACGGAAATGAAGACGGACTCGGTACCGTGGGCGGCAGTCTCGAAATGTTCCAGGCTCGGCCCCCGCGACAGAGGCAAGGAAGTGGACAGATTGGAGTTCATAAATGGTCGGTTCGAGCAACTGCGGCGGCGGACCACCCTCGGAAAGTCGGTTTTGTCGACTGAGTAACCAGAGTACAGGAAAGGTTCCGGCAAGGATGTGTCTCAAATTTGACGTCGGTGTCGTTTGCTTGCAAAACGGAAAGGAGAGGCCATGACGGACGGCCTGGCGGCGGGCCGCCGCATCGGACTCGAACTGGAAATGGGCGTGGTGCGCGTTGCCGATGGCCGCAGCCACGCCGTACAGCGGTATTTCGAGACCCTGGCCGTCCTGAAGCAGGCGCGCGGTTTGCAGCCGGTGCGCCGGCTCATCGGCGACCGCCTGGCGGGCCTGGGCACGCCCGAGGGCGAGAGCGGCCTGGACAATGGTTACAACCTGCTGGAGACGGCTTTCGCGCCCATCGACGGCGGTCCCGGCGCGCTGGACCGCCTGGCCGCCGGCGTGCTGCGGGAACTGCGCGAGGCGGAACAGGCGCTGGCCGCCGAGGGCGCGGCCTTGCTGAATGCGTCCCAGCATCCGGACTGCCCGCTGGATCCCGGCTGGTATGCGGGCGCGCGCGTGGACCGGCCCATCTATCGCGAGCTGGTCGGCTATCGCGGCTGGCGGCATCGCGTGGGTATCGACGCCAAGGCGCAGAACGGCCCCTGCACCTCGGTCCCGGTCGCCCAGGCCGCGCGCGCCCTCAATGCCATCCTGGCCCTGTCGCCCGCCCTGATCGCGCTGTTTGCCAACAGCCCGCTCGAATCGGGCCGCGAGACCGGCCTGAAGGAAAACCGCCTGACGATGTGGGACCGCATGTTCCGCGAAGCCCGCTTTCCGGGCGACCACGACCTGCAGCGCCTGCCGCCGCGGCCCTTTCGCGACCTGGGGGATCATTACCGGTGGATGTTCGGGCCCGGGACGGCGTCCCGCGCCCTGCCGCTGGAGCTGGGGCGCGGCTACAAGTCCGTCACCCCCGTCTACCTGCAAGGCGACCCGCCGCTGTCGGCCTTCCTGCGCTCCGCCGGCTGGGACGGGCGCCGCGGCGGCGCCCAGGGACCCGCGATCCGCCTGCTTCCGCAGGGCGCCTATTTCACCTACGCCCAGTATGCGCATTTCCTGGACGCCCGCTGGCGCTATCGCGTGGAACGCGAGCCGGAACTGGACGCGCTGCTGCGGGCCTGGGACCGGCCCGAGGGGCTGGAGGCCCTGCTGCAGGACTGCGGCGCCGAGGGCTACATCGAAGGCCGCGCGCCCGGCGCGGTCTTTGCCGACGCGCAACTGCTGGCGGAATCCGGGGCGGCCGTGGCCGCCAGCGCGCCCATCGCGCCCTCCGCCGTGCAGCTGGGGCTGCTGAACCGGCTGGACGATGCCGAACGCCTGTGGCGCGACTGGGGCTGGGAACGGCTGCGCGGACTGCGCGCCGTGGCGATCCGCAACGCGCTGGCCGACGGGCAGGTCCGCGCGCTGGCCGACGAGGTGCTGGACGTTGCGCGCAGCGGCCTGCCGCCGGCCGAACGCCACTGGCTGGACTACGCCGAGCATGCCGTGCGGACGCGGCGCACCGGGGCGGACCGGCTGCTGGAGCTCTGGCGCGACGAGGCGGGGCGCCCCGACCGCCTGGCCCGGGTCTGCGAGCGGCGCCGCGTCTGCGCTATCGAGCCGCCGTTTCGCGTATGATGGAGGCCGGTTCATCTGTCCGTCCAAGCCTGCCATGCCCTTTGCCATCGACAAGTCCGGATCCGCGCTCATTTTCCAGCCCGAAGGCCAGGTCAACAGCGCCAACGCGGCCGCCTTCGAGGCGGACCTCATGGCGCAGGTCGACAAGGGCGAACACCAGATCATCCTGGACCTGCAGCGCCTGGACTACATCTCCAGCGCCGGCCTGCGGGTCGTCCTGCTGCTGGCCAAGAAACTCAAGCAGCTCGGCGGCGCGCTGATCCTCTGCGACATCCAGCCCAATGTGCGCGAGGTCTTCGAGATCAGCGGCTTTCTCGCCATCCTGAAAGTCTGCGACACGCGCGCCCAGGCCCTGGCCGCACTGGGCTGACCGCCGTCATTCTCCGCGCCCCGCCTGGGGCGCGGATCGTTTCAGCATTCCACGACGTTCACCGCCAGCCCGCCGCGCGAGGTCTCCTTGTATTGGGACTTCATGTCGGCTCCCGTCTGGCGCATGGTCTCGATCACCATGTCCAGGGTCACGTGGTGCTTGCCGTTGCCATGCAACGCCAGCCGCGAGGCGTTGATGGCCTTGTTGCCGCCCATGGCGTTGCGTTCGATGCAGGGAATCTGCACCAGCCCGCCCACCGGGTCGCAGGTCAGGCCCAGATTGTGTTCCATGCCGATCTCGGCGGCGTTCTCGATCTGCGCCACGGTGCCGCCCAGCACGGCCGTCAGGCCCGCGGCCGCCATGGAACAGGCCACCCCGACCTCGCCCTGGCAGCCGACCTCGGCGCCCGAGATCGAGGCGTTCTCCTTGTACAGGAAGCCGATGGCCGCCGCCGTCAGCAGGAAATCCACGACGCCGTCTTCCGACCAGCCCGGGATGAAGGTGCGGTAGTAGCGCAGCACCGCCGGCAGCAGGCCCGAGGCGCCGTTGGTGGGCGCCGTCACGACGCGGCCGCTGGCGGCGTTCTCTTCGTTGACCGCCATGGCGTACAGGTTGACCCAGTCCATGGCGAACATGACGTCGTCCGGATTCACCGGGGCGGGCGCCTGCGTGCAGCCGGGCTCGCGGGCGCGGGATTTCGACATCAGCTCCTGGTAGAGCGCCGGCGCGCGGCGCTTGACCTTCAGGCCGCCGGGCAGGATCTCGTCGCCGAAGGCCCCCTGCAGGCCGCAGCCCCGGTCGATCGCATCGTCCATCACCCGTGCGATCCGCAGCACGCCCGCACGGACCTCCTCGGCCGGACGCATGGTGACCTCGTTGGCCATCATCAGCTCGGCGATGCTGAGCCCGTGGCGCGCGCACTGGTCCATCAGCTCGGCTGCGTGCGTGAAGGGGTAGGGCATGGGCTCGTGCTCGGGCACGGTCTCGTCGGTCTCGATGCTGTCCAGCGCCCGGATGAAGCCGCCCCCGATGGACACATAGCGCTCGTCCAGCAGGGTCCCGCCCTGCGCGTCGAGCGCGATGAACCGCATGCCGTTGGGGTGTTCCGGCAGCGGCTGGACCCGGCCGGAAAAGACGGTCTTCGGATCGAAAGGGATGGTGCGACGGCGCCAGATCGTCAGGCGGCGGTCGCGCGTCACCGCGCCCACCAGCTCGCCGATGGCCGCTGGTTCCACCGTGTCGGGCGCCTCGCCCATGAGCCCCAGCATGATGCCCATGTCCGTGCGGTGTCCCGCGCCGGTCTCTGCCAGCGACCCGTACAGGTGGATGGACAGGCCGGCGACCTGGTCCAGCAGCCCGCGCGCGTCCAGGTTGCGGGCGAAATTGCGGGCGGCGCGCATGGGCCCGACCGTATGCGAACTGGATGGGCCGATGCCGATCTTGAAGATGTCGAAGACGGACAGAGCCATGATCGTCCTCCGGAAAATTGACGGCGGGACCTGGCCGGGCGTCGTCCTGCGCCCTTGCGGTCCCTCATGGGACCAGATTCTATTGATTTGGCGGAATCTTTATTGAATCAAAGCGACATTCATGGGGTATTCTTGTGTCATCACCTCCCTGGTGACTGGGATACACTGCTCATGCGGGTCTGGTTTCTTGGCATTAATTGAATAAAAGCGACGTTCCGCTCTGTATAAATGAATTCAAGCGACATTCATTCGACTCGTGCGGGGCTGCAGGCCGACGTGTCCGTCCGCCTGGGCTTCGTGCTGATGCCCCAGTTCGCCATGGGCGCGTTCGCCGCCTTCACCGATCTGCTGGGCCTGCTGGATTCCCAGACCGACACCCCGGGCCCCTGCTCGTGGGAAGTCGTGGCCGACACCCTGATCCCGGTGCGTTCCGCCAGCGGCGTCCAGGTGGTGCCCACCGACCTGCTGGGCGACCCCCTTCGTTTCGACTATATCGTGGTGGTCGGCGGCCTCCAGGCCCCCGCGGACCCCGCAGGGCCGGCCCTGCTGGCCTGGCTGCGTCAGGCGGCGCGCGGCGGCCGCCACCTGGCGGCCCTGTGCAACGGCGTCTTCGCCCTGGCCCAGGCCGGCGTGGCGTCCGGCCACCGCCTGTGCATCGGCGGCCACCTGTATCGCGAGTTCATCGAGCGCCACCCGGCCTGGCCGCCGGACCGGCTTGTGACCGACCGTCCCGCCGTCTTCGACCGGCGCCGCATCAGCTGCGCTGGCGGCCCCGCCGTCACCGACGTGGCCATCCGCATCCTCGCCCGCCATCTGCCCCGGGCCGACATCCAGCGCGCCCTGCGCCTGCTGCAGATCGAGGCCGGCGAACCCCACAGCCAGGTGCAGCCACCGCCGCCCGGCGTGCCCGCCGACAGCCCGCCGGCCCTGCGCCGCGCGGTCCTGCTGATCCAGCAATACGCCGGCCAGGGCCTCAGCCTGGCCGAACTCTCCGGCCGCCTGGGCCGGTCGCCCCGCCAGCTGCAGCGCCTGTTCCGCCAGCACCTGGGCACCACGCCCCAGGCCCACGCCCGCGCCGTGCGCCTGCGCCTGGCCGCCTGGATGCTGCGCCAGACCGACAAGAGCATCGCCACCGTGGCCTCCGACTGCGGTTTCGCCGACGCCGCGCACATGAGCCGGGCCTTCCGCGCCGAGTACGGCAGCAGCCCCGGCGCCTGGCGCCGCCAGGCCGATCCGCAGGAAAACACCGTATAATGTCGGTCCATTTCCGGGACGGCGCCCTGCCGTCCCGACCCTGCCCGGGTGGTGAAATTGGTAGACGCAGGGGACTCAAAATCCCCCGCCGCAAGGCGTGCCGGTTCGATTCCGGCCCCGGGCACCACTAGTCACCTGAAACGCCCTATGGCGGTATCCACGAAAGTTTGGCCATAGGTCCTTCGTTTGCTCGCCATGCGCGGCTACGAGAAGGGGAGGAAATTCCTCCTGTTCGTACCACGATTTCGGTGGATCCCGCGGGTTTTTTGCATCGTTTGAGCCAGGATATTGACGGCCTTCTCAATATCGTCGGCCGACAGCAGGCTGAAGCACAGGCGGGCAAAGTTCCTCTGGCTGTGCTCGACAAAATATTGTGACCCCTTGTCGAAAGGCACTCCTTCGGCTCGTGAATACGCAAGCCAGTCGTCCGCCGGTACGTCCCGTGGAATACCGACCCAGATTGAAAACCCTCCGGTATGGCTCTGCTGTGGCACTAGTACGTCCAGCTTGCCCATGATGTTTTCCATCAGGGTCTGGTAGAGTTGGCCGTAGTGCCTGCGTAACCGGGCGAGTAGCGTTTCATACAGGCTGTTTTCCAGGATGTTGGAGACGATCAGCTGGCTGAGAGCCGAGGACTGGATGTCCCTGGACTCTTTCAGGCTGACCAGGCGCGCAATCAATTTTGGACTGGCGGAAATCCATCCCAACCGTATGCCCGCGCTCAGTGTTTTGGAAAAAGTCCCCACATAGATGACGATCTGGTCGACGTCGATGGCTCGAATGGCTGCGGGTGGTGCCTTTCCATAGTAAAGGTCGTTCACATAGCCGTCTTCCAGAATGGGGACGCCGTACTTCAGTGCGAGCTGGTACAGCTGGCGGCGGCGTGTCGGGCTCTGTGTTGTCCCTGTCGGTGCCTGGAACGAGGGGATGGTGTAGATCAGTTTGACCTTGTTCCTGCGCAGTGTGTCTTCGAGCGGATCGGGTGCGATACCTTCCGAATCCATCGGGATGCCTATGACGCGCGCCCCCGCCGAGCGGAAGGATCGGATCGCGCCCAAGTAGGTGGGATCCTCCGTCACGACGATGTCCCCCTTGTCCAGGAGCAAGCCGGAGATCAAGGAAAAGGCCTGTTGGGCACCACTGGTGACCATGAGGCTCTCAGGCGACGCATTGATGCCCTTGCGGTTGGCCAGTTCGGCAAGCTTGACCCTCAAGCTGTAGAGGCCCTGTGGATCGCTATACGAGAACAACTCGGCGGCGCCTTCATCGGCCACCTTGCGCATTGTGCGGTGAACCAGATCCCGGCTGATCGCATAGTTCGCGAGTGGGATGTCCAGCGCGATCAGAGAGGCCTCGTCCCGTGCATCTTCTCGTTCGGGCACCCAGGTCAGCCGGCGTCGGCTTTCTTCGGAAATTGGCTCCTGCCGTGGTTCAGTCAGAACGCTCGATGGGCCAAGCAGCGCGTCCCAGAACCGCGTCCCCCGAATCGGCACCTCGTTGCCGCCGCTGCTGGCTTGTGTGCTTTGCTTTGCAACGAAGGTGCCCCGACCAACGTGCGAATCGACGATCCCGCTATCGGACAGGTGCGCGTAGGCGCTTGAAACCAGTCCACGGTTCACTCCCAGGTGTTCAGACAGTGCCCGCACCGTGGGCAACCGCTCTCCAGGCTTGAACACGCCAGCCGAGATGTTCTCCTGAATCCAGCGTGCGACCTGCATGTAGAGTGCACCGCCATTCTTGGTGGCACGAAAAGTTGGAACGGGTCCGGCTGTCATGATGCTCTCGTTGTTTTCGTTAGTCTCGTTGATTGGGAGGAGAGAATAGCTGTCAATCACCACATTGTCACCTTAAATTGACATAAAAACTAGTACAAACCCCATTTGATCGGCTGTCAAATAAGTGTGAAGATGTCAATACTTCTGTTGAAGCCGGAACGAAAGCTGTTTTTTGTGTCACTTCAGTGTCAATTCCTTTGGATGACATGGAACGTCGAGATGCAAGTTCCGGGGACAAGAAACCCGTGGCGGAGGGCTGGTGTCAGTCTCGCATTTGGGACCGGTCTTGCGCTCATGGATTATCCACCCTTTGGCGGCCCGCCTTGGTGCTGCGGGGTGACGGGAGGGGGGCCATGCGTGGTCCCATGTGACGACAGGATCCAGGACCATGAACAAACTGACACAGACTCACTACTACCCTTACTCGCCGATCATCGACCGGAAGCCGTTGACACTGCCGAACAACGCTCGAATCGCTGTCATGGCGTATGTCAACGTCGAGCATTTCCCCGAGCATCTGCGGGGGACAGCGATTACCCCGGGAACGGCGCATTTGGTTCCCGATGTCATGAATTACGGGTGGCGGGATTATGGCAACCGGGTCGGCATCTGGAGGCTCATCGAGATGCTGGATCGTTACGGCCTGCGTGGCACGGTCTGCCTGAATAGTGATGCAATCCGCGAATACCCCCGCATCATCGAGGAAGGTGAGAAGCGGAATTGGTCTTGGATGGGACATGGCCTGAATAATTCGCCCTTCAGCTTCCTGAATAACATAAGCGCCGATCGGGAGCGGGAAATCATCGGTACCGTCATGGAAACCATGGAGAAAGCCTTCGGCCGCAAGACCCTTGGCTGGATCGGCCCTTTCCTGAGTGAAACATTCCAGACGCCGGACATCCTGGCTGAGATGGGTATCGAATACCTGTGCGATTTTACCTGCGACGACGAACCCATTCAGTTCAGGACGCGCTCCGGCAGCCTGATCGGCATGCCGTATTCCATTGAGCTGAACGATGTCCCGGCCATTCTGGATCTCGGACAGTCCGGCAAGGATTTTGGCGACATGCTCATCGATCAGTTTGACGTCCTCTACGAGGAGGGCAAGGAAAGGCCGAGGTTCATGCCGTTTGTGACGCACTCGTTCCTGTCCGGACAGCCTTTCAGGACCAAGCATCTCCAACGTGCGCTGGAGTACATCTGCAGCCATAGCGACATCTGGTATCCCACCGGAGACGAAGTGAACGCCTGGTATCGAAAGACGTACATGGCCAAGTAACGGGGCATTGGAAAAATGGGTGGTTCATATGGATACTGCACAAAAGACATTCCCGCCGATCGTTGATCTTCGAGACCCGGATCTGGGCTTGGTCGCGCCGGATCTGATCGCAGAAATCACGAGCCAGGGAAATGCTGTGGTGGCCCGACTGGCCAGCGATCGCGTTGGCTACCAGGATTCGATCTATGGGTTCCTGCGCCCTATGGGTGGCAAGGCGGATCAATCATGAGAGATCCAATAGATTGCAGTCTGACGGACATCGCTCAGGCCATCAGGGACAGGGCGGTCAGCAGCGAGGAGATCACCAGGTGGTCGCTGCGAAGGCTGGAGGGGCTGGGCCCAAAATACAATGCCGTGTTTTACGTGGATGCCGAACGTGCACTCCAGACCGCGCGGGATCGGGACAGCGAACTCGCGCGGGGAGAGATCCGTGGCTCGCTGCATGGCGTCCCTCTGGCGCACAAAGGTCTGTTTGACGTCAAGGGCTGGGTTAACCACGCGGGCTCACTGGTTCTCAGAGATAACGTAGCCACGAGCGATGCCTTTGTCATCCGGAAAATGGATGATGCGGGTCAGGTCAATCTGGGACTTCTCAGCATGTCGGAGTTTGCGCTCAGCCCGACGGGCTTCAATGGGCACTACGGACAGGGTCTCAATCCGTGGAATAGCGACTGCATCAGTGGTGGCTCGTCCAGCGGCTCGGGTATTGCGGTGGCGGGCAGGATGGTCTTTGGTTCCATTGGCGGAGACACGGGGGGATCTGTCCGGCTTCCGCCCGCGATGTGTGGAATCACTGGGATAAAGCCGACTTTCAGGCGCGTGAGTACACGCGGCGCAATACCGCTTTCGTCTTCGCTGGACTGCCTGGGGCCCTTGGCACAGACGGCGAGGGACTGCGCACGTCTGCTGACGGTGACGGCGGCGCCCGATCCGGGCGACGCCATCAGCGTCGATAGGGGACAAGAGGATTTTGAGGCCGGAATCGACGAAAAGGTGGAAGGCCTGCGCCTGGGTGTTGTTGGAGGCTACTACAGCGAGGAGGTTGATCCCGAGGTGGCGGCGGGGCTGGATGCCGCGGTGGACGTGCTCAAGTCCCTGGGCATGCGGGCGTCCGTCGCGCGGGCGCCCGATTCGGTGGCCGATTGCAGTGTCCTCGCCAAGGTGGTCATGTCTGTCGAGGCGGCTTCCATTCATGGGCGGTGGATCCGGTCCCGCCCGGAGGATTATTCCGATCAGGTCAGGAATCGGATCGAGCAGGGGTTTGCCTACCCAGCCGTCAGATACGTCGAGGCCCTGAGCATGCGCCGTGGGCTTTTGCAAGAGTATGTGGCCACGGTATTCCGGGGTTGTGATGTGGCCATCACACCAACAATGCCGATTACGCCGCCAACGATCGTTGAGACCACATCGGGAGATCATGGGCACGTGCAGCAAATGATCCGTTTGATTGGCCAGTTCGCTCGGGGGTTGAATTACTTGGGGTTGCCGGCCATTACCGTGCCCGCGGGATTTTCCCGCACTGGCTTGCCGTTGGCGTTCCAGCTGGTCGGCAAGCCATTTTCCGAATCTCTGCTGCTGAGGGTGGCAAATGCCTATCAGCAGGCTACGGACTGGCATCGCCGTTTACCGACGGAGATTCCGAGAGATGCGTAGCACATCGCGCAAGCCTTGACGGAGTAGCACGATTGAACCGTCGTATGTGGGGTGATTCTCAAGTCATTCCTGAAATCGGGTGAGTCGTCCAGCCGGGTGACTGGATGCCACACTCAATAATGTCATGGAGACAAACGATGAAGAATTCTGTTATTGCAGCTGCGGTTGGGGTGGCTTTCCTGGCATATTCTGGAGCGGCCCTCTCGGCCGACAGCTATACCAATAATGAAATCAAGCTTGGGGTGCTGACTGATCTGAGTGGCCCTTATGCCTCTTTTCAAGGAAAGGGGGCTGTCGAGGCGGCGAAGATGGCCATCGAAGACTTCAAGGGCAGCGTCAACGGGGTGCCTGTCAAGCTTGAGGTCGCGGATCACCAGAACAACCCTGAGCACGGGACCGCAGTGACCCGCAAATGGGTCGAGCACGACGGGGTCGATGCGATGTTCGGTGTCGGCAATTCCGCATTGGCTCTGTCGGTGGCGGACTTGGCCAAGAAGGATAAGTTCATTGTTGTACAGACGGGGTCCAGCACGCAGAATCTGGAAACTCTGCACTGCAGTCCATACAGTATTCACTATGCGTGGAATTCCACGTCGCTGGCGACTGTCCCAGCTAAAAGCCTGATGGACAGCGGACACAAGAAGTGGTTTTTCATTACCGTGAATTTCGAGTTCGGGCAGACGCTGCAGAAGATTGCCAGTCAGTACGTTGAGAAGTCGGGCGGGGAAGTGGTCGGCTCCGTTCTGCATCCCTTCGATGAAACCGACTATTCATCGTACGTGCTTCAGGCGAAGTCGTCCGGGGCCGACGTCATCGCCATTGCAAATGCCGGTTCGCAGTTGGTCAACACTCTGAAGGCTATTCGCCAGTTCGGCCTCAAGTCAGGTCAAGAGGTGGCGTCCCTCTTGACGTTCATCACCGACATCCATGCGTTGGGGCTTCAGGAAGCCCAGGGCTTGAAGTATGGGACCGCCTTCTACTGGGATCGTGACGCGGAGACCAGGGCTTGGTCGGAAAAATTCCTCAAACGCGTCGGGGCGATGCCCACCATGAATCACGCGGCGATCTATTCGGGCGTTTATGAGTATCTCAAGGCCGTGAAGGAAAGCGAGACCGACGATTCGACCGTGGTTGCAAAACGGATGCACGAAGTGCCGATCAACGACATTTTCGCGAAGAACGGGAAGATTCGCGCGGATGGGCTCATGGTGCATGACTGGAATCTGGTGCAGGTAAAGACGCCGGAGCAATCACATGGAGAATGGGATTATCTGAATGTCGTGGATACCGTTCCTGGCGATAAGGTCTACCAGCCGATGAGCAAGGAATGCTATCTGGTCGAGTAGCAGGCAGATGGTTGATGAGGTGCGAGGAAGGCCCCCGTCTGACTGGGGGTCCGCTCCCGCCTCGCCGTGGCACGGAAAGTGGGGATGACGGGATGGCGTTCGAGGCGGGATCACGATGAAATCACACAGCATATTGGAAGCACGTGGTCTGGTGAAAGAGTTCAGGGGGTTCACGGCAGTCGATCATGTCGATCTGACGGTGAAACGTGGGACGATTCACGCGCTGATCGGACCCAATGGGGCGGGGAAGACGACTTGCTTCAACCTTCTGACAAAATTCATTCAACCGACGGCTGGCAGTATCTTCTTTGAGGGCGCCGATGTTACGCACGACTCCCCCACGCGGGTTGCGCGAAGGGGAATCATTCGGTCCTTTCAGATTTCAGCAACATTTCCTCAGATGAGCGTGCTGGAAAATATTCGCGTGGCGCTTCAGGCCCGGGCTGGCATCGCTTACGACTTTTTCCATTCGTCGCGCAGGCTTGAACGCTTCGATGCGCGCTGCCTGGATTATCTGCGGCGTGTCGGCCTGGCCGAGCTTGCCCATCAGCCCGCCTATGGCTTGGCCTATGGTCGTAAGCGCGCTCTGGAGATTGCCACCACCATGGCAATGGAACCCAGTCTGATGCTGCTGGATGAACCCACGCAGGGAATGGGGCACGAGGATGTCGCAAGCATTACCGAGTTGATCAGGGAGGCAGCGAAATCCTGCACCGTACTGATGGTGGAACACAATATGGACGTGGTCAGCCGGATTGCGGACACCATCACTGTGCTGCAGTTTGGTCAGATTATTGCCGAGGGCGACTATGGCGAGGTTTCCAGGAACCCGAGGGTTCTGGAGGCTTACATGGGCGTGGCGGCGTGAGTCGGAAAAGACGGGGACGGCGACAGTGAATGTTCTGGATGGTGGGGAGTTCGGAGGGGGGGCGGGTGATGCCAGCTCCGGGAGCCGGGCGATTACCCTGACGGATGTGCAAGCATGGTATGGAGAGTCACATATCCTCCAGGGGGTAACCATGCATGTCGATCATGGCGAGATTGTCTGCCTCCTTGGGAGAAATGGCGCCGGGCGTACGACGGCATTGCGCGCGATCATGGGCCTGGTGAGCCGGCGAACGGGCCGCATAGTGATCAATGACAGGGATGCCATTGATCTGCAGCCGCATCAGATCGCCCGCCTCGGTGTAGGGTATTGCCCGGAAGAACGAGGGATCATGGCGACCCTCACGTGTGAAGAGAATCTGATCTTCCCACCCAAGGTAGCCGCCGGTGGCATGGAGCTCAGGGAGATCTATGCGATGTTCCCGAATCTCGAATCCCGGCGCACCAGCTATGGGGGGCATCTGTCAGGCGGCGAGCAGCAGATGTTGGCCGTGGCCAGGATCCTGTGCACGGGAGCGCGCATCCTGCTGCTCGATGAGATATCCGAGGGCCTGGCGCCAGTCATCGTGCAGGCGTTGGCACAGATGATCCGCGAGCTGAGGTCGCGGGGGTTCACGATTCTGATGGTCGAACAGAACTCGAGGTTTGCCGTGCCCCTGGCGGACCGCTTCTACGTCATGGCCCGTGGAGAGATCGTGCGGGAGTTCGCGGCAAGCGAGCTGCGTGGAGATGCCAATATCCTGCAGGAGTATCTCAGTGTCTAGGGCGCATTCACCTTACGGTCCGATCGGTTCGCTGGCGTTTCCCCAACGGTCGGATCAGCCGGATCCATATACCGCACCTCGACACCCAACAAGGACAGACAAATGCATCTTTCTTTGGATTTGATCTTGGCGCAGACGATGCTGGGCCTGAATCAGGGTGTTTTTTACGCCATGCTGAGCCTGGGATTGGCCATTATTTTCGGCTTGCTCAATATCGTCAACTTCGCCCACGGCGCGTTCTACATGATCGGTGCCTTCGTGGCGCTTCTCGGGTACGGCTATCTCGGGCCTTGGCTGGGGGATTCGGGATTCAGAATCAATTTCTGGGTGTCCCTGATCATTTCTCCCGTCCTGGTGGGAGCCTTGGGTATTCTGTTCGAGCGTTCCATTTTGCGCAGGCTCTACGGATTGGACCCGATCTATGGCTTGCTGCTGACGTTCTCTCTTGCGCTGATCCTGCAGGGAATTTTTCAGAACTATTTCAACGTGTCCGGGACACCGTACCATGGTCAGCCAAAGATTCTGTCCGGTGCGGTCGATCTCGGCTTCATGACCTATCCGGCCTACCGGCTGTTCACGATCATTGTGTCGCTGATCATCTGCCTCACCACGTGGTTTGCCATCGAGAAGTCGAAATGGGGGATAGTCCTGCGCGCGAGCATCGAGCGCCCGGCCCTGACTCAAGCCTTGGGAGTCAATGTTCCTTTGCTGGTCACGCTGACTTTCGGCTTTGGTATAGGGCTCGCGGCGCTGACCGGCGTCCTCGCGGCGCCAATCTATTCGGTCAGCCCGCTCATGGGAGCGGATCTGCTCATCACGATCTTTGCCGTGGTGGTCGTCGGCGGGCTGGGGTCCATCAAGGGAGCCATCATTGGCGGCCTGGTCCTCGGCCTGCTGCAGGGGCTTACCAAGGCGATCTATCCGCCGATGGCGAGCACGGTGATATTCATCATCATGGCTATCGTGCTGTTGATCAAGCCTGCGGGCCTTTTCGGAAGAGAGTGATCGTATGAAGAAGCTAGCGGCTTTCGTCATCGTTGGAATCGGGGTTGTGGTTGCTCCGCAGTTGGTCTATCCGGCGTTCGTCATGCAGATCTTTTGCTTCATCCTGTTTGCCGCCGCATTCAATCTGTTGCTGGGATATGCCGGATTACTGTCGTTCGGGCACGCAGCGTTCTTTGGTGGGGCAGCGTACATCACCGGCTACGTGATCAAGATGTGGGGGTATCCTCCCCTGCTCGGAATCTTGGCGGGAGTGCTGTTTTCCGCCGTTCTTGGTCTGGTTTTCGGTGTGCTGGCTTTGCGGCGTCGGGGAATCTACTTCGCGATGATCACTCTGGCGCTTGCACAGGTCATCTATTTTTCTGCGGTGCAGCTGCCGTTTACCGGGGGCGAGAATGGCCTGCAGAGCATTCCGCGGGGCATGCTCTTTGGTTTGATTGATCTGTCCAGGCCGGCATGTATCTATTACACGGTCGTCGCGGTGGTGGGCGCAGGCTTGTTCGGGATCTATCGGATTGTCAATTCGCCGTTCGGTGTCGCCTTGACGGCGAGCCGCGAGGACGAGGGGCGTGCCATTTCCCTGGGCTATGACGTCAAGCGCCTGCAGTTGATCGCGTTCGTGTTATCCGCTTCCTTTTCTGGGCTTGCGGGCGCGGTCAAGGTCCTCGTCTTTCAATTTGCTTCACTGACCGATGTCCACTGGATGATGTCGGGCGACGTGGTCATCATGACTGTGCTGGGCGGGATTGGCAATCTGCTCGGGCCGATCGTGGGGGCAAGCGTCGTCATCGCCATGCAGCAACACCTTGATTTCATGGGGTCCTGGATCGAGGTCGTGATCGGACTCATCATGGGCAGCTGCATTCTGATCTTCCGCCATGGCATTGTGGGGGAAATTGCCCGCCTTTTCGGACGACGCGGCCTGGCAGCCAGAAATGGCTGAGCGCATTACCCATGGGCAGTCGGGTGTTCAGCGCTGCTGGCCCTGATTTCCGCTCGCGGTATACGGCTTCAAACCTGTTCGACTAACGCCGCCAAGATAGCAGTGACTTCGCCTTTCCCGGTAGCGCACCGCGTGCCCAGATCCAGGAACTGGCCGCCCTGAGCTTCATTGGATGGGCGGAGAACGTCATCTTCCTGGGACCCAGCAGCCTCTGGGATGAGCCACCTGGCACAGGTGCCGGCGTACCGTGCCGCCATTCATGGCGGCATCGAGACGCGCGACAGTCGCTGTAGCGCGCACCCCTCAGGCACGCCACTTGCCACCCACCCCACGCAAGGTCGATCCCGAAACCCCGGATTCCTCGACCGCGCAGCTGAAGCCTTCCAACCAGGAGAAACCATGCGATCCATCCTTTTGTGGCTGTTGGGCGTGCCGATTCCCATCATCATCCTGATCGCTTTGTTTTGGCATTGATTCCGTTTGAAAATCATTGAGAAGGAAACATCATGCAAAGCACTGAATCGATCGCGGTCCATGGCGAGGGCCTGGGCCCCATTGAGTCTGGCCGTTCCGCGGTGCGCTGGGGCGCGGTGATTGCCGGCGCGGTCATAGCGGCCGCCGTCGCGGCGATGCTGGTGACGGCGGGAACCGGCCTGGGTCTTCTTTCAATGTCGCCCTGGACCCATGAGGGGCTGTCGGGCACGTCGCTGGCCATCGGTTCCGTGATCTGGCTGCTGGTCTCCCAGATCATCGCGTACGGGATCGGCGGCTACATCACGGGCCGGTTGCGCACCACATGGACGGACGTCACGGCCGACGAGATCTATTTCCGCGACACGGCGCATGGTTTTCTGGTGTGGGCGCTCAGTGCGGTCATCAGCGTCGCCGTGCTCAGCCTCACGGCAGCGTCGGTCGTGTCGGGCACGGCCAAGGCGGGCGCGAGCCTGGCGGGCGCCGGGGCGGGCGCCGCGGTCGCCATGGCCGGGGATGCGGCGGGGGACAACGCCGGCGCCTCGCCCGTCGATTACTTCGCGGACATGCTGCTGAGGCCGGATGCGGCATCCGCGGCTTCGTCCGGGCCTGATATGCATGCGGAGGTCTCACGCATCCTGACGCGCAGCCTGGCGACGGGGCAGGTCTCCGAAGCCGACCAGGCCTATCTGACGCAGTTGATTGCCCAACGGGCGGGTGTCGACGAGGCGACCGCGAAACAGCGGCTGGCGCAGGTCGAAGAACAAGCCCGGCAGGCGGCGCAACAGGCGGAACAAAAGACGCGGGAAGCGGCGGATGCCGCGCGCAAGGCGTTGGCCGCGTTCTCGCTGTGGGCGTTTGTCTCGCTGCTGGTCGGTGCCTTCGTGGCCAGTTTCGCGGCCATGATGGGAGGGCGCGCCCGGGCACTTTGAGCCGGGCCGCTTGCCGCCGTCACCGGATGGCGACGCCGGCCATCGGTAGCCAGGCGCCCCTGGCGGCCGCGAGTTGCTCTGGGTCTAGGAATGCGGTGGCCTGTACCCTGAGTCGATACCGATGAACACGGGCCAACCCGGCAGCAGGCCCACCTTCCCAGCCGGGGTTGAAGCCAGCGTACGCCCGATCCGCAGGATCGGGTCGATCCACGCCTTGAGGACCCAGGCCCCCCCTTGTTGAACAGCGGATGAGAACTTCTCATGTATTCGTCTGTGCGCAGCATTGCTTTTTCGGGGGATGCGCAAGTAATCTGTGTCAGCAGATGAAAAAGCGTACTAATACAATAACAAGAATAGCTGGGAGATCTTTGGCTTCATGCGCATACCCGTCCCACTTACAGCGCTGCATGCCTTTGAAGCGGCCGCGCGGCATATGTCCATCAAAGACGCCGCCAACGAGCTTGCTGTCACGCCATCGGCAGTCAGCCATCGCCTGCGCACCTTGGAAGAAGCGCTGGGCATCGAACTCATGCGTCGCAATGGTCCTCGGATCGAGTTGACCGATGCGGGGCGCAAGCTGGCGCCAGCATTGAGCAAGGGCTTCTCGCTGATCGCCGACGTCGTGGGCGATTTGCGCGAAACACGCCGCGACGGCCCGCTACGCTTGAACATGCTTCCGAGTTTTGCCACCCACTGGCTTTCGCCGCGGCTTGGAAGCTACCCCCTTGAACGTCGGGGATGCTCTCTGGAGATCTCCACCACACAAGACGAGGTTGATCTTGCCGCCGGCGTTGCCGACGCAGGCATCTGGTTCGGCGATGGACAATGGCCTGGGCTGGTTTCCGAATTGCTCTTCCATGCGACCATTGATTTGTATGCGCCGCCTGGCCTCTGCCAGGGATCCGTCGCGGAACGAAAAGCCAGACTGGGCGCCGCAAACCTGTTCATTTCCCGCCACTGCGTGAACTGGCGGGAATGGATGAGCACGTTGCCCGGCGGGCCTTTTGAGCCGGCTACCGTCATCAACGTCGATTCCGGCGGCCTCACCATGCAGGCGGCCGCGGACGGCGCGGGTGTGTGCATTGTGGTGTGCGAGCTGGTTGAAGACTTTCTGCGTCAGCAACGCCTGGAATCCGTGTTCAACCACCCCGTTGACGCGGGCGCCGCATTCTGGCTGGTGTACCCGGAATGCTTTGCCGAAGATCGCCGGGTCGGGCATCTGCGGGCGTGGCTCCACGATCAACTTTGCCACCACGGCAGCACATCCGGGCAGCGCTGAGCGCCTGAAAAGAACTCAGCGCTGGCTGAGGAATTCCCCTTAGGCCGATCCGGGCATTCGCGGCACACTATCAAGCACGGAATCACCCGAGGAGCAAAGCATGTCAACACACCTCGTCGAATGTCTATTGCATCGCCCACAGGGCTACGCCGAATTGATCATTCGCCGCCCCGAGGCGCGCAACGCACTGTCCCTCGGCCTGACGGACGCCATGGCTTTGCATCTCGAGCGTCTGGCCCGGACCGACAGCGTTCGCGCGGTGATGCTGCGTGCGGAGGGAGAGCATTTTGCCGCGGGCGCGGACCTCAAAGAGATGCTGCACATGAGCGCGGAACAGGCGCGTGCGAGCAATTTTGCGGGCTGTTGTGCCGCCCTGGGCGTCTTCCCCAAACCCGTTGTGGCGCTCGTTCAGGGATACGCACTGGGAGGGGGTTGCGAGCTGGTGGAAATGTGCGACGTGGTGATCGCGGCCGAGAATGCCGTCTTCGGCCACCCGGAAGTGCGTGTGGGCCTGATGCCAGGAGCTGGCGGAACGCAGCGCCTGCCCAGGCTGGTCGGCATGACCAAGGCACTGGATCTTCTGTTGACCGGACGACATATGGATGCACTGGAGGCCGAGCGCAGCGGGCTGGTCTCACGCATCGTGCCTGTGGCGAGCCTGCTGCAAGAAGGCGAGCGCGTCGTTCAGGATATGGCATCGTTGTCCGGCGACGTCCTGGCCCTGATCAAACGCACTGCCCGGCTGAGCCACGAAGAGCCTTTACGGCTGGGCCTGACAAGTGAGCGCGAGGCATTCCACCATGCGCTGTCCCTGGCGGCAAAAACCGAGGGCATCACCGCCTTCATTGAAAAGCGGCCACCGCGATTCAACGAGTTTGCATGAAGACACGAAGACACGAAGACACGGCGATCCGTTGAAACCAGCACGGAAAGTCCAGGACAGCAACCATCCGGAATCATCATGGAAAACCACTCCCGCACCAGTATCGTGACTCCCGTGCTCATTGCCGGCTGCCTCATCATCCTGGTCAGCTTTGCCATCCGCGCTGCATTTGGTGTCTTTCAGCTGCCTATTGCGCAAGAATTCAAATGGCCGCGAGCGGAGTTCTCGCTGGCCATTGCCCTGCAGAATCTGGCGTGGGGATTTGGCCAGCCCATCTTCAGCGCCATTGCCGAGCGCTTCGGCGACAAGCGGGCCATTGTCCTGGGCGTACTGGCCTACACCGTCGGCCTGGCGCTGTCGTCCGCGGCGGTGACTCCGCAAGCCCATCAGTTCCTGGAGATTCTGGTTGGCTTTGGCATTGCCGGCACGGGATTCGGTGTCATTCTTGCGGTTGTCGGCCGGGCCAGTTCCGACGAGAACCGGTCCATGTCGCTGGCGATCGCGACCGCGGCGGGCTCGGCGGGCCAAGTGTTCGGCCCGCCTGTTGCGGAATGGCTGCTGGGCAGCATGGCCTGGCAATCCGTATTCCTCGTGTTTTCCGCCGCCATCCTGGCCGTGCTGTGCGTCCTGCCGATGATCAAGGTGGCGCCGGCTCCCGCGACGCAGCTCTTGGCGCACGAACGCATGGGACACGTCTTGTCCAAGGCGCTCAGGGACCCGACCTTCGCCCTGATATTCGTCGGGTTCTTCTCGTGTGGCTACCAGCTGGGGTTCATCACCGCGCATTTCCCGGCATTCGTGACCGAGCTGTGCGGTCCCATCCGGCCCGACAGCCTGCTGCATTCCATGGGTGTACAGACTACGTCCGCCCTCGGCGCAGTGGCCATTTCCGTGATCGGCATGGCGAACATCGTCGGCACGCTGGCGGCCGGATGGCTCGGCAAACGCTATCCGAAGAAATACCTGCTGGCCTCCGTCTACGCGGCGCGCACGGTGGTCGCTGGCTGGTTCATCCTGACCCCGATCACCCCGGGCAGCGTTCTGGTTTTCTCGGCGCTCATGGGGACGCTATGGCTGGCCACCGTGCCGCTGACCTCGGGTCTGGTTGCGCAGATCTACGGGCTTCGCTACATGGGTACGCTCTACGGCATCGTGTTTTTCAGTCACCAGTTGGGCAGTTTCCTGGGCGTGATGCTGGGCGGCTCGCTGTACGACGCCTTTGGCGACTACACATTGGTGTGGTGGATCGGCGTGGGTGTGGGGGCTTTCAGCGCCTTGATCCACCTGCCCGTGCGCGAGCGCCAGTTCAATTTCGGGCCGGCCTGAAAGGGGCGAGGGCGGGATGCCTGTTCATTGAAATATGACACTTTGATAGCGATAATGGGACAAGACCCATCTTGAGCAGGCTGTCGTCGTGAAACTCGAATCCTCCTGGAAACCGCGCCTGTCCGAATCCGCAGGTCTCATTCACGAACGCATGGTGGCCGCTGTCACGCAGGACCTCTTCGCCGGCACCATTCCGCCCGGGGCGCGCATGCCCACCCACCGCCAGGTGGCCGGGCAGTTGGGCATCAGCATCGGCACCGTCACCCGGGCCTACGCCGTGCTTCAGCGCCAGGGACTGGTGAAATCGGAAAAGGGCCGCGGCATGTTCGCCGCGCCGCACGTCCGCCGCACCGAACGGCAGCTCGATCTGAGCGTAAACATGCCTCCTCCGGTGGTCACCAGCCGCATGCTCACGGATGCCCTGAGCAGGATGGCGGCGGACGTGGATGTCGATTTCTTTACCCGTTACCTGCCCGCCGCCGGCCTGCCAGAGCACCGGCGCTTGCTGGCCGGCATGATCGCCCGGAACCATGGGCTGTCGTTCGATCCGTCTCAGATCATCATGACCGATGGCGCGCAGCAGGGTCTGTTTCTGGCCATGGCGGCAGCCCCCCCGGGGCCGCTGGCCATCGAACAACTGACTTACCCGGGCGCCTTGCGGGCGGCGCGCCAGTTGCGGCGTCCTCTGGTACCACTGGCCATGGACGATCAGGGCGTTCTTGCGCAGGCGCTCGAGGCCGCCATGGCCAGCGATACACCCCCGTCCGCGCTGTATCTGGTGCCCACCATCCAGAACCCCACGGGGGCGGTCATGGGGATCGAACGCCGCCAGGCCATTGCCGACATCGCACGGCGCACCAAACTGACCGTCATCGAAGACGACGTCTACTCGGTGTTCGCACCCTCCAGATTGCCGCCCATCGCGCAGTTCGCGCCCGAGCACGTGCTGTTTGTGGGCAGCTTGTCCAAATGCCTGGCGCCGGGTTCGCGTGTCGGCTACATTGCCGCGCCGCAGTGTCTGCTTGACGACGTCAACCAGGGCTTGATGGCCACGCAAACCATGGCCTCGCCTTGGTCGGGCCTGCTCATGGCCTGCTGGCTTCGTGAAGGGCTGGTGGAATCGATTGCGCAATCCATCCGGACCGAGGCCAAGCGCCGCAATTCGATGGTGCGCTCGGTGCTGGGCCGCTGGCTGCCGCCGGCGCGGGCCGATGCACTGCATGCCTGGCTGCCCATGGAAACAGCCCGGGCGCGCGAGATCGTACTGGCGGCATCGCAATCCGGCATGACGCTGGCGCCGCCCGAAGCCTTCATGGCGGATCCGGCCCTCGCCGAATCGGGGCTGCGCATCTGCCTGGGCGGCCTGGACGTTGCCGGGCTGAAGGACGCTCTGGTCCGGTTGAACGGGCTGCTGGCCGGGGCGGGTTCCTCGCCATTGAACATGGCGGGCATTGTCTAGCGCGCATCCGCGACGTACCGCCCCGGCGTCGGGTGCGCGGATCCACTCCCGGTGGGTCACCCCATCAGCGGCACACCGATCAGCGTCGCATGCAGCCGGAAAACAAAAGCCAGCCAGATCAGGCCCCCGGCGATCAGGCTGACCAACGCCCACAACAGGGTACCGGCCCTGTCCTGGGCCTCCTGGGTCCGGTCCCGCCGGCGTGCGGCCTTGAAACCCAATACTGCCCAGGCCAGGAAACTGCCGAACAGGATCACGCTGGCGAGTTCGCCGTTCACCAGCAGGTGGCCCAGCGCCCAGGCTTGCACGCCCAGCAGCATCGGGTGGTGCAGGCGCGCCTTGATGAGGTTGCGTGGCACGTAGGCGGCGGCAATCAGGATGAAGGCCAGCAGCACGAGCAGGGCGGCCGGATGCAGCAAACCGGCGGGCGGCGTCCACAGGATGACGGGGTCTTGCCGGGCATGTCCGAACCCCAGGATGACCAGCCCCAGGCCGGCCAGCGACACGAGGGAATATCCCGCCTTCCAGGCGGATGCGCCGAAACGGGCGATCTGCCTGCTGCGCCAGGCATCGGCGCCCATCCGGATGGAGTGGACGCCAAGGAACAGGATCAGCCCGGTGATCAGGAGTGTCATGATGTTTTACCTTGTCTGTGGGCGGCCGGAGGCCACGCGCCGCGATGGCCGGAGATTGTGCTTACAATGCATACATACAAAAATGGATTCTATGGATTGATGTGTGCAATGTCAACATCCACGCGCAGATATCATCATGGCGATCTGCGCCAGGTGCTGCTGGCCGAAGGCATGAAACTGGTCAATGAGACGGGGCCGGACCATGTGTCGCTGCGGGAACTGGCGCGCCGGGCAGGGGTGTCCCCGATGGCGCCCTATCGCCATTACCCGGACAAGGACAGCCTGCTGGCCGCCATCGCGGCCGAAGGTTTCCGGCGCCTGGCCAGGCAGTTGGCGCTAGAAACGGACGCTCCGGCACCCGCCCGATCTCCCCTGCTGCAATGCGGCCTTGCCTATGTCCGCTTTGCGCTGGCGCAGCCCGCCTTGTTCCGCCTGATGTTCGGCGCCAGGCAGTTCAAAGGCGACCATCCGGACCTGGGCGAGGCCAGGGCGGCGTCGTTCGATGTCTTGATGCGGCACCTGGATGCAGACGGAGAGCCGGAGCGGCGCGCGGCGCGCGCGCGCGGCTGCTGGTCGCTGGTGCATGGACTGGCTTTGCTGCTGCTGGACGGCTTGATGCAGGTCCCCGAAACCGGCCCTGAGGATGCGTGGCTGGCGCACATCATCAGCAGCACCGTCGCGGGCGAACCGCCCGCGGGCGCCCGATTGCCCTGATGCCCCATCCAATGTGACACTGTCATCGACGCCGGCCTGAATTCCGGCCCCAACGACAATCCACCCGGAGACTCCTCATGTCCTTCCATGGTCAATGCCATTGCGGCGCCGTGCAGTTCGACGTGGACGCGCCCCTGCCCGCCGAGGCCGTCAGCTGCAATTGTTCCCACTGCCGCGCCAAAGGCTTCCTCCTGGCGTTCTTCCCGGCCGCCCAGGTGCATCTTTCGCAGGGCGAGGACGTCCTGCGCAGCTACCGTTTCAACACGCACAAGATCGAGCACCGGTTCTGCACGGTCTGCGGCGCCCAGCCCTTTGCGCAAAGCCTGTCGCCGGACGGGACGCCGACGGTCGCGGTCAACCTGCGCTGCGTGCCCCTGGCGGATCTCGATGCGCTGAAGCTGAGCCACTACGACGGGGCCAGCAGCTGAGTCGATGGGCTCGCTCGAACTCTGCCTCGGCCCCGATCCCGGCACGCGGGAGCCGCTGGGTCCCGAGGCCTGGGTGCTGCGCGGCTTTGCCCTGCCGGATGCCGAGCGGCTCCTGTCCGGGGTGGACGACATCCAGGCCGCCTCGCCGTTTCGCCACATGGTGACGCCGGGCGGCTACACCATGTCGGCGGCCCTGACCAGTTGCGGATCGCGGGGCTGGACCACCGACCGGCAGGGATACCGCTATGCGCCGGCGGACCCGCTCAGCGGCCGGCCGTGGCCGCCCATTCCGGACGAGTTCGCGGCGCTGGCCCGCCGGGCCGCGCGAGACGCCGGATTTCCGGATTTCGAGCCGGATGCGTGCCTGGTCAACCGCTACGTGCCCGGTTCGCGCATGTCCCTGCACCAGGACCGCAACGAGCGCGACTTCCGGGCGCCCGTCGTGTCGGTGTCTCTGGGCATGACGGCGGTCTTCCTGTGGGGCGGCAACCGGCGCGCCGACAAGGCGGCGAAGATCCCGCTGTACCACGGCGACGTGGTGGTCTGGGGCGGCCGGGACCGCCTGCGCTACCACGGCATCATGCCGCTGAAGGACAGCCCGCATCCCGTCCTGGGCAGCCAGCGCATCAACATCACCTTCCGCAAGGCCGCGTGAGCCGGCGGCTGAGCCAAGCCGGGTGGAGATGGCAAGAAACGGAGTGTCGCCGCCCCGCGATCCGGTCTAATCTGGTTCCCAGGCATTCCACAGGATGGACATCATGAACACACGCAATCCGGGCGCGGCGGCATCCGGCGCCGGGGCGTCGCGCGAATCGGCGGGGCGGGGCGGCGGCGCGGCGGCGGGACGCGCCGCCCTAGTGGCCAGCGCCTGCCGCCTGATCGAGTCGTCGGACACGCCGCCCAAGCTGGACGAGCTGGCCGCCCGCGCCGGCATCAGCGCCTTTCATTTCCACCGGATCTTCAAGGCCGAGACCGGGCTGACCCCACGCGCCTACGCGGCGGCGCACCGGGCGCGCCGGCTGCGGGAAGGGCTGCAGGACGCCGGCGGCACGGTCACCGACGCCATCTACCGGGCGGGTTTCAATTCCAGCAGCCGGTTCTACGAGACCTCGCGCCAGGTGCTGGGCATGCAGGCGCGGGTATACCGCGGCGGCGGCGCCGGCGCGGTGATCCGCTTCGCGGTGGGGCAGTGTTCGCTGGGGGCGATCCTGGTGGCGCAAAGCCGGCAGGGCATCTGCGCCATCCTGCTGGGCGACGACCCGGACCGCCTGGTGCGCGACCTGCAGGACCAGTTCGCCCGGGCGGAGCTGATCGGCGGCGACGCGGAGTTCGAGCAGCTGGTGGCTCGGGTGGTCGGCTTTGTCGAGGCGCCCGGCATGGGCCTGGACCTGCCCCTGGACGTGCGCGGCACGGCCTTCCAGCAGCGGGTGTGGCAGGCGCTGCGCGAGATCCCGCCGGGCGCCACGGCGGACTACGCCGGGATCGCGGCGCGCATCGGCGCGCCCAAGGCAGCCCGCGCCGTCGCCCGGGCCTGCGCCGCCAATCCGCTGGCCGTGGCCATTCCCTGCCACCGGGTGGTGCGCCGCGACGGCGGCCTGTCGGGCTACCGCTGGGGCGTGGCGCGCAAGCGCGAGCTGCTGCGTCGCGAACGCGAGGCCTGAAATCCCGGTTGCATCGAGATGAAAACGAAGCAACTGGTTGCTTTGAGGCGGGGGGTTTCCAGATACCATCAAAGCACACTTCAAGGAGCTTAGAACCATGAAAATCACTCGCGCTTTGATGATTGCCACCTTTTCCGCCGCGTCTGCGGTCATGCTGGGCGGCTGCTCGGTGGCCAGCCATCAGGAAACCATGGGCCAGTATGTCGACGGCACCAAGGTGACCGCCCAGATCAAGGCCAAGCTGGCCGAGGATCCGGCCACGTCCGCGACGGCCATCAGTGTCGAGACGCTGGATGGCGGCACCGTACAGCTGTCCGGTTTCGCCAAGTCGCAACGCGAGAAGGACCGCGCGGGCGAAATCGCCCGGTCGGTCAAGGGCGTGACGACGGTCCACAACAACGTCATCGTGAAGCCTTGAGCCGTGAACGGGGGTATTCCCCCGTTCCTGGCTGCGCCACAACGCCTCGCCGGAATCCGGCGGGGCGTTGTGGCTGAAGCCGGTGGCGGCCGTCCACGAAACCGGCCATTATGTAACAGAGCTGCGCATTCCGGAGGGCCAGTCCTCGGGCGGGCAGTCGCCCGAAAGGCGTTTGGCGGTACAGTGGATACAGCCGCCGCGGCGGCACCGTACTGAACTTCCAGGAGATTCGCATGAGCGTCCGGCTAGCCATTGTCTACTATTCGACCTACGGCACCAATCACCAGATGGCCACGATCGCGGCCGAGGCCGCGCGGGCGGCCGGCGCCGAGGTGCGCCTGCTGAAGGCCGCCGAGACCGCGCCCGCCGCCGTGGTGGCCGGCCAGGAGGCCTGGAAGGCGCAGGCGGACAAGACGGCCGACATTCCGGTCGCGACGCCGGCCGACATGGAATGGGCCAATGCCTATCTGTTCTCGTGCCCGACGCGCTTCGGGGTGATGGCCAGCCAGATGCGGGCCTTCATCGACACGCTGGGCGGGGTCTGGGCCAAGGGCGCGCTGGCCGGCAAGCCCGCCTCCGCCATGTCGTCCGCGCAGAACGACCACGGCGGCCAGGAGGCCACGGTCCTGTCCTTCTACACCACGATCTTCCACTGGGGCGGCATCGTGGTCGCGCCGGGCTACACCGATCCCTGCCTCTTCAAGACCGGCGGCAATCCCTACGGCTACACCCACACCCAGGGCGCGCCCTTCACGGACGAGGTGAAGGCCTCCATCGGCCACCAGGCGCGCCGCCTGGTGCAGTTCGCCGAAAAGCTGGCCTGAGCCGGCGGGCGCTGCCGCCCACCGGCTGGTGCCCGCGAGACCCGGGCGCCGTTCGCGGCCCGGCGACCGGACGCGACAACGGCCTCTTGCGAGGCCGTTGTTCAGGGGAAATGCCGGACGACAGCGGCTTATTTGGCGTCGGCGCTGTTGTCCACGATCTTGGCGTCCTTCATCAGGCTCTTCTGGTAGCTGGCCAGGGCCTGCTGGCGCATCATTTCCTCGAGCTGCGGCTTGGCCTCGTCGAACGAGGGGAAAGCCACGGGACGCACGTCCTCGACCTGGATCACGTGCCAGCCGAACTGCGTCTTCACCGGCTCGCTGCTGATCTGGCCCTTCTTCATGCTTTCCACCGCCTGGGCGAACTCGGGCACGTAGTTGCTGGTGGGGCCCCAGCCCAGCTCGCCGCCGTTCTTGCCGCTGCCGGTGTCGATCGAGTCTTTCTTGGCGGCGGCCTCGAAGGTGGTCTTCTTGGCCTTGATGGACTTGATCAGGGCCTTGGCCTGGTCCTCGTCCTTGACCAGGATGTGGCGCAGCTTGTATTCCTTGCGGTCGGCCTGCTCGGCCTTGATGGTGTCGTATTCCTTTTGCAGGTCGGCATCGGTGACCGGATGGTCCTTCAGGTACTTGGCCATCAGGGCGCGCACCAGGATGCTCTGCGAGGCCAGCTCGGTTTCCTGCTGGACGGCGGGGTCCTTTTGCAATCCGGCCTTTTCGGCGGCCTGCACGGCGACCAGGCGGTTGATCATCTCCTGCTTGACCTGCGCGCGCAGCTGCGGCGAATCCTGCGCGCCCTGGCTGACCAGCAGGCTGACGAACTGATCCAACTTGGCCTGGGAGATCCCCTGGCCGTTGACGGTCACGAGGTCCTTGGCATAGACCGGCAAGGCCAGGGAGCAGGCCAGGGCCACAACAGCGATACGTTTCATGAAAGTCCTTCTTTGGGGGTGGTGCCGGCCTCGATGGCCAGCGCATGAATCGGATGAGGCATCAGATCCCGCACGCAATCATACACAAGCCGGTGGCGCGCGAGTGTTCCCAGTCCCTCGAACTGTCTGGACACGATCCGCACCCGGAAGTGCCGCGCGCCGCCCTGGGCGCCGGCGTGTCCGGCATGCAGATGGGATTCGTCGGTCAGGACCAGCACGTCGGGCGCCAGGCGGCGCAGGCGCTCGTCCAGCACCTGGCGCAGGTCCTGCTCTGGCATCGGGGTCGACGCGGTGTTCATGAGGCGTCCGTGCGCTTGGCAGGGGCGGCGTCGCCGGCGGCATCGTCCGCCTGGATGTGGCGGCCCAGCCAGACCGACTGCACGACGACGAACAGCAGCAGCAGGATCATCAGGCCGAAGACCTTGAAATTGACCCACTGCGATTCGGTGAAGCGGCCGGAAAAGGCCACGTACAGGTTCAGCGCCCCCGAGGCGACGAAGAACGCGGCCCAGCTGTCGTTCAGGCGGCTCCAGGCACGCTCGGGCAGGGCGATTTTCTCGCCCATCAGGCGGCGCATCAGGTTGCGCCCCGTCAGCAGGCGCGAGCCCAGCAGGATCGCCGCGAACAGCCAGTACAGGACCGTGGGCTTCCACTTGATGAAAGTGTCGTCGTGAAAGAGCAGGGTGGCCCCGCCGAACACCACGATCACCGTCAGGTTGATCCAGTGCGTGCCTTCGATGGCGCGGCCGGTGAGCCGCAGCCACAGGATCTGCGCCACGGCCGCCGCCATCGCCACGCCCGTCGCCACGTAGATGTCGGCGAAGCGGAAGGCCAGGAAGAACAGGATCAGCGGAAAGAGGTCGAAAAGAAATTTTTTCATTCGGCCGGGATGAATTTCAGGGACAGGGAATTGATGCAGTAGCGCAGGCCCGTCGGCGGGGGACCGTCGGGAAACACGTGCCCCAGGTGGGCGCCGCAGGTGGCGCAGAGGGTCTCGGTGCGGACCATGCCGTGGCTGGTGTCGCGTTCCTCGCGGACGAGGCCGGGCGCCAGGGGCTGGAAGTAGCTGGGCCAGCCGCAACCGGCGTCGAACTTGGTGTCGGAGACGAACAAGGGGGTGCCGCAGCACACGCACACGTAGGTGCCGGCCTGGGTGTTGTCCCAATAGCGGCCGGTGAACGGGCGTTCGGTGTGCTTGAGCCGCGTGACCGCGAATTCGTCGGGCGACAGCTGGGCGCGCCATTCGGCGTCAGTGCGTGTGACCTTGTCCACAGGAACCGGAGTTTTGCTTGAAATTCAGTAACCTCCTTATGGTAAACGACTTTCCGGCCCCTGTCCCGGCGCGGTCACCGCAGGTTTCACTTTCGGCGACGACTGTTGCGGCCCGTGAATTCGGCAGCAAATTGCGTCTTCCTGCGATAATATGACGCCCGATCATGATTCATGCCGAAAACGGCCTGATTTGTAATCGCGGATTGCACGGCAGATCAAAATTCTTGGGCGGGTGTCCCGCATCGGCGACACGAAACCCGCATCCTACGGAGACAAGCATGACATTCCCACGTTCCTTTCGTCTGACCCTGGGCGCCGCCGCCCTGCTGGCAGCCCTGCCGCTGGCCGTGTCCGCCCAGATCAAGGTCGGGGTCACGGTGTCGGCCACCGGTCCGGCCGCCTCGCTGGGCATCCCGGAACGCGACACGGTGGCCTTGCTGCCCACGCAGATCGGGGGCGAGCAGGTCCAGTACATCGTGCTCGACGACGCCACCGACACCACGCAGGCGGTCAAGAACATCCGCAAGTTCACGGCGGACGACCACGTCGACGTGGTGCTCGGCACCTCCGTGACGCCCGCGTCCCTGGCGATGTCGGACGTGGCGGCCGAGACCGGCACGCCGATGATCAGCGTGGCCGCCAACGCCAAGCTCGTCGAGCCGGTGGACGGTCCGCGCAAGTGGATCTTCAAGACGCCCCAGAACGACGCCCTGATGGCCGGCGCGCTGGCCGATGCGATGGTCAAGCAGAACGTGAAGACCCTGGGCTTCATCGGCTTCAGCGACGCCTACGGCGACGGCTGGCTGCAGGAAATGAAGGCCGCCGCCCAGGCCAAGGGCATCCAGGTCGTCGCGGCCGAGCGTTTCGCCCGGCCCGACACCAGCGTCACCGGCCAGGTGTTGAAACTCCTGGCCGCCAAGCCCGACGGCATCCTGATCGCCGCCTCGGGCACGCCCGTGGCGCTGCCCCAGCGCGAACTCGTCGAGCGCGGCTACAAGGGCCAGATCTACCAGACCCACGGCGCGGCCAACAACGATGTGCTGCGCGTCTGCGGCAAGGCCTGCGAGGGCATGATCCTGCCGGCCGGCCCGCTGCTGGTGGCTGCCCAGCTGCCCGACAGCAATCCGGTGAAAAAGAGCGCCCTGGTGTACGTCCATGCCTACGAGGCCAAGTACGGCGCGGGTTCGACCAACACCTTCGGCGGGCACATGTGGGATGCCGGCCAGCTGATCCAGGACGCCATTCCGCGCGCCCTGAAGACCGGCGCCAAGCCGGGCACGCCGGAATTCCGCGCGGCGCTGCGCGATTCCCTGGAACAGGTCAAGGAGCTGCCCGCCTCGCAGGGGATCTTCACCATGAGCCCGACCGACCATGCCGGCCTCGACACCCGCGGTCGCGTGATGGTCAAGGTCGTGGACGGCAAGTGGACCTACCAGCCGGACCTGTAAGCATGCGGCGATTCGGGTGTGACGGCGCCGGTCCTTGCCGGCGCCTTTCCGGGGCGGACCGGCCATGGATCTGACGATCGCGCTGATCCTGCTGCAGGACGGCATCCTGAACGGGGCGATCTACGCCCTGCTCGGGCTGGCGCTGGTGCTGGTGTTCCTGGTGACGCGGGTGATCCTGATTCCCCAGGGGGAATTCGTCACCTTCGGCGCGCTGACGCTGGCCTTCCTGGCCAACGGGCGGGTGCCGGGCACGGCCTACCTGCTGGTGCTGCTGGGCGTGCTGGTCTGCCTGGCCGAGGCCGTGTCCTCCTGGCGCACGCGCCAGTGGCGCGGCTATGGCCGCACCGTGACGTGGGCGCTGGCCCTGCCGGGGGTCCTGCTGTGGCTGGCCCCCCTGGCCGCGGGGCCCGGCGTGCCCCTGCCGCTGCGCGTGCTGTTCGCGCTGGCCCTGGTCATCCCGATGGGGCCCATGATCTATCGCCTGGTCTACCAGCCGGTGGAACAGGCCAGCGTGCTGGTCCTGCTGATCATTTCCGTCGCGGTGCACTTCGCGCTGACGGGCCTGGGCCTGCTGTTCTTCGGCGCCGAGGGCTGGCGCACGCCGGCCCTGGTCGAGGGCAGCGTGCAGATCGGCCCGGTCGCCTGGACCGCGCAGACCTTCGCCGTCCTGGTGCTGTGCGCGGCGCTCATCGCCGCCTTGTGGCTGTTCTTCGGCCGCACCCTGTACGGCCGCGCGTTGCGGGCCACCGCGGTGAACCGGCGCGGCGCCCGGCTGGTCGGCATCAGCACCCGGGTGGCCGGCGGCCTGACCTTCACGCTCGCCGCCGCCATCGGCGCGCTGTCGGGCATGCTGATCGCCGCCATCACCACGATCTACTACGACACCGGCTTCCTGATCGGCCTCAAGGGCTTCGTCGCCGCCATCTTCGGCGGCCTGGTCAGCTATCCGATCGCGGCGGCCGGCGCCCTGTTCGTCGGCATCCTGGAAGCCTTCTCCTCATTCTGGGCCAGCCCTTTCAAGGAAGCCATCGTGTTCACCCTGATCATTCCCGTCCTGCTGTGGCGTTCGTTCGGCAGCGTGCAGCTGGACGAGGAGGACTGAGGCATGCGGGGTCGCTGGATTCGCGTCCTGGCGCTGGGGGTGCTGGCGCTGCTGCCCTGGATCCCCGGGGTGCCGCCGTTCTGGATCACCCAGATGAACTACATCGGCCTCTACAGCCTCGTGGTCCTGGGCCTGGTGCTGCTGACCGGGGTGGGTGGGCTGACGTCCTTCGGCCAGTCGGCCTTCGTGGGCCTGGGCGCCTATTCCACCGCCTGGCTGACGACCGCGATGGGCGTGTCGCCCTGGCTCGGCCTGCTGGCCGGGCTGTTGCTGACCTGCCTGGTGGCCTACGGCCTGGGGGCGATCACCTTGCGCCTGTCCGGGCACTATCTGCCGCTGTGCACGCTGGCCTGGTGCCTGGCGCTGTACTACCTGTACGGCAACCTGGATTTTCTGGGGCGCTATGACGGCATCGCCGGCATCCCGCCGCTGAAGATCGCGGGGTGGTCGCTGGGCAGCAGCCAGTCCATGTACCTGCTGATCTGGCTGGTGCTGCTGCTGGCGCTCTGGGCCACCCACAATCTGCTGGATTCGCGGCCCGGACGGGCGATCCGCGCCCTGCGCAGCGGCTCCATGGCCGAGTCCTTCGGCGTGGACCTGGCCCACTACAAGGTCGTGATCTTCGTCTACGCGGCCCTGCTGGGCAGCGTCTCGGGCTGGCTGTACGCGCACATGCAGCGGGCCGTCAGCCCCAGCCCCTTCGGCCTGGGCTACGGCATCGAATACCTGTTCATGGCCGTGGTGGGCGGCGCAGGCAGTGTCTGGGGCGCCGTGGCCGGCGCGGCCGCCATCCTGCTCGTCAAGGACCAGCTGCAGAATGTGCTGCCCAAGCTTGTCGGCACTGGCGTCAACCTCGAGCTGCTGGCCTTCGGCGTGCTGATGATCCTGGTGCTGCAGTATGCCCGAGACGGCCTGTGGCCCGTGCTGGCGCGCATCGGCCAATGGCTGGGCGGCGCGGCGCCGGGCAGCCCCCGCGCCCGCCGTTTCGAGGACGCGTCCGAACTGCCGCGGCGGCCGCTGCCGCAGGCGGGAGACATCGTGCTGGAGGTCGACCGCGTCCGCAAGGAATTCGGCGGCCTGGTGGCCGTCAACGACATCAGCTTCCGTCTGCGCTCCGGCGAAATCATGGGCCTGATCGGCCCCAATGGCGCGGGCAAGAGCACGACCTTCAACTTGATCAGCGGTGTACTGCCGCTCAGCGCGGGCGAGGTGCGGTTCATGGGCGAGCGCATCGACGGCCGGCCGGCGCACGACATCGCGCGCCGGGGGCTGGCGCGCAGCTTCCAGCACGTGCAGCTGCTGCCTGACATGTCGGTCCTGGACAACGTCGCCCTCGGCGCGCACCTGCGCAGCCGCGCCGGCGTCGCCGCCGCGGCGCTGCGCCTGGACCGCGACAGCGAGGCCTCGCTGCTGCGCGAGGCGGCACGCCAGCTGCGGCGCGTGGGGCTGGGCGACGTCATGGACCAGCCCGCCGGCAGCCTGCCGCTGGGGCGCCAGCGTATCGTCGAGATCGCCCGCGCGCTGTGCGGCGACCCCATCCTGCTGCTGCTGGACGAGCCGGCGGCGGGGCTGCGCTATCAGGAAAAGCAGGCGCTGGCGGCGGTGCTGGACCAGTTGCGCCGCGACGGCATGAGCCTGCTGCTGGTGGAACACGACATGGATTTCGTCATGAAGCTGACCGATCACCTGCTGGTGATGGATTTCGGAACGCACCTCGCCGAGGGCGTACCGGCCGACATCCAGGCCAATCCGGCCGTGCTGGAGGCCTACCTGGGCGGCCTGGACGAGACCTGGGGGGAGCCCGGCGCGCCGGCCGGGCTCGCGCCGGCTACGGCGGCCGCGGGCCGCGCGGAGGCCGGCTCATGATCCCGCATACCGGTCCGGGTCCCGCCTCGCGGGACGTCGGCGCCCCGGTGCCCGAGACCCTGCTCGCGGTCCGCGGCCTGTCGGCGCAATACGGCAAGGTGGCCGCCCTGGATCCCCTCGACCTGACGGTCGGGCGGGGACAGATCGTGACGGTGATCGGCGCCAATGGCGCGGGCAAGTCCACGCTGCTCAATGCCCTGATGGGGGCGTTGCCCGCCCGGGGCCGCAGCCGCGGCGAGATCCTGTTCCACGGGCAGGCGATCCAGGACTGGGACATCGAGCGCCGCGTGGGCCTGGGCCTGACGCTGGTGCCCGAACGCCGCGAGCTTTTCGCCAGCATGTCCGTGCACGACAACCTGCTCCTGGGCGGCTTTCGCCTGTACCGCGCCGGCGTGCGCGGCTGGCGCGACACGCTCGACGAGGTCTACGCCCTGTTTCCCCGCCTGCGCGAGCGGGCGGCGCAGGCGGCGGGCACGCTCTCGGGCGGCGAACGCCAGATGCTGGCGGTCGGCCGCGCCCTGATGGCGCGTCCGTCGCTGCTGATGCTCGACGAACCCAGCCTGGGGCTCGCGCCGCGCGTCGTGCGCGAGATCTTCCAGACGATCGCCCAGTTGCGCAGCACGGGCGTCTCCATCCTGCTGGTCGAGCAGAACGCGCGCGCCGCCCTGCACGTGGCCGACGCGGGCTACGTCCTGGAGACCGGCGCCGTCGTGCTGGAGGGCGAGGCCGCCATGCTCGCCGGCCACCCCCGCATCCGGGAAAGCTACCTCGGCCTCGCCGGGGCGCAGCAAGGCGCCTGACCCCGGCGCGCCAGGGTTCCATCGCATTGACACCCCGGCGGCCCGACGATAACCTCGGGAGGCAACCCGCGCAGGGGGTCAGGGCGCTTCGTGCGCGGGACTTCGCAACACAAAGCATAATCAACGGAGACCATCCATGAAGATGAAGAAGTTGTTGCTGTGCCTGGCGATTTCCGCGGCGATCCCGCAGTTTGCCGGGGCCGCCGAGCCGCTGCGCATCGGGATCCTGAACGACCAGTCTGGCCTGTACTCGGACTTCGGCGGCGTCACCTCGGTGACCGCCGCGCAGATGGCGGTCAAGGACTTCGGCGGCGAGGTGCTGGGCCGCAAGATCGAGGTGCTGTCCGCCGACCACCAGAACAAGACCGACATCGCCACGTCCATCGCCCGCAAGTGGTTCGACGTGGACCACGTCGAGATGATCGGCGACCTGACCAATTCGGCCGTCGCGCTGGCCGTGCAGGGCCTGGCTCAGGAAAAGGGCAAGGTCACGATCGCCTCCGGGCCGTTCTCGGCCGCCCTGACCGGCAAGGCCTGCTCGCCCACGGGCTTTCACTGGGCCTTCGACACCTATGCCTCTTCGGTCGGCACCGCCACAGGCCTGGTCAAGGAAGGCGCCAAGTCCTGGTTCATCCTGGGGGCCGACTACGCCTACGGCAAGCAGCTCGCCGCCGACCTGACCAAGGTCGTGGACAAGAACGGCGGCAAGGTCGTCGGCGAGGTCTTCCACCCGGTGGGGGCCTCGGACTTCGCTTCCTTCCTGCTGCAGGCCCAGTCGTCCAAGGCCCAGGCGGTGGCGCTGGCCAATGCCGGGTCCGACACCAGCAACAGCATCAAGCAGGCGGCCGAGTTCGGCCTGACCAAGGCCGGGCAGAAACTCGTCGCCCTGGGCATCGTGATCAGCGACGTGCACGCCCTGGGGCTGGAAAAGGCCCAGGGCCTGGTGGCCACCACCCCGTTCTACTGGGATCGCGACGACGCCAGCCGCAAATTCTCCGCGCGCTTTGAAAAGCTCACCCAGCGCAAGCCGGGCATGGTGCAGGCCAGCGTGTATTCCTCCACGCTGCATTACCTGAAGGCCGTCAAGGCCGCGGGCACGACCGACGGCAAGGCGGTGGCCGAAAAGATGCGCGAGCTGCCGGTGGACGATTTCTTCGCCCACAAGGGCGTGGTCCGCAAGGACGGCTGGATGGCGCACGACATGTACCTGGTGCAGGTCAAGACGCCGGAGCAGTCCAAGGGCGGCTGGGACTACTACAAGGTCCTGCGCACCCTGCCGGCCGACCTGGTGTCGGTGCCGCTGTCCGAAAGCGCCTGCCCCCTGGTCAAGGGCTGATGCCCCTGGGGCCAGCCCTTGCGGGCCGGCCCGTCCCGGGACAAGAAAAATGCCGGCTGCGCGAGCAGCCGGCATTTTTGCGTGCAGCGGATGGCGGACCGCACCGCCGCCGGGCCGCGAAGGCCCGGCCGGGGTTCAGGTCCGCGCCTTGCGCAACTGGTGACGGTGCAGCCATTCGCCGATGATGCCGCGGCGGAAGGTCAGCACACAGATGACGAAGATGAGCCCGATGACGATGGTGACGGATTCGCCCAGCACCCGGAACCAGGTGATGCCGGTCTCATTCATCAGGAATCGCCCGATGTCGCCCACCTTGTTTTCCAGCGCCACCACGATGATGGCCCCCAGCACCGGCCCGGTGAGCGTGCCCATGCCGCCGATCAGCGTCATCAGGATCACCATGCCGGACATCTGCCAGGTGGCGTCCGACAGCGTGGCGGACACGAAGACCACGGACTTGGTCGCGCCCGCCAGGCCGGACAGGGCCGCCGACAGCACGAAGGCCAGCAGCTTGAAGCGGTCGACGTGGTAGCCCAGCGAGATCATGCGCGGCTCGTTCTCGCGGATGGCCTTCAGGGCCTGGCCGAAGGGCGAATTGACCGTGCGCCAGATCAGGGCGTAGCCCAGGACGAAGATGGCCATGACCACGTAGTACAGATTGATGTCCTGACTCAGGTCCAGCCCCAGGATGCTGCCGCGCGGGATGCCCTGCAGGCCGTCCTCGCCGCCGGTGAACGGCGCCTGGAGGAAGTAGAAGAACAGCATCTGCGCCAGCGCCAGGGTGATCATGGCGAAGTAGATGCCGCTGCGGCGGATGGACAGGATCCCGAAGACCAGGCCCAGCAGCGCGGCGCTGGCCGTGCCGAACAGCAGGCCGCTGAACGTCGGCCAGCCCCAGACGGTCAGGGCCTGCCCGCAGGCGTAGCCGGCCAGCCCCAGGAAGGCGGCGTGACCGAAGGACAGCAGGCCGGTGTAGCCCAGCAGCAGGTTGAAGGCGCAGGCGAACAGCGCATAGCACATGACCTTCATGATGAAGATCGGATAGGCGCCCAGTTCGGGCAGCAGCGCGATCAGGACGATCGCGACGAGATAGCCTAGCAGTTGTCGATTCATGATTCCTTCCCGAACAGCCCCGCCGGGCGCAGCAGCAGCACGATCACCATGATGATGAACACCACGGTGCTGGAGGCCTCGGGCCAGAAGACCTTGGTGAAGCCCTCGACGATCCCCAGGCCCAGGCCGGTGACGATGGAGCCCAGGATCGAGCCCATGCCGCCGATCACGACCACGGCGAAGACGACGATGATCAGGTTGGAGCCCATCAGCGGGGAGACCTGCAGGATGGGCGCGGCCAGCACGCCCGCGAAGGCGGCCAGCCCGACCCCGACGCCGAAGGTGAGCGAGATCATCAGCGGCACGTTGACCCCGAAGGCCTCGACCAGCTTGGCGTTCTCGGTGCCCGCGCGCAGCAGGGCGCCCAGGTGGGTCTTCTCGATCAGGAACCAGGTCAGCAGGCAGGCCAGCACCGAGGCCACCACGACCCAGGCGCGGTAGATGGGCAGGTACATGAAGCCGAGGTTGACCCCGCCTTGCAGCAGGGCCGGCGTCGAGTACGGTTGTCCCGAGACGCCGTAGATGCTGCGGAACAGGCCCTCGATGATCAGCGCCAGGCCGAAGGTCAGCAGCAGGCCGTAGAGCGGGTCAAGCTTGTAGAGGTGGCGCAGCAGCGTGCGCTCGAGCAGGATGCCGAAGGCGCCGACGACCAGCGGCGACACGATCAGCATCACCCAATAGTTCAGGCCCAGGTACTGCAGCCCCAGCCAGGCCACGAAGGCCCCCAGCATGTAGAGCGCGCCATGGGTGAAATTGATGATGTTGAGCAGACCGAAAATGATGGCCAGCCCCAGGGAAAGTACGGCATAGAAAGAGCCGTTGACCAGGCCGAGCAGGAGCTGCCCGAGCAGGGCCTGGATGGGGACACCGAAAAGTTCTGTCATAGGGCTGCGGCAAAGGCGGGTGACTGGAACGCTGGATGGGAGCATGGCCCCGCCTTGCGGCGAGGCCATGCGGTTCAAGCGTCGAGATTAGCCCTTGAGCAGGGGGCAGGTGGAGGCGGATTCCGGGCCATAGACCGATTCGGCCGGCAGTTCACGCACGATGTTGTAGTAGTCCCACGGCGCCTTGGACTGGTCGGGCCGCTTGACCTGGGCCAGGTACATGTGGTGCATCAGCAGGCCGTCCTTGCGGATGGTGGCGTCCTTGGCGAACATGTCGTTGACCTTGTGCGACTTCAGGTACTGCATGATCGTGTCGCCGTCGTCGGTGCCGGTGGCCTTGACCGCCTGCAGGTAGTTCAGCGCGGCCGAATAGTCGGCGGCCTGGACGAAGGAAGGCGCGCGGTTCAGTTTCTCGAAGAAACGCTTGGACCAGGCGCGGGAATCCTCGGACTGGTTCCAGTACCAGGGCGTGGTCAGGTACAGGCCGGCGGTGTTGTCCAGGCCCAGGGCGTGGATGTCGTTGATGAACACCAGCAGGCCGGCGAGCTTCATGGTCTTGGTGATGCCGAATTCCTTGG
>Ga0222426_100146_pt1 | contig 101148 bp, 89 predicted proteins | sample 2B50Ametagenome_FD_180087 | JGI IMG/M metagenome (GOLD analysis project Ga0222426, IMG submission 180087) | Enriched microbial communities from leaf-cutter ant dump, University of Wisconsin, Madison, United States - 2B50A (version 2) | ecosystem: Environmental > Terrestrial > Nest > Insects nest...
GGTCAGTCGGAGACTGCCCCAAGGAGCCCGCGGCTTCCCCGAAAACGTGAACGACCTTACGCCGGCCGCCCTTGGACACTAACGTACAAGGAGCCCGCTTGCGGGCGATGCTTTTCGCAGCTCTCGACCACCCGCACCAGATCGCTCCTCATGCCCGCCAAGAGCATCGCCCGCGAGCGGGCTCCTACAGGTACGCGGCTCGTGCAGGAGCCCGCTCGCGGGCGATGCTTTACCGGGCGAACAGGCGCTTCACGCTTGGCTATCCAGAAACACCTTCAACTGGGCGGCGAAGGCTCGTTGGTAGGCGGGCCGGCCCTCGCCACGGGCGACGTAGGCGGCAAGTTCCGGGAAATCGTCGAGCAGGCCGGACGGTTTCGTGCGCCGCAGGACGCTGATCATCATCAGATCGCCCACGCTGAAGCCACCATCGAGCCACTCGTTGTCGCCAAGGCGGACGGAAAGCTCGCCCAGTCGCTGGCCGATGCGCTGGCGGATCAGCGGCAGGCGTTGCGGGGTCCAGGGCTGGTCGCCCTCGGCGAACATCGCGGCGGTCAGTTCCTGGATCGGCGGTTCGATGGTGTTGAGTGCGGCGAACAGCCAGCTGATGGCGCGTGCCCGGGCATGGGGCTCGTGTGGCAACAGGCCTTCGTGTCGTTCGGCAATGTGCAGCACGATCGCACCTGACTCGAACAGCACCAGACCGTCCTCTTCCCAGGTGGGGATCTGACCGAAAGGATGCAGCGCACGATGCGGCCCCTCCTTAATCGCGGCGAACGACAGCAGGCGCACCTCGCAGGGCTGTCCGACTTCTTCCAGCGCCCAGCGCAGGCGCATGTCGCGGGCCAGGCCACGACCGCGGTCGGGCGATTTCTCGAAGGCGGTGATGATGGGTTTCATGGGGGCCTTCACTTCTTGTCAGCCACGGATGGCGGTCTCGATTCCGGCGATGTCGATTCGCCCCATGCCCATCATCGCGTCGAAGGCGCGTTTGGCTGCGGCACGGTCAGAGCCGGTGACCGCCTCGATCAGCACGCGCGGGGTGATCTGCCAAGACACGCCCCAGCGATCCTTGCACCAGCCGCAGGCGCCGGCCTGGCCGCCGTTGTCGATGATGGCGTTCCATAGGCGGTCGGTTTCGGCCTGATCATCCGTGGCCACCTGGAACGAGAAGGCTTCGTCGTGCTGGAAGGCGGGGCCACCGTTGAGGCCCAGGCAGGGCAGGCCGATCACGGTGAATTCGACCATCAGGATGTCGCCCTGCTTGCCGGAGGGCGAGTCCCCCGGAGCGTGATGGACGGCGCCCACGCTGCTGTCGGGGAAGGTGGCGGCGTAGAACGTGGCGGCGTCCAGCGCGGCGTGGTCGTACCACAGGCAGATCGTGTTCTTGCGGGTCATGGCGGGCTCCGGTGGCGGTCTCCTGGCAGGCGACGAACGGGAAGAGTGCGGATCGACAACCGGCATGCACGTTCACTGGCGGAAATCTTGCATAGCCCGGAGTTATGACTGCGGGTCTTCTTTTCATTGGAGTTGCATGCCCGGGCTGTCATAGCTTCGAAATACTGTCGGGCGCAGCCGGGGGGCTGGCGTTCCGAAGCGACACGGGACCGCATCACGCGAGGGGAGTCATCCATGACGGGCACGCCGGATCATCATCCGTTCCATCATTCACGCCATCCGCGCGTTCTTCGACGCCGGACGCTGGCACTGGCCGTGGGCTCGGCGATGGCCTTGGCCGTGACCGGCGCAGCCTGGGGCCAGGCGACCAGCGGCACGATCTACGGCTCGGCTCCCGTTGCGGCCAATGAGGCCATCCAGATCACCAGCAGCGCGGGCTACAGCCGCAGCTTCGATGTCAGTGAAAGCGGGCATTACTCGGTCACCTTGCCGGTGGGCACCTATACCGTGTCGCTGGTGCGTGACGGCGTGGTGGTGGAGAGCCGCGCCGGCGTCAGCCCGGCGGCGGCCGGCGCGGTGGCGGTGAATTTCGGCGGCGGTGCCAGCCAGGCTGATGCGCAGGAGCTGGGCGGCGTCGATGTTTTGGCCAATGCCTTGCCGCCGATCGACGTGCGCACCACCAACCAGGTCACCACGATCACCGCCGACCAGTTGCAGCGCCTTCCGCTGGCACGCTCGGCCGAGGACATCGCGATGCTGGCGCCCGGTGTCAGCATGGCTTCGGCCGAGTTGGGCGTGGGCCCGCTGGGCACGCCGCTGCTGACCTTCGGTGGTGGTTCGACCGCGGAGAACGCCTATTACATCGATGGCCTCAATGCCACCGATGCGCTGTTCAACAATGGCGGCGTGGCGCTGCCCTACGGCTCGATCGAGCAGCAGCAGACCTTCACCAGCGGCTATGGCGCCAAGTACGGCCGTTCGATCGGTGGCGTGATCAACCAGATCGGCAAGAGCGGCTCCAACGACTGGCATTTCGGTGCGCGCGTGGTGTGGAAGCCTGGCAGCATGCGCGGCACCGCCGACAACCACTACTTCGTCAATCCGCTGTCGGACGTGCCGGGCGAGCGCGTGGGCGACCTGGCCTACTACAACAAGCTCGACACGGTCAGCGAATCGGTTTACGACGCCTACCTCAGCGGCCCGTTGATCAAGGACAAGCTGTTCTTCTTCGCCAGCGCCGAGAAGAACGACCGCTGGGGCCGCTCGGTCGGTGGCTTCAGCAGTCCGCACCAGACCAACTACCGCTACGAGTACCCCAAGTACTACGCCAAGCTGAACTGGAACATCAACAGCGACAACTACCTGACCCTGACCGGCCTGCAGAGCTCGCGCAAGCTGTGGCAGAGCCAGTACGGATTCGACTACGACAGCTTGCAGCGCGGTGATTTCGAGAACCTGGGGCAGATCTCGAAGAAGAAGTTCAGCGTGTGGGTGGCCAATTACACCTCCTACCTCACCGACAACCTGACCCTCAACGCGATGGTCGGCAAGACGCTGGGTGACTACGGCAGCCATCAGCCGGCGTATGCGGGCTTCGATCCGACCTTGCCGTACATCAGTGATGCCGAGATGCAGAACCCGGCCTATGCGCCGCCCGGCGGCATCCGCAACACGCAGAACGCTTCCACCCAGGACATTCCCACCCACAAGCTCAACTCGCTGAACTACCGGCTGAGCCTCGAATACCAGCTCGGCGACCACCAGATCACCGTCGGCATCGACAACCGCACCACCGAGGACATCGACGACGGCTACAACACCACCGGGCCGGGTTATTTCTGGGTCTATGGCCGTGGCACGCCGGGTGTGCCGCTGTTCGGCGTCAATCCGAACACGCCGCCGTACGTGGGGCCGCCCGATGCCAACGCGGCGGGCCGGGACGGCTATTTCGTCTATCGCAGCGTGGACATCAAGAACGCCAACGTGAAGGTGGTGCAGCGCGCCAACTACATCGAGGACAACTGGCAGATCACGCCGAACTTCCTGCTCAGCCTGGGCGTGCGTGACGACAAGTTCATCAACTACAACTCGGCCAACCAGCCTTACATCCGGCTGACCAAGCCGCAGTGGGCGCCGCGGCTGGGCTTCAGCTGGGACGTGCACGGCGACTCGACGCTGAAGGTGTTCGGCAACGCCGGCCGCTACTACCTCGCGGTGCCGCTGAACGTGGCGGTGACGGTGTCCTCGCCGGTGACCCGCTACGACATCTACGGCACCTACACCGGCATCGACCCGGCCACCGGCGAGCCGCTGGGCTTCCAGGAACTGCCGCAGAACCCGGCGCCGCCGACCGGCGTGTCGATCAACAACGAGTACGGCCAGTCGAAAGACCCGCGCATCACCACCTCGCAGAACATCAAGGCGCAGTATTCCGACAACTACGTGCTTGGCCTGCAGCAGGGCTTCACGATGGGCGGCGCGGAATGGGTGGCCGGCATCACCGGCACCTACCAGCGGATGAACCGGATCATCGACGACTACGGCGACATCCAGCGCATGTGCGACGCGGGCCGCGCCCAGGGCTACGACTGGATGACCGCCGACAGTTGTTCGCAGTGGGCACAGGGATTGTTGATGATCAATCCGGGCGAGACCCAGAAGATCTGGATGAACGGCCCGGATGGCGACATCCATCCGGTGACCTTCACCCGCGAGGACCAGGGCCTGAGCTTCGGCCCGATCCGCCGTTACTACTCGATCGACCTGTCGCTGGGCCACGAGTGGGACGAGAAGTGGATGGCCAAGTTCGACTACGTGTTCGCCAAGACCTGGGGCAACACCGAGGGCCCGGTCAGCACCTATGCGCAGCAGAGCGGTTCCTACCTGACCACCGCCTGGGACTTCCCCGAGCGCATGGAGTATTCCAACGGCGAGCTGCCGGGCAGCCGTCGCCACCAGTTCAAGGCCTATGGCGCCTATGCGCTCAGCAAGGAATGGACCCTGGGCGGCAACCTGTACGTGTCGTCCGGCACGCCACGGCTGTGCCGCGGCTACTACGGTCCCGACGAAATCCGCCTGCACGGTTCCAGCACCTTCTACTGGTGTGGCGGCAAGCCGGCCTCGCCGGGTTCGCTGGGCCGCACGCCGTGGGACGTCAGCCTGGACCTGAACCTGGATTACCGGCCGCAGTGGGCCGGCGGCAAGCTGGACTTCAACATGGCGGTGTTCAACGTGCTCAACCGCAAGACGCCGCTGTTCTACAACGACGTGTTCTCGGCCACCTACGCACCGAACCCGGACTACGGCAAGGTGCAGGACACGCGTGCGGTGCGCGAGGTGCGTTTGATCATGTCCTACGACTTCTGATTTGCGGCAGCTCTCCCCAGCGCTGTATTCCCCGGGCCTGGAACCAGGCCCGGCTTTTTTTGCATCGCCTGCGCTGGATGGATCCGGGCGTCATCAGGCGCTGGCGGTTTCCAGCACGAAACCCAGTGCCTCGCTGCACGGCGCATCGACTTTCAGCGTGAGCAGCGCGTCGGCGCGGGTGCGGCCCAGGCTGACTGCGGCGATCGGCTTGCCGGCGCGGGCGGCGGCGTCGACGAAGCGGTAGCCGGAATAGACCATCAGCGAGGAGCCGACCACCAGTACCGCGTCGGCGGCTTGCCAGGCACGGGTGGCTGCCTCGACGCGTTCGCGCGGCACGGCCTCGCCGAAGAACACCACGTCGGGTTTCACGATGCCGCCGCAGGCCGGGCAGGGCGGCACGTCGAAGCGGGAGAAATCCTCGCCCTCCAGGTCGGCGTCGCCATCGGGGGCGTCGGCGGCGTCGAGCCGGGCCCAGTCCGGGTTGCGTGCCAGCAGGGCCTGCTGGAACGCATGGCGGCTTTGCCGCCAGTCGCAGGCCATGCAGCGCACTTCGTCGAGGCGGCCGTGCAGGTCGAGCACGTTCTGGCTGCCCGCGTGCTGGTGCAGGCGATCGACGTTCTGGGTCACCAGCAGCTCGATGCGGCCGTCGCGTTCCAGCTGGGCCAGTGCGTGATGGGTGGCGTTGGGTCGGGCACTGCCGAAGCGGCGCCAGCCGATCATGCTGCGCGCCCAGTAACGCTGGCGCGTCGCCGGTTGCTGCATGAAGGCGGCGAAGTCCACCGGCGGCGGGCGTTTCCATTGGCCGTCGCGGTCGCGATAGTCGGGAATGCCGGAGTCGGTGCTGCAGCCGGCGCCGGTCAGCACGAACAGCCTCGGGTGCTGCGCGATGAAGGTTTGCAGCGGGCTCATCGCGGGGCACGCTCGTGGTGCGGCAAAAGGGCAGGGCAGGTTCGGGCGATGTGGATGGCCATGACGGGCCTCCTGCGGATGGACTGCGGTGAAGATGGGGTTGTCCGTGTGTTTTGTCGACCGGGATGGTCAGACCACCAGCGCGCCGCGCGCCCGTGATGAGCGACGGGCCTTGTCCAGCGATTGCAGCAGGCGTTCGCCGCTGAGGCGCAGGTGGGTGTCGAGTTTGGCCACGGCCTCGTCGATGTTGCCCTGGTGCAGTGCGGCCAGGATGTCGGCGTGCTCGTCCCAGCCGGGGTGCTCGATGGCGATGTCCAGCCAGCGCACGCGCGAGAGCCGGGTCAGCACGTCGTTCATGGCCCGGTTGATGAAATCGTTGTCGGCCAGCGCGGCCAGTTGCAGGTGGAAATCGGTGCTGCAGCTGCGCGCGGCTTCCAGCGATGTGCGTGCGCGGGCCGTGGTGTCGGTCAGCGGATCGAGCATGGTTGGCGTGAGGTGTTCTGCCGCCAGGCGCAAGGCGGATGTCTCCAGCATGCGGCGGTAGTCCAGCGCCTGGCGCAATTCGTCCAGGTCGATCGGCGCCACCATCCAGCGGCGATGCTCGCGGCAGACCAGCCCTTCGCTCTGCAGGCGTTGAAGCGCGGCCCGTATCGGCGTGCGCGAGGTGCCCAGCCGGCTTTCCAGCCAGCGCTCGGTGAGGCGCTCGCCGGGCCCGACCTCCATGTCGAGAATCAGGTGGCGCAGGCGTTGCTCGGCTTCCTGCGACTGGCTGGTAGCTGCGGTCATGGTGCTGTTCTCCCCGTTGCCGGATTGCCCGGCTTTCCCTGAAGGTATACCATTTTGGTATACCAATGGACAGGGCACGATGGCGCTCAACCTGAAAGAGACCTGGCAGCGGAACCTGACGGTTTGCCTGTTCGGCTCGTTCACGACCGTGTTGTCGATGACCCTGATGCTGCCGTTCCTGCCGCTGTACGTGGAGCAACTGGGCGTGCACGGGCACGCGGCAATCGTGCAGTGGACCGGCGTGGCCTATGGCGCGACCTTCATCACCGCCGGGCTGGTGGCGCCGCTGTGGGGGTATCTGGGCGATCGTTTCGGGCGCAAGTCGATGCTGGTGCGGGCCAGTTTCGGACTGACCATCTGCGTGTCGCTGATGGGCTTGGCCACGCATCTGTGGCACCTCGTGCTGCTGCGGTTGCTGGTGGGGCTGGCGGCGGGTTACTCGTCCGGCTCGACCATCCTGGTGGCGGTGCAGACGCCGAAGGATCGCTCCGGCCAGGCACTGGGGCTGCTGGCTTCCGGGGTGATGGCCGGCAATCTGGTCGGCCCGCTGGTCGGCGGCGCGTTGTCGCCGCTGATCGGCATCCGTGCCACGTTCTATTGTGCGGCGGCGCTGATCGGGGTGGCCTTCGTGGCCACCGTGTGGCTGGTGCGCGAAGTGCCGCGCCCGATGGAGCAGGCCGCGCGGCCCAAGGTGCGCTGGGCCGAGATTCCCAACCGCGGCATCGTCGCAACGATGCTGCTGGCCGGGCTGTTGTTGATGATCGCCAACATGTCGATCGAGCCGATCATCACGGTCTACGTGGCCGGACTGGTGCATGACCCGAAGCACGTGACGGTGATCGCCGGCGTGGTGATGTCGGCAGCGGCGCTGGGTAGCGTGCTGTCGGCTTCGCGGCTGGGGCAGTTGGCCGATCGCATCGGCCATGTCCGGGTGATCGCGCTGGGGCTGGCCGCGGCGGCGTTGCTGCTGGTGCCGCAGGCCTTCGTCAGCGCCAGCTGGCAGTTGATCGTGCTGCGTTTCCTGATGGGCATGGCGTTGGGTGGCCTGCTGCCGTGCATTGCCGCCACCATTCGCCACAACGTGCCTGAGCACGTCATCGGCACCGCGCTGGGCTATTCGCTGTCGTCGCAGTTCGCCGGGCAGTTCACCGGGCCGCTGATCGGCGGCTTCGTCGGCGGCCACATCGGCATGCGCGCGGTGTTCATGGCCACCTCGGCGCTGCTGTTCGTCGCAGCCGCCTGCGTCCGGCGTGCCGGGCGCGCGCCGCAACCCCTGCTTTCCACTCCTGCCTGAAGAGAATCCCGATGAGCCTCGACCCGATCGATCCCCGTTCCTCCGCGCTGCTGCTGATGGATTTCCAGAACGACATCCTGGCCAACAACCTGTCGCCAGAGCAGTCCGCCGCGGTGCTCGATCATGCCCAGACCTTGCTGGCTGCGGCACGCGGCAAGGGCATGCCGGTGATCCACGTGGTGGTGTGCTTCCGCCCCGGCCATCCGGAGGTGGCTGCCAGCAACCGCCTGTTCAGCCGGATCAAGGCGGCCAACATGCTGGTGGCCGGCACCGATGGCGCCGCGATCCATCCGCGGCTGCAGCCGACGGGCAGCGAGCCGGTGGTGAGCAAGCGCCGGGTCGGCGCGTTCGCCGAGACCGACATGCAGCCGCTGCTGCGCGCGATGGGCGTGCAGACGCTGGTGCTTGGTGGCGTGGCCACGTCCGGCGTGGTGCTGTCCACGGTGCGCCAGGCCTTCGATCACGATTTCCGGCTGGTGGTGGCGGCCGATTGCTGCGCCGATGCCGATGCGGAGGTCCACCGCGTGCTGCTGGAGAAGGTGCTTGCGCGCCAGGCCGACGTGGTCGACACGGCCGAGGTGGTGGCGGCGCTGCAGGCGGCGTGAGCTGCCGCCGGCCATCGTGGCTGGCGGGGCGTTTCTGGACTTCCCGCGGCCAGTGCCGGATAACCTTGATCCTTTCCGACTCACCCGGAGTGTTTCCATGGCGTCCCTGTCCGATTTCCCGATCACCTCGCGCTGGCCGGCGCAGCATCCCGAACGCATCCAGCTGTATTCGCTGGCAACCCCCAACGGGGTCAAGGCATCGATCATGCTGGAGGAGACCGGCTTGCCCTACGAGGCGCATCTGGTCGACATCATGAAGAACGAGAGCCACCTGCCGGAATTCGAGGCGCTCAACCCGAACGGCAAGATCCCGGCGATCATCGACCCTGACGGCCCGGACGGAAAGCCGCTGGCGCTGTTCGAGTCCGGCGCGATCCTGTTGTATCTGGCGGAGAAGACCGGGCGTTTCATCCCGGCCGACGCAGCGGGGCGCTGGGAGGCGATCCAGTGGGTGTTCTTCCAGATGGCCTCGATCGGGCCGATGTTCGGCCAGCTGGGTTTCTTCAACAAGTTCGCCGGCAAGGCCTACGAGGACAAGCGTCCGCTGCAGCGCTACGTCGATGAGTCGAAGCGGCTGCTGGGCGTGCTGGACCGCCGCCTGCAGGGTCGCCAGTGGATCGTCGGCGATGACTACACCATCGCCGACATCGCCACGCTGGGCTGGGTCAACAACCTGATCACCTTCTACGAGGCGCGCGAGCTGGTGGAGTTCGACCGTTTTGCCAACGTCGCGGCCTGGCTCGAACGCGGCATGGCCCGGCCGGCGGTGCAGCGCGGGTTGAAGATTCCAGCACGCGATTGACCGGGCGATCCGGGGCAAAAGCATCGCCCGCGAGCGGGCTCCTGCGGGCGGTTTGGTATGGGGCTCCGACTGGCTGGGGAGTGCCGTCCCTTGCCGCCGCAGATGGCATCCCGCCTGAAGCTGTAGGAGCCCGCTCGCGGGCGATGCTTTTGGGGTTGGCCGTCTGGCTGTTGAGCTTGGATGTGCGTGAGGACAAGAGCATCGCCCGCGAGCGGGCTCCTACGGGTGTTTTGGTGTGTGGGCTTCGACTGGCTGGGGAGTGCCGTCCCTTGCCGCCGCAGATGCCACCCCGCCTGAAGCTGTAGGAGCCCGCTCGCGGGCGATGCTTTTGGGGTTGGCCGTCCGGCTGTTGAGAACGGATGTGCGTGAGAGCGAGAGCATCGCCCGCAAGCGGGCTCCTACGGGTGTTTTGGTGTGGCGTGGAGGTGCGTGAGAGCGAGAGCATCGCCCGCAAGCGGGCTCCTGCAGGGGCCACGGTGGGTCAGTGCGGCGTCGGCGAGTTTTGCCGCCACGTGAAGATCTGCCATCCGGCGAGACCGACGGCCAGCAGCAACAGGCTGGCCGTCGGTGGCCACCACAGGTAGCCAAGCCGCAGCAGGCACAGGCTGGTGCCCATGGTCAGCGCCGCAGCTGCGATGCCGGCGCGCCAGGCACGGCGAAAGCCGGGCAGGCCGTAGAGCAGCAGGGGCAGCAGCAGCGTGCCGGCGCCGATGGCCAGTTGGGCGGCAAAGGCCAGTGGCGTGACCAGCCAGCCGCGACGCAGCGATTCGAACAGGTTGGCCTGGTATTCCACGCCGGGTATCCGCGCGCCCGGGGTCTGGATGATGTCGCCCATGCCCTCGGCGGTGGCGCCGATCAGCACCCAGCGATCCTTCAGCAGCTCGGTCGGTACGCGGCCATCGAGTACGTCGGCATAGGAAACCCGGCCGAAACCGGTGATCGGATCGGCATAGCGCAGCAGCACATAGTGATCGCGAACCCACAGATAGGGTGAAGCTTCGCCGGATGACGGGTCGCGCAGCCCCGGCAACGGGGCCGGTGCCGACGGATGCCCCAGCTGATACAGCGTCAGGGCCAGTATCGGCCAGTAAGGCTGCCCCAGACCGGCGGTCAGATAGGCTCCACGCACCATGCCGTCGCCGTCGCGGGCCACGTCGACATGGCCAATGCCGGCTGCGCTCCCGGCGAAGGCAGGCAAGGGAAGGCTTTCTTCGAGTGGGCTGCCCAGGTCGGGAGCCTCGGGAAACATGGGCAGCACCACCTTGCCGTTGCTGGCGAGTGCATTGGCCAGCAATCGGTCATTCCCGGGGCGGGCGGAGTCGGCGGTCGAAAGCGAAACATCCAGCGCCACGCCACGTACGCCATAGCTGGCGAGGCGATCGAGCAGCCGGGCGTGCAACGAACGCGGGAACGGCCATTGTCCCAGTTGCGCCAAGGTCTTCGGGTCGATCGCGACGATGACGGTGTCGTCGCCGGGGGCGTAATGCCAGAATTTCTGGTTGATGTCGTACAGCGTGCTGTCCACGCGGATCAGCACGCCGCTGGCAAGCAACAGCGCGAGCAGGCCGAGGCTGGCCATCCAGACCATGCCGCGGGCAATCCAGGCAAGCGGACCGGATGGCATCAGTCAGCCGCCATCCGGTTCGTCACCGGTATCGCCAAGAGAGGCATTGCCGGCCGTCTACAGCAGCAGCCACAGCAGCGCCGCACCGCCACCGGCAGCCACGACCCGGCAGGCTTTGCAGGGCAGCTTGAGCTTCTGCACCGGTCCCCAGTTGCCGGTGTAGCCGTCGCTCTCGATCACCTGCACCCGCACGTACCAGCGGCCCGAAGCCGGTTTGTCGATTTCCAGCCGGGCCTGCTCGACCACTTCGTCGACCAACGGGTGCGGGAAGGCGGGGTCACGGTCCATTTGCACGTGGTAGCGCTGGCCGGGTGCGCCGGCGGACCAGCCCAGGCTGAGCTTGTCACGGGTCTGCACCGGGTCGCCCACGGCCGGCGTGGGCGGCTCGGGCACGAGATCGAAAGTCATGGGACTGGTGTAAGGGCCCAGTTTGCCGTGGTGGTCACGGCTGGCCACGCGCCAGTAGTAATGCCCCGGCGGCAGCGTCCGCGGCGCACGCACGCTGTCGCCCTTGATGGCATTCTGTTCGCCCAGCGGCTGGGTGAACTGTTCGTCGCTGGCCAGTTGCCACGCGTAGGACGCCGCGTCATCGGTGCTGGTCCAGCGGAAGCGCGGCCGGGGATCGCGCACCTTGCCGTCGGCCTGCGGTTCGAGAATCAGCGGCGGCAACGGGTGGCCGTCGATCCGGATGGAGCATGCCGCATCGGAGCCCTCCAGTCCGCCGGCGTCGACACCGTGGACCTGCAATGCGTAGTCGCCATCGGGGAGGTCGGGCAGGCTGGCGTGGTTGCCGTCGACCAGGCGATCCATCAGCAGCACCTCGAAGCGATCGGTGGGCGCCACCTGCACGCGGTAGCGGCTGGCGCCGTCCAGTGCGGGCCAATCGAACTGATAAGGCAGCGCAGTGACCGGGCCGGTAGGGCAATGCAGCCGCGGCGCGGGCAGCAAGGGCTGCGATTTGCCCGGTTGCGCGCCCTGGTTCACGGCAACACCCATGCCCTTGTCGACCAGGGTATGCCGGCGCTCACCAGCCACGTCGACGCGGCCGGTCAGCACTTCGGTCTGCGAACGCTGCGTGGAGGCATCCGCAGCGACGCGGAAATGCGTGCCGCGAACACTGGATATGATGCCAGGGGTTTCCACGCTGAAATGCGCGGCGGCGCCGGTCATCGGCGTGACCGAGGTGGAGACCCTGCCGTGCTGCAGGCGCAGCCGGGTGTCGACCATGCCGGTGCGGCCGTACGCACTCATGCGGTCAAGTTCGAGCTGGCTGTCGTGCTGCATCAGCACGCGCGAGCCATCGGCGAACTGCAGGGTCAGGCTGGCGCCCGGACCGGTGATCAGGCGACTGCCGAAACCCAACTGGACGCCGGGCTCGACCGCGCTGGCAGCCTGGCCGGGAAGCTCCACCTGGGCCTTGCCGGCTACCGCAACCACGGTGGCCTTGGCCGGCTGCACCCGCAGCCACTCGATCGGAATGCGAAGTTTCATGCCGGGCGGCAGGTGATAGGGATCGGTGACCTGGTTGTACTCCTGCAGCTTCTGCCAAGGCACATCCGCCTTCATGTAGCGGCGCGACAGATCCCAGATGTTGTCGTCGGGGCGAACGCGGTAATTCCAGTCGGCGGCGTGGGCGACGGGCGCGTTGAGCATGGATGCCATGAACAACGACGCAAGGATGGTCCAGCCTCCGGCGAGCGAACTTCCGTGCCTGAGAGTCATGCAGTTACTCCGTGAAACCAGCTTCGTGACACCGTGGTCACCCGCGGTGCAGCGCCCCCTGGGACATCATGCAGGATCGCGTGACGCCACCATCCGAAGAGGCATCGTTGTGTGATCCGCGTCACGGGGATTTTGAAGCACACGGCCTGGCAACGCCACTCTGCCGGCGCGCGTCCAACAATGGCCGCCCCCCACCCGGCATCACGCCGGAGCCGGCCATGCACGACTTCGTCAGGACGGCGTTCCGCCAGCACCACCTGCAGCAGCGTGGTCAGCCCGGGATGACGGGCTCGAGATGCTCAAGGACGTCGCGCAGGGCGTCGAGGCAGGCCGGCAAGGCTTCCAGTGCGATCGAGGCTTCGCCGGTCTGCAGGGTCTCCAGCCAATGCCGTCCCTCGGCGATCGCCGGGGCATCACTGAACCATTGCAGTGCACCCAGCAGCCGATGCAGGCGGCGCGATGCCAGTGCCGCGTCGTGGATGGAGATCGCCCGTTCCAGTTCGTGCAGGTCCTGCTCGCTGGTCTGGACCAGTACGCGCAGCATTTCCGGAGTCAGCGGTGGTCCGTCCGAACGCCATGGGTGGTTTCGCTTCGCCGCCGTGACCGGCGCGGAGGGCATCCACGCGTCGATCTTCTCCCCCAGTTGTCGCAACTGCACCGGTTTGCGCAGGCAGTCGTCCATGCCGGCGTCGAGGCAGCGAGCGGTTTCGTCATCGAGTGTGCTGGCGGTCATCGCCAGGATCGGCATGCGGGATCGTCCTTCGGCGGCTTCGCGGCGACGCCAGGCAACGGACAGTTCCCAGCCGTCCATGCGTGGCATCTGGCAATCGGTGATCAGCATCGAGTAGTTGCCGTCGACCAGTGCTTCACCGGCTGCAACGCCATCACCCACCACGTCACAGGCCCAGCCGAGCAGTTCAAGTTGGCGGCGGATCAGTGTCTGACTGACCGGATGGTCTTCGGCGACCAGGATGCGACCTGCGCGGGTGGTGTCTCGTGCGGGAGCAGTGGTTGCCGTGATGTCGCCGGCAACATCGCGCGGACGCGGATTGAGCGGCTCGAGCCCGGCCACGCAGGCACGGGTCACCGCCTGCCACTTGAGCGGGTTGGCGCCCAGCCGGATCTGCTCGTGCTCGATCTGCACGCCGCTGGGCGAGGCTCCGGCGGCGTCGACGACGATGGTCCGCGCGGCGATTTCCGTCGGGCTCGAGAGGTCGTCGACATCGACGAACAGCAGGTTGGCGGCCAGGCCGGTGCGCATCGGCTGGTCGGGCGGGATCACTTCGACGGTGAGGCCCAGTGCCCGGAGGTTGGCCTCCAGTGATGTCGCGACGGGCTGCGCTGCCAGGCGCACGATGGCATGGCGCCCGGTCACGCCGGCGGGGCGCTCCGGTTCGCGTTGCTCGATCGGCAGCGGCAAAGTGATCGTCATGGTGGTGCCGACGCCCGGTTCGCTTTCCAGCCCGATGCTGCCATCCATCAATTGCACAAGATAACGGCAGATCGCCAGGCCCAGACCGGTGCCGCCGTAGCGGCGGGCGGTCCACGATTCGGCCTGGGTGAAGGGTTTGAACAGGTGGGGCTGCTTTTCTGCCGGGATGCCGATGCCGGTATCGCTCACGCTGATCCGCAGGCGTTGCTCGGAGCCGCTGTCGCCCAGTACGCGCAGCGTCACCGTCACGCTGCCGCGTTCGGTGAATTTGGCGGCGTTGTTGAGCAGATTCAGCAGGATCTGGCGCAGGCGCACGCTGTCGCCCCGGAACTTGCCGGCCATCACGGCATCCATGTCGACCAGAATGCGCAGGCCTTTGGCGTGAAGGTGGGAGGCCATCACGCCGACCACGTTGTCGACCAGGACGCGCAGGTCGAATGGCGCCATGTCCAGGCGCAGGTTGCCGGCTTCCAGCTTGGAGAAATCCAGCACGTCATTGAGGATCTGCAGCAACACGCTGGCCGAATCCTCCACCGTGCGCAGCAACTCGCGCTGCTCGGTGTCGAGGCGGGTATGGTCCAGCAGCTCGAGCATGCCGATGACCCCGTTCATCGGCGTGCGGATCTCGTGGCTCATCGTGGCGAGGAAGTCGGCTTTGGCCTTGGATGCGCGTTCGGCGGCATCGCGCGCGGCCAGCAGCGCTTCGCTGCGCAGGTTGATGTGGGTGGTGTCGATGAAATACCCGCTCCATGTCTGCCGGCCATCGGCGGAGCGTTGCGGCGCCACCACCAGGTGCAGCCAGCGCAGTCCCTCGGCGCCGTAGGCGCGCAGATCCAGCGAGAGGACGTCGGTGGACCGCATCGCCCGGCGCAGCAACTGGCGAAGGTCGACGGCGCTTTCGGGGTGCAGACGTGACAGCAAGGGCGGTATCTGCAGCCGGCCATCCGCATCGCGCAGTTGCTCGTGGTCCAGGTCGAACAGTGCCTGCGGGTCGCCAGCGAGAAAATCCAGCAGATAACATCGGTTGCCGCACCGGTTCACCGTGAAGATCATGACCGGGACGCGGGCGGCGAGGTCACGCAGGGCCAGATCGGTGCGGCGGGCCGCGCGTTCGGCGGCGTGGAAGCGGGTGATGTCGGTCAGTACCGCCACCGTGCCGACGACCTTGCCATCGTGCAGGATCGGGCTGTCTTGCCTGACCGCATGGCGCGGGGAGCCATCGGTGCCGGTGTAGTCGACCTCATGTTGCGTCAGTGCAGCGGCCTGCATGGCTTGCAGGCTGGATTCGTGCAGCGCCCGGGCATCGTCGCCGAAGACTTCGCCGGGAGCCAGCGCCAGGCTGGTATCTCCGATCGCATCGTACCGGAGTCCGGCATCGTGCACGGCGGCGGCGTTGAGCGTCATGTAGACGCCTTGCCGGTCCTTGATGGCAACCGGAAAGGGCAGGGCGTCGAGCAGCGCCCGGGTGTGCTCCTGATGCAGCCGGAGTTGCCGCCGGGCGGCCATTTCGGCCCGGCGGGAGCGGTGGACCAGCCACAGCAGCAACAGGGCGACTGTCGCCGTCAGGGTGAGCAGGCCGGCCAGGAGGTAGACCGCAACAGTGATGGAGCTCACCGCAGCCTCGCCGTTGGCGTGGGCGCTGGCAGGAATGGTGGTGGCTCGAAAGTCATGGTTGGCCCGTGGCTCCGGGTGGCAAGGCAGGCAGGCGGCGTGGCAGGCAGTGCCACGACGCGACGTTCACGCTCCCATACTATGCTGCTATGGTGTGCCTGTGGCAGGTTCTGTCCACGCGTGCCGCGACTGGAATGGCTTGCCGAAAAGGGTTTACGGGGTTGCTGGACATCATCATCGCTGACGACCATCCGGTCGTGCTCATGGGGCTGCGGGCTCTTCTCGAAGGTCAGGGCGGCAATTTCCGCGTGGCGGGTGAGGCCCATGGCGGCAAGGAGCTGCTGGCATTGCTTTCCGAGCGTCGTTGCGACTTGCTGATCACCGATTTCTCCATGCCCGACGAGCAGGGCGCCGATGATGGCCTGTTGCTGCTCAACCGGGTCCGTCGAGGTTATCCGCAGCTGCCGATCGTGGTGCTGACCATGCTGCGCAATCCCGCATTGATCCGCGGCATGCTGACTGCCGGCGTGCCGGCAGTCGTCGACAAGGCCTCGATGACCCGGGAGCTGCTGCTGGCCATGCACGCGGTAAGCTCGGGACGCAGCTATCTGAGCGGGAGTCTGCGCGAAGGCATGACCGACACCGCACCGGTACTGCCGCAGCGTGGGACAACGCCGGCGGTCGCGTTGTCGGCCAGGGAGGCGGAAATCGTGCGTCTGTATGCCAGTGGCCTGACCGTCACGCAGATCGCCGAACAGGTTCATCGCAGCGTCAAGACGGTGAGCCAGCAGAAGAACGATGCCATGCGCAAGCTGGGACTGGAGAGCAACAGCCAGCTCTATGAATACGCCAGACGGCACGGCCTGACGGCGTGATGCCTCCGCAGGCGGTTTAGGAATCGTCTGAAAGCCCTGTCGACCGGCAATGGCCAGAATGGACCCCGTAGACGAGATGTCCGGCCGACGAATTCCCCTGCATTCCGATCGAGCCCATCCGTCCCCGGTTCCGCATGCTACGGATGGCATGTGTCGACCCTGGTGTCGACGGCAGGCATGGCTCCACCCCCTGGACGTGCCTGTCGGATTCAACTCCTGAACCCATGTCGCTGCCTCCCGGCGACATGGGTTTTTTTTGTCCATTTGCCGGTCGCCTGCCGCATGGCGATGCGACCGCGCCGCTTGCCACCGATTCCCTGCAACGACCTGTCCGGCTGCGCCGGCGCTGCCCGCGGGGCAGTATCTCCATGCCCCGGCTTTTCCGGTGTCCCGTGGACACCGGATCGCGGCCGCGCGCGTCCTGCGTGGCGGCCATTTCGCAGCAATGCACTCAACTGGCAGGAGAAAGCAAATGAACAATCGTTTCGAGCGTACCGGTCCGCTGGCCGAACTGGGCAGCTATCCGCAGTGGGCCCAGGACATGGTGGCCGATTGTGAGGCAGCCAAGCGTGGCGTCGTGGAACACGAAATGTGGGACCTGATGAGGGCGGCGTCCTTGAGCGAGCAGGCCACGGCCCGCTTCATGATCGGCATCTGGCCGGTGATCGAGCGCTTCCCGGCCTACATGTCGCTGAGTCTGCTCAAGACCCGCTACGGACGCAGTCCCGGCGACAATCTGGCGCGGCGTTGGCTGGTGCGCAACATCCGCGTCGAGCAGAACCATGCCGAGTACTGGCTGAAGTGGGCCGAGGGGGCGGGAGTCAGTCGTGACCAGGTGCTGCATGGACGGGCGCCGCACGGTACCGGGACGCTGGCTGACTGGTGCGAGGAGATCTGCACCGGCGGCAGCCTGGCAGCCAGCATTGCGGCCACCAATTACGCGGTGGAGGGGGCCACCGGCGAATGGTCGCAGCGGGTGTTCGAGAGTTCGGTCTATGCGGAAAGCTTCGATCCGGCGGAGCGTGCGGGAAGCCTGCGCTGGTTGCAGTTGCATGCGGCCTACGACGATACCCACCCGTGGGAGGCGTTGGAAATCGTCTGCACCCTGATGGGCAGCGCGCCGCTGGCTGACGAGGTGGAGCACATTGCCGACTGCATCCGGCGCAGCTACACCAGCATGCAGATCAGCATGGACCACTGCATGGACGCGGTTCACGAACGCAAGCTCATGAGCGGCGTCGCAGCCTGATGGATCGACAGCGGTAACCGGCGGCAGGTCGTGGTAGAAAGGCGACATGAGAACCACCCTGCAACGGCCGCTGTCGCGACGTCTGATGCCTCTGGCCTACGCGCTGGTGGCGATCGTGGGGCTCATCATGGCGATGACGTGGGGAGCCCTTCAGGTGCAGATCACTCTCGCCGGTTTTCTCAACGGCGAGAGTCTTTGGTCCAAGGCACAGAAGCAGGCGGTGGTGGATCTGGAGGCCTACGCCGGCAGTGGCGATGCCGTGGTTCTCGCCGATTTCAAGCGTCATTACCTGGTGTTGGAATCCGATCGCTGGGCCCGCAACGCGATCGCGTCCGGGGATTTCGACCACGAGGAGGTGGCGGATGCCTTCGGACGAGGCGGGGTGATTCCCCAGGCGATCCCGGGAATGATTTTCATCCTGGAACATTTTTCGTCCGCGCCGCACATCAACCCGGCGCTGCGGGCCTGGTACTCGACCGACGAGGCGATCACCGAATTCGGTGCGATTGCCCGCTCGCTGGAGCACAGCCATGCCAACGGGGGGCTGGCGCCCGCCGAGCTGTCGTTGCAGCGCGACCGGATCCGCGAACTGAACAGCTACATCGAGCCGCGCACCAATGTCTTCTCGGTCGAGGTGGCCAAGGGCGCGGTCTGGGTCGGTACCTTGCTGTTCACTGGCGTGCTCGGTGCGGCCTGCATCGCCTTGCTGATGTGGCTGGGCATGGCGCGCCGGATCCTGGCGGACGTCCGCGGCAGTGAGGAGCGCTACCGCTTGCTGTTCGACAGCGCAGCCGATGCGATCGTGATGATCGACGAGAGCAGCGGCCGCATCCTCGACGTCAACCGCACCGCCGAAGCCTGGACCGGTCGCACGGCTTCCGAACTGCTGGGCGATCGCTTCGTGAAGCTGTTCGGGCAACCGATGGAAGGGCAGCGCGCCGGTCGTGCCGAGACCAACGTGCTGCTTGGCCTGGCCGGCAACTCGCGACCGGTGGAGATCCAGACCAGTATCGCGCACTGGGGCAGCCAGCAGGTGCGTCAGGCGATCATTCGTGACATCTCCGAACGGGTGGCGCTGGAGCAGGAGCGGCGTGTCGCTGCCGAGGCGCTGGCCAGCATCGCCGAGGGCGTGATCATCGCCGATGCGGGCCGGCGCATCGTTTCGGCCAATGCCGCGCATGCCGATCTGACCGGCTTCAGCGCGGTTGCAGCGCAGGGGCGACGGCTCGATGACAGCCGGAAGATGCCGGACGGCTTGCCGCTGCCTGCGTCGATCTGGGAAAACGTTGCCGCCGGCCAGCACTGGACCGGAGAGGTGGTCAGCACGCGCAACGATGGCAGCAGTTATCCCGAACACCTCAGCCTCAGCGCGATCCGCGATGCCTCCGGCCAGGTGCTGCATTACGTGGCGGTGTTCACCGACATCCACGAGGCCAAGGAAAACCAGCATCGGTTGGAACACATGGCCCGGCACGATCCACTGACCGGCCTGGTCAATCGCGCCGAGTTCGAACGCCATTGCAGCGAGGCGATCGCGCTGGCCCGTCGCGAGCGGCTGGCGGCGGTGGTGCTGTTCATCGACCTTGATGCATTCAAGATCGTCAACGACAGCTACAGCCATGCGATCGGTGACCGCCTGCTGGTCAAGGTCGCCGAACGGATCGGTCGCCAGTTGTCCGAAGGTGACGTGGCCGGCCGCATCGGTGGTGACGAGTTCACCGTGCTGATGCCGCGGATGATCCTGCGCGAGGACGCGCGGGCGGTGGCCAACCGGCTGCTTGCCTCGCTGTCCGAGCCGTTGCTGGTGGACGACTACGAGATCGTGCTCAGCGCCAGCATCGGCATCGCCGGATATCCGCTGGACGGCGACAACGCGGCCAGTCTGATCGCCAATGCCGATGCGGCGATGTACGCGGCCAAGACCGAGGAGCGCAACGCGTTCCGTTTCTACACGCCGGTGATGCACGCCGATACGCGCCGCCGCCTGCAACTGGCCACCGAGTTGCGTCAGGCGCTGGCCCGCAACGAGTTTCATCTGGTGTTCCAGCCCAGCGTGGAACTGCGCACCGGGCGTATCGTGGCGGTGGAGGCGTTGCTGCGCTGGAAGCATCCGGAGCGTGGCGAGGTATTGCCTTCGGAATTCATTCCGGTGGCCGAGGGCCTGGGCCTGATCCGCCGCATCGATGAATGGGTGATGCAGGCCACCTGCGCGCAGATCCAGGCCTGGGATCTGGCTGGCGTACCGCCTATCCGCGTGGCGGTGAATACCTCGGCGCGCTGGCTGGGGCACCCGGCTTTCATTGACGGGATCAAGCGCGCCTTGCAATCGCACCGGTTGGCGCCAGGTCGTTTGCTGCTGGAAATCACCGAGAGCACGATGCTGCATCTGGGGGACGACATCGAGCGCACGATGCAGACCCTGCACAATCTGGGCATCGAGGTGGCGGTGGATGACTTCGGTACCGGCTACTCCTCGATGGCTTACCTGAAGTTGCCAGCGGTGGCTTATCTGAAGATCGATCGGTCCTTCATCACCGGTCTTCCCGGTGACGCCAATGATGCGGCGATCACCCAGGCGATGCTGGCGATGGCGCGCAGCCTGGGACTGACCACGATCGCCGAGGGCATCGAGACCGAGGAGCAGCACGACTTTCTGCTGCGTGCCGGCTGCGTCGAGGGGCAGGGTTATCTGTATTCCTACCCGCTCGATCCGCGTGAGGTGCAGCAGTTGTTGCGCCCGAACCAACCGGCGGCGCCGATCCGGCTGAAGCTGGTGCCGCCGAAGCGGCAGTGACGGAGGGGCTGCGAGGGCTTCAGTCCAACGGTGCACAGTGGCGCTGCAGCCATTCCAGGTCGACGCCGTCCAACAGCGGCGCCAACGCGGCGCGCACGGTGGCGTGGTAGTCGTCCAGCCAGGCACGCTCCTCGGGATTGAGCAGGCCAGGTTCCAGTGCGCGGCGGTCGAACGGGCACAGCGTCAGGGTCTCGAAGGCGAGGAATTCGCCGAACTCGGTATGGTCGGCCTCGACCACCACCGCCAGGTTCTCGTGGCGGATGCCATGGCGGCCGGGCTTGTACAGGCCCGGCTCGATCGAGCTGATCATGCCCGGTTGCAGGGCCACCAGAGTCGCGCCGCTGGCTGGTGGGCGGATGCCATGCGGGCCCTCATGGACATTGAGGAAATAGCCCACGCCGTGGCCGGTGCCGTGGCCGTAGTCCATGCCGGCCGCCCACAACGGCGCACGCGCCAGTGCGTCCAGTTGCGGGCCGCTGGCCCCCTTTGGGAAGCGGGCGCGCGACAGGCCGATCATGCCCTTCATCACCAGGCTGGCGTCGCGGCGTTGCTCGGCGGTGGTTTCGCCCAGCGCCAACACGCGGGTGATGTCGGTGGTGCCGCCGTGGTACTGGCCGCCGGAGTCGATCAACAGCAGGCCTTTGGCCTGCAGCGTGGCATGCGCCTCGGGCATGGCACGGTAGTGCGGCAGGGCGCCGTTGGCCTGGTAGCCGGCGATGGTGGCGAAGCTTTCGCCAACCCAGCCGGGCTGGGCCGAACGTTCTTCGTGCAGCAAGCTGTCGACGTCCAGCTCGGTCACCGTCATGCCGGCGGCCAGACGCTGCTCCAGCCGACGGAATGCGCGTACCAGCGCGGCGCCGTCGCGGCGCATCACCTCGCGGATGTGTTCCAGCTCGGCTTCGCTCTTGACCGCCTTGAAGGCAGTGCTGGGATTGGCGGCCTCGATGCGTTCCACCGCCGGCGCGATGGCGGAGGCGATCGATCCGACTACCCGGCTGCTGTCCAGCAACAGGCGGTCGCCGGCACCCAGTTCCTGCAGGGTCGAGCCGATCGAGGCGTAATCGGCGATGCCGATGCCGTCGGCGGCCAGCTTCGCCACCAGCGCGTCGTCCAGCTTGGCGCGGCCGACGAACAGCGTGGCGCGGCCTTCCAGAGGTACCAGCATGTGGGCCAGGAACACCGGATTGCACTCGACATCGCTGCCGCGCAGGTTGGTCAACCAGGCGATGTCGTCCAGGCTGGACAGCAGGTGGTGGCTGGCGCCGAGCTTGCGCATCGCCTGGCGCAGGCGCTGCAGCTTGTCGACGCGGCTGGTGCAGGCGTATTCGGGGGCGTGCTCCAGCACCGGCGAGCGCGGCAGCGCGGGACGGTCACTCCAGACCATGCCGGGCAGGTCCAGATCGGTGCGCAGGGTGGCGCCACTGCCGGCCAGCGCCTGCTCGATCCTGCGCTGCGTGGCCAGCGCCACGCTGTCGCCAGCCACGGCGAGCACATGGCCTTCGCCCAGTTGCTGCTGCAGCCACTCCAGATGTTCCGGTGTATGCGGCACGCGCAGCTTCATCAGGGCGATGCCGCTGCCGGCCAGTTGCTGTTCGGCCTGCGAGAAGTAGCGCGAATCGGTCCACAGCCCGGCCTGGTCGGTGGTGACGATCAGGGTGCCGGCCGAGCCGGTGAAACCGGACAGCCATTCGCGTGCCGACCAGTGTGCGGGCAGGTATTCGGACAGATGCGGGTCGGCGCTGGGGACGAGCACGGCGTTGATGTCGTGCTGCTGCATGGCCGCACGCAGGGCGGCGAGACGGGAGGGGATGGGATTGGTCATTCCGCCATGCTAGCAGGCGCCGGAAAGCGGTTTCACGCGCTTCGACCACAGCGGAAATGAACCAATTGCGGCAAATTTCCCTCTGCCATCTCGCCGTGCGGCGCTGCAGCGGCTAAAATGCCAATTTCCAGCACGGCTGCTCCCCATGACCCCCCTGATTTTCGTCACCGGCGGTGTGGTGTCCTCGCTTGGCAAGGGCATTGCTGCGGCGTCGCTCGCTTCCATCCTCGAAGCCCGCGGCCTCTCGGTCACCATGATGAAGCTCGATCCCTACATCAACGTGGATCCGGGCACGATGAGTCCCTTCCAGCACGGCGAGGTCTACGTGACCGACGACGGCGCGGAGACCGACCTCGACCTCGGTCACTACGAGCGCTTCGTCCATACCCGCCTGACCGGCAAGAACTCGATCACCACCGGCAAGATCTACGAGAGCGTGATCCGCAAGGAGCGCCGCGGCGATTATCTTGGCGCGACCGTGCAGGTGATTCCGCACATCACCGACGAGATCAAGCACTGCATCCACGAGGCCACCCGTGGCTTCGACGTGGCGCTGGTGGAGATCGGCGGCACCGTCGGCGACATCGAGTCGCTGCCGTTCCTGGAGGCGATCCGCCAGCTGCGCAGCGAGCACGGCCCGGAGAAGGTGGTGTTCATGCACCTGACCCTGGTGCCGTTCATCAAGGCTGCCGGCGAGATCAAGACCAAGCCGACCCAGCATTCGGTGAAGGAACTGCGCTCGATCGGCATCCAGCCGGACATCCTGCTGTGCCGCTGCGAGGAGCCGCTGCCCGAAGGCGAGCGCCGCAAGATCGCGCTGTTCACCAACGTGCCGGAGGCCGCGGTGATCAGCGCCGCCGATGTCGACGTGATCTACAAGCAGCCGCAGTGGCTGCACCAGCAGGGGCTGGACGACATCGTGGTGAAGAAGCTCGGCCTGGACGCGAAGCCGGCGGATCTTTCCGCCTGGCAGCGCACGGTCGACGCGGTGGAGCATCCGAAGGACGAGGTCACCGTGGCCATCGTCGGCAAGTACGTCGAGCACAAGGATGCCTACAAGTCGCTGGGCGAAGCGCTGCGCCATGGCGGCATCAAGCAGCAGGCCCGGGTCAATCTGGAGTGGATCGATTCGGAGCAGGTCGAGGCCGAGGGCGCCGAGAAGGTGCTGGGCAAGGTTGATGCGATCCTGGTGCCGGGCGGCTTCGGCAAGCGCGGTTTCGAGGGCAAGGTGCTGGCCGCGCAGTACGCCCGCGAGCGCGGCGTGCCGTACTTCGGCATCTGCTATGGCATGCACGCGGCGGTGGTGGATTTCGCCCGCCACGTGGCTGGCCTGGCCGACGCCGACTCCAGCGAGAACGATCGCAACACGGCCAACCCGGTGATCGGCCTGATCACCGAGTGGACCACCGCCAGTGGCGAGATCGAACAGCGCAGCGACCGCTCCGACATGGGCGGCACCATGCGCCTGGGCGCGCAGGAATGCCGCCTGAAGGCCGGCACGCTGGCGCGTGAGCTGTACGGCCAGGACGTGGTGCGCGAGCGTCATCGCCACCGCTATGAGTTCAACAACCGCTATCGTCAGTCGTTCGAGGACCAGGGGCTGGTGATCTCGGGCAAGTCGATGGACGACCTGCTGGTGGAAGTGGTCGAGCTGCCACGCCAGCAGCACCCGTGGTTCCTTGCCTGCCAGGCACACCCGGAGTTCACCTCGACGCCGCGTGACGGCCATCCGTTGTTCACCGGCTTCGTGCAGGCCGCGCGCGAGCACAAGGCGGTGCGTGGTGGCGAGTCGCTGGCCTCGGTGCGGGCCACCGCGTGACGGTTGGCTCCTGCGGCATCCACGAACCGGCCATGCCCGTCGACGGGCATGGCCGGTTCACGAAATTTCGCGTTTTGAACGGAATCCACCCATGAAACTCTGTGGCTTCGACGTCGGCCTGAACCATCCGCTGTTCATGATCGCCGGCCCCTGCGTGATCGAATCGGAACAGTTGCAGGTGGATACCGCCGGCACCCTGAAGGAGATCACCGGCCGGCTCGGCATTCCCTTCATCTTCAAGTCCAGCTTCGACAAGGCCAACCGCTCCTCCGGCAACAGCTTCCGCGGCCCGGGCATGGAAGAGGGGCTGCGCGTGCTGGCCGAGGTGAAGCGCCAGATCGGCGTGCCGGTGCTGACCGACGTGCACGAGTACACCCCGATGGACGAGGTGGCTTCGGTGGTCGACGTGCTGCAGACGCCGGCGTTCCTGTGCCGCCAGACCGATTTCATCCAGAAGGTGGCGCGCGCCGGCAAGCCGGTGAACATCAAGAAGGGCCAGTTCCTGGCGCCGTGGGACATGAAGCACGTGGTGGCCAAGGCCAAGGCCGTGGGCAATGACGACATCATGGTCTGCGAGCGCGGTGCCAGCTTCGGCTACAACAACCTGGTCTCGGACATGCGCTCGCTCAGCGTGATGCGCGAGACCGGTTGCCCGGTGGTGTTCGACGCCACCCACTCGGTGCAGTTGCCGGGCGGGCAGGGCGCCAGTTCCGGCGGCCAGCGCGAGTTCGTGCCGGTGCTGGCACGCGCGGCGGTGGCGGTCGGCGTGGCCGGCCTGTTCGCCGAAACCCACCCCGATCCGGACAAGGCGTTGTCCGATGGACCGAACGCCTGGCCGCTGGGCAAGATGGAAGCCCTGCTGGAAACCCTGCTGGAGCTGGATGCGGTGATCAAGCGTCACGCCTTCCTCGAGCAGGACGTGTAATCGCCGGCATCCCGGCATTTTCCGTTCGAACCCCGCCTTTTCACCCATTCATCAAGACGGCCCGACATGACCACTCAGATCACCCGCATCCACGCCCGTGAAATCCTCGACTCGCGCGGCAATCCCACGCTGGAAGCCGAGGTCACCCTGGCCGGCGGCGGTTTCGGTCGGGCGGCGGTGCCCAGCGGCGCCTCCACCGGCACGCGCGAGGCGGTCGAGCTGCGCGATGGCGACAAGTCGCGTTACGGCGGCAAGGGCGTGAAGAACGCGGTGGCCAACGTCAACGGCGTGATCGCCGGGGCGCTGAAGGACTTCGACGCGGCTGACCAGAAGGGGCTGGACGCCAAGCTGATCGCGCTGGACGGCACGCCGAACAAGGGCAAGCTGGGTGCCAACGCACTGCTGGGCGTCTCCATGGCGGCAGCCCATGCGGTGGCGGCCGCCCGCGGCGAGCCGCTGTGGAAGTCCCTGTCCAGCGGCAAGCCCGGCGCGTTGCCGGTGCCGATGATGAACATCATCAACGGCGGTGCGCACGCCGACAACAATGTCGACGTGCAGGAGTTCATGATCCTGCCGGTGGGCGTGCCCAGCTTCGCCGAAGCGCTGCGCGCCGGTGCCGAGATCTTCCACGCGCTGAAGAGCGTGCTGCACGGCCGCGGCCTGGCCACCTCGGTGGGCGACGAGGGTGGTTTCGCACCGAACCTGCGTTCCAACGTCGAGGCGATCGACACGATCCTGGAGGCGGTGGACAAGGCCGGCTACAAGGTCGGCAGCGAGATCCTGCTGGGCCTGGATGCGGCCAGCTCGGAGTTCTACAAGGACGGCAAGTACGACCTGGCTGGCGAAGGCAAGCAGTACGGCTCGGCCGAGTTCGTCGAGCTGCTGGCCGGCTGGGCGAAGCAGTACCCGATCGTCACCATCGAGGACGGCATGGCCGAAGGCGACTGGGACGGCTGGAAGCTGCTCACCGACACCATCGGTGATCGCGTGCAGGTGGTCGGCGACGACCTGTTCGTGACCAACCCGTCGATCTTCCGCGAGGGCATCGAGAAGAAGATCGCCAATTCCATCCTGATCAAGGTGAACCAGATCGGCACGCTGTCGGAGACGCTGGAGGCCATCGCCATGGCCGACGCGGCGAAGTACTCGGCAGTGATCTCGCACCGCTCCGGCGAGACCGAGGACACCACCATCGCCGACATCGCGGTGGCCACCACCGCCACCCAGATCAAGACCGGCTCGCTGTGCCGCAGCGATCGCGTGGCCAAGTACAACCAGCTGCTGCGCATCGAGGAAGCGCTGGGTGCGTCGGCCCGCTACGCTGGGCGTGACGCGTTCCCCAATCTGACCCGCCTGCCGGGCTGAGTCGGATCCGCGCCCGTCGATGTTGCGCTGGATCGCCCTGATTCTGATCCTCCTGCTGATCGGACTGCAGCTGAAGCTGTGGTCCGGCAGTGGCAGCATGCGTGACGTCGACACCTTGCGCCTGGCGGTGAAGAAGCAGACCGAGGAGAACGCCCGGTTGCTGCAACGCAATCAGGCGGTGGGCGCCGATGTCGATGACCTGAAGCATGGTGATCAGGCGGTCGAGGCGCGCGCGCGCACCGAGCTGGGCCTGATCAAGCCGGGTGAGGTGTTCTATCAGGTGGTGGACCAGCCGGCGCGTGCGGCGTCGCTGCCGCCGCCACCCGCCATCCAGCCCGCCGGTTCGCCATGAGCGGGCGGTCGTGGTGGTGCGTGGTGCCGGCCGCGGGCCGTGGCACCCGGGTCGGCGGGGCCTGCCCCAAGCAATACCTGCCGCTGGCCGGGCGGCCGTTGATCGAGCACACGCTGGAGCGCTTGGCGGCCCATCCGTCGATTGCCGGGCTGATGGTCACGCTGGGCGCCGATGACGCGCTGTGGCCGGGCATCGATTCGCTGGGCGGCAAGCCGGTGCTGACGGTGACCGGCGGTGCCGAGCGCAGCGATTCGGTGCTGGCCGGCATCGAGGCGTTGCCGGCCGCGGTGACGGTGGAGGATTTCGTGCTGGTGCATGATGCGGCGCGTCCCTGCGTGCGGCTGGACGACATCAGCCGGTTGGTCGGGCAAGTGGTGGTCGCCGATGGCGGTTTGCTGGGGGCGCCGTTGCGCGACACCCTGAAGCTGGCCGACGAGCGTGGCTGCAGCGCGGGCACCGAGCCGCGCGACCGTCGCTGGCGAGCCTTCACGCCGCAGATGTTCCGGCGTGGTCCACTGTCGCGTGCGCTGCAGGAGGCATCCCGACGCGGCATCCTTGTCAGCGACGAGGCGATGGCGATGGAGCTGGCCGGCTTCGCGCCGCGGCTGGTCGAGGGCGCCGAGGACAATATCAAGGTCACCACGGCCGCGGATTTCGCGCTGGCCGAGTTTTTGCTTTCCAGGACACGATGATGCGGATAGGTCAGGGGTTCGACGTCCACGCTTTCGGCGAGGGCGACCACGTGATGCTCGGCGGCGTGCGCGTGCCGCATCGACGAGGCGTGGTTGCGCACTCGGATGGCGACGTGGTGATCCATGCCCTGTGCGACGCGATCTTTGGCGCGCTGGCAGTGGGCGACATCGGTCGGCATTTTCCGCCTTCGGACGAGCGTTGGCGTGATGCCGACAGCCGGCAGTTCCTGCGCCACGCCGCGGCATTGATGCAACAGCACGGCTACGCGCTCGGCAACGCCGATGTCACCGTGATCTGCGAGGCTCCCAAGGTCGGGCCGCAGGTGATGGCCATCCGCGAAACGCTTGCGGCCGATCTGGGCTGCGATATCGGACGGATCAGCGTGAAAGCCACCACTACGGAAAAACTCGGTTTCACCGGCCGTGAAGAAGGCATCGCGGCGCAGGCCTGCGTGCTGCTGGAGCGCGCATGAGCGAGATCGAGGTCCGCAGCTCCACCCATCGCCTGCACGAGCAACTGGAGGCGATCACCGAATTGCTGCGCCGGCAGAAGCTGGTCGAGCAGGTGGCGCACAACCAGCAGGGCGTGCACCAGGATCTGGTCGACAGCCTGGTGCACCGTCAGAACCAGGCTGAACTGCAGCGGCATCTGGATGATCTTCATCCGGCCGACATCGCCTTCGTGCTGGAGTCGTTGCCGCCCGAGGAGCGTCTGGCGATCTGGCAACTGGTGAAGGCCGATCGGGATGGCGAGATCCTTCTCGAAGTATCCGACGCGGTGCGCGAGTCGCTGATCGCCGACATGGACCAGGGCGAGATCATGGCGGCGGTCGAGCCGCTGGACGCCGACGAGCTGGCCGACCTGGTCGAGGATCTGCCCACCGAGGTGCTGCCGGAGCTGATGGCCAGCCTCGACGCGCAGCAACGCGAGCGGGTGCAGTCGGCCTTGTCCTGGGAGGACGACCAGGTCGGCGCGCTGATGGACTTCGAGATGGTCACCATCCGCGAAGACGTCAGTCTGGAGACCGTGCTGCGCTACCTGCGTCGGTTCGAGGAACTGCCGGCACAGACCGACAAGCTGTTCGTGGTCAACCAGGACAACCTGCTTACCGGCGTGCTGCCGCTGCACTGGCTGCTGGTGAATCCGCCGGAGAAGATGGTCAGCGCGGTGATGGCGCCGGACGTGAATACCTTCCATCCGGCTGATGATGCCTACGAGGTGGCGCAGGCGTTCGAACGCTACGACCTGGTGACCGCGCCGGTGGTGGACGACAACGGCCACCTGATCGGCCGCATCACCATCGACGAGATGGTTGACGTGATTCGTGAGGAAGGCGAGAGCGAAGCGCTCAGTCGCGGCGGTCTGCGCGAAGAAGAGGACATCTTCGCCTCGGTCTGGGCCTCGCTGAGAAACCGCTGGTCATGGCTGGCGATCAACCTGGTCACCGCCTTCATCGCCTCGCGGGTGATCGGCCTGTTCGAGGGCTCGATCGAGAAGCTGGTGGCGCTGGCGGCGCTGATGCCGATCGTGGCCGGCATCGGTGGCAACTCCGGCAACCAGACCATCACCATGATCGTGCGTGCGTTGGCGTTGAACCAGATCAGTGCCGAGAGTGGCAAGCGCCTGTGGCGCAAGGAGCTGACCGTGGCCCTGTTCAATGGCCTGATCTGGGGCGGCGTGATCGGCATCGTGGCCTGGTGGCTTTACGGCAGCCTGCCGCTGGGGCTGGTGATGACCGCCGCGATGACGCTCAACCTGTTGCTGGCGGCGTTTGCCGGTGTCGGCATTCCGGTCCTGATGATGAAGCTGGGACGTGATCCGGCGCTGGGGTCGAGCGTGTTGATCACCGCGCTGACCGATAGTGGCGGCTTTTTCATCTTCCTGGGGTTGGCGACGTTGTTCCTGTTGTAGAGGCGGGCGATGAGGGGCGAGCCGCGAGGGCGTCGCCACCTTGACGGTTTACGATGTTGTCCTCGCTCCCCGGTTTGCACGGTTTGCCATGTCCGAATTGCCTCATGCCAGCGCTACGCCGCCTCTCTTCGCCCGTCTGCGCAGCAGCCCGGAGGATTTCCGGGTGGACGAGATCCTCGGTTACGAAGCCGATGGCGCGGGCGAACATGCCTTGCTGTGGGTGGAGAAGCGTGGCGCCAATACCGACTGGGTGGCGCGCGAGCTGGCGAAATTCGCCGGGGTCGGCCAGGTGGCGGTGGGCTACGCCGGGTTGAAGGATCGCCATGCAGTGACCCGCCAGGCCTTCTCGGTGCAGCTGGCCGGCAAGCCGGATCCGGACTGGTCGGCGTTTCCGCACGCCGAAGTGAAGGTGCTGGCGGCGACGCGGCATTCGCGCAAGATCAAGCGCGGCGCGTTGCGGGGCAATCGCTTCGTGCTGGTGCTGCGCGAGGTGCAGGGCGATCGCGCGCAGGCCGAGCAGGTACTGGCGGCGATCGCCCGTCGCGGCGTGCCGAACTACTTCGGCGAGCAGCGTTTCGGCCGCGAGGGCAGCAATGTCGATCAGGCGCGGGCGATGTTCGGCGGTCGTCGGGTCGATCGCGATCGTCGCTCGATGCTGTTGTCGGCGGCACGTTCGCACATCTTCAACCAGGTGCTGGCGGCACGGGTCGAGCGCGATGCATGGGATCGCCCGCTGGACGGGGAGATCTGGTCGCTGGCCGGCTCGCGTTCCTGGTTCGGCCCGGAGCCGTTCGACGAGGTGCTGGCCGATCGCCTGGCGCGTGGCGACATCCATCCTTCCGGGCCGCTGTGGGGGCAGGGCGAACCGCCCAGCCAGGGCGAAGCCGCTGAACTGGAGCGGGCGATCGGCGCGCTCAACGAGGATCTGGCCACGGGGTTGGCAGCTGCACGCATGGACCAGGAACGCCGCCCTCTGCGCCTGATGCCGAAGGATCTGGCCTGGCGCTGGCTGGACGATGCCGCGCTGGAAGTGGCCTTCGAACTCCCCGCCGGCGCCTACGCCACCGTCGTCATCCGCGAGCTGGCCACCGCGTAGGGCAGGCATTGCCCGCGCAGGCATTGCCCGCGCAGGCATTGCCCGCGCGGGCGGTGCCCGCCAGGGAATGGAGAGTAGGGAACAGGGAATCGCAAGAGCAGGAGCGAGCGCGGAGGCGTGGTTTTTCTCTCACTCCTCACTCCTCTCCACTCACCCCTGGCTCCATGGCGGGCAATGCGCGGCCTACGTCTTGAGCAGCACCACGACGGCGCCGGTGCCGCCCAGCGCGGGGCGGGCGGAGGCAAAAGCGATGACGTCGTCGCGACGGCGCAGCATGCGGTCGGTGAGGCCTTTCAGTACCGGGCCGTTGGCTTTCGAGCGCAGCCCCTTGCCATGCACGATGCGCACGCAGCGCAGGCCGTGCCGTTTCGCCTCGGCCAGGAACGTCACGATGCTGGCCTGCGCGGCGGCGGCATTCATCTGGTGCAGGTCCAGGTCATCCTGGATGCTGAACTGGCCGCGCTTGAGCTGGCGCAGCAAGCGCGGCGGGTAGCCGTCGCGCAGGTGGCTCAGCTCCTCGCCCACCTCGAGCTGGGCCGGGTCGAACGCCATGTCCAGCAGCTCGCCGGGCACGGCCGCCTCGTCGGCATCAAGCATGTGCGGATGGGGTGCCGGGCGGCTGGCTGCAGGTGGTGCGGCGACCGGGTCGAGCCGGCGCACCTGGCCGATCGCCTCGCGGAACAGGCGGCTGTCTTCGTCGCTGGTTTCGATGGGGCGCTGGCGCTTCATCCAGCCATGCTAACCAATGCCGGCATGGCCTGGCGACGGATCCGGGCGTCGCTTGAACGCAACGTGAAAGCATGATGCTGCTCCGGTAAACTCGGCAGCTCACGAGCCACGCGTCTGCCGAAGCAGGGAAAGCGCGGGCAGTCAGTTTTCGACGGAGCGTCATGCGAGTTCTGGTCAGCAACGACGATGGGGTGGATGCGCCCGGCATCCACGTATTGGCCGAGTGTCTCGGCGAGGTCGGCGAAGTCACCGTGGTGGCGCCCGACCGGGACCGCTCCGGCGCCAGCAATTCACTCACGCTCGACGCGCCGCTGCGCGTGCTGCCGATGGGCAACGGTTTCTACCGCGTGGCGGGCACGCCGACCGACTGCGTGCATCTGGCATTGTCCGGCTTGCTTGAGCACGAGCCGGACATGGTGGTTTCGGGAATCAACAATTCGGCCAATCTCGGCGATGACGTGATCTATTCCGGCACGGTGTCGGCGGCGATGGAAGGGCGCTTCCTCGGCTTGCCGGCAATCGCTGTGTCGCTGGTCAGCCAGGACCACAAGGGACAAAACTACCCGTCCGCGGCACAGGCCGTGCTGCGCCTGATGCAGCGCCTGCTGGTCGACCCGCTGCCGGCCGATACCATTCTCAACGTCAACGTGCCGGACCGGCCGTGGTCGGAGATCGAGGGGTTCGAGGTGACCCGGCTGGGGCGCCGGCATCGTGCGGCACCATGCATTCGCCAGGTGGATCCTCGCGGGCGGCCGATCTGGTGGATCGGCCCGGCCGGCGAGGTGGAAGACGATGGCCCCGGTACCGATTTCGACGCGGTGAGGCGTGGTTTCGTGTCGGTCACGCCGATCCATGTCGACCTGACCCGCTTCCAGGCGCTGGAGAAGGTCAGCAGCTGGATGGCGCCGTTGAGCGATACGATGGGTTCCGCACGGGCCGGCAATGACGAGGCAGTCTGATCGATGAATGTTTATCCACTCCCCGCGTCGGAGCTGAAAGGCGAGGGCATGACCTCGCAACGCGCGCGCGACCGGTTGGCCGCCAACCTGAAGGAAAACGGCATCCGGGATCCACGGGTGATCGAGGTGATCCGCAACCTGCCGCGGCATCATTTCATCGACCAGGCGCTGCATTCGCGTGCCTATGAGAACGACGCGCTGCCGATCGGCCATGGCCAGACCATTTCGCAACCGTGGGTGGTGGCACGGATGACCGAGGTGCTGCTGGACCATTTCGGCCCGGGCAAGGTGCCGCAGAAGGTGCTGGAGATCGGTACCGGCTCCGGCTACCAGGCCGCCGTGCTGGCCCAGCTGGTGCCGCAGATCTACACGGTGGAGCGGATCGAGGCGCTGCTGCGCCAAGCCCGGCGGCGATTCCGCCAGCTGGGGCTGACCAACCTGCGCTCGCGTTACGACGACGGCAAGCTGGGCTGGGCCGACGAGGCGCCGTTCGACGCGATCATCCTGACCGCCGCCGGCGACTCCATTCCCACCCGCATCCTTGATCAGCTCAATCCCGATGGCGTGCTGGTGGCGCCGGTGGGTTCTCCCAGCCGGCAGACCCTGATCCGGCTGCGCGGCGATGGCCAGGGCGATTTCATCCAGGAAGAACTGGGGCCGGTCAGCTTCGTGCCGCTGCTCGGCGGCATCGGCTGATGCGCCTGTTCGGTGCGCTGTATGCGCGGGCGCTGGTCTGGGCGCGGGCGCCGAGGGCGCCGTATTACCTGTGCGGGCTGAGTTTCGTCGAGGCATTCATCTTTCCGGTCATGCCGGAGGTGATGCTGGCGCCGATGATGCTGGGCAAGCGGCAACGCGCGTTCTTCTTTGCCAACATCAGCCTGCTTTTCTCGCTGCTGGGCTCGCTGGTGGGGTATGCGCTGGGGCATTGGGGCTATCAGGCGCTCCATCCGATGCTGGAAACCCTGCATCTGGCCGCGCCGATCGAGCAGGGTGTGACAACCTTGAGCCGCCAGATGGCCGAGCATCGCTGGGGCTTGTTTGGCGTGCTGATCCTTGCCGCGCTGCAGCCGGTGGTGCCGATGAAGTTCGTTACCTGGGCCTGCGGCATCATCGGCGTGCCGATCCTGCCTTTCCTGGCCTGCATCGGTCTGGGGCGGGGCAAGCGCGTGTGGCTGCTGGCGCTGCTGATCCGGTTGTTCGGCGAAAGGGCCGAGCAGATTCTGCACAAGTACATCGAATGGATTGGCTGGGCCGCGCTGGCGGTACTGGCGCTGCTGCTGGTCTGGTGGTTCTGGTGGCGCTGACCGGCGGGCGACATGGCATGAAAAAGGATGAAGGCAAAGGTATGCTGATGCGCATGGATCGACATTTTCAGTGGACGGTGCTGTTGCTGGCCGGCGCGATGCTTGCCGGCTGCGGCACCATGCGCAGCTCGGTCGTGGTCGAGCCGGCGCCGGGTGTGAAGTCTGGTACGCCAGTGACGCCGGCACGTACGCCGATCCCCGGTGGCAGCTACGTGGTGAACCAGGGCGACACGCTTTACTCGATTGCCTTCCGCAAGGGCGTCGACTTTCGCGATCTGGCGCAGTGGAACGGGATCGCTGCGCCCTACACGATCTGGCCCGGGCAGGCGTTGACGCTTTCGCCGCCGTCGGCGAAAGGCGCGGCGGCAGGTGCGGGCCAGGTGGCCGGTACGGCTGCTGCGGCAGCGCCGGCAGCACCGGCAGCGCCGGTTTTCGAGCCGGTGGCGGCCACGCCCGAACCGGCGCCCGAACCCGTGGCATCGACGCCTGTTCCACCGCCGGCTCCGACCGCAGCGGCTCCGGCTTCCACTCCGGCTCCGCCGCCCGTGTCCACGGCCACGCAGCCGTCCACACCGGTGGCCTCTGCCGCGAAACCGGCCGAGGTTCCGGTGGCCGGCGTGCCGGCTCCGGCGACGGTGCCACCTCCGGCACCGGTGGTGCCGGCGACTTCCGGCGGATCAAAATCGGTCGGCGGAGTCAGCTGGCGCTGGCCGGCAGACGGCTCGCTGGTCGGTCGTTTCCAGAGCGGGGATGCCATTCCCGGCATCGAGATCGCCGGCAAGCCGGGTGATCCGGTCAGGGCGGCGGCCGATGGCGTGGTGGTCTACAGCGGCAACGGCCTGGTCGGCTACGGCGAGCTGGTGATCATCAAGCACAACGACAGCTTCCTTTCCGCCTACGGCCACAACCGCAAACGCCTGGTCAAGGAGGGGCAGAAAGTGAGCGCTGGCCAGCAGATCGCGGAAATGGGTTCCACCGGCACCACCCGCAACGAACTGGAATTCCAGATCCGCAAGGATGGCAATCCGGTCGATCCGCTGGGTTACCTGCCGTCGCGCTGAATCAGCCGGCGGCGCCGGTTACGGCAGGATGAAGCCCGCCACCACCCGGCGGCCTTCGTCGGCCAGCAGGTTGTAGGTGCGGGCAGCCGCGGCATTGCTCATCACTTCCACGCCGATGCCCCGGCGCAGGAAGCCGGCCATGAAGGCGGCGGCGGGAAAGATCTGCTGCTCGCCGGTACCCAGGATCACCAGTTCCGGTTGCAGCGCCAGGATGTCGTCGACGTGGCTGGCGTTCAGTGCCTTGGCGTCGGTGATGGCCCAGCCTTCGATCACCCGGTCCGGGGCCAGCAGCAGGCTGCGGTCGAGCTCTCGGTCGATCAGGGTGATGCCGTGCGTACCGACCCGCCGTACGAACAGGTAACCCTCGGGGCGTTCGAGCGAAAGATCCATCAGCGCGGCAGGGCGATCTTCGGTTCGTCGACGTTGCGGCGGAACAGCACCACCACGTGGCCGATCCGGTGGATGGTTTCCGCGCCGGTGCCGCCGGTGAGCACGTCGATCTGGGCCTGGCGCTCGTCCTTGTCGCCGCCGGACAGCTTCACCTTGACCAATTCGTGGATGTCGAGCGCCTGGCCCAGTTCCTTGACCACGGCTTCGCTGGCGCCCTTGTTGCCGAGCAGGACCACCGGGCTGAGGTCGTGGGCGAGGCTGCGCAGGTAACGGGTCTGCGTGGAGGTGAGGGCCATCGGATGGTGCTCGATTCGCGGTAAGTGAACGGCAAAGGGTATCATGCGCCATTCCGTTCCCCAATCGGCGCCCCCTCATGGCCCGCAGCAAAAGCAGCGCGACCTGGCTGCGCGAACATTTCAACGACGAATACGTGAAAAAGGCCCAAGCCGAAGGGCTGCGCTCGCGCGCGGTCTACAAGCTGGAGGAACTGATCGAGCGCGATCGCCTGCTCAAGCCGGGCATCAACGTGGTCGACCTCGGCGCCGCCCCCGGCAGCTGGTCGCAGTTGGTGCGCAACCGCATGGGCGACAGCGGCAAGGTGTTCGCGCTGGACATCCTGCCGATGCAGAGCATCGCCGGCGTGGACATCCTGCAGGGCGACTTTCGCGAGGAGTCCGTGCTGCACGAGCTGGAGTCGAGGCTGCAGGGCCTGAAGCTGGATCTTGTGCTGTCGGACATGGCCCCCAATATGAGCGGAGTCGCGCTGGCCGATCAGATCCGCGCCATGAACCTGGCCGAGCTGGCACTGGATTTCAGCCGGCAATGGCTCAAGCCCGGTGGCTCGTTCCTGATCAAGTTGTTCCAGGGCGTCGGCTTTGACGATTACCTACGCAGCTTGCGCGCGGACTTCACGCGCGTAACCATGCGCAAACCCAAGGCTTCGCGCGCCCGATCGCGCGAGGTTTACGCGCTGGCAACGGGCTTCAGGTCCGCTGCGGCGCCCCCGGTCGAGAACCATGCATGAATGAGACAGCGAAAAACGTGTTGCTCTGGGTGATCATCGCGGTGGTGCTTTTCACCGTGTTCCAGAGCTTCAATCCGCATGGCGGGTCCTCTTCCGACCTGCCGTACAGCTCGTTCGTGCAGAGCGTGGACAACGGCAACGTCGCCAGTGCCACGATCAGCGCGGACCAGCCCGCCACCATCTCCGGCAAGCTCAAGGACGGCAGCCCGTTCCGCACCGTCGCGCCGATGCTCGGCTTCTCCACCAACAGCGTGGTCAAGCAGATGCAGGACAAGGGCGTCGAGGTTCGCCAGGATCCTTCCGAGGGCTTCTCGCTGGTCGGCCTGCTGGTGAGCTGGCTGCCGGTCCTGCTGATCGTCGGCGTGTTCATCTGGTTCATGCGCCAGATGCAGTCCGGTGGCGGCGGCCGTGGCGCGATGAGCTTCGGCCGTTCGCGCGCCAAGCTGCAGGGCGAGGACCAGATCAAGGTCAACTTCAGCGACGTTGCCGGTTGCGACGAGGCCAAGGAGGAGGTCGGCGAGCTGGTCGAGTTCCTGCGTGACCCGGGTCGCTTCCAGAAGCTGGGCGGCAAGATCCCCCGTGGCGTGCTGATGGTCGGTCCGCCCGGTACCGGCAAGACGCTGCTGGCCAAGGCGATCGCCGGCGAGGCCAAGGTGCCGTTTTTCTCGATTTCCGGTTCGGACTTCGTCGAGATGTTCGTCGGCGTCGGCGCCAGCCGCGTGCGCGACATGTTCGAGCAGGCCAAGAAGCATGCGCCGTGCATCCTGTTCATCGACGAGATCGATGCGGTCGGTCGTCATCGTGGTGCCGGCCTCGGCGGCGGGCATGACGAGCGCGAGCAGACGTTGAACCAGTTGCTGGTGGAGATGGATGGCTTCGAGGGTACCGAAGGCATCATCGTGATCGCCGCGACCAACCGTCCCGACGTGCTTGATCCGGCGCTGCTGCGCCCGGGCCGCTTCGACCGCCAGGTGGTGGTGGGGCTGCCCGACGTGCGTGGCCGCGAGCAGATCCTCAAGGTGCACATGCGCAAGGTGCCGACCGCCAGCGACGTCGATGCGATGACCATCGCCCGCGGCACGCCGGGCTTCTCCGGTGCCGACCTGGCCAACCTGGTCAACGAGGCGGCGTTGTTCGCCGCCCGCGAGAACGCCCGCGAAGTGCGCATGAGTCATCTGGACAAGGCGCGCGACAAGATCCTGATGGGTACCGAGCGTCGCTCGATGGCGATGAGCGAGGACGAGAAGAAGCTCACCGCGTTCCACGAGGCGGGCCACGCCATCGTCGGCCGGCTGGTGCCGGAGCATGACCCGGTCTACAAGGTCACGATCATTCCGCGTGGGCGCGCGCTGGGTGTCACCATGTACCTGCCGGAAGGCGACAAGTACAGCATGAACCGGGTGGCGATCGAGTCGCAGTTGTGCTCGCTGTATGGTGGGCGCGTGGCCGAGGAGTTGATCTTCGGCTCGGACAAGGTCACCACCGGCGCCTCCAACGACATCGAGCGCGCGACCAAGATGGCGCGCAACATGGCGACCAAGTGGGGCCTGTCCGACGAGCTCGGCCCGATCACCTATGGTGAGGACGAGGACGAGGTGTTCCTGGGGCGCTCGGTGACCCAGCACAAGAGCATCTCCAACGAGACCGCCAGCAAGATCGACGACGTGGTGCGTGGCATCCTTGATCGTGCCTATGCGCGCAGCAAGCAATTGCTGACCGACAACCTCGACAAGCTGCATACCATGGCTGATGCGTTGCTTCAGTACGAGACGATCGACGCGCACCAGATCGACGACATCATGGCGGGCCGCGTGCCGGGTCCGCCGTCAGACTGGAATCGCAACGCCTCCAGCGGCAGCACGCCACCTCCGCCGCCGCCGAAGAGCGATGCCGGCCAGGTCGGCAAGGTCGGCGATCCCGCGCCGCAGAGCAGGGCAGGGCTCGATGGCTGACGTCGTTCGTTTGGACGGCCAAATGAAAAGGGCGGCTTGATGGCCGCCCTTTTCATTGCACCCACGAGCCCGGGCTCGACGATGCAGCGATCCGCATTCCCGGTATTCATGTCGATCGTGCCGCCTGTGCGAGGCAAGTGAAAAAAAATTGAAAAAAAGGGTTGACGCAAGGGAGGCAAATCTGAATAATTCCGCCTCTCGGTTGACGGCCCTGATGTCTTGGGTCCGAAACCGGAATGATGGGAAGTTTCACCAGTGCGCCCGTAGCTCAGTTGGATAGAGTACCTGGCTACGAACTAGGTGGTCGGGAGTTCGAATCTCTCCGGGCGCACCATTTTTTCAATGCAGGGCGGATGTGTTTCCCGTCTTGTTTCCGGGAAAGGTTGTTGGTTTTCCGGGTGTGGTGGATGGTGTTGTTGGACAGCAAGGTGTGCTTCGATACGGATTGACTGAGCGAGGCATCACCCGTTACATTTCCGGGTTCCGGTGGCGGCATGATCGGTGATTCGAAAGCGGGGTATAGCTCAGTCTGGTAGAGCGTTGCGTTTGGGACGCAAAAGTCGGGGGTTCGAATCCCTCTGCCCCGACCAGTCTCATGCTCCTTCCGCAGAGAATGCGCCTGTAGCTCAACCGGATAGAGCATCGGCCTTCTAAGCCGACGGTTGCAGGTTCGAGTCCTGTCTGGCGCACCAGTATCAGATCGATGGTGGATGTAGCTCAGCTGGTTAGAGTCCCGGATTGTGATTCCGGTTGTCGTGGGTTCGAATCCCATCATCCACCCCAGTTTCAACCAAGGTTTTCCTTGGGCCGTTAGCTCAGTTGGTAGAGCAGTTGACTCTTAATCAATTGGTCGAAAGTTCGAATCTTTCACGGCCCACCAATCAAGCAAAACGCCGATCGCTTGCGGTCGGCGTTTTGCTTTGGACGGACCTTTCCCGGTGGCATTGGCGATGGCGCGAACGCCGCGTCGATCACGCGCCTGGCAGCTTGTGCTGCAAGGCGTGGCAACCTTAAAATGGTCTGCTTTCATGTAGGCGAATCATCGACTTGGGTGGATGCTTCCGTGGCAGAGGCCACGGACATGGCAAGGCGAGAGTGGCGGAATTGGTAGACGCACCAGATTTAGGTTCTGGCGGTTAACCCCGTGGGGGTTCGAGTCCCCCCTTTCGCACCATGCCGGTCGTTTTTTTCCTCTTTGCAGGCGGCGCGGGGCCGCCATGGCGCCCGTGACAGGCCCACAACATCAGGTAGTACCAGGAGACGTCATGCAGGTTTCGGTTGAGAGCATCGGCACACTCGAGCGCAAGCTCACCGTGAAATTTCCCGCCGAGCGGTTCGAGACGCAGTTCACCGCGCGCATCGCGGAAATGGGTCGCACGGTTCGCCTGAAGGGTTTCCGTCCGGGCAAGGTGCCGGTCGCGGTGATCAAGCAGCGTTTCGGTGACCAGGTGCGTGGCGAGGTGCTTTCCGACCTGATCGGCAGCACGCTGCGCGAGGCGGTGACGCAGGAGAAGCTGCAGCCGATCGCCAACCCGGCCATCGACACCACCGGCAAGCCGGAAAACGGCGAGATTGCCTACACCGCGACTTTCGAGATCATGCCGGAGCTTCCCGAGGTCGACGTTTCGGCTCTGGAAATCACCCAGCCGGTGGCGGAAGTGTCCGATGCCGACATCGAGAAGATGCTGGAAACCCTGCGCCAGCAGCGTCGCAGCTTCGAGGAAGTCGAGCGCGCATCGGCCGAAGGCGACTTCGTGATGTTCGAATACTCGGCTGAGGCCGGCGAGTACCGCTTCCCGGCCGAAGGCCTGGAGCGTGCCGGCAGCGTGCTGGGTTCCGGCACCCTGTTCAAGGCGCTGGATGAGTCGCTGACCGGTCGCAAGGCCGGTGACGATTTCGAGACCGAGATCGCTTTCCCGGATGACTTCCGCAACGACCAGCTGGCGGGCAAGACCGCCAAGGTCACCTTCCGCATCATCAAGGTGCAGGAGCCGAAGCTGCCGGAACTCGATGGCGATTTCGCCAAGCTGTTCGGCATCGAGGATGGCGATCTGGACACCTTCCGCAAGGAAGTGCGCGCCAACCTGGAGCGTGAACTGAAGGCGGCGCTGATGGCGCGCCTGAAGTCGGAAGTGGCCGAGAAGCTGGCCGAGAAGCACGGCGACATCGACGTGCCGAACCTGATGGTGCAGTCCGAGGCCCGTGGCATGGCCGCCGGCAGCGTGCCGCAGGGTCAGCAGCCGCCGCAGCAGCTGATCGAGGCTGCGCAGCCGATGGCGCGCAAGCGCGTGATCGCCGGCCTGCTGATGGGCGAGATCGCCCGCAAGCAGGAGATCAAGATCGATCGCAAGCGCGTGGCCGAGCAGCTGGCCGCGATCGCCTCGACCTACGAAGAGCCGGAAAAGGTCATTGAACTGTACAACGGCGATCCCCAGTTGATGTCCGGACTGCAGAACCGCGTGATCGAGGATCAGGTGGCCGAGTGGGTGGCGGAGCACGCCAACACCACCCGCAAGGACCTGAGCTTCGACGAGGTGATGCGCCCGGTCAACGCCTGAGCCATCGCGCCAGGCCCATCAAGCGGAGAGCTGCAAACATGGCCATGGATCCGATCCAGAACCTCAACTTGGTACCGATGGTCGTCGAGCAGACCGCTCGCGGCGAGCGCTCCTACGACATCTACTCGCGTCTGCTGAAGGAGCGGGTGATCTTTCTGGTGGGCGAGGTCAACGATCAGGTCGCCAACCTGATCGTTGCCCAGATGCTGTTCCTGGAGTCGGAGAATCCCGACAAGGACATCAACTTCTACATCAACAGCCCCGGTGGCTCGGTGACCGCCGGTCTGGCGATCTACGACACCATGCAGTTCATCAAGCCGGCGGTCAGCACGATGTGCATCGGCCAGGCCTGCAGCATGGGTTCGTTCCTGTTGATGGCCGGTGCCAAGGGCAAGCGTTTCGCCCTGCCGAACTCGCGCGTGATGATCCACCAGCCGTCCGGTGGTGCGCAGGGCCAGGCCACCGACATCGAGATCCAGGCGCGCGAGATCCTCTACATCCGCGAGCGCCTGAACCGGATCTACGTCGAGCATACCGGGCAGCCGCTGGAGAAGATCGAGGCGGACATGGAGCGCGACCGCTTCATGAGCGCGGCGGATGCCAAGGCCTATGGCCTGGTCGACGAGGTGCTCGAGAAGCGGGCTGACGAGACGGTCAAGTCGGCCTGATTCCAGGGCCGCAACCAAGGGTCGCGAGCCGGGCTCCGCGTCTGCAGGCAGACGCGGAGCCCTGTGTTATTCTCGCGACGCATTCGGATTTACCAGCGGGATCGATAGTATGAGCGACGACCGGCAGGGGCGTAGCAGCGACAGCGGCAAGATTCTTTATTGTTCCTTCTGCGGCAAGAGCCAGCACGAAGTGCGCAAGCTCATCGCGGGGCCGTCGGTGTTCATCTGCGACGAGTGCGTCGAGTTGTGCAACGACATCATCCGCGAGGAACTGGAAGAGAAGGCGGCCTCGGGCCGTACCCAGCTTCCGAAGCCGCGCGAGATCGCCGAGTCGCTCGACCAGTACGTGGTGGGCCAGACCCGCGCGAAGAAGGCGCTGGCGGTTGCCGTCTACAACCATTACAAGCGCATCGAGTCGCGCCAGAAGAGCGACGACATCGAGTTGGGCAAGTCCAACATCCTTCTGATCGGCCCGACCGGTTCGGGCAAGACGCTGCTGGCCGAGACGCTGGCGCGCCTGCTCAACGTGCCGTTCACCATCGCCGATGCCACCACGCTGACCGAAGCGGGCTACGTGGGCGAGGATGTCGAGAACATCATCCAGAAGCTGCTGCAGAAGTGCGACTACGACGTCGACAAGGCGCAGTCGGGCATCGTCTACATCGACGAGATCGACAAGATCTCGCGCAAGAGCGAGAACCCGTCGATCACCCGTGACGTGTCCGGCGAAGGCGTGCAGCAGGCGCTGCTGAAGCTGATCGAGGGCACCTTGGCCTCGGTGCCGCCGCAGGGCGGTCGCAAGCATCCGCAGCAGGAATTCCTGCAGGTGGACACCAAGAACATCCTGTTCATTTGCGGCGGTGCGTTCGCTGGCCTGGAGAAGGTGATCCAGCAGCGTTCGGAGAACACCAGCATCGGCTTTGCGGCGGAGGTGCGCAGCAAGGAGCGCACTCAGAACCTGGGCAAGCAGCTGGCTGACGTGGAGCCGGCGGATCTGGTGCGTTTCGGCCTGATCCCCGAGTTCGTGGGGCGCCTGCCGGTGGTGGCCACGCTGGATGAGCTGGACGAGGCGGCCCTGGTGAAGATCCTCACCGAGCCGAAGAATGCCGTCACCAAGCAGTTCAAGCGACTGTTCGAGATGGAAGAGGTGGAGCTGGAGTTCCGCCCCGAAGCGTTGTCCGCGGTGGCCCGCAAGGCGCTCAAGCGCAAGACCGGTGCCCGCGGCCTGCGCACCATTCTGGAACAGGTGTTGCTGGACACGATGTACGAGCTACCTTCGCTCGAGCACGTCAGCAAGGTGGTGGTGGATGACGCGGTGATCGAGGGCCAGGCCGAGCCTTACCTGATCTACCGTGGCAATCTGCAGCAGCGTGCGGCAGGCGAGGGTGGCGACGCCGCCTGATTCCCTGTCGCATCCGCAAAAGCCGACGGCTCCGGTGTTGTACCGGAGCCGTTGTTTTTTCCGGCCCCGGCGGCACCTTGACTGTCCCGCCAACTGCCTCCACTTGACGAGTTCACCAGCCCGGCGCAGTGTCGGGACGAAACCAGATACGAACCCGAGGGAACCCTCTTTCATGGCCAAGAACGCCCCCCTTACTGCTGCGCTGGACGCTCTGCCGGTATTGCCGTTGCGCGACGTGGTGGTTTATCCACACATGGTCATTCCGCTGTTCGTCGGTCGCGACAAGTCCATGCGGGCGCTGGAGCGCGCGATGGAAGGCGAGCGGCAAATCCTGCTGGTGGCGCAGAAGAGTCCGGACATCGACGATCCGGAAATCGCCGATCTGCATCAGGTCGGCACGCTGGCCGGTGTGCTGCAGTTGTTGAAGCTGCCTGACGGTACGGTGAAAGTGCTGGTCGAAGGCCAGTCGCGCGTCTCCGTCGAGGATTTCCACGAAGAGGACGGCATGCTGGTGGCTCGCTCGCGCGTGATCGATCCGGTGTACAAGGCCCAGGAGCGCGAGCTGGATGTGGTGTCGCGGACCCTGGTCTCGCTGTTCGAGCAACTGGTCAAGCAGAGTCGGAAGTTGCCACCCGAAGTGCTGGCCAGCCTGTCCGGCATCGACGATCCGTCGCGCGTGGCCGATTCCATCGCCGCGCATCTGTCGGTGCGCATGGCCGACAAGCAGAAGGTGCTGGAAACCGCCGACGTCGGTGAGCGGCTGGAGCTGCTGATCGGCCTGGTCGACGGCGAGATGGATCTGCAACAGGTCGAGAAGCGCATTCGCGGCCGGGTCAAGTCACAGATGGAGAAGAGCCAGCGCGAGTACTACCTCAATGAGCAGATGAAGGCCATCCAGAAGGAGCTCGGCGACAACGAGGAGGGTACCAACGAGGTCGAGGAGCTGCAGAAGAAGATCGAGTCTTCGGGCATGCCCAAAGCCGTATTGACCAAAGCGCGCCAGGAATTCGGGAAGCTGCGCCAGATGTCGCCGATGTCTGCCGAGGCGACCGTCGTGCGCAACTATCTCGACTGGCTGGTCGGGGTGCCGTGGAAGAAGCGTTCGAAGGTGCGCAAGGACCTGCAGGTGGCGCAGGAGGTGCTGGACGCCGATCACTTCGGGCTGGAGAAGGTCAAAGAGCGCATCCTCGAATATCTCGCCGTACAGCAGCGCGTGTCGGTGATGAAGGGGCCGATTCTGTGCCTGGTCGGGCCTCCTGGCGTGGGCAAAACCTCGCTCGGTCAGTCGATCGCCAAGGCGACCAACCGGAAATTCGTGCGCATGAGTCTGGGTGGCGTGCGCGACGAGGCCGAGATTCGTGGACATCGCCGAACCTACATCGGCTCCATGCCGGGGCGCATCGTGCAGAACCTCAACAAGGCCGGCGCGCGCAACCCGCTGTTCGTGCTCGACGAAATCGACAAGATGTCGATGGACTTCCGTGGCGATCCGTCGTCGGCGCTGCTGGAAGTGCTCGATCCGGAACAGAACCACGCCTTCAATGACCATTACCTCGAGGTCGATCTGGACCTGTCCGAGGTGATGTGGATTGCCACCGCCAACTCGCTGAACATTCCCGGTCCGCTGCTCGATCGCATGGAAGTGATCCGCATCCCGGGTTACACCGAGGACGAAAAACTCGGCATCGCGCAGAAATACCTGTTGCCCAAGCAGCTCAAGGCCAATGGTCTCAAGCCCGAGGAACTGGCCGTCGACAAGGAGGCGCTGCGCGACATCGTTCGCTACTACACGCGCGAGTCCGGCGTGCGCAACCTCGAGCGCGAGATCTCCAAGATCTGCCGCAAGGTGGTGAAGGAGCTGACCCTGGCGCAGATCCGCAAGGCGAAGAAACCGGCGGCGCCGGCCAAGGTGGCCAAGGGCAAGTCGAAGCTGGCGGCGGGCAAGGTCAAGGTGAATTCGGCCAACCTCGATCAGTACCTGGGCGTGCGGCGTTTCGACTTTGGCCGCAAGGAACTGCAGAACGAGGTGGGCCTGGTCACCGGCTTGGCCTGGACCCAGGTTGGCGGCGAATTGCTGAGCATTGAAGCCTCGGTGGTCGACGGCAAGGGCAGACTGGTGCACACCGGCCAGCTTGGTGACGTCATGAAGGAATCGATCCAGGCGGCGCTTTCGGTGGTACGTGCACGGGCCGATCAGTTGGGTATCGACCCGGAGTTCCACCAGAAGCTGGATCTGCACATCCACGTGCCTGAAGGTGCAACCCCGAAGGACGGGCCCAGCGCAGGCATCGCGATGTGCACGGCGCTCGTCTCGGCGCTGACGAAGGTGCCGGTGCGTTCGGAGGTGGCGATGACCGGCGAGATCACCCTGCGCGGGCGTGTGCTGCCGATCGGCGGTCTGAAGGAAAAGCTGCTGGCGGCCCACCGCGGCGGCATCACCACGGTGATCATTCCCGAGGACAACAAGAAGGATCTGGCAGACATGCCGGCCAATATCACCTCGTCGCTGGAAATTCATCCGGTGCGCTGGATCGACGAGGTACTGGACATTGCGCTGGAGCGGCCGTTGCAGCCGAACCCGGCGCGCGCAGCGGCACCGGCAAAGGCCTCGGACGAAACCACGGACACTCATTCGTTGACGCATTGAACGGGATTCCGCTCACCCGCAAAGCGCCCCTCCGAGGGGCGCTTTTTTCCATGAACGGTGGCACGCTCGACGACCTCGAAGGTGCTTCTCGGGCACTGGCTTTGCATGCTCGCCGGATCAAGCGGAATCTTCCGAAAGCCTTGCTGCAACTTGTGTTGCGGAGTCCGGCAAGGCACTGGTATAAAGGCGCTACCGCAATCCCGGTGCTGGTAAGTCAGCGCAGCGATGCGGGGTTGCGTCCAGGCCTTGCAAGAGCCAACCACCATGCTGGTGCCGTCCCGTCCCCCCGGACGACCGCATCGGCGAAACCGAACAAGGGAGTTTTCTCAATGAACAAAACCGATCTGATCAACGCCATTGCCGAGAAGGCCGAGCTGACCAAGGCCGATGCGGGCCGTGCCCTCGAAGCTTTCTTCGAGACCGTGCAGAAGTCGTTGAAGAAGGGTGACGACGTCTCGGTGGTGGGCTTCGGCACCTTCACCGTGCGCAAGCGCGCCGCGCGTACCGGTCGCAACCCGCGCACCAATGAAGCGATCAAGATCAAGGCGTCGAAAGTGCCGGCATTCAAGGCTGGCAAGACCCTCAAGGATGCCCTAAACTAAGCGGCTCGCTGCTTGGTTTCGGGTGCTTAGCTCAGCGGTAGAGCGTCGCCCTTACAAGGCGGTGGTCGTAGGTTCGATCCCTACAGCACCCACCAGAAAAAATGCGGAGTGGTAGTTCAGTTGGTTAGAATGCTGGCCTGTCACGCCGGAGGTCGCGGGTTCGAGTCCCGTCCACTCCGCCACAGTTCGCAAGGGCGCCCGCGGGGCGCCCTTGTCATTTGAGAGGCAGGCAAATCAGGCGATGCCTGGTGAACCTTGGCGCGGCGGCCTGTGCCATCCGCGCGTCACGCGCTTCAAGCGCCCTTACCACTTGCGGGAAGATTTCAATGCTGCAGGCAATGCGTAACAGGATGCATGGTTGGCCATCCATCGTTCTTCTTGGCGTTTGCGTTTTCGCCATGTCGATGTTCGGCATGGAGAGCTACTTCACCTCCCGCGACAGCAATGCGGTGGCGAAGGTCGGCAAAACTGAAATCACCCTCAGTGCCTATCAGGACCGGATCAACCAGCTGCGGCAGCAAGCCAGCGCCGAGCAGGGTGACGGCTTCGACTCCAGCATTTTCGAAAAGATCGAGACCAAGCGGCGGATCGTCGATGCCATGGTCGATGAACAGCTTTTGCTGCAGGCCAACGCTGATTGGGGCATGCGGGTATCCGACCAGTCGGTGCGTGACTACATCGCCTCGATTCCCGCTTTTCAGGTGAACAACAAATTCGATGCGACCAGCTATCGCGCATGGCTGGCCGGCCAGCGCAAGACCCCGGAGATGCTCGAGAACGACGTGCGCTCCTCGCTGGCGACCCAATTGCTGCCTTCGGCGATCAACGACAGCACCATCGTCAGCGATGCCCAGGTCGACGCTTTCCTTGGCGTTCTGATGCAGCGTCGTGACCTGCGCTACTTCCTGCTTCCACGCCCGGCTCCGGAAGACGACAAGGTCACCGATGCCCAGGCCGAGGCGTGGTACAAGGCCCATCTGGAAAGCTACATGAATCCGGAGCAGGTCTCGGTGAGCTACATCGAGGTGGACGGTTCCACCCTGCCGTTGAGCACCGAGCCGGACGAGGATGAACTGAAGAAGCGCTACGAGAACGAGAAGCAGCGCTTCGTGCAGCCCGAGCAGCGTCTGGCCTCGCATATCCTGATCGACGTTCCGACCAACGCTACGCCGGAACAACAGAAGGCGGCATTGGCCAAGGCCCAGAAGATCGCCGCCGAAGCCAATCCGGGCGACTTCGCCAAGCTGGCACAGCAGGATTCGCAGGATCTGGGCTCCAAGCGCCAGGGTGGTGATCTGGGGTGGCTGGAAAAGGGCGTGACCGACCCGGCTTTCGACACCGCATTGTTCGAGATGCAGAAGGGCCAGATCTCCGAGCCGGTTCTGTCGTCCGATGGATATCACGTCATCTGGTTGCGTGATGTCCGCAGTGGCCAGTCCAAGCCGTTCGAGGAGGTGCGCGATCAGCTGGTGCAGGAAATGGCATCGTCCGAGCGTGATCGCGTCTACAACGAAGTCGCCGGCAGGATGTCGGACAACACCTATCAGAATCCGACCTCGCTGGAACCCGCCTCGGCGGCGCTGGACCTTCCGATCAAGAGCACGGACCTGTTCTCTCGCTCGGGTGGCGAAGGCATCGCGGCCGACCCCAAGGTGGTCGCGGCTGCGTTTGCTGACGACGTGTTGGTCCAGGGCAACAATTCGGGGCTGATCGACCTGGGCAACAACCGTTCGGTGGTGCTGCATCTGGACAAGCATGTCGAGGCGGCGGCCAAGCCGTTGGCGGAAGTCCGTGCCGAGGTGGAGAAGTCGATCATCGACGAGCGCGTCGCCGCGGTCGAGAAGAAGCAGGCCGAAGAAGCACTGGCTCGCCTGCGCAAAGGCGATGCGATGGACGAGGTGGCGAAGTCGCTGAGTACCACGGTGGCCAGTCAGAGCGAGACAACGCGCCAGGCGGCGCTGCCGCCGGCGCTGCTGACCGAGGCGTTCCTGTTGCCGCATCCGGCCGAGGGCAAGTCGCAGTTCGCCGTGGTGGACATGAAGGACGGCAGCTACGCGCTGCTGGCGGTGGACAAGGTCCAGGCCGGCGATCTGGAAAAGATCCCGCCGGCACAGCGTGACGTGATGCGCCAGCAGATGGCGCAGGCCTATGGCTATGAATCCACCCGTGAGCTGCTGGCCATGTTGAAAGCCAAGGCCAAGGTCAAGGTCAACGAAGACCGGATGTAAGTGCCTGCCGCGGCCGGGATGGACGATCCACGAATGAAAAGGGAGCAGTCGATGACTGCTCCCTTTTTTTGTCCGGTCGATCCCCGGGCCTGATGGTGAAGGCGGTCATCAGGCACGAATGTTTCATTCGACGCCGGGCCAACGTCCTCGGCAGCGAAAGGCATGCGCGATCACGCGCGTCGTTGCCGGGCATGAGGCCGGAAGGGGCGGAACATGCTCAGGGAGCCTCCAGCTTGAGCACCAGCCCCGGTTTGATCACGTGGCCGCGCAGCGAATTCCATTGCTGCAACTGGCGGATGCTGACCGAGTTGCGGCGGGCGATCTGCCACAGGCTGTCGCCGGGCTTGACCGTGTAGGTGCGGGGCGCGGCGGGAGTGGCATCCGTGCCGGTGCTTGCGGGAAGACGATTGTCCGGATCGAGCATCGCATCGCGGAACTGACGGGCGTGCTCCGCTGGCAGGATCAGATAGGGCGCCGCGTGCTTGTCGATCACGTCGCTGCGGAATGCCCCGTTGAATTGCTGCAATGCGTCGACCGTCATGCCGGCATGGTCAGCAGCCCGCGCAATCGGCATCGACTGTGGAAGCGGGGTTTTCACCAATCGTCGTTCGTCCGGCAGGTCGGGCAGCTGCACGTGAAAGCGCTGCGGCTCGCGGATCACGCAGGCGATTGCCAGCAACTTGGTCAGGTGTTCGCGGGTGACCTTGCGTACGGGGAGGTCCGGAACGGCCTGGTGCTCCGATGGCATCCCGTGTTGCCGGATGATCTTGCGGATGGCGAACTCGCCGGCGTTGTAGGCGTAATCGGCCAGTCCCCAGTCCTCGAACTGCTGGTGGTACTGCTGCAGGAGCTTCATTACCGCGTTGGCGGCGGCAGGCAGGTCCAATCGGCCGTCATAGTGGCCGTCAACGCGCAGGCCCATCGCGCCGGCGGTTACCGGCATGATCTGCCACATGCCGGCAGGTCGATGCTTGCGCGCCGGAACCGGCTGGAAGCGGCTTTCCACCCAGGGCAACAGCACGAACTCGCCGGCGACGTCGTAGCGGGAAGCGATTTTCTGCACATACGCCAGGCGTGGCAGGACGGCCTGCAACTGGCTTTCGAAACGCGCCGGCGCGCGGGTGTAGCGCGTGGCCCAGTGCATGATGCCCGGGTCGGCATCGCAGTCGTCCATGGCGAAGCTGCTGCGCAGCGAATCCCATACGTCGGCGGGAGCCTCGCTGGGGGATCCGGTCGGTGGTGCGGCTGCCGGCGTTGGTGCCGGTCGGATCAGCGGAGGCTGTGGAAGCGCGGCCGGTGGTGATGATGGCTGGCTGGCGCAGGCGCCGAGCAGGGCTGACAGCGCAGCCGGAATCCATCCGCGACGCCAGCTCATCCGCGAAATCCGTCCTTGGCCTGGCGAATGGCGGCGAAGCAGCTGACCCGGTCGTCCGCTGCGATGCCTTGACGGCGGCACCAGTCCTGCACGCTGGGGGTGTCGCAGCGCAGGAAGGGGTTGGTCGCCAATTCGCTGGCCAGTGTCACCGGCAGGGTCGGCAACTGCCGTGCACGGAGCTCGGCGACTTCCCGCATGCGCCGGTGCAGCGCGGCATTGTCCGGTTCGATGGTCAGCGCGAAGCGGCCATTGGCCTGGGTGTATTCGTGTCCGCCGCAGACACGGGTTGCCGGTGGCAGTCGGGCCAGCCGGTCGAGTGACACCAGCATCTGTGCCGCAGTGCCTTCGAACAGCCGTCCGCAGCCCATGCTGAAGAGGGTGTCGCCGCACAGCAGGACGTCGTCGACCAGATAGCCGACGTGGCTGAGCGTGTGGCCGGGAATCGCCAGGACTTCGATCGTGGTCGACGGAGCGGGCAAGGCGATGCGATCGCCATCACGGACAACCCGGCTGGTGGCGGAGATGCGTGGATCCTCCGGTGCCAGCACCGGGACGTCATGGCGAGCCCGCAATTCGGCAGCGCCACCGACATGGTCGGCATGGTGGTGTGTCAGCAGGATGGCGCGAAGTCGCAAGCGTTGCCGGACCAATGCTTGCTCGACCACCTCGGCCTCGCCGGGGTCGACGACGATGGCGTCGCCGTGGTCGTCGTGCAGCAGCCAGATGTAGTTGTCGGCCAGCGCCGGCAGGGACAGGAGATGCAAGAGGTGGCTCCGCGTCAGGTGGGGCAGCAGGAGCAGGGCTCCAACCGGGGTACGGCATCCCGCGTGGGCGAGGATCCCGGACTATAAAAGGGCCTCGGCTCGGGCTCGTTAGACAGGCGTTAACCCGATGTGCGGTGATTCAGCCGTGCGGTCGTTCTCCGAGGTGAGGTGGCATCGCTTCGCAGCCGCTACACTCACGTCCGGAACTTGAGAACGGTCCTGCCGCATGCCCCCTCGCCATCGCCCGATCCATGACAGTGCGCCGTTGCGACGCCTGATCGGGGCACAGGTGCGCGCTTTGGCGCCAAGACTCGAGCGTTGCTTCGGTACGCGGGCCCTGCTGCTGGGGGCTGGCTCGGCGGCTGTGTTGCCGGCCTTGCCGTCGTTGGCGCATCGAACCACCTTGCAGGTCGTCGGCGAGCGCTATGCCGGAGATCTCCACGCTGCACTGGACGAGCCGTTGCCGTTTGTCGATGAGGCGTTCGAGCTGGTGTTCGTCTGTCATGCGTTGGAGGTGGTGCCGCAGGCGCCGGCGGTATTGCGTGAGGCGATTCGCGTACTGGCTCCGGGCGGAACGCTTGCCGTGGCGGGCGTGCATCCGCTCAGTGGATGGGCTCCGTGGTTCTGTTGGCACGCGCGAGGCAGCGGGGCGAGGTTGCAGGCACCGCGTTCGCTGGCGCGCGAACTGCGTCACGCCGGGCTTGAGGTGGAGGCTTGGGAGCGGAACGGGGCGTTGCTTCCGGGCATGCAGGCGCCGGCGGCAGCGTTCGGTGGCGGCTATGCACTGGTGGCGCGCAAGCGGCAGCGCAAGGCGACTCTGTTGCGGCTCAGGCCGGCCCCGGTGCGGATGGCGGCAGGTGCCCGTCTCTCGCCGGGTACCCGGCGCAGTGCGATTTGATGATGTGAAGGCGAGACAGACAACGATGAGCGAAGTGGAAGCATTTACCGATGGTGCCTGCCTGGGCAATCCGGGGCCTGGTGGTTGGGCGGCACTGTTGCGGGCCGGGGAGCATGAGCGCATGGTCGCCGGCGGCGATCCGGCCACCACCAACAATCGCATGGAGCTGATGGCGGCGATCGGTGCGCTGGAAGCCCTGACGCGTTCGTGCAACGTGGTGCTGACCACCGACTCGCGCTACGTGATGCAGGGCATCGAGCAGTGGATGCCCAAATGGCGGGCCAACGGCTGGCGCACGGCCGACCGCAAGCCGGTGAAGAACCAGGACCTGTGGCAGCGCCTGTCTGCCGCCGTCGATGCTCATCGGGTGCGCTGGAAGTGGGTGAAAGGCCACAACGGGCATGCCGAGAACGAACGGGTCGACCAGGCTGCGCGCGAGCAGGCCGAATTGTTGCGGGGGCGGGCATGAGGCAGGTAGTGCTGGATACCGAAACCACTGGCCTGGAGGTCCGCCAGGGCCACCGGTTGGTGGAAATCGCCTGTGTCGAGCTGGTCGAGCGGCGTCTGAGCGGGCGGCACTACCAGACTTATCTCAACCCCGATCGTGCCATTGACGAAGGGGCTCGCCAGGTGACCGGCATCGAGGATGCCTTCCTGCTCGACAAGCCGCGCTTCCACGAGGTGGTGGGCGAGTTCCTCGAGTTCATCGACGGCGCCGAGCTGATCATCCACAACGCCAGCTTCGACGTCGGCTTCCTCGATGCCGAGTTGGCACGGCTTGATGGCGGCTTCGGTCGTATCGACGACCACTGCAGCGTGCTCGATACGCTGGCCATGGCGCGCAAGATGTACCCGGGGCAGCGCAACAGCCTTGACGCGTTGTGCAAGCGCCTTGGCGTGGACAACTCTCGGCGCGACCTGCATGGCGGCCTGATCGACGCCCAGCTGCTGGCTGATGTCTATCTGGCAATGACCTCGGGGCAGGAGGCTTTCGACCTGGGCTTCGAGGCCGCTGCCGAGGAGCAGGATGTGGTGGCGGTGCAGCCGCTGGTGCTGTCCACCCGTCCGCAGGTGTTGCGTGCCTCGGCTGAGGAGTTGCAGTGCCACGAACAGCGGCTGGATGCGCTGGACAAGAGCTGCGGGGAAGGGCAGAGCCTCTGGCGCAAGCTGGGCTGATCGCGCGGGCGTCGCGCACCGCGGCTTCAGACGGTGCGAACCAGGATCGCGGTGATGTTGTCGTTGCCACCAGCATCCAGTGCGCCGATCAGCAACTGGTCGACGCACTCCTGCGGGGCGAGGTCATGGCGCGCCATGAGGCGACCGATGGTGCCGTCGTCGAGCCCTTCGGTCAGGCCGTCGCTGCACAGCAGGAAACTGCTGCCCGGCTCGATCCCGCCGCGTGCCATTCCGATGTGCAACTGCTCCGTGGCGGTTACGCCCAGAGCCTGGGTCAGCACGTTGCGCCGAGGGTGTTGAGCGGCCTGTTTCGCATCAAGCTGGCCGGCCTCGACCAGCATCTGCACCAATGAATGGTCGTGGCTGATCTGGCGAAGCGTGTCCTTGCGCAGATAGACGCGGCTGTCGCCGACCCACGCGACCTCGTAACCGTCAGGGCGCAGTTGCAATGCTGCGATGGTGGTGCCCATCGGCAGGCCGTCGAAACCGTGTTGCCGCGTGTGCGCGATGAGTCGGATTGCCGCTCCCTGGACCGCTTCGACAAGGCTGTTCCCGTTGCTGGTGAGCTCGACCATGGCATCGCGCACCATGGCGGAGGCCACCTCGCCATGCTGATGCCCGCCCATGCCGTCGGCGACCAGGAACAAGCCCAGCGCGGGATCCGCGTAATAAGTGTCTTCATTGCGCGTCCGGCGCAATCCGACGTGGGTTCCGTGTCCGAATTCGATCATCGCGGCTTGCTGATGGCAGGGAGGCAACGGCTCTGGAAGGAGCAAGCCGGTCCGGGCTTTCCAGGAGCGGGAAGTGACCGCGAATTCTATATCACGGCGATGAATGGCACTTGTTCGGCGAGAGCCGGGGTTGGGTGCCGGACCGGATCAGAGGCGAAAACCCCTGGCATCGCCCGCCCGAAGAGCGATGCAGCACGCCTGGCAAGCCGCCTCCCGGCCGCTCGGGGAACAACCCCGCGCCGATCTTGGCCGGCCCGTGAATGCCGGTTCGTTCCGCGGGGCGTGGTTTTCCATTGCCCGCGTCGACCGCCATCAATCCCGAATCCGGCGGGCGAGGGCGCGGCTTCATCTTCGTGGCCGGTGCGGTCCTGCGCGGCTGGATGGTGTTTCTCCGCCTGCGGGCGAATCAGGTCGCGACAGCGGCGCAGGTTGCGGCCACCCCCGCAGCGGGCGCCGCTGGGGAACCTGTGCGCGCGTCCGGAAAGCCTCTCGGTGGCGATGCTGGCAGCCGTGGCGCGGCGCAAAGAAAAGGCCACGCCTTGCGGCGTGGCCTTTTCATCTGGCGGAGAGGGTGGGATTCGAACCCACGGTACGCTTGCACGTACGCCTGATTTCGAGTCAGGTACATTCGACCACTCTGCCACCTCTCCAAAGGGGTTCGCGTGGTCCGCGAGAGCCGGCAAGTCTACGCGTTCACCGGCACGGAAACAAGCGGATTTTGCAGTCCGCCTGTTTCCGTCTCATGGCCTGTCAGCCGGCCTTCTTCTTCGCCAGCCGCAGCCAGGTGTCGACCACCGTGTCGGGGTTGAGCGAGACCGATTCGATGCCCTGTTCCATCAGCCATTCGGCCAGGTCGGGGTGATCGGACGGGCCCTGGCCGCAGATGCCGACGTACTTGCCCTTGACGCGGGCGGCCTTGATCGCCATCGACAGCAGCTTCTTCACCGCCGGGTCGCGCTCGTCGAACAGGTTGGCGACGATGCTGGAGTCACGATCCAGGCCCAGCGAGAGCTGGGTCAGGTCGTTGGAACCGATCGAGAAGCCGTCGAAGATGTCGAGGAACTCGTCGGCCAGCAAGGCGTTGGAGGGAACCTCGCACATCATGATGATCTTCAGGCCGTGCTCGCCCTGCTTGAGGCCGTTGGCGGCCAGCACGTCGACCACCTTGCGGCCTTCATCCAAGGTGCGCACGAACGGAATCATCACCCAGACGTTGTCCAGGCCCATGACCTCGCGCACGCGCTTGACCGCCTGGCACTCCAGCGCGAAGGCTTCGGTGAAGCTGGGATCGACGTAGCGGCTGGCGCCGCGGAAGCCGATCATCGGGTTTTCTTCATGCGGCTCGTAGCGCGAGCCGCCGAGCAGGTTGGCGTACTCGTTGGACTTGAAGTCGCTCATGCGCACGATCACCGGCTTCGGATGCACCGAGGCGGCGATGGTGGCGATGCCTTCGGCGAGGCGGTCGACGTAGAACTCGACCGGACCGGCATAGCCGGCGATGCGCTCGTCGATCTTCGCGCGGGTCTCCGCGTCCTGCTTGCCGTATTCCAGCAGCGCCTTGGGATGCACGCCGATGTGGCTGGCGATGATCATCTCCAGGCGGGCCAGGCCGATGCCGCCGTTGGGCAGCATGCCGAAGTCGAAGGCGCGCTCGGGGTTGGCCACGTTCATCATGATCTTCAGCGGCGCTTCGGGCATGGCGCCCAGATCGGCGGTGACCCGCTCGAACTTCAGCTGGCCCTCGTAGATCGTGCCGGTGTCGCCTTCGGCGCAGGAGACGGTGACGTCAGCGCCGTCGGGAATCAGCGACAAGGCATTGCCGGTGCCGACCACGGCCGGCACGCCCAGCTCGCGGGCGATGATCGCCGCGTGGCAGGTGCGACCGCCGCGATTGGTGACGATGGCGCTGGCACGCTTCATCACCGGCTCCCAGTCCGGGTCGGTCATGTCGGCCACCAGCACGTCGCCGGGCTGCACCTTGTTCATGTCGGCCAGCGAACGCACCACGCGAGCCTTGCCGGCGCCGATCTTCTGGCCGATCGCACGGCCTTCGGCCAGCACCTTGCCGCGCTCGCCGAGGTTGAAGCGCTCGAGCTGGGTGGCGTGGGCGCGCGACTTCACCGTTTCCGGACGAGCCTGCACGATGTACAGCTTGCCGGTGTTGCCGTCCTTCGCCCACTCGATGTCCATCGGGCGGTCGTAGTGCTTCTCGATGATCAGCGCCTGCTTCGCCAGCTCCTGCACGTCCTCGTCGCTGATGCAGAAGCGGTTGCGCAGTTCGGCCGGGGTGTCTTCGGTCTTCACCCGCTCGCCGGGGGCGCTGGAATAGACCATGCGCAGCTGCTTGGCGCCGAGGTTGCGGCGCAGCACGGCGGGCTTGCCGTCGCGCAGGGTGGGCTTGAACACGTAGAACTCATCGGGATTGACCGCGCCCTGCACGACCATCTCACCCAGGCCGTACGAGCCGGTGACGAAGACCACGTCGCGGAAACCGGACTCGGTGTCCAGGGTGAACAGCACGCCGGAGGCGCCGACATCCGAGCGCACCATCAGCTGCACGCCGGCGGACAGGAACACGTCCTCGTGCTTGAAGCCCTGGTGCACGCGGTAGGCGATGGCGCGATCGTTGTACAGCGAGGCGAAGACCTCCTTCACCTTGTGCAGCACGTCGTCGATGCCGACCACGTTGAGGAAGGTTTCCTGCTGGCCGGCGAACGAGGCGTCGGGAAGATCCTCCGCCGTGGCCGAGGAGCGTACCGCCACGGCGATGTCGGCGGCGCCGGCGTCCTGGCACAGTTTGGCGTAGGCATCGCGGATCGCCTGCTCGAGCTCGGCGGGCAGGGCGGTGTCGACGATCCAGCCACGGATCTCCTTGCCGGCAACCACCAGGGTGTCGACGTCATCGACGTCCAGCGAGGCCAGGCGTTCCTGGATGCGCTTGGCCAGGCCGCTCTTTTCCAGATACTGCTGGAACGCGTCGGCGGTGGTGGCAAAGCCGCCGGGCACGGACACGCCGAGCTTGGCGAGGTTGCCGATCATCTCGCCAAGCGAGGCATTCTTGCCGCCCACCTTGCCAAGGTCGGTCATGCGCAGTTGGTCGAGCCACAGCACCAGGTCGTTCAAGAGAGTCTCCTAGAGGGGGTGTCCGGAGTGGCCCGTGCTTTCGTCGGAAAGCTGGCCACAAAGAACTGGTATTGTCCGCTTTCGATGGTGCGTGGCACAAGAAGACCATTGCACTCGATTGCCGTTCCACCTGCATACCAGTCAGCGTTCGCTCAATCGCGTTGCCGATGGCGACAGCATTTTCCGCATGCGCTAATGTTCCGCGCGGACCTTGGCAAATCTATGGAATCAGGCGCATGCGGCGAACGGTTTTCTTCATTTCCGACTCCACTGGTATTACGGCGGAGACGATCGGCAACAGCATTCTGGCGCAGTTCGAGGGCATGCAGTTCGACAAGCACCGACTGCCGTTCATCGACAACGCGCAGAAAGCCGAGGCGGCGGCGCTGCGGATCAAGACCAGCTATGCCCAAAGCGGGCAACGCCCGATCGTGGTCAACACCATGGCCGACCGTGCGCTGTGCGAGGTCGTCGCCACCAGTGGCGGGTTGATGCTGGATGTGTTCGCGCCCTTCATCGGGCCGCTGGAGGAGGAGTTGGGAGCGACGCGCAACGGCCTGGTCAACCGGGCTCACGGCCTGGTCGATTTCGACAAGTACGAGGCGCGCATCAATGCGACCAACTACGCGCTGTCGCATGACGATGGCATCGACGTGAACTATGCCGAGGCGGACCTGATCCTGGTTGGCGTGTCGCGCTCGGGCAAGACGCCGACCTGCCTGTACATGGCCTTGCATTACGGCGTCAGTGCCGCCAATTACCCGCTCACCGACGAAGACCTCGAGAAGCTGGAGTTGCCGGCACGCCTTCGGCCGTACAAGGATCGCCTGTATGGCTTGACCATCGATCCGGCGCGACTGGCGCAGATTCGCGAGCAACGCCGTGCCGGCAGCCGTTACGCCACCTTGCAGCAGTGCCGTTGGGAGCTGGAGCAGGCTGAAAGGTTGATGCGCCAGGCCGGCATTCCCAGCCTCAACACCACGCACGTGTCGATCGAGGAGATCGCCAGCAAGATCTTCGACCGCTTCGGCATCGAGCGGACCATGTTCTGACCCAGCACCGGAGTACCGCGTTTTTCATGAGTGCCGCAATGGATCATCCGCCACGGCTGTTGCCGGGCCGCTTCGAGTTCCTGATGGGCCTGTATGCGGAGAACTACCATCGGCTGGCACGGCTGTTCGCGCCGGCCTCGCTGGAGCCTGGCCATTACGTGTCGCGCGTTGGGGATGGCCTGGATGTGCATCTGCATATCCAGGAATGCCACCCGTACACGCTGGAGCTGGAACTGACCTATGACTTCGTCGACGCGCACACCGGTCGACGCTCGCCTTCGGCGCAGTTGCGCATGTATACCGATGCCCATGTGGCCGAGGCCCTGCATTGCCATCCGGGGCAGCATCTGTGGCAGGTGCTGGGACCGTTCCCGCAAGCGCATACGGTGTTCCAGCATCGCTTGCGCATGAACGGGTTTCTGACCCGCTGGCTGGAGTACCTGGCCGAGCAGGGGCACGCGAGGGAGACGCTGGTGCCTGCAGCCCGGGGGTGATGGAGTTGGCGTCTCGCAGACAGCAAAAAGCCCGCACGAGGCGGGCTTCTTGTTTGAATAGTGGCGGAGCGGACGGGACTCGAACCCGCGACCTCCGGCGTGACAGGCCAGCATTCTAACCAACTGAACTACCGCTCCACTTTTTGTTGCATCTTCCAGCTTTTGCGAGCCAACTTGGCGTCCCCACGGGGATTCGAACCCCGGTCGCCACCGTGAAAGGGTGGTGTCCTAGGCCTCTAGACGATGGGGACAATATTCAAGTTGGTGGAGCCAGGCGGGATCGAACCGCCGACCTCCTGCATGCCATGCAGGCGCTCTCCCAGCTGAGCTATGGCCCCGCCGCTGGAAGCCGCAAAGAATAGGAGCGGGTCGGGGATCCGTCAAGCATTTTTTTCAAAAAATTTTCACTTTCTTCGTGACGGATGACGGCGCGAGTCGTCGGGTGCATGAAGGCAACGCCGCGAATTCGGTTTAACCTCATGAGCGGGCAAACAATTCAGGGAAGGGCATGCACGACATCGGCTTCATACGCGACCTCGCCATCGTCATGATCGTGGCGGGGGCGGCCACCGTACTGTTCCAGCGATTGAAGCAGCCGGTGCTGCTTGGCTACATCCTCGCCGGTGTCCTGATCGGGCCGCACACGCCGGGCGTGCTGGTGGCTGACGCGCGAACCATCGACGACATTTCCAATCTCGGCGTGGTGCTGCTGATGTTCACGCTGGGCCTGGAGTTCAGCGTGCGCAAGCTGCGCGAGGTCGGCATCGGCGTGCTGTTGGTGGCGGTGTTCGAGGTGGGACTGATGCTGTGGATCGGCTACGGCATCGGCGAGCTGTTCGGCTGGACTGGCATGGACGCCTTGTTCCTTGGTGCGATCGTTTCGCTGTCCTCGACCATGGTGGCCACGCGCACGCTGTCGGAGTCGGGGCAGCGCTATCAGCCGTTCGCGCAACTGGTGGTCGGGCTGCTGGTGGCCGAGGACATGCTGGCGATCATCATGCTGACCCTGCTTACCGCGATCGCGATCGGTGGGTCCGTGCAGGCCGAGGCGGCGTTCACGTTGATCGGTCATCTCGGTCTGTTCGTGATCGTCGGAATGATTCTCGGCCTTCTTCTGCTGCCGCGGCTGGTGGACTACGTGGCCGGCTTCGGTCGGGATGAAACCCTGCTGGTGGCCGTGCTTGGTATCTGTTTCGGTGCCAGCCTGCTGGCTGCGTGGATGGGCTTCAGCGTGGCGCTGGGCGCTTTTCTTGCTGGCGCGGTGGTGGCCGAGTCGCGCAGCGTGGGCCGGGTGCTGCATCTGGTCGAGCCATTGCGCGACATGTTCGCAGCGCTTTTTTTCGTGGCGATCGGCCTGCGGATCGACCCGGCCATGTTGCTGCAGTACGTGCTGCCGGCCTTGCTGATCGCGGCAGCAGTCGTTCTGGGCAAGACCCTGGCCTGCAGTCTCGGCATCTTCGTGGTCGGACATGATGCACGGACCTCGCTGCGCTCCGGTCTGGGCATGGCGCAGATCGGCGAGTTCTCCTTCGTGATCGCCACGCTCGGTTTGTCGCTGGGCGTGATCAGCGACTTCATCTATCCGATCGCGGTGGCAGTGTCGGTGGTGTGCATGGCGGTATCGCCTTATCTGTCGCGCTCGGCCGACGGGCTGGCGAACGGATTGGGGCGCATCATGCCCCGGTCGCTGCATCTGCTGGCGGCGAGCTACAGCGGCTGGCTGGAGAATCTCAAGCCGGTCAACGAGAACGCCGCGATCGCCGCGATCTTCCGCCGCCTGCTGTGGCACATCGCCATCAACATCCTGTTGGTGGTGACGCTGTTCATGATCGGTGCCTACGTCAATGCCCACAACTGGACCTGGTTCTCCGGGCTTGGCATCAATCGCGATCTGCGCCATACGCTCATCTGGGCATGTGCATTGTTCCTGTCCCTGCCGATGCTGATCGCGGTGTATCGCAAGGCCGAAGCACTTGGCATGGTGCTGGCGGAGATCGGCATCCGCGAACGTTTTGCCGGGGCCTATACGCATGCGATCCGCAGTGTCCTGGCGCGGATCATCCCGTTGATTACCCTGCTGGCGCTGGCCTTGCTGGTGGGGGCGCTGGGCTCGACGATTCTGCCGCCGCGCGGGATTGCGTTGTCCTTGATCGCGGCCGGCCTGGTCGTGGCAGTGGTGTTGTGGCGCGGGCTGGTGAAAATGCACGCGCGACTGCAGGCCGCGTTGAAGGAAACTCTGGAAAAGCCCGGATCCTCGGCAGGCGGTTCGGCCTGATGCTTGGCCAGGTGAACCTTTGCGTGGTTTGCCGGTCAGAGGCCCGGATCCGTTGCCAAGACCGGATCGGCAACGCACAATGCGTGGCCTGCCTCCATCGGGGGGGCCCGGTCGGCAACGCCGGCTTATCTATTACGAGGGAGTTACGAATGAAGCATTTTCTGCGTCCCACGCTGACGGCTGCCGCGATGGCCGTTGCCCTGGGCATGACCACGGGTGCCATGGCCCAGACCGCTGGCGCTGCCGCCGCCCCCGTCGACAAGGCGAAGGCGAGCTACGTGGTGGGTTGGGAGATTGCTTCCCAGGTGCCGCCGATCATGCGTGACGAGCTGGACCCGAACGCCGTTGCGAATGCGGTCAAGGCCGCTCTGTCCGGCCAGAAGCCGACCATGAGCGATGACGAGGCGCAGCAGGTGCACCAGGCCTTCATGACCAAGATCCAGGCCAAGTACAAGGCCGAGATGGCCAAGGTCGGCGCGAAGAACAAGGCTGATGGCGAAGCGTTCCTGGCCAAGAACAAGACTGCGGCCGGCGTGAAGACCACGGCTTCGGGCCTGCAGTACCAGGTGATCACTCAGGGTACCGGTGCGCGTCCGGGTCCGAATGACACCGTCGAGATCAACTACACCGGCAGCTTCATTGACGGTCAGGTGTTCGACGATTCGTCCAAGCATGACAAGGGCGGTCCGGCTTCGATTCCGCTTGCCGGCGTGATCCCCGGTTTTCGTGAGGGTCTGCAGCTGATGCAGGTGGGCGGCCATTACAAGCTGTTCATCCCGTCGTCGCTGGCCTACGGCGCCGAGCCGCAGCCGCCGATGCCGCCGAATGCCACGCTGGTGTTCGACGTGACCCTGGTCAAGACTGGCCCGACGCCGGCTGGCAACGCCCAGGGCGGCAACTGATCGTCCGGTCCGGCTGCGGTTTCTGCAGCCACCGATGAAAAGGAAGGGCGCGAAGTGATTCGCGCCCTTCCGTTTTTCGGATGGCTCGACGGAATCCGTCGACTCATTGCAACGCCGTCAGCGCCGACGGCGATGCCAAGCCGTCATGGCGAGCGGCTACAATGACCGGTTGACGTTACCGGACCTGCCTGGACAAAGATGAGAATCGCGATTTTCGGCACCGGCTATGTAGGCCTCGTCACGGGAGCCTGCCTGGCGGAGATGGGCAATCATGTGGTCTGTGTCGACATCGATGCAGGCAAGGTCCGACGCTTGAAGCAGGGCGACATTCCGATCTATGAGCCCGGCCTGGAAGCGATTGTTCTGCGCAATCATGCCGGTGGCCGGCTCGACTTCACCACCGATGCGTCGACGGCAGTGGCGCATGGCGAGATCATCTTCATTGCGGTCGGCACGCCGCCGGACGAGGACGGCAGCGCCGACCTGCAGTACGTGCTGGCGGTGGCGCGCGGCATCGGTCGCCACCTGGATCGCTACGCGGTGGTGGTGAACAAGTCGACGGTGCCGGTCGGCACGGCTGACCGGGTGCGTGAGGCGATCGCCGGGGAACTGGCCGGGCGTGGTGCGGCGGTGGAGTTCGACGTGGTCTCCAACCCGGAGTTCCTCAAGGAAGGCGCGGCGGTCGACGACTGCCTGCGTCCGGACCGGATCATCGTTGGAGCGTCCAGCGAGCGGGCCGTGGCGGAGCTGCGCAAGCTGTATGCGCCGTTCAATCGCAACCATGACCGCATGGTGGTGATGGATGAGCGCTCGGCGGAGCTGACCAAGTACGCCGCCAACGCGATGCTGGCGACCAAGATCAGCTTCATGAACGAGATCGCCAACATCGCCGAGCGGGTCGGCGCCGACGTCGAACTGGTGCGCCAGGGCATCGGCTCGGATCCGCGCATCGGCTACCACTTCATCTATCCCGGCGCGGGCTACGGTGGCTCGTGTTTTCCCAAGGACGTGCAGGCACTGGAGCGCACGGCCCGCAGCTACGGTTACGAAGCGCGCCTGCTCGATGCCGTCGAGACGGTGAACCGGCAGCAGAAGGACAAGCTGTTCGAGCTGATTTCACGCCATTTCAATGGCGAGCTGGCCGGCAGGACAATTGCTCTGTGGGGGTTGGCATTCAAGCCGAACACCGATGACATGCGCGAAGCGCCCAGCCGTCACCTGATGGAATCCCTGTGGGCTGCCGGTGCCAGGGTGCGTGCCTTCGATCCGGAGGCGAGTGCCGAAACCCGGCGGATCTACGGCGAGCGTGCGGATCTGGTGCTGTGCGAGCAGGCGGAGGAGGCGCTGGCTGGTGCTGACGTGCTGGCGGTGGTCACCGAGTGGAAGGCTTTCCGCAGCCCCGATTTCGCGAGCATCCGCGCGGCACTGGCGGAGTCTGCGGTTTTCGATGGTCGCAACCTGTACGATCCGCAGGTGGTGGAGGATGCCGGGTTGGCCTATTACGGCATCGGTCGGGGTCGCAGTCTGCAGATACGAGCATGAGCAATACGATGGATGTGATGACGCAGCGCTTGGACGAGATGGAGGTCAAGCTGACCTTCATTGATGAGGCAGTACAGGCCTTGACCACGGCCGATGCCGACCAGTCGCAGCGTATCGCCGCACTGGAAAGGGCATTGCGTGACCTGCGCGGCGAGATGGCCTCGATGCGTCTGGCCCAGGGTGATGATCCGCGCGACGAGCCGCCTCCGCCCCATTACTGAAACGGATCCAACGGACTTCACGGAACACCAGCATGGCCGAATCGCTGCGCGATCAGCTGCTCAAGAGCGGCATCGTCAAACAGACTCCTCCCGAGCGGAAGCGCGAATCGCGGCGCCCTGCGCCCGCGTCAGCGGGCAAGTCGCCACGCAACGGCGGCGCGCCGAAAAACGCGACCGCGCGCCCGCGCGAGCGCAGCCAGGAGGACATCGACTTGGCCAAGGCCTACGCCTTGCGCGCGCAGACCGAGGCGCGTGATCGCAAGCGTGCCGAGCAGGAAGCCGCCGAGCAGGCCAGGTTGCGCCGCGAGCGCAAGCAGAAGATCCAGCAATTGCTCGAAGGCAAGGCGTTGAACAAGGCCGATGCCGAACAGCCGCGCAATTTCGAGTACGGCGGCAAGATCCGCCGCGTGCATGTCGATGACGCGCAACTGGCGGCGCTCAATGCAGGCGAGCTGGGCGTGGTGCAGCAGGCTGGTCGTTATCTGCTGGTCAGTCGCGAGCTTGCCGAGCAGGTGCGTGCGATCGATCCGGGCCAGGTGGCCTTGCTGGTCGATCCGTCGGCCGGCGATGGCAGCGATGATGGCGTGCCGGATGACCTGATGTGGTGATGGCCATCCGGTGGCCGGGGACCAGTCCCTCGCCACCGGAGCCGGTTTTGCGTCAGGGCATCTCCGGTGGTGCGGCCAGCACCGGGTTGTCCCAGCCCGGGCGGGGCTTGAAGCGATCGCCGTAGCGACTGGCCAGTTGCTCCAGTTTTTGGCGGGTGGCATCGATGCCCTGGCTGCGCGCATGGCGGATCGGGCCGCCACGGAAGGGTGCGAAACCGGTGCCGAAGATCACGCCGGCATCCAGCAGGTTCTCGTCGTCGACCACGCCGTCGGCCAGGCAGGCCACCGCCTCGTTGACCATCGGCAGGATCATCCGCTCCTGCAGGTCCGGTGGCGTCACGTAGTCCTTGTCCACCTCGGGCTTGTGCGGCTTGCCGTCCTGCCAGACATAGAGACCCTGACCATCCTTCTTGCCGCGTTTGCCGGCGGCCAGCTTCTCGTCGATGCCCGAGGGCAGTTCCAGGCCGAGGAACGGTGCCAGCTCGCGACCCACCGAGGCGCAGACGTCCAGGCCGACGGTGTCGGCCAGTTCGATCGGGCCCATCGGCATGCCGAACTTCTTCGCCTCGCGGTCCAGCACCGCCCCCGGCACGCCCTCGGCGTGCAGGCGCATGGCCTCGAGCAGGTAGGGCATCAGGATGCGATTGACCAGGAAGCCCGGAGTGCCCTTGACTGCCACCGGCAGCTTGCCGAGAGCCTTGCAGAACGCCAGTGCGCGTTTCTCGATGGTGGCGTCGAGCCGGTCATGGCGCACCACCTCGACCAGCGGCATCTGTGCCACCGGGTTGAAGAAATGCAGGCCGAGGAAACGTTGCGGTGCGTGCAGCTTCCCGCGCAGTTCGTCCAGCGGGATGCTGGAAGTGTTGCTGGCCAGCAGGCCGCCGTCAGGGAGCGCCGGCTCGATCGTGGCGTACAGCGCCTCTTTCGCTTCGGCGTTCTCGTAGATCGCCTCGATCGCCAGGTCGGCCGATGCCACGCCTTTGCCCTCGACGTCGGCTTGCAGTCGCTGCATCGCCTGTTCGACCTTCTCCGTGCTCTTCAGCTTTTTCGCGTACAGCTCGCGGGCGCGATCCAGCGCGGGCTGGATGAACTTCATCTCGCGGTCCTGCAAGGTGGTTTCGAAACCCTTGAAGGCCGCCCAGGCGGCGATGTCGCCACCCATCACGCCGGCGCCGACCACGTGGACGTGCCGGATCGCGGGATCGATGCCGGCGCCCTGGTTTTTCAGCCGCTCCTGCAGGAAGAAAACCCGGATCAGGTTTTCCGCGGTCGGCGTGGCGGCCAGTTTCTCCACCGATTTGGCTTCGAGCTTCAGGCGTTCCCGGATGTCGGCACCACCGCGCTTCCAGGTATCGATCGCGGCGAAGGGCGCCGGATAGTGCTCACGGCGTACCTTGGCCGCGGTTTGCCGAAGCACCATCGGTGCCAGGAGCTGTCGGGCCAGCCAGGTGTTGCTGGCCCATGCCTTGACGCGCCGGCCGAGCGGGCGTGCCGGTGCGCGGCGTGCCAGCAGGCGTGCTTCGGCCAGCAATTCGTCGGCTGCGGCCAGGCGGTCGACCACGCCCAGTGCCAGCGCGCGCCGGGCCGACAACGATTTTCCGGTCAGGATCAACGGCAGCGCTTCGGTGGCACCGATCAGCCGCGGCAGGCGTGCGGTGCCGCCCCAGCCGGGATGGATGCCCAGCATCACCTCGGGCAGGGCAATGCGCGTGCGTTCGTCATCGACCGCGATGCGGCGGCTGCAGGCCAGGATCAACTCGGTGCCACCGCCCATGCAGGCGCCGTGCACGGCAGCCACCGTCGGGCAGGGCAGGCGCGACAGTGCGTCGTAGATGCGTTGGCCGCGCTCGATGTTTTCCCTTACGGTGCCTTGCCTTGCGTAGTCGACGAACTCCTTGATGTCCGCGCCCACGGCGAAGCCGGACGGCTTGGCCGAGTGGATGATCACGCCAGCCGGTTTGTCGATCGCCAGTCGCTCGACGATCTGCTCCAGTTCGTCGAGCACGGCGCGGGAGATGGCGTTGGCGCTGCTGTCGGCCCGGTCGAGGGTCAACGTGACGACGCCGTCATCGCCTTCGTCGGTCTTCCAGTGATTGAAGCGCAATCCTTCGAACATGGGGATATGGACGTGGTGGCGGAGCCCTGAACCATACCGTTGTGCCGGTTCGATTGCGAGATGCGGGATGGCGGGTTGACCCGATGTCGGAGGCAGTGTGAAATCGGTGCTTTCGGGGCAACTGGACGGTTGCGCCGGGGCGTCAGCGCCGGCGGCGCTGCTGGAAGCTTCTTGACCGCCGGAGTCGCCTCGGTGGCAGGTATTGGCGGGGCAAGGGGTACGCTTTCGGTTTCACCATGGCATCCAGCGGATGCCACTCATCGGGGAGTTCATGGTTCCTGCAATGGCTTCTGCTCCGACGCAAGCCGGCGTCGAGGTGTTCGAGCAGATTCTGGCGGCACCCAGCGGGCTGGTGGTGCTTGATGGCAAGGATGTCCCGGCAATGATCGAGCGCTTCCGAGGTATTGCCCGGCATACCGGGCAGGCCGTGTACCTGTGGCAGCCTGATACCGGCTTGGGCAGCCTGCGCGACGCGCACTCCCGGGTGCCCGATTGCCAGCGGCTGGGCAATGCCCTGCGCTACATGCAGCAGAGCATGCATTTCGGCGTGTATTTCCTGATCGGTCTGGAGCTGCCGCTGTCAGCGATGGACGTCGCGCTGCTTCGGCAGCTGGCTCGTGCGCCGAAGGACTATCTGCGCCGGGTCGTGCTGATCGATGTTCCGGCTGCGCTGGTCGAGCAGGTCGGCGATGTGGCGATTCGCCTGAGCGGTGATGAGTGCCGACCACGCCGCTTGCGCTTGCGTGACGGGCGCTGGCTGGTTTGAGCACGCTTCGATGAACTCCGGCATTCTGGTCGTCGCCGCGCGACGGGATTTGCGTCGAAGCCTGTTCGACACTCTCGATCGGGCGGGCTATCCGCAGATCCACAGCGCACGTGACGTTGCGCACGCCGCGATCCTGCTGGAGGGACGCCCGCCGCAGCCGCCGCTGCAGTTGGTCGTGCTGGTGCTGATGGGCAGTGCGGAGCAGGCCCGCGAAGCCTGCCGTCAGGTGCGGGGCTTGCCCGGTTGTCAGACCGTGCCATTGATCGCGGTACTGGATGGTGACGCGCCGGTTGACTCCTCCGATCTGCCACCGGGCATCGCCGACTGGCTGTTCGCCGATCAGATATCCCGTGAACTGGTGACGCGCTGGCGACGCGCCCGACCTGTCGCTGCCGGCGAGCTCGTGACGGTACCCACGGAGGCTTCGGGTGACGGTTATCGTTACGCGTTCGAAGAGAGCGATGGCGAGTGGCTTGTCGCCGATGCGCGGAGCGGACGATTGCTGGAAGTCTCGCCGACGGTGGCCAGGCACAGCCGGGTGCCGGCCGGACAATGGGAAGGGTTGCCGCTGGGGGACGTTCTGCATTTCGAGGGCATTGCGCTGGAGCGAGTGCTGGCCGAGGCGGATCGGCGCTGGTATCCCTGCCAGCGCAAATCACTGTTGGGAGGCGACATCGGACAGGCCAGCGCCCGCCGTATCCGTCACGCTGGTCACGATGCCTACGCCCTGATCTTTCGCAGCGATCGTGCCGATCTGCGCGCCGAGGCAGCGTTGTCCCTGTTGTCCCGCCTGTTCACTTCAAGCAGCAGCGTGGACGTGCAGGGCGTCACCGCGCGCCTGCTGTTCGATGAGCTGGGGCTCGACTACCTGAGCGTATGGTCGGCGCGCAAGGATGGCTCCGACGCGCAGCAGCAACTGCAACTGTGGAGCGGTGGCGACGTCGATTGGCCGGCACCGGCACTGCAAAGTTCATTGCAGCTGGTGCTGGGGGGCAAGTCGATCCTGTACCGCTCCGACGCAAGGCGGCTGGCCCCGATCGATCCATTGTTGCAGCAACTCGACCTGGCCGGTTTCGCCGGCCTGCCGTTGTACGACGAGCGGCACACCGTATTGGGCGCGATGCTGGCTGGAAGCCGCACGGGCTTTGGTGAAATGGGCATCATCGAGCCGGTTTTGCGTTGCGCCTCGGCTCGTTTCGCGCAAGTGCTGGAGTTGGGGCTGACGAGAGAGCAGGGGCGTGCGGAAGGTCTGGTCGATGCACTGACGGGTTTGCCGAATCGATTGCTGTTCAACGACCGGCTGGAAACGATCATCCGCGAGGCGACCCGCAATGGCGAGTGCTTCGCCGTGCTGTTCGTCGATCTGGATCACTTCAAGGTGGTCAACGACACTCGTGGCCACGCCGCCGGCGATCAGGTGCTGAAGGCCGTGACCCGGCGCCTGTGCGCCAGCATCCGTGCTTCCGATACGGTGGCGCGCTACGCCGGTGACGAGTTCACCATCGTGTTGCGGCACATCGTGAAGAACGATGATGTGGCGCGGGTGGCCGAGAAGATCGTGCAGGTGATGGAAGCTCCACTGCAACTGGATGATGGCGCCGAGCTTCAGGTGACCGTGTCGATGGGACTCAGCTTCTTTCCCGATGATGCGGGGGACGCGCAGACCCTGCTCAAGCACGCCGACGAGGCGATGTACGCCGCCAAGCACCAGGGACGGAATACCTACAGGATCTACGAGTCCGCATCCGGGCAGGCGCGGGTGAGCGGGAGTGCCTTGCGCAATCGCCTGCGCCATGCCGTGGGCAATGGCGAGTTGCGGGTGGTCTATCAGCCACAGGTCGATACCGCCACCGAGGACATCGTCGGCATGGAAGCGCTGGTCCGCTGGGAGCACCCGGAGATGGGCGTGATCAGTCCGGCGGTATTCATTCCGCTGGCCGAGGAAAGCGGATTGATCGTCTCGATCGGTGAATGGGTGATGCGCACGGCTTGCCTGCAGGCCAGAGCCTGGGAGCAGCGTCACGGCATGCGTCTTCGTCTTGGCGTGAACCTGTCCGCCGTGCAACTGATGGAGGCCGGGCTGGTGGGCAGCGTGGCGGGAATCCTGCGCGAAACCGGCCTGGACCCCGATCTGCTGGAGCTGGAGGTCACCGAGAGCATCAGCATCAAGGCGGCACCGAACCTGATCGGGAACCTGGCAGCGTTGCACGAACTGGGTTGCCATGTGGCGATCGACGACTTCGGGACCGGCGCCGCCTCGCTCGACTATCTGCGCCGGCTTCCCGCGGACCGGATCAAGATCGACCAGAGCTTCGTGCGCAACATCGGCGTGGATCCGGATGACGAGGCGATCGTGCGTGCCACCATCGACATGGCGCACCGTCTCAATCGGACCGTGGTGGCCGAGGGCGTGGAAACCGAGCAGCACCTGCAGTTCCTGCGCCAGCACGGCTGCGATGAACTGCAGGGTTATCTGTTCTGCCGCCCGTTGCAGCCGGTCAGCTTCGACAAGCTGCTGGCCGAGCGCCAGCGCTTGCTGGACGAGGGCGTGGTGCCGGAGGCTTGAGCGCGACGCGGATATGCCCCATAACTGCCAGTGGCCCGTGCATCAGGCTCGCGCTGGATTTCCCGGCACCGCTGAACTTCGACCATGAAGTCGCGGTCTGAGCGGCGCGTCCAGTCCCACAACAAGCTCCGCAGCGGAACACGGCATTGACGACGGATACGGCCCGGATGGGTGAAAACGAACTGGACCGGGTCCTGGTCGAACAGGTCCAGAAGGGCGACAAGCGTGCCTTCGACCTGCTGGTGCGCAAATACCAGCACAAGCTGATCGGCCTGATTTCGCGCTACGTGCGCAGTCATGCCGAGTGCGAGGACGTGGCACAGGAGGCCTTCATCCGTGCCTGGCGTGCGATAGGCTCCTTTCGGGGCGACAGTGCCTTCTACACCTGGCTTTACAAGATCGCGGTGAACACCGCCAAGAACCATCTGGTGGCGATGGGCCGTCGGCCCCCGTCGGGCGACATCGATATTGACGACGCCGAGTTTCTCGGCGGTGGCGAGCGCATGCAGGACACCGCCACGCCCGAGCGCGAATTGATGCGCCAGGAGATTGAACAATCGGTGTATTCCACTGTCCAAGCGCTGCCCGAAGAACTGCGGACCGCGATCACCTTGCGTGAGGTCGATGGCCTCAGCTACGACGAGATCGCCGAAACGATGGGCTGCCCGATCGGCACGGTGCGTTCGCGCATCTTCCGGGCGCGCGAGGCGATAGACGAAAAGTTGCGGCCACTCTTGTCCGGCCGCGAGGATCAGGCATGAACGAGGCAGGCATGAATCAGGACATCCGGGAAAGTCTTTCCGCGGGGATCGATGGTGAACTTTCAGGCGAGCAACTGCGATTCCTGTTGCGCCGGCTCGATCATGATGTCGCCTTGCAGCAGGCTTGGGACCGTTACCACGTTGCCGGTGATGGTTTGCGCCGGCAGTTGCCGGTGCTGGCGAGCGACGGCTTTGCCGCCAAGGTGATGAATGCCATCGTCCAGGATGCCGGCGCGGCGGCGCCACGCCGGAGCCATTGGTTGCGCTGGTCGGCCGGTGGCGCGATTGCTGCCAGTGTTGCCGCTGCCGCGCTGATGCTGGGAACTCCTGCAGCGGGGGACAAGGAGCAGTTTGCCGCGGCAAGAAGCCAGCCGGCTGATGCTCCCGTCACGGCGATCGCCACCGGCAAACCGGTGGCTCCGGCTTCCGTGCCGCCGTGGCTGAGCGGCAGCTCGGCGGGTCTGCTGAGCCAGCAGGCGTCGGCCACGATGGGCGCACCGTTCAGCCAGGCACGGTCAACCCAGGTGCGCCGCCTCTCCACTTATCCGGCGATGCCCCGTTATCGCACTCTCGACAACAACGATGGCAGCTACCTGTTGCTGCTCGACCCTGGCCAGCAGCGGCTGGCGCCGGAAAATCCGCGTCGAGAGGCTGTTGCCCAGTAATTCCGGCCCTGCGCGAGGGGCGCAGGGCACTTCCGTGCAGGCTTTTGCCACCACCAGGTGATCAAGGTGGGCGGGGGCGTGTGCGGGTGACAGGGCGCATATCCGTCCGAAGCTTCATCGGCTTGAGTTCAAACCAAGGAGGAGTCATGAAACATTCCATCTTGTGCCTGGCGGCGTGCTGCGCGTTGCTCGGCGTCGGCACTGCCGGCGTGGCGCAGGCGCAGACGCCTGCTGCCGCGTCGTTGCCGGATTTCACCGGCATCGTGAAGAGCAATGCGCCGGCGGTGGTCCATGTGGAGGCCCACTACGACGGCGAGCGCGCCCGGGGTGGCCGGGGTGCACGCGACCGCGGCATGCCGGACGATCCGCAGGCGGAACTGTTCCGGCGTTTCTTCGGCATGCCGTCGATGCCGTCGCCGCAGGAGCAGAAGCACACCTCGCTGGGCTCGGGTTTCATCATTTCCGGCGACGGCTACATCCTGACCAACAATCATGTGGTCGAGCATGCCGACAAGGTCATCGTGCGCCTGCAGGACCGGCGCAGCCTTGATGCCAAGGTGATCGGCACCGATCCGACCTATGACATCGCCCTGCTCAAGGTCGATGCCGGCGGCAGCCTGCCGGCGGTCAGCATCGGCGATTCCAGCAAGCTGCAGGCCGGCCAGTGGGTGCTGGCGATCGGCTCGCCGTTCGGTTTCGACTACACCGTGACCCAAGGCATCGTCAGTGCGGTCGGCCGCAACCTGGGCGAGCGCGACCAGGCCTATACCTCGTTCATCCAGACCGACGTGCCGATCAACCAGGGCAATTCCGGCGGTCCGCTGTTCGACCTGCAGGGCCGGGTGGTCGGCGTCAATTCGCAGATCTACTCCAACAGCGGCGGCTACCTCGGCGTGGCGTTCTCGATCCCGATCGATGTGGCGATGAACGCGGTCGAGCAGATCAAGAGCAAGGGCTACGTCTCGCGCGGCATGCTGGGCGTGACCGTGCAGCCGGTGGACGAGGACATCAGCAAGGCGTTCGGCCTGGACAACGGTGCCGGCGCGGCCGTGACCGACGTCACCGGTGACAGCGGCGCGGCCAAGGCCGGCGTGCAGGCGGGTGACATCATCCTGTCCTACGACGGCAAGCCGGTGCAGCAGTCAGCTGACCTGCCGCCGCTGGTCGGCATGACCAAACCGGGCAGCAAGGTGCCGCTGGAGATCCTGCGCAACGGCAAGAAGCAGACGCTGAACGTGGTCATCGGCGAGGCTTCGCGCGACGAAGACGCCGTGGACAACCGTGGTGCCGCGGCTCCGGACGAGCGCAGTGGCTCGGAGATGCTGGGGCTGGAGGTGAAGTCGATCGACAGCGATACCCGCACCCAGCTGGGCCTGAAGTCAGGGCAGGGCGTGGTGGTGTCGGAGATCACCGGCCCGGTGGCCGGGCGCCAGGGGCTGCGTGCGGGCGACGTGATCCTGATGGTCGGCCAGCAGAAGATCGGCAGCGTGGCCGACTTCAAGGCAGCAACCAAGGGCGTGAAGGCCGGCGGCACGGTACTGCTGCTGGTGCGCCGTGGCGAGCAGAGCAGCTTCATCGGGCTGACCGTGCCGGACGACAAGTGATCCGGTGCGGTGCCATGAACTGACATCAGGGCCCGGCCGCATGGTCGGGCCCTTTTTTTGGCGGTCGTGGCTGGCCGCGCATCCATGCGATAATGCGGGGTTGGCGTCGCCGGAGTGTCCGGGCGACAGACTCAAGCACGAGCACAGGCCGTCCGCGTTCCATGGAACTGATCCGCAATTTCTCCATCATCGCCCACATCGATCACGGCAAGTCGACCCTGGCTGACCGCATCATCCAGATCTGCGGCGGCCTGACCGAACGCGAGATGGAAGCGCAGGTGCTCGACAACAATCCGATCGAGCGCGAGCGTGGCATCACCATCAAGTCGCAGTCGGTGTCGCTGCCGTACAAGGCGCGCGACGGCAAGACCTATCAGCTCAATTTCATCGACACCCCCGGCCACGTCGACTTCTCCTACGAGGTCAGCCGATCGCTGGCCGCGTGCGAGGGCGCGTTGCTGGTGGTCGATGCCGCGCAGGGCGTTGAAGCGCAGTCGGTGGCCAACTGCTACACCGCAGTGGAGCAGGGGCTGGAAGTGGTGCCGGTGCTGAACAAGATCGACCTGCCCACCGCCGATGTCGACAAGGTCAAGGGCGAGATCGAGGCGGTGATCGGCGTGGACGCGTCCGACGCGGTGGCGGTGAGTGCCAAGACCGGCCTGAACGTCACCGAGGTGCTGGAAGCGATCGTGGCGCGCATTCCGCCGCCGAAGCCGCGCGATACCGACAAGCTGCAGGCGCTGATCATCGATTCCTGGTTCGACAACTACCTGGGCGTGGTGTCGCTGGTGCGCGTGATGCAGGGCGAGATCAAGCCGGGCGACAAGCTGCTGGTGATGTCCACCGGCCGTACCCACGAAGTGGACGACGTGGGCGTGTTCACGCCCAAGCGCAAGAAGCTGGCCAAGCTTTCGGCCGGCGAGGTGGGCTGGATCAACGCCTCGATCAAGGACGTGCACGGCGCGCCGGTGGGCGACACCCTGACCCACGCCGGCAAACCGGCCGAGCATCCGCTGCCGGGTTTCCAGACCATGCAGCCGCGGGTGTTCGCCGGCCTGTTCCCGGTCTCGGCGGACGACTATCCGGCGATGCGCGAGGCGCTGGACAAGCTGCGCCTGAACGACGCCGCGCTGTTCTTCGAGCCCGAATCGTCCGAGGCGATGGGCTTCGGCTTCCGCTGTGGCTTCCTCGGCATGCTGCACATGGAGATCGTGCAGGAGCGGCTGGAGCGCGAGTACGACCTGGACCTGATCACCACCGCGCCGACCGTGGTGTACGAGATCCTCAAGACCGACGGCAGCGTGATGCCGCTGGACAATCCGGCCAAGCTGCCGTCGTCGCCGCAGGTGCAGGAGATCCGCGAGCCGATCATCGTCGCCAACATCCTCACCCCGCCGGACTACATCGGCAACGTGATCACCTTGTGCGAGGAGAAGCGCGGCGTGCAGCGCTCGATTCAGTACATGGCCACCCAGGTGCAGATCAGCTACGAGCTGCCGCTGGCCGAGGTGGTGCTGGATTTCTTCGACCGCCTGAAGTCGGTGTCGCGCGGCTATGCTTCGATGGATTATCACTTCGAGCGCTTCGACGCCGGCCCGTTCGTGCGCGTCGACGTGTTGATCAATGGCGACCGCGTCGATGCGCTGTCGCTGATCGTGCACCGCAGCCATGCCGATCGCCGTGGCCGTGATCTGGTCGAGCGGATGAAGGACCTGATCCCGCGCCAGCAGTTCGACGTGGCGATCCAGGCGGCGATCGGCGCGCAGATCATCGCGCGCTCCACGGTGAAGGCGCTGCGCAAGAACGTGCTGGCCAAGTGCTACGGTGGTGACGTGAGCCGCAAGAAGAAGCTGCTGGAGAAACAGAAGGAAGGCAAGAAGCGGATGAAGCAGGTCGGCCGGGTGGAAATCCCGCAGGAAGCCTTCCTTGCCGTGTTGAAAGTGGACAAATAGCTTTGGTCGGGAACAGGGAATGGGGAATAGGGAATCGCATGGGCCTGCCGCTCCGATTCCCTATTCCCCATTTCCCATTCCCGGCTCCCCAAGGAGCCCCTCATGGATTTTGATTTCTCGGCGATTCTGCTTGGCCTGACCGTGCTGTTCGGCGTGGTGTGGGGGCTGGATCGGCTGTTCTTCCACAAGCAGCGCAAGGCGCGCCTGGAGGCGGCCGGCGAGGATTATCGCGAACCGGTCGCGGTGGATTGGTCGCGTTCGCTGTTCCCGGTGGTGCTGGTGGTGCTGTTGCTGCGTTCGTTCGTGGCCGAGCCGTTCCGCATTCCCTCCGGCTCGATGATGCCCACGCTGGACGTGGGTGATTTCATCCTGGTCAACAAGTTCTCCTACGGCCTGCGCATGCCGGCGTTCAACAACAAGCTGATCAGCTTCGGCGAGCCCAAGCGTGGCGACGTGGTGGTGTTCCGGTTTCCCGGTTATCTGTGCCATGACGGTGACAAGCTGGTACGCAGCGGCGACATGAGCTGCGCCGACCCGCACGCGCCGGTGCCCTCGCAGAACTGGATCAAGCGGGTGATCGGCTTGCCGGGTGACAGCATCGAGGCGCGTGGCGCCGAATTGCTGATCAACGGCCAGCCGGTCACCGCCGACGAGATCGGTCCCTACGAGGGCAATCCGCAGCGGAGCGTGGACCAGATCATGCTGAACATGGGCGCCACCGTATGGACCGAGCATCTGGGCAAGGTCGACCACACCATCGCACGCATGCCGGCGTACACCACGCCCAATTCGATTCCCAACAATCGCGTGCCGTCGAAGGTGCCGGAAGGCTGCTACCTGGTGATGGGCGACAACCGTTACGACAGCCTGGACAGCCGTTGGTGGGGCTGCATGCCGGAGAAGAACCTGGCAGGCAAAGCTTTCCTGATCTGGATGAGCTGGAAGGGCTGGGGCACCGGTGGCGTGGATTTCTCGCGCATCGGCACGGTGATCCACTGATCGGGAAAAGCGTGGCGTGGGAGCATGCACGGCGACTTCAACAGTGCGAGAATCCACCCGCGCCATGTCGTGGCGAAAAGCGTTTGCGGGCCATCGAAAGCAGCCATGCCGCGCAGCCGGCACCTTTAGTGAGGGGACTATGAAATCGAAGCAGTCAGGCGTCACCCTGATCGGATTCCTGATCATCCTGGCCGTGGTCGGCTTTCTGGCCTACATGGCCATGAAACTGGTGCCCTCGTATTCGGAATACATGGGCGTGGTCAAGGCGATGAACCAGGTGGCCACCGAGGGCACCAACGGCCGGTCGCTGGACGAGATCCGCCGCAACCTGATGTTCAAGATGGGCTTTCAGTACGTCGACGATGCCACCATCAGCCCGTCCGACATCACCATCAAGCGCAATGCCGGTGGTGCCAGCCAGCTGCAGGTCGCCTACGACAAGCAGATCCCGTTCATGTACAACATCGATTTCCTGCTGCACTTCGAGAAGAGCGTGGCGCTGCAGGGCAACGTGGAACAGTAACTCTTGAAGCTGAACCATCGTTTCCGCGATCCGGAGCTGGCCCGGCTGGCGCTGACCCATCGCAGCGTCGGCAAGCCGAACAACGAGCGCCTGGAGTTCCTCGGCGACGCGCTGCTGGGCATGATCATCGCCGAGCTGCTGTACGAGGTTCATCCCAAGTCCAACGAGGGCGAGCTGTCGCGCTTGCGCGCACAACTGGTCAACGGCCAGGCACTGGCCGTGCTGGCGCGCGAGCTGGAGCTGGGCGACGAGTTGAAGCTGGGGCCCGGCGAGCTGAAGAGCGGCGGGTTCCGGCGTGACTCGATCCTTGCCGATGCATTCGAGGCGCTGGTGGCGGCGATCTACCTCGACGCCGGTTTCGATGCCTGCCGATCGGCCGTGCGGGAGCTGTTCGGCGAGCGGATCGCCGTCTTGCGGCGATCCTCCAAGGATGCCAAGACCCGCCTGCAGGAATGGCTGCAGGCCAAGGGGCTGGCCCTGCCGCAGTATGAGTTGACCGCGACCCATGGCGAGGACCACGCCAAGGTGTTCGAGGTCAGCTGCACCATCACCGAGCCAATGGCCTTCGTTGCCGAGGCCAGCGCCAGCAGTCGCCGTGCCGCCGAGCAGGAGGCCGCCGAGACGGTACTCGGGCAGCTGCTGGAGCAGCCCGGCCGCTGAGATTCCCGCGCCGCGCCACCAGAAAGGGTCGCCCGGCGCGACCCTTCGGCGCCGCGCGCACTACACTTGCCTTTCGACCCGTCGAGCATCCCCTCATGAACCTTGATATCGATTCCCCTGCCGGCGAGCTGCCGCACGACGACTACCGCTGCGGCATGGTGGCGTTGGCAGGACGCCCGAACGTGGGCAAGTCGACCCTGCTCAACGCGCTGATCGGCTTTCGCCTGTCGATCATCAGCCCGCGGCCGCAGACCACCCGCCATCGCATCCTGGGCATCAATACCAGTGAGGCGGGGCAGATCATGTACGTCGACACGCCGGGCCTGCACCGTGGCGCGAAGCGGGCGATGAACCGCAGCCTCAACCGTGCCGCGCGCACCGCGATCAGCGACGTCGACCTGGTGGTGCAGGTGATCGAGGCCGGCCGTTTCACCGACGAGGACGAGGCGTTGTACGCCGCGCTGGTCGAGCAGTCCTCGCCGCGCCTGCTGGTGATCAACAAGGTCGACCTGAGCAAGGACAAGGCGGCGATGCTGCCGTTCGTGGCCGAGCTGACCGCCAAGCACGGTTACGACGAGATCCATTACGTCAGTGCGCTCAAGCGCAAGGGCCTGCAGGAGCTGGAGCGTTCGATCCTCAAGCGCCTGCCGGTGCAGCCGCCGGTGTTCGGCGAGGACGAGGTCACCGATCGCAGCGAGCGCTTCCTGGCTGCCGAGATGGTGCGCGAGCAGCTGATGCTGCGGCTGGACCAGGAGTTGCCCTATGCCACCACGGTGGAGATCGAGCAGTTCGCCGACCGCCCCGACGGGATCGCCGAGATCCATGCGGTGATCTGGGTCGAGCGCGACGGCCAGAAGGCCATCGTGATCGGCAACGGCGGCGCCCAGCTCAAGGCGATCGGCAGTGGCGCGCGCCGGCACATGGAGCGGATGTTCGAGCGCAAGGTCTTCCTCAAGCTGTGGGTGAAGGTGCGTGAAGGCTGGGTCGACGACGAGAACATGCTCAAGAAGCTCGGCTACACGGATTGAGGCGCCGGGTCGGCGATTGACGGTGTTGTCGCGAATTCCGGCTTCCGACCATGCGGATTGAGCAGCAGTCAGCCTATGTTCTGCATGCGCGGCCTTATCGCGAAACTTCGCTGCTGCTGGAGTGCCTGACCCGCGATCACGGGCGGCTTGGCGTCGTGGCGCGTGGCGTGCGCGGCGAGCGTGCGCGTATGCGCCGGGCGCAACTGGAGCCGTTCCAGGCGCTGGCAATGGGACTGCTGCTGCGTGGCGAGATGGCCACGTTGACCGCGCTGGAGCCGGTCGGGGCGCCGTTGCGATTGACCGGAGACATCGCATTGTCCGGTCTCTACCTCAATGAACTGGTGGTGCGCATGACTGGCCGGCAGGACCCGCATCCGCCGCTGTTCGAGGCGTATGCGCGCACCTTGACGCGGTTGGCCGATGGCGAGCCGGCGGGCTGGACCTTGCGCCGGTTCGAGCGTGATCTTCTCGAGGCGATCGGTTACGGCCTGCAATTGCATCATGAAGCCGAGAGCGGTGGACCGCTGGACCCGCAGGCGACTTACCGCTATCTGCCCGAGCAGGGAGCGCTGCGCTGTACGCCGGGGCGACCCAGTGCCTTGCGTGGCAGCGACCTGCTGGCACTGAAACACGATCGCATGCCCGACGCGGCAGGCCTGCGGATGTTGCGCGACACGATGCGGGAGGTCATCCGTTTCCATCTGGACGGCGGTGAGTTGCGGGCATGGCGCGTACTGGCTTCCGCAGTCGCCGGCCGCAAGCATGGAGACGCTGGCCAGTAATGCACTGGTGGGGCAGGGCTTCAGCTTTTGCCAGCGGCATCTTCATGGTTCACGCTCGTGCCCAGTGCCAGCAGCGTTGATCGCAATGCCGCGCGGAAATCAGCCAGCATGGCTGGCGTTGCCTCCTGGTCGACCAGTCGCCTCTGCAGTGCGATGGTTCGTGCCGACAACGCGGCGGCGCCGCAGAAGCCGCAGGAGGAGCGCAGCCGGTGCAGGCGCTCGTTGAGAGCGGCCCGATCCCATTCCCGGGATGCCAGTTCACGGTCAAGTTCGATCAGCTCGCCGTGCAGAAGTTGCCGCAAGGCCTGCATGGTGACGGCGTCGCCGGTGGCAGCCAGCGCCGCGTCGTCATCGAGCGGCGGAATGCGGTGGACCAGGGCCAGTACCCGACTCAAGTCGATCAGGCTGCAAGGCTTCAGAAGCACATCGCTGAAGCCGGCCTCGAACAGCGGTGGTCGGAAGCGCGGATCGAGTTCCGCGGTGCTGGCCACCGCGACACTGGTGCTTGAACGGGCGCCGGTATCACGACGCAACCGGGTCAGGATTTCCAGCGCACCGATGCATGGCATGCGACAGTCGAGCAGCAGCAGGTCGAAGCTTGCGGTCTGAGCCAGTTGCAGCGCCTGCCGGCCATCGTCCGCAGTTTCCGTACGGGCTCCCAGGGCTTGCAGGCCGTCCTGCAGAAAACGACGGCTGGCGGGGTCGTCATCCGCGACCAGCACAAGGGGCGAGGCGATATCGATGGTGTTGTGCCGGAAATGCGTCGGGCTGTTCATGACGAAATCCATGTCGTTCAGCTGATTTTGGCAGAATGGCCCGACATGCTCCGGACATCAAGCCATTTCCTGATCTGTTTCTGCCTTTTGCTGGCCTGTGGCTGGGCGGCTCCCGTGCATGCGGACGTACTGCTCAGTGCCCGATCCGTGGCGGTGCCCGGAGTGGTTCTGCGAACGGTCAGCCTGCGCCTTGCTGGCGACGAGGGTGGCGGCGTGCATCTGCAGCTGAAGGCTGCCCAGGCCGACATTCCGGCGATGGGTTGGCGGCGGGTCGGTTTGCTGGTCGATGGCGACCTGCGACGCGACGAGCGGATGCACTGGGTGATGGATGGCGACGTGCGCCTGGTCGGTGCGCCGGGTGGTGCGCTTGGCAATGCACATGCCAGCGTGATGATCAGCGAGTCGGCCAACACCATGCTGGTGGATATCGTGCAGGGCAAGGGCCGGGCCAGCGTGGCGCTGCCATTGGACCAGCCCAGCCATGTGCAACTGCAGCTGGAGAACCTGCCGGCGGGCTGGTTGCAGGGCCTGCTGGGAACGGTGTGGTCGGGACGGCCTACCGCCGGGCGGGTGGATGCGGAGCTGGCCCTTGACCTGCGCGACGAAGGCCTGCAGTCGTCAGGCCGGGTCACGCTGAAAGACGCGGGCTTCGATACCCCGGCCGGCACGCTGGCCGGGCAGCAACTGAACCTTTCCAGCCGGTTCGGGCTTGATACCACGTCCGGAACGACCCGGATCGATCTGGACGCCAGCCTGCATGGCGGCGAGCTGCTGCTGGGGGCGCTGTATGCCAGCCTGCCGGATCATCCCGTGCAACTGGGCATGCACGCCACGGTGCAGGGCGGCGCCTTCGCGCTGGACCACCTGCGTTTCAATGATGCCGATTCACTCCAGTTCGATGGCGCGCTGGCCTTCAATGCGGCAGGCGGCCTGGATTTGCTGCGACTGGATCACGTGCAGGCCAGTTTCCCTGCCGCTTTCGATCGTTACGGCAAGGCCTGGGCCGGCACGCTGGGGCTGAATGAGGTGAGCATCCGTGGGCCGCTGAGCGGCAGCCTTGATCTGCGCGCCGATGGCCCGCGAAGCTTCGCCTTCCATACCGACGGGCTGGACTTTTCCGATGGTGCCGGCGGCGTGGCGATTCATGGCTTGAGCGGGGGGCTGGACTGGGCGGCGAAGGGGGAGCGTCCTGCGACCAGCCTGGGCTGGAACGGGCTGGACATCTATCGGGTGGCCAATGGCGCGGTGCAGTCGCATTGGCAAAGCCGCGACGGCTCGCTGGCCTTGCAGCAACCTTTGCGGGTGCCGGTGCTGGGTGGGCAGCTGCAGGTGAGCCAGCTGGACTGGCGGCCTGCGGTGGCCAAGGGGCAGCGATTGTCCACGTCGCTGGTGCTGACCGGCGTGGACATGGCGACTTTCAGCCAGACCATGGGCTGGCCGGCTTTTCCGGGCACGCTCGGCGGTGCGGTGCCATCGCTCCGCTGGGTCGATGACCGTTTCGAGCTCGAGGGCGGCCTTTCGGCGACCCTGTTCGGTGGCTTTGCCGACATCACCGCGCTGTCGTTGCAGCAGCCGTTCGGGCCGCACCCCTCGCTGAGCGGCAATATCGCCCTGAAGCAGCTGGACCTGGCGGCGATCACCAGCGTGTTCGATTTCGGCGACATCACCGGGCGGCTGGATGGTTCGATCGACGGGTTGCGCCTGATCGACTGGAACCCGGTGGCGTTCAGGGCCAGCCTGCGTGCCAATGGCGGTGGGCGGATCAGCCAGCGCGCCGTGAACAACCTCACCGCGGTGGGCGGTGGCGGCATGGTGGCCGGGTTGCAGGGTGCGGTGCTGAAGCTGTTTCGCACCTTTGGCTACAGCCGGATCGGCCTGGACTGCACCTTGCTGGGCACGGTTTGCCGAATGGGCGGATTGGAGGCCGAGGGGGACGGTTACACTATCGTCGAGGGCAGCGGCTTGCCGCGATTGAAGGTGGTCGGACACCAGACCGAGGTGGACTGGCCAACCCTGGTGCGGCGCCTGCGGGAAGCCGTCGAAAGCGGCGGCCCTGAAATCCATTGACGGCGCCTTGCGCCGTCCCACGTCATTGCCGGAGTGCACCATGCGCAAGCTCGCCTACGCTGTCCTGACCCTGCTGGCCGTGGTGCTGGTCGGTTGCGTCACCATCAACGTGTACTTCCCCGAAGCGGCGGCGCAGAAGGCGGCCGACCAGTTCATCGGCAACGTGCTGGACGAGGCGGGCGATGCGCCTGCGCCGGAAACGGTCCGTCCCGAGCCGCAGGGCAGCCAGCCCTCGGCGATGTTGCTGGATCTGCTGATTCCGGCGGCGCACGCTGCCGAGGCGCCGGATCTTCGTGTCCAGACCGCCACGACCGGCGCGATCCGCAGCCGCATGCAGGCACGCTTCCGCGGCCAGCTCGGCGAACTGCTGCGCAGCGGCGCGGTGGGGTTCACCCATGACGGCCTGGTGGCCATGCATGACGCCAGCAAGGTGCCGTTGAGCCAGCGCGCCCAGGCCAATGCGGCGCTGACCGACGAGAACAACGATCGCGCCGCGCTGTATCGCGAGATCGCCCAGGCCAACGGCCATCCGGAGTGGGAGCCGCGGATCCGCGCCACCTTCGCCAAGGGCTGGATCGAGAAGGCCCGCGCTGGCTGGTACTACCAGGACAGCGCCGGTCGCTGGCAGCAGAAGTAACTCCGTCACGCCGCCGCCACGACGGCGGCCGCGGCAGGCGTGGGCCGGCCTGATCTGTGATAATGGGCGGCCAGCCCTTCACGCCTGCGCCCCATGTCACGTTCCAATTCCGTTCCCGCGACTCCTTTCGAAGCCCACATCAGCGCGCTCGGCCATGACGGCCGTGGCGTGGCCCGCATCGACGGCAAGACGGTCTTCGTCAGCGGCGCGTTGCTGGACGAGACGGTGATGGCGCGGCTGCGCCGGCGTCATCGCCATTTCGACGAGGCCGAGGTGGTCGAGGTGCTGTCGCCGTCGCCGAACCGGGTCGAGCCGCGCTGTCGGCATTTCGCGCAGTGCAGCGGCTGCTCGCTGCAGCACATGGCCGCCGCCGCGCAGATCGAAGCCAAGCAGCGCGTGCTGGCCGAGAACTTCGAGCGCATCGGCAAGGTGGCGCCGGAATCCTGGCTGCCGCCGCTGACCGGCGAGCCGTGGGGCTATCGCCGCAAGGGCCGCCTGTCGGTACGCAACGTGGCCAAGAAGGGCCGCGTGCTGGTCGGCTTCCGCGAGGAGCAGAATCCGCGTTTCGTCACCGAGATCGAGCAGTGCGAGGTGATGCATCCGGCGCTGGGGCCGAAGGTCGGCCTGCTGGCCGAGCTGCTCGGCACGTTGGACGCCGTCGACCACATCCCGCAGATCGAATTCGCCGCCGGCGATGACCTGATGGCGCTGGTGTTCCGCCACATGCAGCCGTTGAGTGAGCGCGACCAGGCCGCGCTGGTGGCCTTCGGCCAGCAGCACCAGCTGGCCATCTACCTGCAGCCGGGTGGCACCAGCAGCGTGCATCCGCTGTGGCCGGAGAACCCGCGGCTGGCTTTCCGCATCGATGATGTCGAGCTGGAGTTCCAGCCGCTGGATTTCGTCCAGGTCAATGCCGGCATGAACCAGCGGATGATGGCGCGGGCGCTGGAACTGCTCGACCCGCAACCGACCGACCGCGTGCTCGACCTGTTCTGCGGCCTGGGCAATTTCACCTTGCCGATCGCGCGCCGGGTGGCCGAGGTGGTCGGCGTGGAGGGCGAGCACGGACTGGTCGAACGCGCCGCGCAGAATGCCGCGCGCAACGGGCTGGACAACGTGAACTTCCACGTCGCCAACCTGTTCGAGGACCAGCGCCACGCCGACTGGGCACGCCAGCCCTGGGACAAGTTGCTGCTTGATCCGCCGCGCGCCGGTGCCGACCAGGTGCTGGAATACCTGCCGCACAAGCAGACCCGCCGCATCGTCTACGTGTCCTGCCATCCCGCCTCGCTGGCGCGCGATGCCGGCATCCTGGTCCAGCGCCACGGCTATCGCCTGGTCTCGGCCGGGGTGATGGACATGTTCCCGCATACGGCGCACGTCGAATCGATCGCGCTTTTCGTCAAGGACTGAGAAGTGAGTGGAAGAGCGAGGAGTGAGTGGAGAGGAGTGAGAGATAAGAGGAACAGCTCGCACTTCCAGGCCTTCCCGCACTCTCCAGCTTTTGCCTTCTCTCGCTGCTCACTCCTCTTCACTCACTTCTGGCTCTTCAGTCATGGCTCTGGAAATCGAACGCAAATTCCTTCTTGCCAATGACGATTGGCGCGCGGGCGTGGAGCGCAGCGAGGCGATGGCGCAGGGTTATCTGGTCGGCGCGCAGGCGCTGCGTGATGGTGCTGCCCGCGCCTCGGTGCGGGCACGGCTGGCCGGTGACCAGGCCTGGCTCAACATCAAGGCGGCCACGCCGGGCATTGCCCGCACCGAGTTCGACTATCCGATTCCGGTGGACGATGCGCGGGCCTTGCTGGCCGAGCTTTGTGACGGCGTGCTGGAGAAGACCCGGCATCACGTGCGGGTCGATGGCGTGCTGTTCGAGATCGACGAGTTCGAGGGCGACAACCGCGGGCTGGTGGTGGCCGAGGTTGAACTGCCCGCGGTCGACGCCGCGTTCCCGCGGCCGGCCTGGCTGGGGCGCGAGGTGAGTTCGTTGGTGCGCTACTACAACGTCAACCTGATCGCGCATCCGTACCGGCAATGGTCGCCGGCCGAGCGCGCCGCGGAGGATGCCGCATGCTGATGATCGGCGTGGCCGGAACGGAACTGGCCGAACACGAAAAGTCCTGGTTGGCCGCGCCCGGCGTGGCCGGCGTGCTGCTGTTCGCGCGCAACTACCAGTCGGTGGCCCAGCTGATGGACCTGTGCGAGGCGATCCGCGAGGCCGGTGGCGAGGACATGCTGATCGCGGTGGACCAGGAAGGTGGCCCGGTGCAGCGTTTCCGCGAAGGCTTCACCCGGTTGCCACCGCTGGCGGCGATCGGCGCGGTGCACGACCGCGATCCGGACGAGGCGGTGCGCCTGGCCGAGGAGCACGCCTGGGTGATGGCCAGCGAGCTGCGCGCCTGCGGCGTGGATTTCAGTTTCGCGCCGGTGGTCGACCTGGCCCGCGGCAACGCGGCGATCGGCCTGCGCGCGTTCCACGCCGACCCGGCGGTGACCGCCGAGCTGGCCCAGGCCTATGTGCGCGGCATGCATCTGGGCGGTATGGCGGCGGTGCTCAAGCATTTTCCCGGCCACGGCTCGGTGGCCGTCGACACGCACAAGGCGCAGGCGATCGACCCGCGCAGCCTGGAGCAGATCCGCGCGGATGACCTGCGTCCGTTCGCCGAGGCGTTCACGGCGCATGCCGAGGCGGTGATGATGGCCCACGTGATCTATCCGGCCGTGGACGCGCTGCCGGCCGGCTATTCGACGACCTGGATCGGCGGGATCCTGCGCGACGAGATGCAGTTTGCCGGCGTGGTGGTCAGCGACGACATCAGCATGGCCGCCGCCGGCACGGCCGGCAGCGTGGCCGGAAGGGTGAGGGCGCATCTCGACGCCGGCTGTGACCTGGTGCTGGCCTGTTTCCCCGAGGTGGTCGAGGAGGCCATCGCCGCCTTGCCGGCCGATGCCGTGGTTTCGCCCGCGCTGTCCAGCCTGCGTGGAGCCCTGGGCTCGAGCTGGGCCAGCCTGATCGACAATCCGCAGCGCGACCGGTTCGTCGCGCGCATCACGGCATTGCACGCCGAACAAGGAAACGCATGAACACTCCGACTCCGTCACTGGCCGACGTGTTGCCGCAGGCCGAACTGCTGTATGACCGCGCCACCCTGGAATCCGTGATCGCCGGGATGGGCCAGCGCATCGATGCCGAGCTCGATGGCGAGCGGGCGGTGTTCCTGCCGGTGATGAACGGCGCGCTGATCTTCGCCGGCTTGCTGGCACTGTCGATCCGCACCGACCTGGAATTCGACTACGTCCACGCCACCCGCTATCGCGGAGCCACTTCCGGCAGCGACCTGCACTGGTTGCGCGAGCCGGCGGTGTCGCTGGAAGGGCGCGTGGTGCTGCTGGTCGACGACATCCTCGATGAAGGCCACACGCTCAAGGCGGTGCGCGACGACTGCTATGCGCGCGGCGCGAGGAAAGTGCTGATCGCCAGCCTGTGCACCAAGCAACACGATCGCCTGGCCGAAGGCATCGCCTCGGACTTCAACGGCGTCGAGCTGCCCGACCGCTACGTGTTCGGCTTCGGGCTGGACTTCCACGAGCAGGGCCGCAACCTGCCGGGGATTTATGCCCTTGGCGGGGAATAGGGCGCGGGGAATGGGGAATGGGCGGCAAGTCCGCGGCGGCGAGGCACTCCCCTGATCTTTCTCGTTTTCATGGCTCTCATTGGATTACTTCATGTCTCATCCTGATCGCGCAATCGACCTGGCCGTCATCGGCGGCAGTGGGCTGTATAAATTCCCGGGGCTGGAAAACACCCGCCGCCAGGCGGTGGACACGCCTTATGGCGCGGCGTCCGGCGAAGTGGTGATCGGCGATTTCGCGGGGCGGAAGATGGCCTTCCTGGCGCGCCACGGCGAAAGCCATTCGCTGCCGCCGCATCGGGTCAACTACCGCGCCAACCTGTGGGCGTTGCACAGCCTGGGCGCGCGGCGGGTGGTCGGCGTCAATGCCGTCGGCGGCATCCGCGACGACATGGGCCCGCGGGTAATCGTGGTGCCGGACCAGCTGATCGATTACACGCATGGTCGCTACACCAGTTACTGCGATGTCGAAGGTGCCGAGGTCAAGCACATCGATTTCAGCGAGCCGTACACCGCCTCGTTGCGCCGCGAGTTGCTGGCGGCGGCGGGCAAGGCCGGCGTCGCCGCGATCGATGGTGGCTGCTACGGCGCCACCCAGGGGCCGCGCCTGGAAACCCGCGCCGAGATTGCCCGCATGAAGCGCGATGGTTGCGATCTGGTCGGCATGACCGGCATGCCCGAGGCATCGCTGGCGCGCGAGCTGGAAATGGATTACGCCTGCCTTGCGCTGGTGGCCAATTTCGCCGCCGGCTGCGGTGATGAGGAAGAGATCAGCATCGAGGAAATCTTCGCCCATCTGGCCGCTGCGACGGCCGAAGTGCCGCGCATTCTGGCGGCCATGCTGGAAAGCTGAGTACAGCGTCCGGTTTTGCGCATCCCCCGGGCATCCCAGGCTATGCAGCCGGTTGCGCGGGCCCTTCACATATTGTTACTTTTCCGTGGCCAGGGCGGCGAAACCGGGGGGAGTCATCAAAAGGTTACGTGCAGATCCTGGCGCACCCATTCCATGGATCAGAGGTTCACGCAATGCGTTTCGGTACGGTCAAGTGGTTCAACGATGCCAAGGGTTTCGGCTTCATCGCACCTGAGGATGGCGGGGAGGACGTATTCGTCCATTTTTCGGCGATCAATTCCAAGGGCTTCCGCAGCCTGCAGGAAGGTCAGCGCGTCCAGTTCGAAGTGACCCAGGGCCCCAAGGGCGCCCAGGCTTCGGCGGTTGAAGCGGCGGCCTGATCACACGTCGTGATGCAAAATCGAACCCCGCACCCGGTGCGGGGTTTTTGTTTGTCATGGGAGTGGATGCAATGACTGATCGCAGGCGTTTTCTCAAGGCTTCACTGCTGGGTGCTGCCGCGGCACCGATGCTGGCACTGAACAAGCGGCTTGAAGCCATGCCGCGGCCCACCCGGCCGGCATTTTCCGGTGCGCGCGTGGTGTCGACGTGGGATTTCGGCGTGGCGGCCAATCACGCGGCCTGGCAGGTGCTGGCCAAGGGCGGCCATGCGTTGGACGCGGTCGAGTCCGGCGTGCAGGTGCCCGAGTCCGACCTGAAGAACCACAGCGTGGGCAAGGGCGGTTATCCCGATCGCGATGGCCACGTCACGCTGGACGCCAGCATCATGGATGCCGACGGCAACTGCGGCGCGGTGGCCGGGCTGGAGCAGATCGAGCATCCGATCTCGGTGGCGCGCCGGGTGATGGAGCGCACGCCGCACGTGCTGCTTGTCGGTGATGGCGCGTTGCAGTTCGCGCTGGAGCAGGGCTTCGAGAAACAGAACCTGCTGACCCCTGATGCCGAGGAGGCCTGGCATGAGTGGTTGAAGACCGAGAAGTACCAGCCCACGGTGAACAGCGAAGTGCGCAACTACGGCAAGGCCGGCGCACCGGGCGGTGCCAACAACCACGACACCATCGGCATGCTGGCGGTCGACGCGCAGGGCCGCATGGCCGGCGCCTGCACCACCAGCGGCATGGCGTGGAAGCTGCGCGGCCGCGTTGGCGACAGCCCGATCATCGGCGCCGGTCTGTACGTCGACGGCGAAGTCGGTGGCGCCACTTCCACCGGCGTCGGCGAGGAAGTGATCCGCAACGCCGGCAGCTTCCTGGTGGTCGAGCTGATGCGCCAGGGCCGCACGCCGCACGAAGCGTGCAAGGAAGCGGTGATGCGCATCGTCAAGAAGCGTCGCGAAGCTTCCAAGACCCTGCAGGTCGGCTTCCTGGCGATGAACCGCGATGGCGAGGTCGGTGCCTATGCGATCCAGCGCGGCTTTTCCTATGCGGTATGCGATGCGAAGGACCAGGACGGCCTGATTCCCGCGCAGAGCGTCTACGAGACCAGCTACTCATGATTCTTGAAATCGCCGCCAACTCGGTGGCCTCCGCACTGGCCGCGCAGGAAGGCGGGGCCAGTCGCGTCGAACTGTGCACCGGCCTGGAACTGGGTGGGCTGACCCCGTCGCCGGCGCAGATCGCGCTGGCCCGCGAGCACCTGCGCATCCCGCTGTACGTGCTGATCCGCCCACGCGCCGGCGACTTCCTCTACGACGATCTCGAATGCGAGACCATGCAGCGCGACATCGAGGCCTGCGTGGCGCTGGGCTGCGATGGCGTGGTGCTGGGCGTGCTCGATGCCGACGGCCGGGTCGATGCTGCCCGTTGCCGTCCGCTGGTCGCCGCCGCCGGCAAGCTGGGCGTGACCTTCCATCGCGCCTTCGACCTCACGGCCGATCCGGCGCAGGCGTTGGAGGACATCGTGGCGCTGGGCTGCGAGCGGATCCTGACCTCGGGCACGTGCCCCAGCGCACTCGACGCGATGCCGCTGCTGCGCGAGCTGGTGGTGCAGGCTGGTGAGCGCATCGTGGTGATGCCCGGTGCCGGCGTCACCGCCGCCAACATCGCTTCGCTGGCCGCAGCCACCGGTGCCCGCGAGCTGCACGCCTCGGCCAAGCGTTTGCTGCCTTCGGGCATGCGCCATCGCCGCCCGGCGCTGGCCGACATGGAAGGCGGTGAATGGCGCAGCGACGTGGAGCAGGTGCGCGCGCTGGTCGCCGCGCTGGCCTGAGTCGCCGCCGCTTGTTTCCCTACGCGAGCGCATGGTTGCCGTGCTTGGTTACCATGCGCGATTGCCGAACAGTTGCAGGAGCCATCGAGTGATCATCAAGCCCAAAGTCCGCGGTTTCATCTGCGTCACTGCCCATCCGGTCGGTTGCGAGCGCAACGTGCTCGACCAGATCGCGGTGACCGAGGCCGCAGGCCATGCGAAGAGCCAGGGACCGAAGCGGGTACTGGTGATCGGCGCGTCCACCGGCTATGGCCTGGCCTCGCGCATCACCGCCGCGTTCGGCTACGGCGCGGCCACCCTGGGCGTGTTCTTCGAGAAGCCCAGCAGCGCGGACAAGCCCGGTACCGCCGGCTGGTACAACGCTGCGGCTTTCGACAAGGCGGCCAAGGCCGCCGGCCTGTACGCCCGTTCGATCAACGGCGATGCCTTCGCCAATGAAACCCGCGAGCGCGCGATCGAGATCATCAAGAACGAGATGGGTGGCCCGATCGACCTGGTGGTCTATTCGCTGGCCTCGCCGGTGCGCAAGCTGCCGGATACCGGCGAAGTGGTGCGCTCGGCGCTGAAGACCATCGGCGAGCCGTTTACCAACACCTCGGTGGACACCAACAAGGACACCGTGATCGAGGCCACCATCGAGCCGGCCACCGAGCAGGAGATCAAGGACACCGTCACCGTGATGGGCGGCGAGGACTGGGCGCTGTGGATCGACGCGCTGAGCGCCGCCGGCGTGCTGGCGGACCATGCCAAGACCATCGCCTACAGCTACATCGGCACCGAGATCACCTGGCCGATGTACTGGCACGGCACGCTGGGCCAGGCCAAGCAGCATCTGGACAACACCGCCAAGCAGCTGCGCAGCCGCCATCCCGGGCTGGACGCGTACGTCGGCGTGATGAAATCGGTGGTGACCCAGGCCAGCGCGGCGATCCCGGTGATCCCGCTGTACGTCTCGATCGCCTTCAAGATCATGAAGGAGAAGGGCATCCACGAAGGCTGCATCGAGCAGGCCAACCGCCTGTTCCACGACCGCCTGTACCGTGCCGACGGCGCGGCGGTGCCCACCGATGACGAAGGCCGCGTGCGCATGGACGACTGGGAACTGCGCGACGACGTGCAGACCCCGTGCAAGACCCTGTGGCCCACCGTCACCACCGAAAACCTCAAGCAGGTCACCGACTACGCCGGCTACAAGCACGAGTTCCTGCAGCTGTTCGGCTTCGACCGCAGCGATGTCGACTACGACGCTGAGGTTGATGCGGATCGTCGCTTCGACTGCCTGGAGCTTTGAGAGCCGGGAATGGGGTACAGGCGCAGGACGGGCAATGCCCGCCCTGCGCATGAGGTCCGGGATCCAGCGGAGTTCACGTCACCGCAGGCAAACCGTTTCCTCGATCCCCATTCCCCGTTCCCTCGCCAAAGGCTGAGGCCCGCAGGGCCTCCAGAAGCACCGAGAAGGCGGCTGAGGGTTGGCGGCGGCTGGGGTAATACAGGTGGTAGCCGGGGAAGGGCGGGCACCAGTCGGCAAGCAGGCGTTGCAGGCTGCCGTCGGCGATGTCGGTGCGGACCATGTCGTCGGGCAGAAAGGCCAGGCCGAAACCGTCCAGTGCGGCGCGACGGATCTGCCGGGTGTTGTTGAAGATGAGTCGTCCCTCGACGCGCACGTTCAGTGGCCGGCCTTTCTTCTCGAACTCCCAGGCATACAGCCCGCCCTGGGTCAGAAAGCGCAGGTTGATGCAGTCGTGGCCGGTCAGGTCGCGTGGTGTTTTCACCGGCGGTCGTCCGGCCAGGTAAGCGGGGGCGCCAACCACGGCCATGCGCATCGGCGGGCTGATCGGCATGGCGATCATGTCGGCGGCGACCTGTTCGCCGAGGCGGATGCCGGCGTCGAAGCGGTTGGTGACGATGTCGGTGAGGCTGGCATCGACGCTCACTTCCACGTGAATGTCGGGGTAGTCGGGCAACACGCGCCGCAGCGCGGGCCACAGGATCGTGCGGGCGGCGTGCTCGCCGGTGGTGATGCGCAGGTTGCCGCTGGGTTTGTCGCGCAGTTCGCCGAGCCTGGCGACGGCGGCATCGATGTGCTCGAAGCCGGGCGTGAGCTCGCGCAGCAATCGTTCACCGGCCTCGGTCGGCGCCACGTGACGCGTGGTGCGGGTCAGCAGGCGCAGTCCCAGCCTTGCCTCCAGGTTGCGGATGGTGTGGCTGAGCGCCGATTGGGATACCCCAAGCTGGGCGGCAGCGCGGGTGAAACTGCCTTTTCTTGCCACGGCGAGGAAGGCCAGCAGGTCGTTGTAGTTCTCGCGTGCCACCGCTGCATCTCCATTGATGAATTTTCATCATAAGTGCATTCGCATTGCACTGGCTAATCAGGTGGCGAGCATGCGTCCAGACTAGCGGGTTGGCACGGTGGCGCAGTCATGCTCGAGCGCCTTGCGCCCCGCACGGTTTTCCCCGCAGTCAATCCAAGGACATCCCATGACCGTCAAAGCCTATGCCGCGCACGCGGCTGACAAGCCGCTTCAGCCCACCGACATCGAGCGTCGTGCGCCCGGTCCGAAGGACGTGCAGATCGAGATCGCGTTCTGCGGCGTCTGCCATTCCGACCTGCACACCGCGCGCTCGGAGTGGGGCGGCACCATCTATCCCTGCGTGCCGGGCCACGAGATCGTCGGCCACGTCAGCGCGGTCGGCGCTGACGTGGCCAAGTTCAAGGTCGGCGACACCGTCGGCGTCGGTTGCATGGTCGACAGCTGCCAGCATTGCGCGGCCTGCGACGAGGGCCTGGAGCAGTACTGCGAGAACGGCTTCACCGGCACCTACAACGGTGCCACCAAGGACGCGCCGGGCCACACCATGGGCGGCTACTCGCAGCGCATCGTGGTCGACCAGAACTTCGTGCTGAAGATCCGCCATCCCGAGGATCAGCTGGCCGCGGTGGCACCGCTGCTGTGCGCCGGCATCACCACCTATTCGCCGCTGCGCCACTGGAACACCGGCCCGGGCAAGAAGGTCGGCGTGGTCGGCATCGGCGGCCTCGGCCACATGGGCGTCAAGCTGGCCCATGCGATGGGCGCGCACGTGGTCGCCTTCACCACCTCCGAGAGCAAGCGCGAGGCCGCGTTGGCGCTGGGCGCGGACGAAGTGGTGGTGTCGCGCAACGCCGACGAGATGAAGGCGCATGCGAACAGCTTCGACTTCATCCTCAACACCGTCGCCGCCAGCCACTCGCTGGACGCGTTCACCGCGCTGCTCAAGCGTGACGGCACCCTGACCCTGGTCGGCGTGCCGGAGCATCCGCATCCGTCGCCGGCCGTGGGCAACCTGATCTTCAAGCGCCGCGCGATCGCCGGCTCGCTGATCGGTGGCATCGCCGAGACCCAGGAGATGCTGGATTTCTGCGCCGAGAAGGGCATCGTCTCCGACATCGAGATGATCCCGGTGCAGAAGATCGACGAAGCCTACGACCGCATGGTCAAGGGCGACGTGAAGTACCGCTTCGTGATCGACAGCGCCACCCTGGCCGGCTGATCACCAGGCCGCCAAAAGCGGCCCACGGCAACACGAAAAAACGAAGGGCGCGGTGCCAGCACCGCGCCCTTCGTTTTGCCCGCCAGCCCGGACATCAGGCTGGCGACGCTCCTGCCCTGGCTTTTGCGATTCCCGAATCCCGAATCCCGAATCCCGGCCCTCAAGCTATGAACTGCAACCGCGCCAGCTCCGCATAAAGCCCGCCCTCGGCCAGCAGGCTGTCGTGCGTGCCCTGGGCGACGATGCGCCCGCCGTCCATCACCACGATGCGGTCGGCGCGTTTCACGGTGGCCAGGCGGTGGGCGATGACCAGGGTGGTGCGGCCCTGTTCCAGCCGTTCCAGCGCCAGCTGGATGGCGGCTTCGGATTGGGCATCGAGTGCCGAGGTGGCCTCGTCGAGCAGCAGCAGCGGCGCATCGCGCAGGATCGCGCGGGCGATCGCCACGCGTTGGCGCTGGCCGCCGGAGAGGCGCACGCCGCGTTCGCCCATCTCCGCCTGATAGCCGTTGTCCAGCGCGCTGATGAAGTCGTGTGCCTCGGCGGCACGGGCTGCGGCGATCACTTCCTCGTCGCTGGCGCCTTCGCGGCCGAAGCGGATGTTGTCGGCCGCGCTGCCGCTGAAGATCACGGTTTCCTGCGGCACCAGCGCGATCACGCCGCGCAGGTCATCCAGTGCCAGTGCGCGCAGGTCGATGCCGTCCAGCGAGATGCGGCCGCTGCGCGGGTCGTGGAAGCGCAGCAGCATCGACAGCACGGTGCTCTTGCCGGCACCGGACGGGCCGACCAGGGCCACCGTCTCGCCGGGGCGGATGTCCAGGTTGAAGTCGCTCAGCGCAGGGGTGTCCGGCCGGCTGGGGTAGTGGAAATCGACATGTTCGAAGCGCAACGCGCCGCGTACCGGCCGGGGCAGCGCCTGCGGCTGCGGCGGGTCGACGATGTCGGCGCGCTCGGCCAGCAGTTCGCCGATGCGTTCCATCGCGCCGGCGGCACGCAGCAGATCACCCCAGACCTCGGACAGGCCGGCCACCGAGCCGGCGGCGAAGATCGCATACAGCACGAACTGGCCCAGCACGCCGGCGTCCAGCGTGCCGGCCAGTACCTGGCGTGCGCCCGCCCACAGCACCAGGGTGATCGCGCCGAACACCAGCACGATCACCGCCATGGTCAGCAGCGCGCGCATGCCGATGCGCCGGCGCGCGGTGGCCAGGGCGCGGAAGATCGCCTCGGCGTAACGGCGGCTTTCGATGCCTTCGCGGGCGTAGGCCTTGACCGCGGTGGAGGCGTTGAGGGTTTCGTTGGCCATCGCCGCGGCATCGGCCAGACGGTCCTGGCTGGCCCGCGACAGCTTCTGCACGCGGCGGCCGAACACCAGGATCGGCAGCATCACCGCCGGGATCACCAGCGCGGTCAGCCCGGCCAGCGAAGGCGCCGTCCAGACCATTGCCACCGCCGCGCCGACCAGCATCACCGCGCTGCGCAGGGCGACCGAGATGCCGGAGCCGATCAGCGCCTGCACCACCTCGGTATCGGCGCTCAGCCGCGACAGCAGCTCGCCGACGCGGCTGCGCTCGAAGAAGCTCACGTCCAGCCGGATCACCTGTGCGTACAGCTTTTCGCGCAGCGCCGCCAACGCGCGTTCGCCAAGCAGCGTGATGCAGAAATAACGGGCGGCGGTGGCGAAGGCCAGCACCAGCGCCACCCCGAACAGGCCGATGAAGGTCTGGTTGATCACGCCCAGGCTGGCATGGCCGAAGCCCTTGTCGATGATGTGGCGCAGCGCCATCGGCAACACCAGCGAAGCGCCCGACGACATCGCCAGGAACAGCAGCCAGCCCAGTCCCAGCATCCGGTGCGGTTTCAGGAACGGCCACAACTCGCGCAGTGCACCGAGGCGGCGGGAAGGATGGGGCGGCGTGGATTCGCTCATCGGCACGGTGCGGTCAAGGGACAATCCGTTGCAAATGGGGTTTCGACCCGCCGATTCAATCGGAAAATGCCATCAGGCAGGAAAGCTGACGCCGCCGTGCGGCACCGTTCCCATTCCCTCAATCCCTATGCCCCATTCCCTGCGAGCTCGCGAGCCAGCCCGCGTCCACGGGTGATGTCGCTGATGCGCAGTTGCGCTTCCTCGACGCGGCTTGCCGGCATCCGCCATTGCAGGATCACGCCGTTGGCATCGAAGTCCTCCTGCTCGATCTCGGCCTGTAATTCGCGCAGGCGCGACTGCAGCAGGGCCAGCTCCGAGAATTCGCAGCGCAGCGAGAGTCGGGTCATCGCCACGATCGGCGTGCGTTCGGCACGACGCAGGCATTCGGCGGCGGTACCGCCGTAGGCGCGCACCAGGCCACCGGCGCCGAGCTTGATGCCGCCGTACCAGCGCGTCACCACCACCACGACCCGATCCATGTCCTGGCCCTCGATGGCCTGCAGGATCGGGCGGCCGGCGGTGCCGCCGGGTTCGCCGTCGTCGTTGAAACGGTAGTCCTGGCCGATCCGCCAGGCCCAGCAGTTGTGGGTGGCGGCGGGGTCGCTGACCTGGCGGATCCAGGCCAGTGCCTGCTCGGTCGAACTGGCCGGGCCGGCCAGCGCGAGGAAGCGGCTCTTCTTGATCTCTTCCTGGTGCTGGCAGGTTTGCGGCAGGGTGAACAGGGTGACGCTCATGGTTGGCGCAGCCGCTCCTGCAGGTCCGGCGGCAGCGGCCATTGCGGGTGGGCGCGCTGGAAGGCTTCGAGTCGCTGCCGCGCTTCTTCCTCTTCACCCTGGTCGAGCAATTGGCGGATCTGCCGAAGTTCGTTTTGTCCGGGCGTGGCCACGTTGGCGGCACGGGCTGCCGTGGAAGTGCGCAGCGTCGCGCTTTCGGCCAACACGGCATCCGCTTCGGCCGCCTCACTGGTCGGCGCCATCGACGGCGAGGGGGCGGATGACAGCGGCACGGGCTTCGCTTGCGCCCTCGAAAAGCGGGCCTGCGGAGCGGCGGCGACAGGCGCGGCGGTGACCGTCGGCGGCGGGGGCGCAACCGGCGCCGCCGACGGCTGCGCCGACTCGTCGGTATGTGGCAACGTCATGGAGGTTGCGGGTGCCTCCGCAGGCGGTTGCCGATGGACCTGCCAGGCAATGCCCGCGGCCAGCACCACCGTCGCGGCACTGCTCAGGCTGAACAGCCAGCGCTGCCGCCGCCGGCGCGCAGCCGGTTGCGGATGTACCCGGTCGCCGGACTGGCGCGGATTCCCGCGACGCTCGAACGGCAGCGCGGAATCGCGCAGCGCCTCGGCGGCGGCGCGGAGTACCGCCGCGTCGAGTTCCGGCCCGGGCTCGCTGGCCGGCAGCTGTCGATACAGCGCGGCCAGCTCGGCTTCGCCGGGCAACGGCTCGTCGATGCGATCCGGATCGGGCGGTGGCTGATGGGTGGTCATTCGGACAACATTTCGCGTAAACGGGTCATGGCATAGCGCAGGCGGGATTTCACGGTTTCGCGGCCGGCGCCGGTCACCACGGCGATTTCCTCCAGGCTCAGTTCCTGCTCCAGCCGCAGCAACACGGCGGTGCGCTGTTCGTCGGGCAACTGTTCGATCGCGCGTTGCAGCCGCCGCCGTCGCTCGAATTCGGAAAGGGCCTGCTCGGGCTGTTCGCGCTCGGGCAGGGCCAGGCTGCCCAGCACGCTGTCGGTTTCCTCGGCGCCGGCCATCGGCCGCTGGCGGCGCGCGGCGTCGATCATCAGGTTGTGCGCGATCTGCAGCAGCCAGGTGGTGAACTTGGCCTGCGGCTGGTAGCGCTGCCTTGCCGCGATCACCCGGCTCCAGGTTTCCTGGAACAGTTCGTCGGCCCGATGCCGTTCGCGCACGCTGCGCAGCAGGAAGCGGTAGAGCATGCCGCGATGGCGCGCGTACAGCGTCTCGAACGCGGCCAGATCGCCGTGCGCGTAGGCCAGCATCAGCGTTGCATCCGGGTCGACCGCAGCATCCATGGGCGGGGAGATTAAGCCATGCGGCAGGATCCCGGCCAGCATGGCAGCGCCGTTGCCGGTCGCTGCCATGCTGGTGGTGGCAAGCGCGTCAGTCACGCCGTGGCTGGCGTGCCTCGCCCGGCCGGCGGGTGGCCAGGCCACCGGCCAGCTTCACCAATTGCACGAAGCCGGCGCGGTAGCCGTCGGCGTCGCTGCCGCGGGCGGTGTTGGCCAGTTCGGCGATCTGCGGGTAGTCGTAGCCGTCCAGGTATTTGCCGCCGCGCAGTGCGTCGGCGAAGGCGGCAACCGCGGCGGCGAAGCGCAGGCGTTCGCTGGCATGGTCTTCGGGAGTGGCGGCAATCGGCTGCTCGACCAGCTTGCTGGCGGACTGGCCGGGCAGCTTGTAGCGCAGGCGCAGGAAGGCCAGTTCACCGCTCTTCGGCGCCGGCACGCCGTGGCCGTAGCGCAGCGGCAGGATCCTGGCCGCGGCCGAACCGGTCGGGGTGATCTCGTAGATCGCGGTGACATTGGCACCGGCGCCGATCTCGCCGGCGTCGACCTGGTCGTTGTTGAAGTCCTCGCGCTGGAGCAGGCGCTTCTCGTAACCGATCAGGCGGTACTCCTGCACCTGCGCGGGGTTGAACTCGATCTGGATCTTCACGTCACCGGCAATGGTCAGCAGGGTGGCGGACAGCTCGTCGACCAGCACGCGGCGGCCCTCCTGCAGGTTGTCGATGTAGTGGTAGCTGCCATTGCCGGCGTCGGCCAGCATCATCGCCATGGCGTCGTTGTAGTTGCCGTTGCCGAAGCCCAGCGTGGTCAGCGCGATGCCGCTCTTGCGGCGTTCCTGCACCAGGGTCTTCAGGGCCTCGGCGTTGACCATGCCGACGTTGAAGTCGCCGTCGCTGGCCAGGATCACCCGGTTCACGCCGTTTTTGATGAAGCCCTGCGCCGCCTGGGCGTAGGCCGTTTCCAGGCCGGCGGCGCCGTTGGTCGAGCCGGCGGCGCGAAGCTGGTCGATGGCCGCGTCGATCGCCGCGTGGTGGTCGCCGGTGGTGGAGGGCAGGGCCACGCCGGCACTGCCGGCATAGGTGACGATGGCCAACCGGTCCTGCGGACGCAGCTCGTGCACCAGTTGCTTCAGCGAAGCCTGCAGCAACGGCAGCTTGTCCGGTGCCGCCATCGAGCCGGAGGTGTCGATCAGGAATACCAGGTTCGACGCGGGAATCTGTTCCGGCGGCACGCGATAGCCCTGGATGCCGACCAGCAGCAACTGGCGCTGCGCGTTCCACGGCGCCGGGGCCAGCTCGGTGGTGACGCTGAACGGCTGCTCACGGTCGGCCGGCGGGGTGTAGCCGTAGTCGAAGTAGTTGATGAACTCCTCGGCGCGCACCGCGTCGGTCGGTGGCAGGCGGCCGGAGTTCAAGATGCGTCGCACATTGCTGTAGGCACCGGTGTCGACATCGAGGCTGAAGGTCGACACCGGCTGCTCGCTGGCCAGCTGCACCGGGTTGTCGTCGTGATGGGTGTAGTTCTCGGTGTTGACGTCGGGGACCGGCTGCGGCATCGGCGGAAGGACCGGCATGATCGTCAGGCGCCCGGCTGCCGAGGCATTCAGGCTCCTGGCCATGTCGGCCGGTGCGGCAGCCACTTCGCCCAGTGCGGGCGGCGCGGCCTGGTTCATCAGCGGCTCGCTGGCCACCGCCGGTGCCGGCGATGCGTCGGCAATGGTCGGCGTCGGCGTCGGCTTCTGCGCCTCGGCAGCGGGGCGGGATGCGCTGCAGCCGGCCAGCATCACCAGGCCGGCCAGCAGCATCGCGGGCAACAGGGTCTTCGGTTTCACGGGGCGTTCCTCCTGCGGTTCGTGCATGGTTCAACGCATCACGCGGCAAAACGGGGTTGATCGATCGCGGCACGCGGTAGCATGTCGCTTTTCCCCGCACTTCCGGCCACCCCATGATCAACAACGACGTACTGCGCGCCATCCGCTACATGCTCGATCTCAGCGACGGCAAGGTGGTGGACATCATCCAGCTGGCCGACCCCGCGGCGCCGGTGGATCGCGAAACGGTGAAGGCCTTCCTGCTGCGCGAGGACGAGCCGGGCTATCTCGAATGCAGCAACAAGACGCTGGCGCTGTTCCTCGACGGCCTGGTCTTCCACCGCCGTGGCAAGGACGAAAGCCGCCCGCCGCGCCCGCCGGAAAAACGCGTCACCAACAACGTGGTGCTGAAGAAACTGCGCGTGGCCTTCGAGCTGAAGGACGTGGACCTGCACGAAATCCTCGCCAACGCCGGCTTCCCGGTGTCCAAGCCCGAGCTGAGCGCACTGTTCCGCCAGGCCGACCACAAGAACTTCAAGCTGTGCGGCGATCAGTTGCTGCGCAACTTCCTGAAGGGGCTGACCATGCGGGTGCGCGGGGACGGCTGATCATTACCGCAGGTCGCAGCCGGCTTCGCCCTGGCTGCGCAGCGCCAGCACGAAGACGGTGTCGATGGCTTCGACGTGAACGTACAGCGCCAGATAGCCATGGGCGTGGCGGCCGATCACCAGTTCGCGCTTGCCGTGCATGCCGGGGCTGTCGTCGAGCGGGCGGCCGATGCGCGGGTTGTCGGCCAGCACGTCGATGGCGCGGATGGTTTCCTGCACGCGTGCGCTGGCGTCGCGGGCATCGTGTTGCTGCAGATGGTCGATGATGTGATCGATGGCGTCGGCCACGGCCGGTGCGAACTCGATCCGTGTCGTGCTCAAGGAGCCAGCTTCCGGGCAGCAGGATGGGCAGGAGCCTTGCCGGCCAGGCGATCTTCCATGTAACGGCGCATGTCGCTCCAGGCCACGGCGCCGCCGGTGGCGATCATGCCGGCATGGCGCTGGTCGGCCACTTCGTGGAGGCGGGCCTGCTGCTCCAGTTGTCCGGTTTTTTCGCGGATCGCCTCGAGAATGAAACCGTGCGACGTGGTTCCCATGCTTTCGGCAACGCGGGATACGCGCTGTTTCAGCTCGTCCGACAGGCGGATGGCGGTGGTCGACATGTCGGCATTCTCCAGTGGATGCCGGCAGAGCAGCACGAATGTGCTGCGTGAATTCAATCGGCTCCGATCAGCGGCCCGGGTACCGGCTTGCTGAAGTCGTCTGGCGGTGCCTGCCGGGTCAGGCGGAACACGCCTTCGTGCAGCTTGCGTGGCAGCACCACGTCGAGCACGGTGGCCTGGTGCGGGGCGAGGATGTCGAGCAGGTCGTCGTCCGGGCTGCTGCGTGCCAGCGCGTGGTGCACCAGGCCGGCCAGGTCGATCGGCTGCACGCGGGCACCGTAGGGGCGATGGCTGGCGACGGCGGGGCGCAGGGTCTTGCGGCTGTTGCGCGGGTCGGCCACGCGGCCGTCGCCGGCGAGCAGGCTGTAGTCGAGGAACAGCGAGAAGGTGCAGCGCTGTTTCGAGTTGGCCTGGCGGTCGATCAGGAAACCGTCGGGCATCTGGTCGGCACTGGCATCGGGGCCGGCGGTGAGCAGGAAGCCGGCCCTGTCCAGCGGTTCGCCGGCCTCGTCGGCCAGCCGCACGACCAGCAGGCTGCGCGGATCGTGGATGTGCACGCGCGGCGCGAACAGGCCGACCGGTTCCAGTTCCACCTTGTCGGCGTCGCGGGCGGCGTTTTCCCGCTCGAAGGCTTGGCACAGCGCGGCATAGCCGTGGTCGTCGCGCACCGCCAGACAGCGCAGGATGGCGTCGACCGTGGCCGGCGCGGCGCTGGCCATGATGCCTTGCGCATCGCCGGAATGGGCGGCGCCGGCGACCAGCTTGAAGGCGCTGCGCGGGCTGCGGGCCAGCACCAGGGCCAGGGTGTCGACGCCGTTGCCGCCCGACGGTTGCGGTGACAGCACCGCGTGCTGGGCATTGAGGTTGGCGGCGGCGATCCGGACCACGCCGTCGGAGCCGTCCTCGCCGGTATAGCTGTTGAGGTGGTCGTACAGCTTGCGGTCGGGGCGGTCGCCGGTCAGCACGAACAGGAACTGGCCGCGGGCGGCCGGATCGTCGCCGTGGATGTGGTCGAGGTTGAGCGACAGCGAGCCGGCGCTGCCCAGCTCCAGCCAATCGAGAATGCGCTGGCCCGGCTCGACCCCGGCGAACCACGATTTCAGCCGGCCGATCGTGCTCTTGCCCAGTTGCGCCAGCGCCGAGCCGAAGTTGGCCGGTGCCAGCATCACCAGATGGCTGAGCCGGATCGTGCTGTGGGTGGCGGGACGCTCGCGTTGTGCGCGCAGCCACTCGCGCACCACCGGGCCGCCGGTGGAATGGGTGATGCAGGCGAAGCTGGCGTCGAGCAGGTGCAGGTCGCGCAGGGCGTGGTCGAAGGCGCGCACCAGATCGGCCATGGTCACCGCGTCATCGAAGCTGACGTACTCGGACAGCCAGATGTCGGCCAGTTGCAGCGGGATGCCGGCAGCGGCGGCCTGTTCGCGCAGGCGCTGCGGCAGCTGGCCGTAGGTGGCGGTGTTGGTGACGCTCCAGCCGTGGACGAAGACGAGGGTGGTCATGGCCCAACTCCGGTGCAGGGAGGCGTGCCGGCATAATGGCACCGCCGTTTCGTTCCCTCCAGAGGATTCCGTTGATGACCGTGGCTGTCGTGTTGGTTCTGCTCGTGCTGGCGCTTGCGTTGGCGGGAGCGAGGTGGCGACGCGGCAGCCGCGTGCTGCTGGCCCTGGCGCTGGCCTGGGTCTTCGCGGTGGGCTGCGGCTGGCTGCCGAGCCTGTTGCTGACACGGTTGCAGGCCGGCTTCGCTGCGCAGGTGCCGGAACATTGGGGGCAGCACAACGTGATCGTGTTGCTCGGTGCCGGCACGGTGCGCCCGGCGACGGAGCCGGTCGAGGCCAGCCTGTTCGCCTATGGCCGCATCGACAAGGCCGCCGCGCTGTACCACGCCTGCCGCCAGTCCGGCAGCGTGTGCCGGATCGAGGTGAGCGGCGGTGATGCCCGCGGCCTGGGTCATTCGGAGGCGGAGATCTACGCCGCCAATCTCCGCGCGCTGGGCGTGGACGAGGCCGACCTGCTGCTGGAACCGCGCAGCATGAACACCTGGCAGAACGCCCAGTTCAGCGGCGAGCTGCTGCGCACCGAAGGCGCCGACCGGGTGTGGCTGGTCTCGTCCGGCTACCACCTGCGCCGCGGCATGCTGTATTTCAGCCACTTCGGCGTGCAGGCCACGCCGATCCGCGCCGACTACGTCAACGCCAGCGGCTCGTGGTTGCCGCAGGCGATGAACTTCACCATGGCCGACCTGGCCTTGCACGAATACGCCGGCATCGCCCGCTATCACCTGTACAACGCGATGGGCTGGAACGTCGAAGCGACCCGACCCGGCGCCCTGTAGGGCGGGCAACGCCCGCGTGATGCCTCGTGTTGCGCGAAGAGCCGCGGGTGGCGCCCGCCCTACGGGGTGGGTTCGCGCATCACCAGCAGGCGTACTTCGGTCATGTCCTCGATCGCGCAGCGCACGCCTTCGCGGCCGAGGCCGGAGAGCTTCACGCCGCCGTAGGGCATGTTGTCGACGCGGAAGCTGGGGATGTCGTTGACCACCACACCGCCTTGCTCCAGCTCGTTCCAGGCGCGCATGGCGTGCTCCAGGCTGTCGGTGAAGATGCCGGCCTGCAGGCCGTAGTCGGAGTCGTTGACCATCGCCAGCGCCTCGTCGAAATCATCAAACGGGGCGAGCAGGGCAAACGGGCCGAAGGCCTCGTTGCGGTTGGCCAGCGCGTCGGCGGGCACGTTTTCCATCAGCGTGGCGTCGAGCATGTTGCCTCTGCGCTTGCCACCGCAGAGGATCTTGCCGCCGGCCTTCTTCGCGTCGAGGATCCAGCCGTGCAGGCGCTCGGCGGCGACCTCGTCGATCATCGGGCCGAGAAACACGCTCTTGTCGCCGGGATCACCGGCCTTGAGCTTTTTCGTGGCGGCGA